>Ga0180732_1000010_pt1 | contig 308367 bp, 283 predicted proteins | sample KR11_01MetaG_FD_148674 | JGI IMG/M metagenome (GOLD analysis project Ga0180732, IMG submission 148674) | Groundwater microbial communities from the Olkiluoto Island deep subsurface site, Finland - KR11_0.1 MetaG | ecosystem: Environmental > Aquatic > Deep subsurface > Groundwater | place...
CCAAGAAGGATTGGGAAAATGCCAACCTGTGGGCCGAGCAAATCTGGCAATACCAGGTCAAGACCGCCGACCTCGGCCTGCGCGCCAAAACCTATCTGGAACAGAATGGCGCTAAAAAAGTGAAGTAAAGTTGAGTAAATTGATCTGATTCAAGGAAGTGCGCGGGCGGGTGCGTAGACTGAACACATCCGTCCCAATTCACAGCGAAAGGAAAATCATGAAGAACACCCTATTGATGGCCGCCGTACTTGCGGTTTCTGTTTCAGCCGCATATGCCGCCGATGGCGCCAAGCTTTACCAGGAAAAGACTTGTGTCGCCTGCCATGGCAAGGATGCCAAAACACCGTTGTTGCCTGTCTATCCACGGCTTGCCGGCCAGAGTTCCGCCTATGCCGAGGCACAGATGAAGGACATCAAGAGCGGCGCGCGCGCCAACGGCCAGAGCGCTGCAATGAAGGGTGTGATGCATCTGGTCAGCGACGCGGAAATCAAGGCGCTCGCGGACTATCTTTCGAAGCTGAAGTAAGGTACCGATTGGGTCATCCGAGTAGCATTCTTGACCCTTTCGACTACGATTGAACAACCAATCATATGGAGAGGATACGGTTATGAAAAATATGCTTGCACTGGCCATGACCATTGCACTGTTACCTGCGGTAGCCTTCGCCGGCCCCCCGCCGCCCAAGGCTGCGGGCATCGAGTCGAAAGACTATCAGTGGGGCAAGATGGAGGGCGAACTCAAAGAGGCGCTGGCCAAGAAGGGTGATGTCAAGCGCGGCAAGGAGACCTACGAGATCTGCGGCGCCTGCCACCTGCCCAACGGCGCCGGCCGCCCGGACGGCACTTTTCCGCAGCTCGCCGGCCAGCACACCACCGTGCTGATCAAGCAGATGGCCGACATCCGCATGGGCCTGCGCGACAACCCGACCATGTACCCGTTCGCCAAGGAAATGCACGAGCCGCAGGATCTGGCCGATACTTCCGCTTATATCGAAAAGCTGTGCGTCCCCCTCGATCATGGCAAGTACGAAGGCAAGGACGCCGCTCTCCAGAACGCCAAGGGCAAGGAGCTTTACGAAAAGCAGTGCCTGGAATGCCATGGCAAGAACGGCGAGGGCAACAAGGAGAAGTTCTATCCGGTCATTGCAGGCCAGCACTACAAGTACCTGCTGCGTCAGATGACCGAGATTCGCGACGGCCATCGCCGCAACGCCAACCCGGACATGGTGAAGGTCATCAAGCCCTACACCAACGAGCAGTTGGTGGCGATTTCCGCCTATCAGGCAAGCCTCTCCATGCCAGGTGCGATGTGCAAGCCCAAGGCTGGCGCCAAGAAGTAGTAAGCTGAAGCAGGCAAGACCGTGTTGTAATCGACCCCGCGCGCCGATCCGTCGGCCGCGGTTACGGTCCGAACAGAGATCCACACTATGAAGCTCACAAACAGCCCCAACACCCCTGTCGCCGTCCTCACCCTGATCGCGCTGGTGGCCATGATTGCCGCCTTTTTCGCGCCGATCTGGTGGGTTTCGCTGACTGCGCCCAACTACCCGCCGGATGCGTTCCCCGACGGCATCCGCATCCACTTCCATTTCGATGGCGTCCAAAACGGCTGCAAAGTGGCCGGCAAGGGCACCCGCATGGCCGGCGAGATCCTCCAGAAGGACCTCTCGCACGAGGACGAGCGCTGGAATCCGATCCTCGACGCCAAGAAAAACGTCGATAAGGGCGCCGTAGGCCTCGACTGCGTCCATGAGATGAACACCATCAACCACTACGTCGGCATGTTTCCCATCGCCACCGGCGCCCCGGTGGAAAAACCGCTGGCCAAGTTCTTCTTCGCCTTCTTCGCGGTCATGCTGCTCGCCTTCGCCGTAGCGCAACAGAAATTGCGTTTGCTGATTCTCGCGGCCGGCTTCGCCGCCGTGGCCGCCTGGATAATCGTCGACCAGTACGTGCTCGGCCATCTGGCCCGACATGTCGATGCCTACGTGCGCGAGTCCGGCACCTACTTCAAGGAACCGGACAAGATCAAGCTGTGGGGCGACAACGTCATGCTGATCACCCACATCGTCATCGCCGGCCTGATCGCTGTCATGGGCATTGTCGTGCTCGGCGTCTGGAAGTTCCGCCACTTCCAGCTGCTGCTGGCCGCTGTCCCAGCGCTGCTGCCGGTGTTCTTCGTCATCACCTACGCCGGCTGGCTGTGGTTCTTCGGCCACAACCTGCACCCCTGGGGTGCCTTCACCGTCAAGCCCTTCATGCCGACGGTGTTTGGCGAGGGCAAAGTGGCGCAGTTTTCCACTTTCTCTTATCCACACTGGGGCTATGCCCTGCTGATGGTGGTCTTCGTGGCGCTGGCGCTGGCCATATTGATGCGGCGCAAGCAAATCCGCGAAGGCACGGCAGAATAATTGGCCCCCCACGCTCGCAACCCCGGCTCGCTGCCCCCCACGGGGGGGCGCATGCCTCCTTGGGGCGGCCCGGCGGAGGCAGCATGAGCCTGCCACGCGCCCTGCTGCCGCTGCTGGCGCTGGGCATCTCGACGCTGCTGGTCGCGGCGGAGAGCGGCGGGGAGATTGGCTGGCGCGGGGTCACCGAACCGCAGACCGTGGTGCCGCAACCCGGCACGACAGCCGACATGGGCACCGCGCCGCGCGTCGACGTCGACCGGCCCAAACCTTTTTTCATGCTGCGCGATCGAGACAAACGCGTGCATGGCCTCAAGCCTTTTCAGCAATTGGTCGATGCCGCACCGGCCGGTTCGGTGCTGAAGCCGCCACCGGGCATCTATGCCGGCCCGGTGCTTGTCGATAAGCCGCTGACCATCGACGGCGGCGGCCGGGTCACCATCGATGCCGGCGACAAGGGCACGGTATTCGAGCTGCGGGCCGACGGCGCCGTGCTGCGCGGACTGCGCCTGACCGGTTCCGGCGAATCGCACGACACCGACGACAGTTGCCTCGACGTCCGGGGCCACAACAACCGCATCGAAAACCTGGTCATCGACAACTGCCTGTTCGGCATCGATCTCAAGCAATCCAGCGACAGCACGCTGCGCGGCAACAAAATCAGATCAAAACCGTTCGACCTCGGCATGCGTGGTGACGGCCTGCGCCTGTGGTACAGCCACCGCAACCTGATCGAGAATAACGAAGTAGTCGACACGCGCGACATGGTCGCGTGGTATTCGAACGACAACATCTTTCGCGGTAATGTCGGCAAACGCAGCCGTTATTCCATCCACTTCATGTTTGCCAACAACAACATTGTCGAGAACAATCTCTTTCACGACAATGCCGTCGGCGTTTACTTCATGTACATGGAGGGCGGCGCCGCCCGCAACAACGTTATTTCCAACGCGACTGGCGCGGCCGGCATGGCTTTCGGCTTCAAGGAGTCGAGCAACATCGAGGTATCCGGCAACGAGATCATCTACTGCGCCGTCGGCGTCGGCTCTGATCTCTCGCCCTTTCAGCCCGACACCACCATCCGCTTCAGCCGCAATCGCTTCGCCTACAACGGCATCGCCGTGCAGTTCACCAGCGAACTGGGCGGCAACGTGCTGACGGATAACGTCTTCGAGGGTAATCTGACCGACGTGTTTCAAGGCGGGCGTGGCAAAGGCGACAAGAACCGCTGGAGCGGCAACTACTACGATACCTATCAGGGCTTCGACCGCGACAACAACGGGGTCGGTGACACGCCGCACGAGAACTACGCCTACGCCGACCGCCTGTGGATGGAAATTCCCGCCGCGCGCTTTTTCAGGACATCGCCGGTACTCGAACTGCTCGATTTCCTGGAGCGCCTGGCACCCTTCTCCACGCCTGAAATGCAGATGCGCGACGCCAAACCGCGCTTCACCAAGCCGGAGATCGGACGCGCATGAGCGACGACAAACGGCTCCCCGCCGACGCAACCCCGGCAGCCCCGGCAACCAACGGCGCGACCAAGAAAGTCGGCGCTGGCGGAACGCCGCCGCTGTCCAAGGAACGCCGCCAGCAGGCGCGGCGCCGCGTGCTGCGCACCATCCTGCTGACGGGCGGAGTCATGGGGGCGGCGCTGTCCGGTTTTCTGCCGCTGATCTATACGCAGAAGCAGCGGCTGCGGCCGCCCGGCGCGCTTGACGAGAAGGATTTTCTGTCGAGCTGCATCAAATGCGGCCAGTGCGTGCAGGTCTGCCCGGTATCGGCCATCAAGCTGGCCGACCTGGTGGATGGTATTGGCGTTGGTGCGCCCTACATCGACGCCCGTGCGCAAGCCTGCGATTTCTCCTGCGATGCCGTGCAATGCATCCTGGCCTGTCCGACCGGATCGCTGACTTACGAAAAACCGGACTTTCTGTCGGTACGCGCCGGCGCCGCGATGGCCACCAAACCGATTCTGCTGGCCAAGGAACAGGATGCCGAACCGACGCTCAACCTCGCCGAACGCATCGGCGTGGCGCGCCTGACGCGGCCTGAAATTTGTCTCGCTATCCAGGGCAAGGGGTTCAAGGGCCAGGCGCGTGGTTCCGCTTTCAAGGGTCGGCTGCGCTACATGGATGTGGACCGCTGGAAGCCGATCAAGGTTGCCGATCATCCCTACGATGTCGCCGAATGCGACCTCTGCGTGCGCGAGTGTCCGGTCAAGGGCGCCATCTCCATCGAGACCGTCTTCGCCTCGGATGGTACCCAACGCAAGTCCCCGGTGGTGCATGAGCCCTGTGTCGGCTGTGGTGTCTGCGAGATGATCTGCCCGGTCGAGCCGGCCGCCATCGAAATCGTGCCCGGCGAAGTATGGAGAACGGCGGCTTCAGAGAAGGCTAGCGTCGGAGCAAATAAATCATGAGCGACGTACTCAAGCGCCGCTTCCGCGAGCAGATCATGGTGATGTTCGGCCGCGAACCGAAGAAGCCCGTGCAGATCGCCGAGCGGGCGGTGCGGGCGCATCAGCTCAAGCGCATGACCAACAAGGCCGACCTGCAGGCGACCAAGGCGCACATGCGAGCCCATGAGGTGAAATCGACCAAGTGGCGCAACCGCCGCTGGGCGACGCTGCTCATCTCCAATCTGCTGTTCACCGTTTCTTTCTACTTCGACATCCAGTTGCTCGAAGGCGCGCTGACCGCTTCGCGGTTTATCGGCTTTCACCTGATCGACCTCAACTCGGCGCTGCAGGTGATGCTGGCGCACAAACACATCATCACCAACCTGCTGATCGGCACCGGCACGGTGCTGGTGCTGTGGATACTGCTCGGCGGACGCAGTTTCTGTTCATGGGTCTGCCCCTATCATTTGCTGGCGGAATGGGCCGAGAAGCTCCATCTCTACCTGGTGAAGAAAAAGCTGGTCACCGATCAGACCATCGACCGGCGCTTGCGCAGCGTGTTCTGGATCATCTTTGCCGTGCTCGCCGCGGCAACCGGTTACACGGTGTTCGAAGCGATTTCACCCACCGGCATCCTCTCGCGCGCCCTGATCTACGGCCCCGGCCTGGCGCTGCTGTGGGTGCTGGCGCTGCTGGTGTTCGAGGTGTTTTTCTCGAAGCGCGCCTGGTGCCGCTACGCCTGCCCGATCGGCCTGACCTACGGGGTGGTCGGCATCATTTCGCCGCTGCGCATCAAGTACAAGCTTGACGGCTGTTTCCACGAAGGCGACTGCCGCAAGGTCTGCCTGGTGCCGCACGTGCTCGACGTCGTCATCAAGGGGCGCGCCGTCGATATCGAGGTGCCGATCGGTCCCGACTGCACGCGCTGCGGACTGTGTGTCGACACCTGCCCGACGGGCTCGCTGACCTTTGAGGTCAAGGGCTTATCTAAACTGCTTTGAATCAAATGCGGATGGGGCGGATGCCCGTAAAATCTGCCTCATCATGATCAAGTTCCAGAACGTCACCAAGACCTTCCGCCGCACCCGTGTCCTAGATGGCATCGATCTCGAGATCGGCCTAGGGGAGCGCGTTGCGCTGATCGGCTCCAACGGGGCCGGCAAGACCACGCTGATCCGCTGTCTGCTCGGCGAATACAACCACGCCGGTCTGGTCACCATCGAGGGCCGCTCGCCACGCGCCGAGCGTGCGGCCGTGCTCGGCATGATCGGTTTTGTACCGCAACTGCCGCCACCGCTGAAAATGCCGGTGGGCCAGCTGATCGACTTTGCCGCCTCGCTGTGCAACAGCGATCCCCAGCGCATTTTCGATCTGGCCCGGCGCCTCGGCCTCGATGTCGATGGCGTGGTCTCGCGCCAGTTCGTCAAGCTCTCCGGCGGCATGAAACAGAAACTGCTGATCGCCATCGCGCTCGGCCGCGACGCAAAAGTGCTGGTGCTCGACGAGCCCGCCGCCAACCTCGACCCGGAGGCGCGCAAGATTTTCTTCGAGCTGCTCGCCGAGCGTGCGGCAACCGCGACCATGCTGATTTCCAGCCACCGCATCGACGAGGTATCGTCCCTGGTCAATCGCGTGATCGAACTTGACATGGGCAAGGTGGTGCTCGACGACCGCGTCGCCGACGATGTGTCGCTCTCCGGCCGACTCGACTGCCGCATTGCCGTCAAGCGCCCCGAACCCGCATTCGCCAAGGCCATGGCCGACTGGAATTTTACCGATCGCGGTGACGGAATCGAATGGACGGGGGAAGTGGCGGGGCCGGATCGCCTGCGCTTCATGGGCATGACCTCGCGCTACGTCGCACTGATCAGCGCTATCTCGCTGAAGGAAGTCGACGCAAAAGTCGGCGCTGGCGATACGGCGTCAGCCGCTGCCGCCGCGTTGCCGGGGACGGCGGCATGATGGATCGGCGCCGTTTTCTGGTGGCGACCGGACTTGCAGTGACCCCTTTGGCAGCACTGCTGTCCGCTTGCGGCAGCAAGGGGAATTGGCCAGAGGGCATGGCCGAGATCAAATGGGACCGCGACACCTGCGTCCGCTGCAACATGGTGATTTCCGACCGCCGTTTCGCTGCCGAGATGCGCGGCGGGCCGAAGAACACCGTGTTCAAGTTCGACGACATTGGCTGCGCAGTATTCTGGATGCGCGACAAGCTGGCGAACTACCCGTGGATGAGCGAAGCGGATACGCGACTGTGGGTGGCCGATGCCACCAGCAGCGGCAACGAGGTGCGCTGGCTCGATGCGAAGCAAGCGCAATATTTCAGCAAGACCTCGCCGATGGGTTACAACCAGGCGGCGCTGGCACTGCCGCAGGCGGGATCGGCCGGGTTCGCCGAGATGAGCCAACACGTGCTCGCCAAAGGCAAATGAGGGCAAGCAAGCAATGAAACAACTCTGGCTCACCGCCAAACTGGATATCGTCGAATCACTGCGCGCGCGCTGGTTCCAGATCTATACGCTGGTATTTGGCGGCATCGTCGCCTTGCTGTTTCTGTTCGGCCTGACCGAATCGCGCGTGCTCGGCTTCATCGGCCTGTCGCGCCTCCTGGTCACCTACATCCAGCTCACCATGGCGATCCTGCCGATCTTCGTGCTGATCACCACCGTGCGCTCGGTCGCCGGTGACCGCGAGGCCGGCGTCTTCGAATACCTGCTCTCTCTGCCGGTTTCGCTCTCGGCCTGGTTCTGGGGCAAGATCCTCGGTCGCTACGTGGTCATCTTCACCCCGGTCTTCGCCGCCATGCTCGGCGCCGTGCTGTGGGCGCTGGTGGTCGGTATCGAGGTGCCGTGGGGCATGTTTGGTTACTACACGGCGCTGTTGGCCGTCATGGCCGCCTGCTTCCTCGGGCTTGGCATGCTGATCTCGGCGGTGGCGCGTGGTACCGACGTCGCCCAGGGCGCGGCCTTCTTTGTCTGGCTGACGTTGCTGCTGTTCCTCGACCTGATCCTGCTCGGTGTGATGATCCAGGGCAAGGTGGCACCCGAGTTGGCGGTCACCATCGCCCTCGCCAATCCGCTGCAGGTCTTCCGCACTGCGGCATTGGCCTTGTTCGATCCACAATTGATCGTGCTCGGCCCGTCCGCCTACGTAATTCTCGATCTCTTCGGCATCACCGGCTTCAAGATCTTTGCGCTCGTCTATCCTGCCGTGCTCGGCCTCGCGGCGGCGACGCTCGGCTACCATCTGTTTCGCCGCGGCGATCTGCCGTGAGGTATTGGGCTGCCCTATTGTTGGTTTGGCTGGCTGGCACCAGCCTGTCCGCCGGCGCAGCAGGGAATCTGTCGAGCGCGCCCTTGTTCGCCGCGACGCTGTTCGATCTCGACAACAAACCAGTGGCTTTTGCCGCCTATAAAGGCCGGCCCCTGATTGTGAACTTCTGGGCGCGCTGGTGCCCGCCTTGCCGCGTCGAAATCCCGGATCTGGTGGACATCCAGACACGCTACAAGGCACGGGGCATTGAGGTCATCGGCCTGAACATCGAAACCGATCCGCTGCCGGTACGCGATTTCGCGAAGGCCTACGATATCAATTACCCGGTGCTGCTGACCAAAGACAAGGGCATCGCCCTGTTGCAGGCGCTGGGCAACAGCAAGGCCGGCCTGCCTTACACCGTCGTCATCAACCGGCAGGGTGAAATCGTCGCCAGCAAGCTGGGGGCGATGACCCGCGCCGAACTGGAAGCTGCCAGCGCGGCCGCGCTCAAATAGGCGGCTGCTCTCAAATAAACGGCCGCGCTCAAATATCAACGCGTCAAACAAGGAAGCACCTATGCCAAAACCGCTGGAACCGACCCTGGAGGCCCTTTCCAATCCGTTTTTGCGCTACTTTGCCGCTACGCGCCCCGCCTTCCTCTCGGTGACCTTTGTCGGCTGCCTGCTCGGCCTGGCGACGGCTAATTTTTCCGGTATTCAAGTCGGGCCGGCGCTGGCCACGGTGACACTGTTCTTTGCCCTGATGGCACATGCTGGCGCCAATGTCATCAATGACTACTACGACGCGCTGTCGGGTTGCGACGCGGCCAACACGGAACGCCAGTTCCCGTTTACCGGCGGCAGCCGCTTCATCCAGAACGGCGTCCTGTCGCTGCGCGCCACGGCCATCTTCGGCTATGCCCTGCTGGCTGCGGTGATTCCCGCCGGCCTGTGGCTGACGGCCGTCAGTGCGCCGGGACTCATCCTGATCGGTCTGGCCGGCCTTATCGTGGGCTGGGCCTATTCGGCGCCGCCGCTGAAGCTGCAAAGTCGGGGCCTGGGCGAATTCGCCATCACTGCCGGCTGGCTGCTGGTCGTCGTCGGCAGCGACTTCGTGCAGCGCCACGGCTTCTCCCATGTACCCGTCGTTGCCGGTCTGGGTTTTGCCCTGTTGGTGGCGAACGTGCTTTACATCAACCAGTTTCCGGACGTGAAGGCGGATGCCGGTGCGGGCAAGCGCACCCTGGTGGTGAAACTGGGCGTGGCACGGGCACGCTGGGGCTATGTGGCAATTGCCGCGCTAGCCTACGGCTGGCCGATGCTGATGGTGCTGCTGGGCGAACTTCCTGAGACGGCCTTGATCGCATTGCTGCCGGCGCTCGCCAGCCTGATGGCGGCGCGCCAGCTCTGGTCCGGCGCAGGGCAGCCCGCCACACTGATCCCGGCGCTCAAGCTGACCATTCTCGCTGCAAGCGCACACGGTCTGCTGCTGGCCATCATCCTGTGCCTGCCGTGGGGGCATCCAGTTTGAGCGCGCAGGACTGAAGTACGGCGTAGCAATGCAGAGAAAGCTCGCCCTCGACGAAAGTTTCGGCAACCAGTCGGTAACCGCAGCAGAACGGCGTAAACGCATCAGCCTGGTGTTCAGTGCCGTAGCACCCCGCTACGACCTGATGAATGATTTGATGAGCTGTGGCATCCACCGCTTGTGGAAGCGCAAGCTGGCCGCGCGGGTAAAGCACGTGGGAGGTATTGCTGTCGATCTCGCCGGTGGCACCGGCGACGTGGCGCGCCTGCTTGCCGACGGGCAACGCCGGGTAGTGGTCTGCGACCCCAGCCTGCCGATGATGGTGGCGGGGCGCAAGCACGGGGACGCCGGCGTGGCATGGCTGGCCGGTGAGGCGGAAAAATTGCCGTTCGCCGATGCCAGCGTGGATCTGCTGACGATTGCTTTCGGTTTGCGCAACACCACCAGTCTGCAACTGGCGCTGATCGAAATATTGCGTGTGCTGAAGCCCGGTGGCAGCTTTGTCTGCCTCGAATTCTCACGGCCCGCTGCCTGGCTAGCGCCGCTCTACGACCAGTATTCCTTCCGGGTCATTCCGCGTCTGGGCGCATGGGTGGCGCAGGAACCGCAGGCATATCAGTACCTGGTCGAATCGATACGGCGCTTTCCGAACCAACAGGATTTTGCCGACCTGATGCAGCAGGCGGGCTTTGGCACAGTGCATTGGGAGAATGTGTCCTTTGGTGTTGCCTGCCTGCATTTCGGGCTTAAGCCCGCCATTCACACCCGGCAGGAAGACTCACTCCCCCCGGCCCCTTCTCTGGGAGAGGGGGCGACTAATTTGTCCGCCTTTGGCGGGAATTCACCCACCGCATGAAACCCGAGTTGCCAACAGCTGTAGCCGCTGCGCCGCCAACCGGCTGGCGCGTCTGGTGGACGGCGATGCGCCCGCGTACCCTGAGTATTGCCGCCACGCCGGTGCTGGTTGGCACCGCGCTGGCCTTGGCCGAGGGCGCTACGCCGGCCTGGCTGGCGATGCTGGCCGCGCTGGCTTGCGCTCTGTTGATCCAGGTCGGCACCAATCTGCATAACGATGCTGCAGATTTCGAACGTGGCACCGATCGGCTTGACCGCATCGGGCCCTTGCGCGTTACTGCGGCGGGTTGGGTGAGCGCGGCAGCGGTGCGCCGCGCCGCTGCCATCAGCTTCGCACTGGCGCTACTGTTGGGCGCCTATCTGGTCGCTGTCGGCGGCTGGCCGATCCTGATCGCCGGTAGCGCATCGCTGCTGGCGGGATGGTCTTATTCAGGCGGGCGTCAGCCGATTTCCCATACGCCATTGGGCGAACTGTTTGTCCTGATATTTTTCGGGCTGGTCGCGGTTGCCGGCAGCCACTGGTTGCAGCTGGGCGCATGGTCGCCGCATGCGTGGCTGGCCGGGATGGTGGTTGGCATGCCGGCTGCGGCGGTGCTGCTGGTCAATAACTATCGCGACCTGAAGGATGACCTGCGCAGTGGCCGGCGCACCTTGATGGCGCTGGTCGGGCCGGGCAATGCGCGTCTGGTTTACGCCGCGCTGATGTTGGTGCCGTTTGCCATCCTGCTGCTGTTTGCCCTGCATGGAATGAAGGGCGCCCTGCTGGGCTTGCTGGCCTTGCCTTTCAGCTTGTTCCTCATTCGCCGGCTGTATCTCACGCCGACCGGGCCGCAACTGAATGTGCTGCTGGCGGGAACGGCGCAGGCCGGATTCGCCCTCGGTGTGCTGCTATCGATCGGACTGCTGTCATGAACCTGCCGGTGATCGAACTATTGCTGCCGCTGGCTCTGGCATTCATCATGTTCTCCCTTGGCCTGACGCTGGTGGTGAACGATTTCCGACGTGTCTTAGCCCGGCCGAAAGCCATGTTGATTGGCCTCGTCGGGCAGATGCTGCTGGTCCCGGCATTGGCCTATGTGGTTGTTTTGGTCTGGGGTCTGGCGCCCGAAATGGCGGTCGGCATGATGATTCTCGCCGCCTGTCCGGGTGGCGTCAGTTCAGGCCTGCTGACCTATCTGGCACGCGGCGATACCGCCCTGTCGATTTCCTTGACGGCGGTCACCAGCATTGCCGCCGTCATCACGGTGCCGTTCATTGTTGATTTTGCCTTGCAGCAATTCATGCATACTGGGATGAGCGGAGACTTCCCGCTGTTGAAGATGGTGCGTGGCGTGTTCCTGCTGACCACCGTACCCGTGGTTCTGGGGATGAGCGTAAAGGCCTGGCGTCCGGCACTCGCCGCGCGTTTCGAACGTGCGGCGGGACGTCTGGCGACGATTCTGTTCGTGCTGATCGTGCTCGCCACTTTCTTCAGCCAGCGCCAGGTGTTGATCGACAATCTGGGCAGCATCGGCCCGGCCGCCATGCTGCTCAACCTGCTGGTCATTGCCGCGGGTTTTGCCATGGCGGTTGCGGCCGGTTTGCGGCAGCGCGATCAAATTGCCATTGCCACCGAATGCGGATTGCAGAACGCCGCTCTCGGCATTTTCATTGCCAGCAGCGTCTTGCAGTCCCCCGCCATGACTGTGCCCAGTGTGGTCTATGCGCTGTTGATGAACGTCGGTGCGCTCGGCATCGTGATTTTGATGCGCGGCATTGCTTCTAACGCCAACAGTAAGTGCGTCAACCCCGCCAGTCGATGAAACTACCCGGTTATTTGCTGGCAGTGTGCGTCCTGCCGGCGCTGGCGGCGGCGCCCGTGCCTCTGCAGCCCCTGATCGACGCAACCCCGGCGGGCGGCACATTGCGCCTGGCGCCGGGTGCCTACGCCGGTCCGGCAGCGATCCATAAACCAATGACCCTGGATGGCGGGCGTCGGGCCGTCATCATTGGCGATGGCAAAAGCACGGTGTTGTCCGTCGCCACGAATGGCGCGACCCTGCGCGGCCTGCGCCTGACCGGCAGCGGGGACTCACATGACCGGGTCGACGCCGGCATTCTGCTGGAAGGCGACAATCACCGTGTCGAGGACAACGAAATTGACGATGTCCTGTTCGGCATCCATCTCAAGCAGGTCAATCACTCGCGGGTTGCCGCCAACCGGATTACCGGCAAGCCGCTTGATCTGGCCATGCGCGGTGATGCCATTCGCGTTTGGTACAGCCGCCACAATCTCATTGAAGGCAATCACTTCACCCGCGCGCGCGACCTGACCTTTGCCAACTCGGCGGACAACCGGATTGTCGGCAATCGTTTTACGGATGGGCGCTACGGCATGCAAATCATTTTTTCGCCACGCCTGCTGGTCGAAAACAACCGGCTGGCGCATACCGGCACCGGCATCGTCGTGCTCTATTCGCCCGGCCTGATCCTGCGCGGCAACCATGTGGCCCACGCCCTCGGCGGCGGTGGCGGGGGCATTGTGTTCAAGGAGAGCGACGACGCCCTGGTCGAGAACAACACAGTGCTGCACTGCACGGTGGGGCTCAAGGTCGATGCGCCGCCGCAGTCCGCCGGCGCGCTGACGGTCAGGAACAACCGCTTTGCACACAACATCATCGGCCTGTTCTTTTACGGCGAAGCGGGCGGCCATCGCTTCTTCGACAACCGGTTCGAGAACAACCTGAGCACGGTGGCGATCAGCGCACCGGGCGCCGGCAGTGCCAATGTCTGGCGCGGCAATTACTGGGATGACTATCAGGGCTTTGATCGCAATGGCGACGGCATTGGCGACACGCCGCACGAGATATATCTGTTTGCCGACCGCATCTGGATGGAAACACCGATGGCGACCTTCTTTCGCAACTCGCCGGTACTGGAATTGCTGGATTTCCTGGAGCGGCTGGCGCCTTTTTCGGCACCCCACCGGGTCCTGATCGATCCGGTGCCGGATTTGCGCAGCCACTTTCCGCCCCCCCGCCACAAGGAGACCAAGGACCGATGAAACGCACCACATTCCGCGCAGGATTTGCACCGTTGCGCCTGCTCGGCGTTGCCGCAAGCGCCCTGCTGCTCGGCACTGCCACCACGAACGGCGCCGAACTCCCCGGCCAGCAAGACAGCGGCAAGGAAATCAACGGCCCGTGCGCCGCCTGTCACGGCGACCAGGGGCAAGGGGGGAAGCGTGGCGAGTATCCCCGACTGGCCGGGCAGCGCGCGGCTTATCTCGAAGATTCACTGAAAAAATTTCGCACCCGTGAGCGCCTCAACCTGCCCATGCTGCCCTACACACAGGAACGTGAACTGTCGGACACGGATATCAAGCTGGTTTCGGCCTATCTGGCGGGCATCACCCTGCAAACCACGTTTCCCGACTTCAAGGATACCGACGATGCGCTGACGCGTCTGGAAGCGATGGAAAAGGTCATGATCATCCCGAAGCTGGAGGGCGACCTGGACAACGGCAAGACGATCTACGAGAAAGAGTGCGCCGATTGTCATGGCAAAACCGGCAAGGGCACCTGGCGTTATCCAATGCTGGTCGGGCAATACACAAATTACCTGCAACGGCAGATGGATGCCTATCTCAGGGGCGAACGGGCCCACGACATGGACGCCGACGAGGCAGATGAAGTAGAAAAACTCAAGGCCAAACCCATAGAGGTCGGTGTACTCGGCCGGCTGACGAAAAAAGACATCGACGACATCCTTGCCTACATTACCCGACTGCAGGACTAACTTTCATGATGCGGGGGCGTAGCCCCCGCATCATGAAAGACCCCCGCCCCCCTTCGCCCCCCTCGCGGGGTGTTCTAGACGGCTCGCTGCGCTCGGCTATCACGGGGCGCGGTGATTCGGGGTCGGAGCGGATTGCGGCTTTCGCCGCGTGCCGCGTTTGCTTGGGGCGGCCCGGCGCAAACGCTGCGTTTTCACGCTAAGATGAAATCAATGCTGGCGCATCGACAGGGCCGCGCCGAGCCAGCCCAACAGCGCGGCGCCGCCCAGCAGCACGGCGCTTTCCGCTGCCGTCGGCAGCGTCAGCATGAGATCCAGCCCGTACAGGCGGGCGATTTCGGCCACCGGCAAGCGCAGCCAGAGCGTGGCGGCGCTGACGATCAGCCAGGCCATGGCCCCGCCCAGCAGGCCCAGCATTCCGCCGTACCAGAGGAAGGGGCGGCGAATGAAGGCGTCGGTGGCGCCCAGCAGGCGACTGACCTCCACCTCGCTCTGGCGCGACAGTACCTGCAGGCGGATGGTGTTGAAGGTAATGGTGACGAGACCGATGCCAAGCAGCGTGGCGAGCAACAGTACGCCGGTATTCGCCAGTCTGACCAGTGCATGCAGCCGGCGTGCCCAGTCGGCATCGATCTGCACATGTTCAACATCGCGCCATTGGCGCACGATGGTGGCCAGACGTTCGATGGCGGCAGGACTGTCGTCGGCAGGCGTGACAACAATCGCATCGGGGAAGGGGTTTTTCGGCAGCGCCGCTATCGCATCGGCCAGTCCCTCGGTTGCCTTCATGCGCGTGAGCGTGTCCTCGCGGGCGAGCATTTGCGTTTTGGCGACCCCCGACAAACCCTGCAAGCGCAGCTCTACCCCCTGCGACAGCTTGCGCTCGGCGTCGACCGCAAGAAAGACGGTCACTTGGGGGGTTGGCGAGGCGCTCCGGGTCAGGGCGCTCAGATGCGTCAGCAACAAGTGGCCGCCGGCTGGCAATGCCAGGGCGACCCCGATCCCCAGCAGTGCCAGCAGGGTATTCAGGGGGGCCGCTGCCAGACGTGCCAAAGCGCGGCGACAGGCGTTCCAGTGGGCGAAAAGCCAGTTCATAGCGGAACCGCAGGGCAGGCGCTCACACCAGCCTCCCATGATCGAGATGAATGCGCCGCGCACCGGGAAACAGGCTGTCGTCATAGGTGGCGACTAGCACGGTAACACCGACGCGATGGAACTCAAGAAAGATGCTGGCCACATCCCGTGCTGTGTCGGGGTCGAGATAGGCGGTGGGCTCGTCGGCCAGCAACAGGCTGGGGCGATGCACCACGGCACGGGCAATCGCCAGCCGCTGCTGCTCGCCACCCGAGAGGGCAATCGGCAAGGCGCGGGCGCGTTTCAGCAGGCCTACCTTGTCGAGCGCGGCTTCGGCACGGCGCTGCGCGTCCTTGCGCGAAAAGCCGGTAATTTCAAGGGGCAGCAGCACATTCGCCAAGGCGGTGCGATCGAACAGCAATTTCTGGTCCTGAAACACCAGCCCGATATTCCGCCGCAAAAAGGGTAATGCCTTGCGACCGAGCGCCCCAACGTTCTGACCGCTCACCAGTACCGCACCGCTGGTGGGGCGTTCAATGGCGGGAATCAGCTTGAGCAGTGTCGACTTTCCGGCGCCTGAGTGGCCGACTATGGTGACCAGTTCCCCGGCGGCAATCTCGGCGCTGACGTCAATCAGTGCCGAGATGTCGGGCGGGTAGCGTTTGGCAATCGAGTCGAAGCGGATCATTGGCGTCATCTTGGGCGGCGCCAGTGTAGCTCAGGACGAAAAAGTCGGCGCTGGCGATACGGCACTACCGCATTACCGCGGGGAAAACGCTTGCCGGGCAAGCCCCATCCCGACCCGGGATGGGGTGTTTGCCTGAGATGGGGCTTCAGGCCTGGAACTGTGCCGCCAGCGACTTCAGTTTGGTGGCCAGAGCGCCAATCTGCTGCGCTTCGTCGGCGGATCGCTGCGCGGTACGGGTACCCGCTTCGGCACCCTGGGAAATGCGTTCCATATTGCCGGCGATGTCGCGGGTGGCGGCGCTGCTTTCCGCCAGCGCATCGCTGATCATCTGCACGGAGTGGCTGGCCTGGGTGACCGAGGTCTCGACCGAGGCGGCCACCTCGCCCGCCGCGCGGGCGCTCTTGGCACCTTCGCCGACGCCCTGGCTGCTGGCCGCCACCTCTTTGGCAACGGCGCGGCTGACAGACTGGATGCGCTGGATCATGGCGGCGATTTCCTGGGTCGAATTGCCGGTGCGCTCGGCCAGTTTGCGCACCTCGTCGGCAACCACGGCAAAGCCGCGCCCCTGCTCGCCGGCGCGCGCGGCCTCGATGGCGGCGTTCAGGGCGAGCAGATTGGTCTGGTCGGCAATTTCCTTGATCACCAGCACCACGCGGCTGATTTCCTCCGACATGGTGGCCAGTTCGGCGATGCGCTGTTCGGAGCCAGCCACGACCTGTGCGGCGGAGGCGATGTGGTCGGCGGCCTTGCGGCTGATGGTGGCGCTTTCGCGGGTGGCTTGGGTGGAGGCATTGGTGGCCGCCATGGCGTCGTGGGCATTGCTGCTCATCTCGTCGGAGGCGGTGGACAACTCTTCCACGGCAGCCGCAACGCTCGAAATGCTGGCTGACTGCGCCTGGGTTGCCTGCACGGTTTCCGCGCTGACCGCTGCCAGCTTCAGACTTGACTGGCCCAAAGTACGGGCACTCTGGTGGACCATGCTGATGGCTTCGTGCAAGCGATTTCTCAGTATTGCTACACGCGTCAGGATCGCGCCGAATTCATCTTTGCCGCCAGCGCGAATGACTTGCGACAGATTACCGCCGGCAACTGCCGCGGCAAGCGATTCGGCTTTCCGGGCTTCGCGGGAAATGCGGGACAGTAACGCAGCAGCCAGCAGAATGCCGAGCAGTACCGCGCCGGCAGCCAGCGCCATGTCTTGTTTGCGTGCTGCTGCCGATTCCGCGTTGAGTTGGGCCAGCCGTTTGGGGGCTAGTTCGTCCAGACGCTTGACTTCGCCCAGCATGGCGTCGCGCATTTCGCGCCACTTCGGCGTTTCCTGTTTGTTGAGTGATTCTTTGGCTGCATCAGGCTGCCCAGCCTTGACCAGGCTGAAGATGTGCTCGTGCATGGTTTTCAGTTCGGCGCGCAGCACCTTGATCTTTTCGGGCAGGCCGGACTTGAGAACTTTCGCATCGCGCTGCTGCGCTTCCTCAACCGCCTTGTCGAAGGCCGCCGCGGCGTTGTCGTAGTTCTCGTAGGCGCGCTTGTTCTCGGGGTTGAGAATGATGTTGCGCAAGGCCTGGCCCATTTGCAGACCCTGTGCGTAAACGGCATAAAAGTCGCTGCGCCGTGCCGCATCGTTTTCGATGTAATCGCGATATTCCGTTTCGACCACGCTGGCCGAATACAGGCTGTTGGCGAGCACGCCGACCAGCAGCGCCATCACCAGTGCCATCACTGCCATGAGGCGGCGCCCGATGCGCATGTTGTCGAGCCAGCCCAGAGCACCCTGCACCAAACCGCCCAAACCGCGTTTAACTTCCTCGCCTTCGTGCAGGCGGATCGACGGGTCCTGGCGCATGCGCTGATAGAGTGCCTCCGCCCCATTCACCTCTTCCCGCGTGGGCTTGACGCGCACCGACATGAAGCCGCCGTCGTTCTTGGGGGTTGTCGAGGCGCGCACCCAGTAATGGTCGCCGTTCTTGCAGCGGTTCTTGACGATGCCCGTCCAAGGGCGACCGTTTTGCACTGTCTCCCACAGGTCGCGGAAGGCTTCGGCCGGCATGTCGGGATGGCGTACCAGGTTTTGCGGCTGGCCGATCAGTTCTTCGCTTGTGTAACCACTCACCTCAACGAAATCGTCATTGACGAAGGTAATCAGCCCCTTGGCGTCGGTGTGGGAGATGATGGCGATATCGGCAGCAAAGTTGTGCTCTGAGTTGGTGACGGGTTGATTGTTGCGCATGTCGATTTCCCTGGCTGATAATTATCTTTAGTATTATCAGCCAAGAATAGTAATTAACCAATAATACATGGCGTCGCGAAGCATCATCTGTTGCGGCGGCGCAAAAATATGGTGCCGCCAGAGGCCTGACGGATCCGACGCTTACACGCGCAGCAAGGCAATTTTCAGCGGCGGCTGGTCGTCATGGCTGGGGAAGTCGGCTTCCGGTGTGATCCATTCGACTGCGCGGATCGGCCGGTCGATCTTTCTGGCGCTGCGTTCCAGTTGATCGAGCCAGACTTCGCGCGCTACCTGGGCGACGTTGTTGCAACAGATCAGCGTGCCGCCGGGGGCCGTGCACAGCAGTGCCGGCTTGAACAGGGCCGGGTAGTCGTTGATCAGATCGACCACGCCGAAGGGGCTCCTGGCATAGCGCGGCGGGTCGAGGAACACCAGATCGAAAGTGCGCGCCTCCAGTGGCGGGAAGGCGGGCATGCGTTTGCCGCGCACCATCTTGGCTTGGCCCAGGCCGGCCAACTGGCGCAGGGCCGCAAACACATCGCTCTGCACAAAGCGGGGGCGGACCGCCAGCTCATTCAGCCGGGCGTTTTCCCTGCCCACGGCCAGGCTCGAAGCGGCGAAATCCACATTGACGACATGGCGTGCACCGGCGTGTGCGGCGGCAATGCCAACGCCGCAGGTGTAGGCGAACAGGTTGAGCAGCGACTTGCCCGGCGCTTCCTGCATGACTCGCCGCCGCCCCGCCCGTAGGTCGAGAAACAGCCAGGGGTCTTGACCATCGTGGCGACCCTGAATCCGGTAATTCACCCCCAGTTCCCGCACCGTGCGCGGCGCCACGGCCTGCGCCAGCTGTTCTGGCGGCAACGGATTGCCGATGCGCGAGTGGGCGGCACTGCGGTCGTTGTAGAGCGGGATTAATTCTGGCCAGGTCCGGGCATAAAAGTCCTCCAGCGCGGCCAGTTGTGCGGGCGGCAGGGGGCTGTGAAAGGTCTGGATCAGCAATAGCTCGCCATAGCGGTCCACCGTCAGGCCGGGCTGGCCTTCGACGCTGCCATGAAACAGGCGGTAGGCGTCGGTCTCTTCGGTGTGCAGCTGCCGCAACAGTGCGGCGCGGGAATCGAGCGCGGCGGCGAGTGACTGGATGAGGTTGGCGGACATGGCGCGGCACGTTACCATGGTTGCCAAACTTTCCCGGACTTCCCGCCATGACCGACACCAGTTTTACGCTGACCAGCGAATTCATCGAACTCAATGCTCTGCTCAAGGTGCTGGGGCTGGCCAGTTCCGGCGGCGCGGCCAAGGTAATGATCGGCGCGGGGCTGGTGCAGGTAGACGATCAGGTGGAAACCCGCATTCGGCGCAAGCTGCGCGGCGGCGAGGTGGTGCGGGTTGGCGATGAACGAGTCAGGCTGGTGCGCGGTGGTGCTGCGTGATGTCTAGTGCAACGGCCTCGGCCGCCTCGATGCCATCGACGCCCGCCGACAGGATACCGCCGGCGTAACCTGCGCCCTCGCCGGCCGGGTAGAGGCCCTTCACGTTCACGCTCTGGCCGTCCGCGCCGCGTGTGATGCGCAGCGGTGAGGAGGTGCGGGTTTCCACCCCGGTGAGCAGCGCATCGGCCATGGCAAAGCCGCGAATCTGTTTGTCGAAGGCCGGCAGTGCCTCACGGATGGCGGCGATGGCATAGTCGGGCAGCGCGGTCGACAGGTCAGTGGGCCTGACGCCAGGCTGATACGAGGGGATGACTTCTCCGACTGCGGTGCTGGGCTGACCGGCGAGAAAGTCGCCGACCCGTTGCACCGGGGCGTCGTAATTGCCGCCGCCGAGTTCGAAGGCGCGCGTCTCCCACTGGCGCTGGAAGGCGATGCCGGCCAGCGGAAAGTCGGGATCGCCCGGCTTGCCGGGAAAATCGGCGGTTGTGACGCCGACGACGATGCCGGCGTTGGCGTTCCGTTCATTGCGCGAATACTGGCTCATGCCATTGGTGACGACGCAGCCGGGTTCCGAGGTAGCGGCGACCACCGTGCCGCCGGGGCACATACAGAAGCTGTAGGCCGAGCGGCCGTTCTGGGCGTGGTGCACCAGCTTGTAGTCGGCGGCGCCGAGCAGGGCATTGCCGGCGTTTCTGCCGAAGCGGGCGCGGTCGATCAGGGATTGCGGATGTTCGATGCGGAAGCCGACCGAGAACGGCTTGGCTTCCATGAAGACGCCGCGGGCGTGGAGCATGGCGAAGGTGTCGCGCGCGCTGTGGCCGAGGGCGAGAATGACCTGGTCGGCGCGGATATCCGTGCCGTCGGCGAGCACCACGCCGCGCACGTGGCCCGCCTCGATGCGCAGATCGGCGACGCGCGCCTGAAAGCGGATTTCGCCGCCGAGCGCCTCGATCTCGGCGCGCATCTTCTCGACCATCGCTACGAGCCGAAATGTGCCGATGTGCGGCTTGCTGACGTAAAGGATCTCTTCCGGCGCCCCCGCCTTGACGAACTCGGTGAGCACCTTGCGGGCGAGGTGGCGCGGGTCCTTGATCTGGCTGTACAGCTTGCCGTCCGAGAAGGTGCCGGCGCCGCCTTCGCCGAACTGCACGTTCGAATCGGGATGCAGGGTGTGCTTGCGCCACAGGTCCCAAGTGTCCTTCGTGCGCTCGCGCACCTGCTTGCCGCGCTCCAGCACCAGTGGCTTGAAACCCATCTGCGCAAGGATCAGTGCGGCGAAGATGCCCGCCGGGCCGAAGCCGACCACGACCGGGCGCAGCAACTGCCCGGCCGGGGCCTGCGCCACGGGCCGGTACGTCATGTCCGGCGTCGGCTTGACATGCATGTCCCCTGCACAGCGTGCCAGCACGGCGGCCTCGTCGGCGAGCTCCAGATCCAGGCTATAGACGAACTGCAGGGCGTCCTTTTTGCGTGCGTCCTGGCTGCGCTTGTGGATATGCAGCTTGAGCAAGTCGGCCGGTACCAGCTGCAGCCGCTGCAACACGGCCGCAGTCAGTTGTTCGGGCGTATGTTCGAGCGGCAGGCGCAGCTCGGTAAGGCGGATCATTTCAGGATTGCTGCATTATTGACCGAACAGCGCCTCGGCGAATTCGCGCGCCCGGAACGGCTGCAGATCGTCGATGCCCTCGCCGACGCCGATGAAGCGCACCGGTTTCGGACACTGGCGCGCGATGGCGGCGAGCACGCCGCCCTTGGCGGTGCCGTCGAGCTTGGTGACGATCAGGCCGGTGACATTGATGCGCCTGTCGAAGGCCTTGACCTGGGCGATGGCGTTCTGGCCGATGTTGGCATCGAGCACCAGCAGCACTTCGTGCGGCCCGGTCGGCTCGGCCTTCTGGATGACGCGCCGTACCTTGGCGATTTCTTCCATCAGGTTCAATTGGGTCGGCAGGCGCCCCGCCGTGTCGGCGATCATCACGTCGATGCCGCGCGCGCGCGCCGCGCTGATGGCATCGAAGATCACGGCGGCCGAATCGCCGGATTCCTGGGCGATCACCGTCACCTCGTTCCGGCGCCCCCATTCGGCCAGCTGCTCGCGCGCGGCCGCGCGGAAGGTGTCGCCGGCGGCGAGTAGCACGCCGTGGCCTTCCTGCTGGAAGCGTTTGGCGAGCTTGCCGATCGAGGTCGTCTTGCCCGCGCCATTCACGCCGGCCAGCATGATGATGTAGGGGCGCTGATTCTGCGATGGGTGATTCAGGTCGAGCGGCTGTTCGAGCGGCGTCAGCAGGCGGGTCAGCAGTTCGATCAGGGCCTCACGCAATGCGGCAGGCGCCTCGATGCGCTCCTTTTTCACCTTGGTGCGCAGTTCGGTCAGCAGCCACTGTGTGGCATCGACACCGCAATCGGCCATCAGCAGGGTGGATTCGAGCTCTTCCAGCAACTCGTCGTCGATCTTGCCGCGCGCAAACAATTCGCCGAGCGGCGTATTGAGGGTGGCGCGTGTGCGTGAAAGCCCGGCTTTCAGCCGTTCGGCCCACGACAGCCTGGTGGGCGCAACTTTCTCGACGGCTGCGGGCGGCGCATCCGCAGCATTTTTCTTCAGGAAACCAAACATGGGATGGGGTGTCGTAGGGAGCTTGCCCGCACGGTATGATGCGTGCGAACCATTCTAGCAAAGCCCTGCAACACAGAGGCTACCCACCAGACAGAGCGAGACATGCAGACACCCAGATTGATTCCATCCCTCCTGGCCGCGGCAGCCAGCGTATTTATCGCCGTCCTGCCAGCGCCGACTTTGGCCAGCGCCGAAACCACCTTTGAAAAGACGCTTGCCAATGGCCTGCGCGTCATCGTCAAGGAAGATCATCGCGCACCGACCGTCGTCCACATGGTCTGGTACCGCGCTGGGGCGATGGACGAGAAGGACGGCACCTCGGGCGTCGCCCATGTGCTGGAACACATGATGTTCAAGGGCACCAAGACACTGAAACCCGGCGAGTTCAACAAGCGCGTGGCGGAGGCGGGCGGGCGCGACAACGCCTTCACCAGCCTTGATTACACCGCCTATTTCCAGATCGTGCCGAAGGGCGCCCTGCCCGAGATGATGCGGCTCGAAGCTGACCGCATGGCCAACCTGCAACTGCAGCCCGAGGCATTTGCCGCCGAGATCCAGGTGGTGATGGAAGAACGGCGCCTGCGTACCGACGACAATCCGCAGTCCCGCGTCTATGAGTCGCTCAATGCGGCGGCCTTCACCGCCCACCCCTATCGCCGGCCGGTTATCGGCTGGATGGACGACCTGAAGAACATGAACTGGCAGGATGCCCGCGACTGGTATCGCGCCTGGTATGCACCCAACAATGCCTACGTAGTGGTGGCGGGCGATGTCGATCATCGCGAAGTGTTCCGCCTCGCCGAGCAGACCTATGGCAAGCACAAGGCCCAGCCGCTGCCGACCCGCAAGCCGCAGAACGAACCGCAGCAGACGGGTCTGCGGCGCGTCACGGTGAAGGCCCCGGCGCAACTGCCGTACATTTTGATGGCATGGAAGGCGCCCAAGCTCAAGAACATCGATGAAGATCGCGACCCGTATGCGCTCGAAGTGCTGGCATCGCTGCTCGCTGGCAACGATGCGGCGCGCTTCCCCAAGCGCTTGGTGCGTGGCGAAAAACTCGCCCAGTCGGCAAGCGCCGGATATGACGCCACGCTGCGCGGCGAGTCGCTGTTTATCCTCGCCGGCCAGCCGGCAAACGGCAAGTCCATTGCGGAACTGGAGACGGCTCTGAAAGCGGAAATTCGCCGCATTCAGGAGGACGGGGTCACCGCGGAAGAGTTGAAGCGCGTCAAGACGCAGACCATCGCCGCACAGGTGTACAAGCGCGATTCATTGATGGCGCAGGCGATGGAAATCGGTTTTGCCGAAGCCACGGGGGTGCATTGGCGGAACATCGACAAACTGCTGGAAAAGATTCGCAGCGTGACGGCCGCAGAGGTTCAGGCGGTGGCGCAGCGTTACTTCAGCGACGATACGCTGACGGTGTCGGTGCTCGATCCGCAGCCGATTGATCCAGCAGCGCAGCACAAGCCCGCATTCGCGGTGCGTCATTGAGGAAGCCCGCCATGCGTATATTTATTGCGTTGCTGCTTGTCGCATTGTCCGGTTTTGCCCAGGCCGGCCCGCAAATCCAGCACTGGGTCGCGCCATCCGGGGCGAAGGTGTATTTCGTCGAAAGCCGCGGACTGCCGATTCTAGATGTGCAGATCGATTTCGTCGCCGGCAGTGCGCGCGATCCCGCCGAGAAATCCGGTGTCGCCAGCCTGGCCGCCGGTCTGCTGGAGTCAGGCGCGGGCGAGGGCGCCGGGGCGCTGGATGAGGAGCAGATTTCCGGACGGCTGGTCGATCTGGCCGCACACTTGTCTTCATCCGCCGATCATGATCGCTCCAGCCTGGTGTTGCGCACCCTGTCCTCTGCCGAGGAGAAAACCGGCGCGCTGGCCTTGCTGAACGCCGTCCTGTCAGCGCCGACTTTTCCCGAGGGTGCATTGGCGCGCGAAAAATCGCGCGCCATCGAGGCGCTCAAGGAAGCCGCCACCCGCCCCGACAGCATCGCCGCCAAACGCTTCGCCGCCGCCATCTATCCGGGTCACCCCTACGGCAACGTGGCCACGCCGGAAAGCGTGGCGCGCGTCACGCGCGATGATCTGGTGGCCTTTTACAAGACGCACTACACGTCCCGCGACGCGGTGGTGTCGATCATCGGTGATGTCTCGAAAGACGAAGCCGCCGCCATCGCCCAGCAGCTGACCGCCACCCTGCCGGCGGGTATCGAGACGGTCGCGCTGCCCGTCATCACCCTGCCGCAGCGCGACACCGTCAAGGTGGCCCATCCGGCCACCCAGTCGCATATCAATATCGGCCTGCCGGGGATGAGCCGCACCGATCCCGATTACTTTGCCCTGCTGGTTGGCAACTACACGCTCGGCGGCGGCGGCTTCGTTTCGCGGCTGATGAAAGAGGTGCGCGAAAAGCGGGGCTATGCCTACAGCGTCTATTCCTACTTCGCCCCGCGCGTGCAGGCCGGGCCGTTCCAGATCGGCCTGCAGACCAAGCGCGAGCAGGCGCAGGATGCCTTGAAGGTGGTCGATGAGGTGCTGACGAAATTCCTTGCCGAGGGCCCGACCGCACAGGAACTCGCCGCCGCCAAGAAAAACCTCATCGACGGCCAGGCGCTCAGAATCGACAGCAACGCCAAGCTGCTGGGTTATCTGTCGCTGATCGGCTTTTATGGCTTGCCGCTCGATTACCTCGACCAGTTCCCGCGCAAGGTGGGTGCAATTACCCGCGACGACGTCAAGGCAGCGTTCCAGCGGCACGTGAAACCCGAAAACCTTGTGACGGTGGTCGTTGCCGCCGACTGATGGCCCGCATCCGCATCACCGGTGGCGAGTGGCGCAGCCGGCTGGTTCAGGTCGCCGACGCGCCGGGCTTGCGGCCGACGCCGGATCGCGTGCGCGAAACGCTGTTCAACTGGTTAGGGCAGGACCTGACGGGCTGGCGCTGCCTTGATCTCTTTGCCGGCAGTGGCATGCTCGGCTTCGAATGCGCCTCGCGCGGGGCGGCGGCGGTCACCCTGGTCGAACGCGATGCGGCCGCCTTTGCCCGCTTGAAGGAAAATGCCGCCAGCTTCGGTTCCGACCGGCTGCGGCCGTTGCGCGTCGATGCGTTAGAATTCGCGACCGCTGCGTCGCAACAAGGCGAGTGCTACGATCTGGTTCTGCTCGATCCGCCGTATCGGCAGGGTTGGCTGGACAAGGTGGCGCCGCTCCTGCCGAAGCTGGCAAGGCCCGGCATGTGGGTGTACGCGGAGGCCGAGCAGCGCATCGAGACACTTGGGGACTGGCGGACGCTGAAGCAGGGCAAGGCCGGTCAGGTTTTTTATCATTTGCTGAAAAACACAAATGAATAACGGCATCGCTGTCTATCCAGGCACCTTCGACCCCTTCACGCGGGGCCATGAAGATTTGGTGCGCCGCGCCGCGCGGCTGTTTGCCCATGTCGTCGTCGGTATTGCCGACAGCCGCAGCAAGCGACCGATCTTTTCGCTGGAAGAGCGCGTCGAGATGGCACGTGCGCTCACGCACGACCTGCCGAACGTCAAGGTGGTCGGCTTTACCGGACTGCTCATGGACTTTCTGCGCGAGCGCAATGCGCGGGTCATCGTGCGCGGCCTGCGCGCCGCTTCCGACTTCGAATACGAATTTCAGATGGCCGGCATGAACCGTCGGCTACATCCCGATGTCGAAACCTTGTTCCTCACACCGGGCGAGCAATACATGTTCATCTCGGCGACGATGGTCAGGGAAATTGCGCTGCTGGGCGGCGACGTCTCGCAATTCGTTGACCCGCTGGTCGTCGATCGGCTGGCGGGAAAAATTCAGCAACAGACAGATATTCAATAATTGGCAAGCGAGAGGAAATACAGCAATGGCCCTGATCATCACCGACGAATGCATCAATTGCGACGTGTGCGAGCCCGAGTGCCCGAACAACGCGATTACGCAGGGTGACGAGATTTACATCATCGACCCCGACAAGTGCACCGAATGCGTCGGCCACTTCGACACCCCCCAGTGCCGCGAGGTCTGCCCCGTCGACTGCATCCCGGAAGACCCGGATCACGTGGAAAGCAAGGATCAGCTGATGGCGAAGTTCAACAAGCTCACCGGTAGCTAACTTTCATGATGCGCAGGCTATGCCTCCGATCATGAAAGACGCCCATCCCCCCTTCGCCCCCCTCGCGGGGGGTTCTAAACGGCTCGCTACACTCGTTTATCACGGGACGCAGTATTGTGCTTGGGTGCGGATTGCGGCTGGCGCCGCGTGCCGCGTTTGCTTGGGGCGGCCCGGCGCAAACGCTGCGTTTTTAACGTTAAGCGGCGCCTGATTTTCCTCAATCAGCGCTGACAGCGCGGGCAGTAAAAGCTTGAGCGCTGCCCTTGTCGAATCGCCCTGATCGGGCTGCCGCAGTTCAGACAGGGCTCCCCCGCCCGGTCATAAACCTTGTGGCGGGTCTGGAAGTCGCCCATGCCGCCATCGGTCCCACGAAAATCTCGCAGGGTGCTGCCACCGGCCCGGATGGCGGCGCGCAGCGTTGTTTGAATGGCGGGCACCAGGCGGCCCAGACGCTTGAGGGACACCCGGCCGGCAGGCGTACGCGGGTCGATGCCGGCGTCGAACAGGCTTTCCGCTGCATAGATGTTGCCAACGCCGACGACCAGGCCGGAATCCATCAGCGCCGGCTTGATTGCCAAGCTGCGGCCCTTGAGTGCCTGCTGCAGCCAGCCCGGCGTAAATGCGCGCGACAAGGGTTCGATGCCCAGCTTGGCGATCAGCGGATGCGCCAGCGGATCGCCGGCCAGCCACAACAATGCACCAAACCGGCGCGGATCAGTGAGCCGCAGCACCTGTTTGCCGAAGACGAAATCGGCATGGTCGTGTTTTTCCGGTGGGGTGCCGGGCACGACGAAGCGCAGGCTGCCCGACATGCCCAGATGAATCAGCAGGTGGCCGTTGTCAAAACGAAGTTTCAGAGAAGACTCATGCCCGCTTGCGGGCGTGATGGCGGAACTAAAATCGAGCAACAGGTACTTGCCGCGCCGTTTTGCCTCGACCAGCGTGCGGCCTGCGAGGTTACGGGCCAAGCCGGCGGGTATCGGATAACGCAAAGCCGGCGTTCGCAGGACGGCGCGATCGATCCTGGCACCCTCAACCCGTTGGGCAATGCCCCGGCGCGTGACTTCGACCTCAGGCAGCTCGGGCATGGTGTGGATTGGAAACTGCTAACATGCCTCCATTGTAGGCACAAGCCTTTACTTATCGAGTGTCCGCGCCCATGAAACCGATTTTCACCCTGCTGATCATTGCTGCGATCCTGTCCAGCGGCAGCCTGCGTGCCGAGGTACCCGCTCCCGAGGCGCCAGCCGCGGAGACAGACGAGGCCGCCAAGCAGGAAGAGGCTGCCATTGCCGGTTTGCCGAACGTCGAGCTGACGCCCCGGCTGCTCTACCAGTTTCTGCTTGCCGAGATTGCCGGCCAGCGTGGCCAGTTCGTCGACTCGGCCGAGCTTTATCTCGACATGGCCAAGCGAACGCGTGATCCGCGCCTGGCTCGCCGCGCCACCGAAATTGCTGCGCATGGCCGGCGCATGGAGATCGCCCAGCAGAGTGCGCAGCTTTGGCTCGACATCGAGCCGGCATCACTGCAGGCGCATCTGACATTCATCAATGTACTGGTGGCGCAGGGTCGCTATGAAGAACTCAAGACCGCGACGGCGGCGCTGCTGGCGCTGGCACCTCAGCATATCGGGCAAAATCTGCTGCGCCTTAACCGCCTGTTCGCCCGCGGCGAAGACCGCAAGGCAGTTCGCGATCTCATTGGGGCGGTGACCGCTCCGTACCTGCAATTGCCCGAAGCGCATTATGTGCGCGCCGTGGCCGCTTTCGATGCGCGTGACCTCGCCGCCGCCCGCGAGGACATTCAGCAAGCGCTCAAACTCAAGCCGGATTGGGAAGCCGCCGTGTTGCTGCTGGCCCAGATGAGTGAAAAAAACGAGGCATTTTCAGCACTGGAAGCATTCATTGCGGCCAATCCGCAGGCACGCGATGTGCGTTTGACCTACGCGCGCGCGCTGGTTGCTGACAAGCGCTACACGGAAGGACGACGCCATTTCGGCGTACTCCTCGAACAAAGCGATGATCCGGCCAAGAGCGGCGACGTCCTGTTTGCCGTTGCCGTGCTGTCCCTGCAACTCAACGACAAGGCCGATGCCGAAATCCATCTGCGCAAACTGGCCGAAATCGGTCACGCCGAAGCAGACAAGGCACACTTTTACCTTGGTCAGATCGCCGCGGACAGCAATCGCCGGGACGAAGCCCTGCAGTGGTTTGGCAAGGTCGGCCGCGGCGAACAGTATTTGCCTGCCCGCCTGCAAGCCGCCAATGTGCTGGTCAAACAGGGCAAGCTTGAGGAGGCGCGCCAGCACCTTGCTGCGAGCGAGGTCGCCGATCCCCGCGAGCGTGCCCAGCTCCTGATCGGCGAAGTGCAAATCCTGCGCGAAGCCGGCCGGATGGCCGACGCTCATGCCGTAATGGAAGCAGGCCTGGAGCGCCAGCCCGACCAGCCCGAGCTGCTGTATGAAGCCGCGATGATCGCGGAGAAGCTGGGGCGCCACGCCGAGGTTGAGCGTCGTCTGCGCCGCCTGATCGAGCTAATGCCGGATCACGCCCATGCGCACAACGCGCTGGGCTATTCGTTCGCCGACCGCAATGTCAATCTTGCCGAAGCATTTGCGCTGATCGAGCGGGCGCTGCAACTGGCGCCCAACGATCCCCTTATCCTCGACAGCAAGGGCTGGACGCTGTTCCGCATGGGCGACACACCAGCGGCGCTCGATGTCCTCGGCGCGGCATTCCGCATGCGCCCCGATCCGGAGATTGCCGCGCATCTCGGCGAGGTGCTGTGGTCGCTCGGCCGTCAGGACGAAGCACGCCAGACCTGGGAAAAGGCCCGTGTCGAGCACCCCGCCAATGAGGTGCTGACCGAAACCATCAAGCGCCTTGCGCCCTGAACCTTGATTCGGACAATTCTTGGCTGGGCATTGGCCCTGGCAATATTGTCAGGCTGCGCAAGCGCTCCGCAATTCCCGGCACGCCCACCTGCCGCGCAGATCGAGCAGTTTGCCTTCAGCGGCCGGATTGCCGTGCGCCAGGGCGAAGTTCGCCACAATGCCAGAGTCGACTGGCGCCATGCGACCGGCCGCGACGAGATTCTGCTGACCACGCCGTTTGGTCAGGGCGTGGCGGAATTGACCCGCGACGCCAGCGGTGCCCGGCTGGTACTCGCCGATCAACGCCGCTTCGTGGCGGATGACTGGAGCACGCTGGCGCAACAGGTATTCGGCTTTCCGCTGCCGCTCGGGACTTCCGCACGCTGGCTGCTCGGCGATGTTGCCGATACCGAAGGCTGGCGCGTGACGATAGTCGAGCGCGAAAGCGCTGCTGTCGATGCACTGCCCACAGTGTTCGAACTGGAACGCGACGACATTGCCGTGCGACTGAAGATCGATGAGTGGATTGAGGTGAAATGACGGCCTGGGATCGCGAATGGCTTGCCCCGGCCAAACTCAATCTGTTCCTGCATGTCGTTGGCCGTCGCGCTGATGGCTACCATCTGCTGCAGACGGTGTTTCGCTTCATCGACCTGGCCGACACCCTGCGTTTCGAGTCGCGCCGCGATGGCCGTATCGTGCTGGCCACGCCGACTGCCGGTGTGCCGCCGGAACAGGATCTGGTGGTGCGTGCAGCCGAGGCGCTGCTAAAAGTCGGCGCTGGCGGGATGAAATGCCCCGCATGGGGTACGGCGTCAGCCGGAGCCGCCGCCAATATGGGTACGACGTCTGGCGCCACCATCCATCTGAAAAAGTGCATTCCCATGGGCGGCGGGCTGGGTGGCGGCAGTTCGGATGCCGCGACCACCCTGATAGCGCTCAATCATCTGTGGGGCTGCGGGCTGTCGCGTGCCGAGTTGCAGAGCATCGGCCTTGCGCTGGGTGCCGATGTGCCGATTTTCATCCATGGCCGGAACGCTTTTGCCGAGGGTGTTGGCGAGCGCTTCACCGATGTGGCGGTGCCCGACAGCTGGTATTTGCTGACCATGCCGGGGGTGGCGGTGCCGACGCTGGAAATATTCCGCTCCCCCGAACTCAAGCGCGACACGCCGGCCATCCGGCCTGCCGACTGGCAGCCGGACTTCGGCCATAACGACCTTGAGCCGGTGGCCTGTGCGCGCCATCCGGAAATCCTGCGCTACCTCGAGTGGCTGCGCCAGCACGGCGCTGCGCGCATGACCGGATCGGGCGCCTGTTGCTTTGTGGCGTTTCAGAATGAGGCAGCGGCGCGGGCTGTGCAAGTGTCGCTACCGGACAACATGCGCGGACAAATTGTGCGCGGACTGGCAGCGCATCCGTTGTTTGCATTGACATGATTTCGTAAAACGCGGAAAATTCGCGTCCTTTCGGCGTGCTGACACTTTAGCGCACCGACCTTGGGGAGTCGCCAAGCTGGTTAAGGCACTGGATTTTGATTCCAGCATGCGAAGGTTCGAATCCTTCCTCCCCAGCCAGATTTCTTTCGGGCAGTCGCAGCGCACCTGTGGCTGCCCCGTTTTGCTTTCAATAAAGAAGACGCGCGCATGGCCTACGACAGTCTGATGGTCTTCACCGGCAACGCCAACCCCAAGTTGGCGGCCGACGTTGCCAAGCGCCTGAGCATCTCGCCGGGCCGCTGCACCGTGGGGCGATTTTCCGACGGCGAAAGCAATGTCGAACTGCTCGAAAACGTCCGTGGCAAGGATGCCTTCATTCTCCAGCCCACCTGTGCGCCGGCCAACGACAACCTGATGGAGCTGATCATCCTCGCCGATGCGCTGAAACGCGCCTCGGCCGGACGCATCACCGCTGCCGTACCCTATTTCGGCTATGCCCGCCAGGATCGCCGGCCGCGCTCCGCGCGCGTGCCCATTGCGGCGAAAGTGGTGGCCAACATGCTGCAGGCCGCCGGCGTGCAGCGCCTGCTGACGGTTGACCTGCACGCCGATCAGATCCAGGGCTTCTTCGACATCCCGGTCGATAACATCTATGCCACACCGATCCTGCTGGGCGACATCTGGAAGCAGCGCCACGAAGATCTGCTGGTCGTTTCGCCCGACGTCGGCGGCGTGTTGCGTGCCCGCGCCGCCGCGAAACGCCTCGAAACCGATCTGGCCATCATCGACAAGCGCCGCCCGCGCGCCAACGTTTCCGAGGTGATGCACATCATCGGCGATGTCGAGGGCCGCAGTTGCGTCATCATGGACGACATCGTCGATACCTCCGGCACACTGTGCAAGGCGGCCCGTGCGCTCAAGGAGCATGGCGCGAAACGCGTCATGGCCTATTGCACCCATCCGGTATTGTCCGGCGGCGCCATCGAGCGCATCGCCGAATCCGATCTCGACGAAGTAGTCGTCACCGACACGATCCCGCTGAGCCAGGAAGCCATGGCCTGCGACCGTATTCGCGTGGTGTCGATCGCCGGTCTGCTGGCCGAAACCATCATCCGCATCAGCAATGAAGAGTCGGTGTCCTCGCTCTTCATGGAATAAGTTTTATAACCGCTCTGTCTGGTCGCGGACAGGGCACATTCTGGAGTAAATCATGCAATTTGAAATCAACGCCAACAAACGCGAACTGCAGGGATCGAGTGCGAGCCGCCGCCTGCGTCGTGCCGGCCGGGTTCCCGGCATCATCTATGGCGGCCCTACCGCTCCGCAAATGATCGAGTTCGAGCACAACGTCATTTTCCAGGCGCTGCGCAAGGAAGCCTTCCGCTCTTCGGTCGTCAACATGAGCATCGACGGCAAAGTGGAAATGTGCCTGCTGCGCGACGTGCAGATGCATGCCTTCAAGCTGCAGATCAAGCACGTCGATTTCCAGCGCATCGATGCCACTCACGAAATTCACCAGAAGGTGCCGCTGCACTTCATCAATGCCGAAATCGCTCCGGGCGTCAAACTCGGCGGCGGCATGGCGCACCATGGCATGAACGAACTCGATGTCACCTGCCTGCCCAAGGATCTGCCTACGTTCATCGAGGTCGACCTCAAGGATCTGAACGTTGGCGAATCGGTCTACCTCTCCCAAATCAAGCTGCCTGCCGGTGTGACGGCGGCATTCCATGGCGAGGGCGACCCCGTTGTGGCCGGCATCGTCATGGTTGGCGCCACTACCACGGAGGAAGTGGAGACCGAAGCTGCACCGATTGAAACCCAGGTCACCACTGAGAAGAAACCGGCGGCAGAAGCCGAGAAGAAAGCCGAGAAGAAGTAATGCTGCCGCAGGGCCGTCCCACGGCGGCCCGGTTGCCGAGCGAGGCGCGATAATTGGCTGTTCCTCTCAAGCTTATTGTCGGACTCGGCAATCCGGGGCCCGACTACTCGAAAACCCGGCACAACGCCGGGTTTTGGTTTTGTGAGCGGCTGGCTGCCGAATTGGGGGCCGCCTTCTCGCACGAGTCACGCTATCACGGCCGGGTGGCCAACGCCCGCCTCGCTGGCGTGCCCGGCGGCGTCTGGCTGCTCATGCCGCAAACCTTCATGAACCGCTCCGGCCAGTCGGTGCAGGCGCTGGCCAATTTTTATCGCATCGAGCCAGCCGAAATGCTCGTGGTGCATGACGAACTCGACATCCCGCCCGGCCAGTTGCGGCTCAAGTTTGGCGGTGGGCTGGGCGGCCACAACGGCCTGAAAGACATCACTAGCCACCTCGGCACCCAGGATTATTGGCGGCTGCGCATCGGCATCGGCCATCCGGGCGACCGGAACGAGGTAGTCAATTATGTGCTGAAGCCGCCGCGCAAGGAAGAGTCGGGCGAAATCGACGCCGCCATCGACCGCGCGCTGCTGGCCTGGCCGCTCCTCGCTAACAGCGACTTCAACGCCGCGACCCAGCGCATCAACGCCAAGCCAACTCCTCCCGCACCACCCAGGACAGAAGAACCAAAGGAAACGCCGTGAGCCGCAAATGCGGCATCGCCGGCAAGTCCGCGCTGTTCAATGTCCTGTCCAGTGCGGCCGTTTATGCGCATTACAAGATGCCGGAGCCGGAATCGTTCCGGGCGCATTGAACATTCCGGGTGACATCACACTGCTTGTTAAGCCTTGAGCAGCGCTCACGACTCAACAAGTCTTCACTCTCCGTTAACTCACCCGAAAATCCGCAATCGATCGGGACAGATCATCTGCGGCACTGTTTAGTCGGCCGGCAGAATCGTGCATCTGCGATGCCACATTGCTGGCTTCCTCGGCGGATACCGAGATCTTTTCGATATTCTGGGCGATTTCCGTGCTTGCGGATTTCTGCTCCTTTATGGAGCCCGCAATCTCCTCGATCCCGCGACTGGCACTTTCTACGGATTGGCGAGCATCGTTCAAGGCTGCTTCGACATTGTTAACCAGCCCCGACGAGCGCTCCACCGACCGCTTTCCTGCGTCTATGGTTGTGCGCACTTCGTCGGTCTGGTGCATGATGGAATTGGCGACAGTATCAATTTCGGTGGCGGATTTTGCCGACTTTTCGGCAAGCTTCCTGACTTCATCGGCAACCACCGCGAAGCCCCGACCCTGTTCGCCTGCGCGCGCCGCCTCGATGGCGGCATTCAGGGCGAGCAGGTTGGTTTGGTCGGCAATTTCCCGTACTTCTTGCGTCATGTTCGTGATGGTTCCGGTGCTGCGGACGAAGCTGTCGACCGCATCCGTTATCTTGGCGACGGCGGACTCGATATTGCGGATTTCACCAACCAATTCCACCAGCTTCGCGTGGCCTGCGTTGGTCATGGCGACGCTATGCTCGGACCTGCCGCTAACGTTCTCGGCCGAATCGGTGACGGTGGCGATGGAAACTGTCAGTTGCTCGATGGAGGCCGCATTCGCGGCAATGTACGTGGATTGGTCGTGCACCGCCGATTGCAGCGATTCGGCGGTTCCGGACAGGTCGCTGGCGGCCGTGCTGACCGAGCGGGCAGAATGGGCGACCTGGGCAACCAGGCTTTCCATCTTGGCGACCATCGCGTTGAAGGCGTTGGCCATGTTGCCAATTTCATCCTTGGCCTTGCTCTTCACGCGAAGCGTCAGGTCGTTGGTCGCGGCGATCCGCGCCATGATGTTCTCAAGGTTGCCGATCGGGCGCGTAATGGAGCTAAAGATCAGCCAGGACAAAGCGGCCAGCACGGCGACAGCACCGCAAGAAAATAGCAGGAGCATGATCTTTGTCGTCGCATATTGATGCCTGGCCGTTGCTTGATCCGCGACCGAGATTTCGTTTGCCAAGGTTCGGAGTTCGGCCGCCAATCCGTCGATCCGCTTTGTCGGCTCGCGGTCCATGCCCTTGACCAGTTTATCGACAGTGGTAGCCGGGTCGGCCTGGCTGCGGTCGTAAGATTTCAAAGCTTCGAGATAGGCAGGACCGAGTGCCTGGAACGCGGCGATGACTTCATCGATCTTGAGGCGGTCGGTGACGCCCAATTCCTTGGCAAGGCCTTTGACATCACCGAGCCGCTCCAGCACGACCTTGCTTTCCGCAAGAAATCCATCTCGATGCTTGTCGAAGGCGGCCGGGTCCTTGCCGCGCAGGAGGATGTTTTTCCATTCCTGCACCTGGGTCTTGAAGCGGACTTGCGCCTCGCGACCTCTATCGACCGCATTGAGCAGCTTCTCGTGCTGTTCGGCCGCCCGGATGAATTGGTCGTTGAGGCCGCTCACCTGATACAACCCGAATCCGCCCACAAGGAAGAGCGCAACAATGGTGACGCCGAAGAGGGCGACAAGTTTGCTGCGGATCGTAAGGTTTTTCATATGCCATCACCTGGTTTGATAATTTTGTTTGTATTGAAATAGAATTGATATGGAACAAATTCATACCCCGATTACATATTACCCGAATAAAACCATTAGGTTGCCATGGCTTTGAATGCGCTGACAGCATGGAGCAAAGCCTCGGTGAAGGTTACAATTGCCGCTTTTCCACGACAAAAGTGATACAAGAGCGTTGAAAAAAACGCCCCGGTTTTGCTGTTTTGCCGCAACCCCCTTCACCATTCACCATCGGCTGACAATTCCGCGCGGGCCAGGCGGGCCGTCGCCGTCGACATTCGGCTCGATGGTGTATTGAAAGTAAAAGGAAAATCATGAGCCTCAAATGCGGCATCGTCGGCCTGCCCAACGTCGGCAAGTCCACCCTCTTCAACGCCCTGACCAAGTCGGGTATCGCGGCGGAGAACTATCCCTTCTGCACCATCGAGCCGAATGTCGGCATCGTCGAGGTGCCTGATCCGCGTCTCGCCGCAATCGCCGCAATCGCCAAGCCGCAAAAAATCCTGCCGGCCATTGTCGAGTTTGTCGACATCGCCGGCCTCGTCGCCGGCGCGAGCAAGGGCGAGGGCCTCGGCAACAAATTCCTCGCCAACATCCGCGAAACCGACGCCATCGTCCATGTGGTGCGCTGCTTCGCCGACGAGAATGTCGTGCATGTGGCCGGCAAGATCGACCCGCTCTCCGACATCGAGGTCATCGACACCGAACTTGCGCTGGCCGACATGGCCACCGTTGAAAAGGCTCTCAATCGCTACACCAAGCAGGCCAAGTCGGGCGGCGACAAGGAGGCCAAGCTGTTGGCGGACGTGCTGGAAAAATGCCTGGCGCAGTTGAACCAGGCCAAACCGGTGCGGGCGCTGGATCTTTCGAAAGAGGAATGGGCCAACCTCAAGCCGTTCTTCCTGATCACCGCCAAGCCGGTGCTCTACGTCGCCAACGTCATGGAAAATGGCTTCGAGAACAATCCGCACCTCGACGCGGTGCGTGCCCACGCGAAAAATGAAAAGGCCGAGGTGGTGGCCGTCTGCGCCGCCATCGAGTCCGAGATTGCTGAGCTTGAAGACGACGAGAAGCAGTTGTTCCTTGCCGACATGGGCCTGACCGAACCGGGCCTCAACCGCCTGATCCGCGCCGCCTACGATCTGCTTGGCCTGCAAACCTACTTCACCGCCGGCCCGAAGGAAGTGCGCGCCTGGACCATCCACGTCGGCGACACCGCGCCGCAGGCGGCGGGCGTGATCCACACCGATTTCGAGCACGGCTTCATCCGCGCCCAGACCATCGCCTACGCCGACTTCATCGCCTGCAAGGGCGAGCAGGGGGCGAAGGAAGCCGGCAAGATGCGCGCCGAAGGCAAGGAATATGTCGTCAAGGATGGCGACGTGATGAACTTCCTGTTCAACGTCTAAGCAAGCAGAAAAAGTCGGCGCTGGCGGGACGGCGTACCCCGCATAGGGTGCGCCGTCCCGCCAACCTGGATGCCCCAGCCGCTTGATCGCCTGAACTGCGGAAGCGGTTTTCATGCCATACGTCGTCAGTGGGTATATGATTATTGGGCATGAGACTTCTATTGCGAAAGACATTGCGGCCATCTGCCGCCCCGGACTGATTATGAAAACCTTTTTGGCCCTGATCCTGACGCTATTTTTTATCGCGCCGGCGCTGGCCGGCAAGGATCTGCCAGCGAGTGGGGGCGAGCGGGCCTATACATTCGGCATCGTGCCGCATTACGAGGCGCGGCGGTTGTTTGCCATCTGGCGCCCGATCCTCGACGCGCTGCAGCAGGAGACGGGCCTGCGCTTCAGCGCGCGCATCGGCAATTCGAGTGCCGCCTTCGAGCAGGAGGTCATCGGCGGCCAGTTCGACTTCGCCTACATGGGGCCGTACCATCAGGTCATGTCCGAGAAGTCCGCTGGCTACCTGCCACTGGTGCGCGATGTCGGTGCCAACATTTATGGCATCCTGGTCGTGCGCAAGGACGACCCGATCAGCGACGTGAAGGAGCTCGATGGCAAGGTGGTGGCGTTGCCTGCCCCCAATGCCTTGGTCGCTGCGATGATGATTCGCGCCGACCTCGAAAACAAATTCGGCATCAAGATCGTGCCCCGCTATGTGCACACGCACGACTCGGTCTATCTCAACGTCGTGCTCGGGCAGGCCGCCGCCGGCGGCGGCCAGCAGAAGACCCTGGCCGAAATGCAGCCGGCGATTCGGGATCAGTTGCGCGTGCTCTACCGGACGGCGGATGTGACGGCTCATCCCGTTTCCGCCCATCCGCGCGTGCCGGCCGCCGTGCGCAAACAGGTGCAGGATGCTTTTCTGCGCCTGGGCGAGACGCCGCAGGGCAAGGCGCTGCTCGCCACGATTCCCTACAAGCAGGTCGGTGTGGCCAACCTGGCAGACTATGAACCGATCCGCCGCATGGGGCTGCATCGCTTTACCGAGTGAGCACGCGAACATGATGAAGACCAGAAAATTGATCAGCCTTCTCGCGGGACTGCTCTTGCTGGCGGGAACAAGCCTGGCCGCCGAGCGTGGCGATCGGCCGGCCCCGGCAGGCAAGCAGGAATATGTCGTGGGCGTCACCCCGCAATTCGAGGCGAGCAAGCTGTTCGGCATCTGGCGGCCGCTCCTCGATGCCCTGGAGAAGGAAACCGGCCTCGACTTCACGTTGCGCGGTGCACCGGCCATCAACGATTTCGAGCAGCAATATGGGGCAGGCATGTTCGATTTTGCCTACGCCAATCCTTTTTTTGTCGGCGTCCGCAATTATCAAGGTTATCTGCCGCTGGTCCGCGATCATGGCGCCCGCCTGGCCGGGGTTGTCGTCGTGGCCAAGGACAGCCCAATCAACAGCGTGCGTGAGCTTGACGGCCAGACGGTCGCATTTCCGGCGGCCAACTCGCTGGCCGGCTCCCTGGCCATCCGCGCGCAACTGGAGGACGAATTCGGCGTCCGCGTTGTGCCCAAGTTCGTGCGGACACACGATTCCAGCTTTCTCAATGTGGCGGTCGGGACCGTTGTTGCGGGCGGCGGCGTGCGATCGACACTGGAACAACAGAGCCCCGAGATACGTGATCGGCTGCGCGTCCTCTACACGACGCGGGAATTGCCCCCCCTGCCCATCGTCGCGCATCCGCGCGTGCCGGAGGCGGTGCGGCAGCGGGTAAAGGCAGCCCTGCTGAAGCTAGGCGCATCGCCCGAAGGCAAGGAATTGCTGGCCAAGGTGCCCATCAAACAAGTCGGCGCTGCCGCACCTGCCGATTACGAAGCTTTACGCCGGATGCGGCTCGAGCGCTACGAGAATTGAGGCATATCCATGCGACTGCGCGCCAAGCTGATCACCCCCTTCCTGCTCGCCTACGGGCTGCTGCTGGCGCTGATGCACCTGTTCTGGCTGCCAGCGGCGCTTGAGCATGAAAAAGAGGATTTCATGCAGGCGCAATCCCTCCACCTGCGCACGCTGGAGCCGGATCTCGCCCGCTCCCTGCTCGCCGGCGACCTGGGTGCGCTCTACGGCACGCTCGACCGCCAGATGGAAATTCATGGGGATGCCTGGCGCGACCTCGAGGTGATCGGCGCCGACGGCTTACGTTTATATCCCCTGTTGCCACCGGTCGCAGAGGGGCGTTCGGTGGTTGCGCTGGAGAAAATCGAGCACCTCATCACCTGGGAGGGTAACCCCGTGGCCGGCCTGAGCATGCAAGTGAACTGGTCGGAGAAAAGGGCGGAGCACGTCCGCTTTCTCTACATGCTGGAAGCCCTGATGCTGGTGGTGTTCGGCCTGTTGATCGCCGCCGCCGCTGCCTGGCAGCAGCGCCTGGTGCGCCTGCCCGTGCTGCGCCTGGCCGAAGCGTCGTCCCGGGTGGCCGTGGGGGATTTCAGCGCACCCCTGCCACGGCCCAGCGACGATGAAATTGGCGAGTTGACGCGGACCTTCGACGGCATGCGCAGCGCCCTGCTGCGTGCCCACGCAGAACTGCAGGAAAGCAAGGAGCGTTACCAGTTGTTGTTGCAGCATTCGCCAGCGGGAATTTTTCACTACGGCAGCGACCTGGTGATTTCCTACTGCAACGATCGGTTTGCGCAGATTCTGAGTGCGCCGCTGGACAAGCTGATCGGGTTAGACATGCACCAGGTCATCGATCAGCGCGTCCTGACCGCCTTGCGCGCCGCACTCGATGGCCAGGTCGGTTCTTACGAAGGTGAATACCGGTCGATCGTGAGCCAGTCGCAAATTGGCGTTACCCTGATCTGCGAGCCCTTCCGGGATTTCGCCGGCCAGGTCACGGGGGGGATCGGGATTCTCGCCGACATTAGCGAGCGCATGCTGCGCGAGGCTGACGCTGCCTATCTTCGCGAAGGCGGTGAACTCAAGTTTCGCGTTGCAGCCGCCCTGCAGGAAGCGGGTGTACCGCTCGACCAGCGGCTCGCCAACGCGCTGAGTTTGCTCTCGGCCATGTCCGGCGTCGGGGCCGAGCGGGGCGCCAAGCTGGTCTTTGAGAACGAGCAGGGCGAACAGCAGACGCTGCATCATGGCTTGCCGTTGTGGCAGCGCCCCGCACCGGAACTGTGTGGCGACGCGGTCCAGACCGTGCGGTATTGCGAACTGGCCGCCCCTCCCCACGGCCACTATTTCGTGCCGCTGACCCACGGTACCGAGCACCTCGGTGTACTGATCATCGACACCGCGCCTGCGCCGCCAGAGAACGCCGGACGGATCGAGAGTCTCAAGGCGATCGGCGAAAGTATTGCCATCGCCCTCCTGAACGGGCGCGCGCTGCAGCTGCTGCATGCCGCCACTGTCCAGGCCGAAGCGGCGAATCAGGCGAAGAGCCGCTTCCTGGCAACGATGTCGCACGAAATCCGTACGCCCATGAATGGCATTCTGGGCATGGCACAGATGCTCCTGATGCCGAATTTGCAGGCGGGGGAGCGGCAGGATTATGCGCGGACCATCTTGACGTCTGGCCAGACGCTGCTCAGCCTGCTCAACGATATCCTCGATCTATCAAAAGTCGAGGCGGGGAAAATCCAGCTTGACGCCACGGTATTCGAGCCCGCTCAGCTCATGCACGAGTCGCAAGCGCTGTTTGGCGAATCCGCCCGGCAAAAGGGACTCGGCCTTGAGTCGTCCTGGCGTGGCCCGGCCAGCCAGCGCTATCTGGCCGATTCCCACCGCCTGCGTCAGATGATCTTCAATCTGGTGGGCAACGCCATCAAGTTCACCGCAAAGGGTAATGTCCATATCGAGGCAGCCGAGGTCGGCAACGATGGCACAGCGGCCGTGCTCGAGTTTTCCGTCACCGATACCGGCATCGGGATTCCGGCAGAGCAGCTGGAGCGCCTGTACCAGCCCTTTTCGCAAGCCGATAGCTCGACCACCCGACAGTTTGGCGGCACCGGCCTCGGCCTGTCAATCGTTCGCAGCCTCGCCAGAATCATGGGGGGCGATGTCGGTGTCGAGAGCGAACCCGGCAAAGGATCCCGGTTCTGGTTCCACATTCGCGCCGGTATCGTTCCCGCCGGCGAAAACGGCCGTTACGCGGAACGGGCAGCGAGTGGGATGGACTTGCCTGCCACCTCATCCTCACGGCTCAGTGGCCGCGTCCTGGTGGTGGAGGACAATCTAACCAACCGCAAGGTCATCGATGCCATGCTGACAGAGATCGGCGTGACGGTCATGACGGCCGAAGATGGCCAACAGGCGGTGGACGCGGTCATCCAGGGTGAGACGCCTGACCTTATCCTGATGGATCTGCAAATGCCCGTGCTGGACGGCTATGCTGCCACCGAGCGGATTCGCCGCTGGGAAGCGGAACATGGCCACCCGCGCCTGCCGATCATCGCCGTGACGGCCGATGTCTTCGGAGAATCGCGCCAGGATTGCCTAACGGTGGGCATGGACGACTTCCTGAGCAAGCCGATCTCGGTCGCCGATGTTTTGGCCATACTGAAAAAATGGCTGCCCCAGTCGGCGGCGCCCCCGCATGAGGCGCCGCTGCAGGCCGCTGCTGCCAAACCGGTGGATAGCCAGCGGTTTGCAGCACTGGCGGATGAGATCACCCCCTTGCTGGCGCAGCACAAATTTGATGCCTTGGTCCGCTTCAGGGATTTGCAGGCCTTGGTGGCGGGGACTGCCCTTGCGCTCGAAGTCGAGGAGCTTGGCCGGATGGTGGCGGCATTCCGCTTCGACGTGGCGCTGGAGCGTTTGCAGCGTCTGGCAGCGGCGGTCCAGGATTTGAAAGGCACGCCATGACCGATCCGCGGCACCGGATTCTGGCTATCGACGATACGCCGGAAAATCTGCTGACCTTAGGCGCGGCGCTGGCCACCGAGTTCGATCTGCAGGTCGCCACCTCCGGGGCGATGGGGCTCGCCCTGGCCCAAGAGACAGCCCCGGACCTGATCCTGCTCGACGTGATGATGCCCGGGATGGATGGCTTCGAGACCTGTCGCCGGCTGAAGGACGATCCGGGGCTGCGCAACGTCCCGGTAATTTTTGTGACGGCGCTGGCGGAAGTTGGCGCGGAATCGACGGGCCTCGCGTTGGGGGCGGCGGACTACATCACCAAGCCGATCAATGTCGAAATTGCCAGGCAGCGTATCCGCAATCTGCTCGATCGGGAAAATTTTCGCAAGGCGGTCGAGGCACAGCATAGCCAGCTGGAAACCCGCCTGGCCGAGCGCACGCTGGCCGAGGATGCGCTGCGCCGCAGCGAACAGAAACTGCGGATGCTGTTGGACAACGCCGCGGATGCGGTATTCATCGCCGGTACGGAGGAGCGCTGGACCTACGTCAACGCGCAGGCCGTCGCCCTCCTCGGCTATCGTCGGGAAGAGCTCCTCGGCATGTCCATCTACGACCTCGTGCCGCCGTCCTACCGCGAGCGCTATCGGCAGGAATTCGCCAAGCTGAGCAGCTGCGACAAAGTGTGGGCGCGCGAACTGCGGCTGATCAGGAAGGATGGCAGCAGAATCCCCGTGGAGATGAATGCCGTCCAGCTTCCGGACGGCAGCATCTACGGTTCCTGTCGCAACATCAGCAAGCGCAAGCAGGCCGAAGAAGACCAGCGCATCGCCGCCATCGCCTTCGAGACCCAAGAAGGCATCCTGGTCACGGACAGCGCGGGCAGGATTCTGCGCGTCAACCATGCCTTCACAAAACTGACCGGCTACAGTGCCAAGGAAGCGATCGGCAATTCCCCGGCCATGCTCAGGTCAGGGCGCCAGGACGAGGAGTTCTACCGTAAGCTCTGGGCGACGCTGCTGGCAGACAAGTACTGGGAAGGCGAAGTCTGGAACCGGCGCAAAACCGGCGAGATCTATCCGCAATGGCTGACTATCACGGCGGTTTCCCGGCCGGACGGCAAGGTTACCCATTACGTCGCCGTATTTTCCGACATCACCGAGCGCAAGGCTACGGAGGAGCAGATTCACCGCCTGGCGTTCTGCGATCCCCTGACCAACCTGCCGAATCGGCGTCTGTTGTACGACCGCTGCGAGCAGGCGTTGCGCGTCTGTGCGCGCCACATGAATCATGGGGCACTACTGTTCCTCGACCTCGACCGCTTCAAAACCCTCAACGACACCTGGGGTCATGACGTCGGCGATCTGCTGCTGATCGAAGTGGCGCGTCGCCTGCTTGCCAGCGTGCGTGCCGAGGACACCGTGGCACGCATGGGCGGCGACGAATTCGTCGTGCTGCTGGCAGAACTCAGCCCGGAAGCGCCAGTTGCCACGGCGCAGGCCCGGGAAGTGGGGGAAAAGATCCGGGCGGCGATCAATGCCCCGTATTCGCTGAATGGTCTGGCTCACAACAGCTCACCCAGCATCGGCATCTGTCTCTTCGACAGCAACGAAACCCCCGTCAAGGAACTTCTCATGCATGCCGACCAGGCCATGTATCACGCCAAGGCTGCCGGCCGCAACGCGGTGCGGGTGTTTGGCGAATGATCGCCGCAGCCCAGAATATGCCACGGTGGGTAACCGCAGCGTAAAAATCGCGTAGCACCCGGTTCCTGCAGTGCGCCTACCCAAACGCACTGAAAGGAGAACCGGCCATGGCGTTCCGGAATGAAGTTTAGCCGCAAGCCGCGGCCCACCGCCAGCCGCGCGCCAAGCTGCAAGTTGTCCTGGCAACGAGCGCATCCGAAATACTCGCGGCGCAGAAACTGCGCTGGCGGGACGACGCCCATCAGCAAACCCCGCAGTCTCGCCGCCGGGCCGCCCCAAGGCGAGACGGCACGCGGCGAAAGCCGCAATCCGCTCCCAAGCATGAACGGGGCTCCCCGTAACAAACGAGCGCAGCGACAACAAGCGACGCAGTCGCGCTGTTGCGGCGAAGGCTAATGCCGGCCTGGCCGGCGTTAAGCCGCACAGCGGCGGCCGGAGGCAAAAACCAAATTATCCCCGGGAGGGGGCGGGCCTTACTGCCAGCCCGTTGGTCTGGACAGTTGTCCGCATGGCATCTGGAAGACCCGGCGGTCCTCGAGCCGCACTGCCGTCAGGCTGCCGCCCCACAGGCAGCCGGTATCCAGCGCCAGCAGCGCGTCGGTCTGTCTGAAACCGAGGGCGGACCAGTGGCCGCAGACGATGGTGTGATCGGCACTTTTGCGGCCGGGTGCGTCGAACCACGGCACGCAGTCCGCTGGGCCGCGCTCCGGCGGCCCCTTGGCGCCAGGCGCGCGAAATTCCATGCGGCCGTCGGCGGTGACGAAGCGCATGCGCGTCATGGCATTCACCACCACGCGCAGCCGGTCCCAGCCGGCGAGGTCGTCGCGCCAGCCGTCCGGCTCGGAGCCCCACATATTGGCCAGAAACTCGCGATAGTCGGGCGAGGAGAGTGCTGCCGAGGCTTCGTCCGACAGTGCCTGCGCCTGCGCGACATCCCATCCTGGCAGCAGCCCGGCATGCACCATGGCCATGCTTCCTTCGACATGAAACAGCGGGAGCGCGCGTAACCAGTCCATCAGTTCATCGCGGTCGGGTGCCGCCAGAATGGGGTCGAGCGTGTCTTCCTTGCTGGCCTTGCCGTATCCCGCGGATTGCATGAGCAGATGCAGGTCGTGATTGCCGAGCACGCTGACCGCCGCGTTGCCGAGCCCCTTGACGAAGCGCAACACCTCCAGCGATTGCGGGCCGCGATTCACCAGGTCGCCGACAAACCAGAGCCGATCCGCTGCGGGGGAAAAATCCAGGTAGTCGAGCAGGCTGGCCAGCGGGTCGTAGCAGCCCTGCAAATCGCCGATTGCGTAGGTGGCCATGTGCTCAGCCGCTCGCCGGGGCACCCCAAGGGAGGCGACGCCCCCCTGTGGGGGGCAGCAAAATGAATGGATGAGCGCGCGGGGTCATTCTTAGGGACTGAACATCAGCGCCGGCTGCAGGCTGGCCAGCACGACGAGCGCCACTTGCAGCAGCAGCAGCACGACCAGCGGCGAGAGGTCGACGCCGCCCAGCGTCGGCAGCAGGCGGCGCACCGGATTCAGCAGCGGGCGGGCGAGCGCGTCGAACAGGGGGGCGAAGGGCGAGTAGGGGTTGATCCACGACAGCAGCGCGGCGATGATCACCACGCCCATCAGCAGATAAACGGCCATGCGCAGCACGGCGAGAAATGACAGCCAGAGCAAGCCCGGAATGATGTCCGGCCCCGCTGCCAGCATACCGGTCAGGCCCGCCATCACCGCGAAATAGACGATTTGCGTCAGCCAGGCGGCAAACACGCTGGCCAGGTCGATGCCGAACAGCCCGGGGATCACGCGCCGCAACGGCAGGACCGCCCAGTTGGTCAGTGCCGTGATGAACTGGCCGACCGGATTGCGAAACGGCGCGCGCGTCAGCTGCAGCAGGGTGCGGGCCAGGAAGGCGGTGGTCAGCAGGCCGGCGGCGGTGCCCAGCAGCAGGGAAACGATTTGCGCCAGCATCAGTTCTGCCCCAGTTGGTCACACATTTCGCGGCCGCGTGCGGCTGCGGCATCAACCCCTTTGGCAATGTCCGCTGCGATGTTCGCTGCGGCAAAGGCATCGAGTGCGGCAGCGGTGGTGCCACCCTTGGAGGTGACGCGCTCGCGCAGCACGCTGACCGGGTCGCCGCTGGTTTCAGCCAGCCGCGCCGCGCCCAGAAAGGTCTCGACCGCCAGCAGGCGGGCGGTTTCAGGGGGCAGTCCCAGTGCCGTGCCGGCGTTTTGCAGCGACTCGATGAAGTAGAACACGTAGGCGGGGCCGCTGCCCGAAACGGCGGTGACCACGTCCATCAGTGCCTCTTCCTCGATCCAGAGCGTGCGGCCGACGGCGGCGAGAATCTTTTCCGCAACGAGGCGTCCCTCGCGGTCGACGGTCGGATCGGCGTAAAGGCCGGTGATGCCGACCCCGATCAAAGCCGGAGTATTGGGCATGGCACGGATCAGGCGCGTGTAATCGCCCAGCCAGCGGCCGATGTCGGCCAGCCGCAGGCCGGCGGCGATGCTGATGACCAGTTGGTTGCTGAGCTTGCCGGTGGCCGGCGCCAAAGCCGCCTTCATTTGCTGTGGTTTGACCGCCAGCATCAGCACCTCGCAACTGAGCGCCGCCGCATCGATGGTCGGCGTGCAGCGCACCCCGAACGATTCCGTAAGTTGCTCGCGCGCTTCCGCGACGGGTTCGACAACCTGGATGCCGGCGACCGAAAAGCCCTGCTTCTTCAGTCCGCCGATCAGGGCAGTGGCCATGTTGCCGCCGCCAATGAATGTGATTTTCATGATGTTTTCCCTAACAGAAGGACTCGTCGTGGTTCATGTTGCGCTTCTTTCGCCAAAGATCGCGGTGCCGACTCGCACGATGGTCGCGCCTTCCATGATGGCCGCTTCCAAATCATGGCTCATGCCCATCGACAGTGTATCGAGTGCCAGTCCTTCTGCGACCAGCGTCTCCTTCATTTCGCGCAAGACAGCGAAACGTAGTCTTGCCAGATTTGCGTCCTCGGTCGGCTCGGGAATCGCCATCAGGCCACGCAGCCGCAACCGGGGCAGTGCCGCGATGGCCTGGCACAGGGGCGCAGCCGCTGCTGGCGCGCAACCACTTTTGCTCGATTCGCCGCTGACATTCACCTGCACGCAGACATTGAGTGGCGGCAAATGCGCTGGCCGCTGATCAGATAGTCGCTCGGCAATTTTCAAACGTTCCACCGAATGCACCCAGGCGAAGTGTTCCGCCACCGGCCGGGTCTTGTTGCTTTGCAGGGGGCCGATGAAATGCCACTCCAGCGCGAGGTCGGCCAGTTCGGCCTGCTTGGCCAGCGCTTCCTGCACATAGCTTTCGCCAAAGGCGCGCTGGCCGGCTTCTGCGGCGGCGCGCACCGCGCTGGCCGGCCAGGTTTTGGTCACCGCCAGCAGGGTGACTGTGGCCGGGGCGCGTCGCGCCGCGGCGCAGGCAGCGGCGATGCGCATGTTCAGGGCCTGCAGGTTGGCGGGAATTGTTATCATAGGGCGGCTTCAACTCGTCGTTCAGTATACCCAAGCCACCCCCGGAGACGCCCATGGACATTACCGAATTGCTCGCTTTCGTCGTCAAGAACAAGGCGTCCGACCTGCACCTGTCTGCCGGCCTGCCTCCGATGATCCGCGTGCATGGCGACATCCGGCGCATCAACCTGCCGCCGATGGAACACAAGGATGTACATAGCATGATCTATGACATCATGAACGACGGCCAGCGCAAGCATTATGAAGAAAACCTGGAGTGCGATTTCTCGTTCGCCGTGCCCAATCTGGCGCGCTTCCGGGTCAACGCCTACGTGCAGAATCGCGGCGCAGCGGCTGTGATGCGGACGATTCCCTCCAAGGTGCTGACCCTCGAGCAACTCAACGCACCGAAGATCTTCAAGGAAATAGCCAAACAGCCGCGCGGCATCGTGCTGGTGACCGGCCCGACCGGCTCGGGCAAGTCGACCACGCTGGCGGCGATGGTCGACGACATCAACGAAACCGAATACGGTCACATCCTGACCGTCGAGGACCCGATCGAATTTGTCCACGAATCGAAGAAATGCCTGATCAACCAGCGTGAAGTCGGCCCGCACACCTTGTCGTTTTCCAATGCCCTGCGCTCGGCTCTGCGCGAAGACCCGGACGTGATCCTGGTCGGTGAAATGCGCGACCTCGAAACCATCCGCCTCGCCCTGACCGGCGCGGAAACCGGTCACCTGGTGTTCGGTACCCTGCACACCTCGTCGGCAGCCAAGACCATCGACCGGATCGTCGACGTCTTTCCGGCGGCCGAGAAGGAAATGGTGCGCGCGATGCTGTCCGAATCGCTGCGTGCGGTCATTTCACAGACCCTGCTGAAGACCAAGGATGGCAACGGCCGCGTTGCCGCGCACGAAATCATGCTCGGCACGCCGGCCATTCGCAACCTGATCCGCGAAAACAAGATTGCCCAGATGTATTCAGCGATCCAGACCGGCCAGCAGTTCGGCATGCAGACGCTCGACCAGAACCTGCAGGAATTGGTCAAGCGCAATGTCGTGGCTGCCTCGGAAGCGCGCAACAAGGCGGCGAACAAGGATAATTTTGCGGGCTGATGCCGCAAAACTTTTCCAGCAATATTGCGGTGCCCGCTAAGCACCCAGGGCGATCAACCAAGGACTGACCATGGAACGCGACGAAGCATTGAAATTTATGCACCAGCTCCTTGCGATGATGGTGCAGAAAAAAGGGTCCGACCTTTTCATCACCGCCGGATTCCCGCCCGCCATCAAGGTCGACGGCAAGATGACCCCTGTCACGGCGCAAATGCTGATGCCGCAACACACCATCGAACTGGCGCGGTCGGTGATGAACGACCGGCAGGCCGCCGAGTTCGAGGCGACCAAGGAATGCAACTTCGCCATCAGCCCGACCGGCATCGGCCGTTTTCGCGTCAGCGCCTTCATCCAGCAGGGACGTACCGGCCTGGTCATGCGCACCATCAATACCTCGATCCCGAAATTCGAAGACCTTGGTCTGCCCCCGGTACTGAGAGACGTCGCCATGACCAAACGCGGTCTGGTGCTGTTCGTGGGCGCCACCGGCTCGGGCAAATCGACCTCGCTGGCCGCCATGATCGGTTATCGCAACGAAAACAGCCAGGGCCACATCGTTACCATCGAAGACCCGGTCGAGTTCGTGCATGAGCACAAAAACTGCATCGTCACCCAGCGCGAGGTGGGCGTCGATACCGATTCCTGGGAGGTGGCGCTGAAGAACACCTTGCGGCAGGCACCGGATGTCATCCTGATCGGCGAGATCCGCGAACGCGAAGTCATGGAACATGCCATCGCCTTCGCCGAAACCGGCCACCTGGCGCTGGGCACGTTGCACGCCAACAACGCCAACCAGGCAATGGACCGTGTCATCAACTTCTTCCCCGAAGAGCGCCGCCCGCAGCTGTTGATGGACCTTTCGCTCAACCTGAAGGCCGTCATTTCGCAGCGACTGATCCCGCTGAAAACGGGTAAAGGACGTGTTGCCGCCATTGAGATTCTTCTCAACTCGCCGTTAATCTCTGATCTCATCGGCAAGGGCGATGTGCATGAAATCAAGGAGATCATGAAAAAGTCGCGCGAATTGGGCATGCAGTCCTTCGACCAGGCGCTGTTCGATCTCTACGAAGCCGACAAGATCAGCTACGAAGATGCCTTGCGCTTTGCCGACTCGATGAACGAGGTACGCCTGTCAATCAAGCTGCATGGCAAGGAAATGTCCGACCGGGATTTGCAGGGTGGTATCCGGCATCTCGATATCGTCTAACTTAGTTCAAACTGCCAGACCATGAATGCACCACAACCTGATGCCGATGCCTGCCCGCTGGAATCGATCGGCCACCTGAAACAAAAGGTCTGCCTGATGTGGGGCAGCGCGGAGCTCGACATTTTTATCGGCCGCCTGCTGATGGATTCTCGTGACGGCGCGCGCAAGGGACTGCCGATGCCGGTCGGCGCCGATTTGCTCTTCCTCGCCAAGACCAATAAGATCATTCGCGCCATCGACCTGATGCGCAGCGAGAAAATCCAGTTCAAGGACGCTTTCCGAATCGTCGATGAGGGCGACCAGAAGCGCCTCGAGGCCGATGAATTCGACAATCCGCTGGTTTCGCGCGATACCGTGGTCAAGGTGCGCAATGAAGAGCTTCGCGCCACGCGGGCGCAGCGACCGGCGCCAAAACCTGACGGCTTTGCTGCCAGGATCGGTCATTTGGTGTTTACGGTACTGACCAGCAAGGCGGTCCTTTTTTTGATCGCCGTGGCTCTGACCGTAAAGCTACTCTGGCCGTTCTTCATGGCCGGAAAATGATGCGGCAGGTGTGCCGTCAGCCGGGGGGCGCGCCCTTCGGCGAACGGGCGCTGCCGGCGACCATCGGGAACCCGTATAAGCGGCACTCGAGCGCACCGTTGTAAAGCGGGGTGCGGCGGGCTGGCTTGAGTCCGATCAGTTTGGGCAGATGCGGGTCGGCCGAAAGAAACCAGCAGTGCCAGCCGGCAAAGCGCTTTTTCAGGGCATCGCCCAGTTGCGGATAAAAGGCGTCAAGCGAGGTGGCTTCACCCAGTCGCTCGCCATAGGGCGGGTTGGCGATCAGGATGCCGCCGCTGTTGCCAACAATTGTTGGCGGGTCGATTTCCAGCAGATCGGCGCGGCGCACCTCGATCAGATCGTCGAGGCCGGCATGCGCCAGATTTTGCCGGGTGCGCGCCACCGCATCATCGTCAATGTCGCTGCCCCAGATCTGCAGGCGGGGTGGGGCGGGCACGCGCCGTTCAGCGGCTGCCATGCACAGCTTGCGCCACAGCGCCGGTTGGTAATTGGCGAGTCGGGTAAACCCGAAATCCTGCATGTCGCGCGCCAGTCCTGGCGCGTCGCCGAGCGTCATGCCGGCCGCCTCGAGCAATAGCGTGCCGGAGCCGCACATCGGGTCGAGCAGGGGTTGTCCGGGCGTCCAGCCCGCCAGCCGCAGTATGCCGGCAGCGAGATTTTCCTTGAGTGGCGCGGCCACCTTGGCAATCTTCTGGCCGCGCAGCCACAGCGGCTCGCCCGAAGTGTCAAGGTAGAGCGTGGCGGTCTTTTCGGTGACAAACAGATGGATGCGTACCGCCGGGTCTGCGGTATTCACGTCTGGCCGCCGGCCGCAATCGGCGCGGAAACGGTCGCAAACGGCATCCTTGACCTTCAGCGTGATGAACTCGATGCTCTTGAATGGCGCGCGCACGGCCGTGACATAGACGCGGATGCTGTAGTCAACATTGAACAACTTTGGCCACGCCACGCCATGGGTCAACGCGTATACATCGGCTTCGTTGCGATAGTCTCCACTGGCGACGCGCCACAACACGCGCGTGGCGATGCGCGATTCCAGATTTACCCGATAGCAGGTCTCCCAGTTTCCAGAAAAACTTGCGCCGCCCGGTGTTGCCGCCACCTGCTGGCCGCCGGCTGCACCGATATCCTCGACCAGCAATTCCTCAAGTCCGCGCGGGCAGGTCGCAAAGAATGCTTCGCCGCGCGGGCCGTGCGATTGCACTGCCGCGTGCGCTTCACGTGGTTGACGGGAAAATCGGCGCTGGTGGGACGGCGGCGGAGCGGGAGTAGCGGGCTTCAATACGGTTTCACCACGACGAGGATGCAGATGGCTATCAGCGCCAGCACCGGCACCTCATTGAAGAAGCGGAACCAGACATGGGAATGCCGGTTCTTTCCGGCGACAAACGCTTTCAGCAGCCAGCCGCAATACAGGTGGTAGGCTATCAGCCCGGTCACCAGCGCGATCTTGGTATTCAGCCAGCCGCCGGCGAAACCGTAGCCGAGCCACAGCCACAGGCCGCCAGCAACTGCCAATACGCCGAGCGGTGTGACGAAGCCGTAGAGCTTCCGCGCCATCACCAGCAAGCGCTCGTGCTCTGCGCTGCTGTTGTCAGGCACCATCGCCAGGTTGACAAAGATGCGCGGCAGATAGAACAGTCCGGCAAACCAGCCGACGACAAAGAAGATGTGAAAGGCTTTCACCCAGAGCATGAGCATGCTTTTTTCCTCAAAGTGACGCAGCAGAGCAGCCGCCGATTCTACCCCCAGTAGTCTCGCCGCCGGGCCGCCCCAAGGCGAGACGGCACGCGGCGTTAGCCGCAAGCCGCGCCACAGCCGATACGAAGCCGCCCGTAACAGACGAGCGCAGCGAGCCACAGTCACCTCCCCTGCGAGGGGGAGGATGGGATGGGGAGGGTGTCTACTCCCGCGCGGGAGGGGTTGGTGGAGAACGGGCCACAACAGCGTCGGCGATGCCGATATCCACCGTCGGGTAACGCAGCCGCAATTTTAGCTCGCGCTTCATGCGCGTGTTTTCCAGCCGCCGCGACTCGCCCATGAACGAAAGCAGCATGGGTGACAGTTGCGCGCGCACCTCCTCGCGCGTGGCGCGTGGTGGCCGGGGCAGGGCGAAGGCATCGGCCAGCTTGTCGAACCAGTCGCCCATCAGCAAGGCCGAGTCGTCGCAGATGTTGTAGGCGCGATTGGCGCCGCCGCGTTCCAGCGCCACGACGCAGGCATGGGCCAAATCCTCGGCATGAATGTGATTGGTAAAGACGTCAGCGCCCGGCACCAGCAGCGGGTCGCCACGGCGGATGCGTTCAAGCGGCAGGCGGTCGGCGGCATAGATGCCGGGTGCGCGCAGGATGCTGATCTGCGTCCGGCTGCGCCGGCCGAAGCCACGCAACAGTCCTTCGGCAGCAACGCGGCGCCGCGCGCGGGCGGTGGTGGCAGCCAGCGGTCGCGTTTCGGGCACGTGGGCGCCGCCACAATTGCCATACACCCCGGTGGTGCTGATGTAGACAATGCGGCGTGGTAAGCTTCGCGCGTTTGCCAGCGTCGCCAGCAGACGTTGTGTACGCGGGTCGCCGCTGCCGGTTCCGGGCGGTGGGGCGCTGTGTAGCACAGCGTGCGCCAGCCCTGCCAGACGACGCAGGGTAGCGGGTTGGTCAAGGTCGCCACAGATTTGTTTCACGCCCAGGATATGCAGGGCCGGGTCGAGTTCACGCACCAGCGCGAAGACCCGCCAGTGGCGCGTCAAGGCAGGCAGCGCGCGACGTACGACGTCGCCGCAACCCACGATCAACAAGCTTCTCGGCAACCTTCTTTTTTTCACCGGATGATTATCGCATGCCCTATCAAGTCACCCTGCAGCCCAGCGGCCACACTTTCAACGTCGCTGCCGACACCGCAATTCTCGATGCCGCGCTCGATGCGGGTTTCAACCTGCCGTACGGCTGCAAGGATGGCGCCTGCGGAACCTGCAAGGGCAAGGTGCTGAGCGGCCAGGTCGATTTGGGTACGGCGCAGGATGAAGCGCTGTCCGCCGCGGAACGCGCAGCCGGCATGGCGCTGTTCTGTTGCGCCAGGCCACTGTCAGATCTCAGCATCGAAGTGCGCGAAATCGACGCGGTGCGCGACATCCCGGTCAGGACCCTGCCCTGCCGGGTGCAAAAGCTGCAGAAGCTTGCCGACGACGTGATGGCAATCAGCCTCAAACTGCCGGCTAACGAGCGGCTGCAATTTCTGGCCGGTCAGTACATCGAATTTCTGCTCAAGGATGGCAAGCGCCGCGCCTTTTCGCTGGCCAGTCCGCCGCATGCCGACGAATTTCTCGAAATTCACGTCCGCCGCGTCCCCGGCGGCAACTTTACCGACCACGTCTTCACCCAGATGAAAGAGCGCGACATCATGCGCATCGAAGGCCCGCTCGGCAGTTTCTTCCTGCGCGAAAATTCGAGCAAACCGATCATCCTGCTGGCTGGCGGTACGGGTATTGCCCCGATCAAGGGGCTGATCGAGCATGCACTGCACATCGGCATCAAACGCCCGATACAGCTCTACTATGGCGCAAAAGACCGCGCCGGCCTCTATCTCAACGGTCTCGCCGAACAATGGGCCGCCGCGCACCCGCACATTACTTACATACCAGTGTTGTCGGAGCCGGCGGCCGACGACGCCTGGACCGGTCGCACCGGCCTGGTCCATGAGGCGGTGCTGGCCGATCATGCCGACCTGTCGGCCTGGCAGGTGTATGCCTGTGGCGCGCCAGCCATGTGCGAAGCTGCCAAGGGCGATTTCACCGCACGCGGCCTGCCGCCGGAGGAATTTTTTGCCGACGTGTTTTCCTTCGCCCCGCGCTGAGCGAAGACGCACGAGCTTCCTCATGGCAGACACGGCCTTCATTCGCCGCGAGCCGGTTATCAACCGGCACCGGGAGATCATCGCCACCCGGCTGATCGTCCATGCCGACAGCGCGGCTGCAGCAGCAGCGGCCCTTGGCCAACTAGACAAAGTCTGGCCACCGGTGCGTAGCGTGATGGTGGCGCTGGATGGTTGTTTGCCTACTTCCGATTTGCTGGCCTGGACGCCGCCCGCCAATGTGATGATCGAAATCCCCGTCCCCGCGCTGGAACAACCGGCGACCCGGGATCTGGTCGCGCGCCTCCACGCCGACGGGGTTGCGCTTAGTTTGTCGGGATACGATGGGCGGGCCACCCTGCCGGACGAACCCTTTCGTTTTCTGCTGGCCGACTTCGTGACGCAGCCGCGCTTTGACGATCCGCCGGCCCTGCCTCTGGCACAGCATCTGGCCGATCTGCCCGCCTTCGACAGCGCGATTGCCAACGGCTATGCCGGTGCAACCGGCTGGTTTTTCCTGCGCGGCCAACCCGCCTGGGGGCCGCTGAAAACCAGTCACGCCAACACCGTGCGCGTGCTCAATCTGGTGCGCCGGAATGCCGCGGTCGGTGAAATCGAGGCGGCCTTGAAGCAGGATGTCACGCTGTCCTTCAAATTGCTCAAATACATCAACTCCCCTGCCTTCGGTCTCGGCAAGGAAATCCAGTCATTCCGCCACGCCGTCACCTTGCTGGGCTACGACAAGCTCAACAAGTGGCTGTCGCTGCTGCTGGTTACCGCCAGCAAGAGCCCGACCGCTCCGGCCTTGATGCAGACGGCTATCGCGCGCGGTCGTTTCATGGAAACCATTGGCGCCGGCCGTTTCGATGCGGGCCAGCGCGACAGCCTGTTCATCGCGGGCGCCTTTTCGCTGCTCGACATGCTGCTGGCGGCGCGCATGGACGATATCCTCGCCGCAATGCAACTCCCCGCCGTCATCACGGACGCGTTGATCGGTCGCACGGGGGAGTTCGCGCCCTACCTGGCCCTGGCGCTGGCCTGCGAGAATGAAAACCCCGCCTTACTGATCGAGCTGGCTGGCCAGCTCGATTTGTCGGCGACGACGGTGAATCGCGCTCAGCTGGAGGCACTGGCCTTCGCCGACGGATTGCAGCTCGACTGAGCCAAAAAAACACCCGCCCCCCTTCGCCCCCCTCGCGGTGGGTTCTGTATGGTTCGCTACGCTCGGCTGTCACGGGGCGCGGTGGTTCAAGGTCGGCGCGGATTGCGGCTGGCGCCGCGTGCCGCGTTTGCTTGGGGCGGCCCAGCGCAAGCGCTACAGTGTCTTTCGCATTAACGCTTCAGGCAGGTTTTTCGGATTTTTCGGATTTTTCGGCTTTGTCGGCCTTCTCGGTTTTCCCGGGCTTGCTTTCGCTGCCGGGTAACGCCGCCACGCCCACGGCAGCGCGGATCTTGTTTTCGAGCTCGCGGGCGAGTTCCGGATGCTCGCGCAGGTATTCGCGGGAGTTGTCCTTGCCCTGGCCAATTTTCTCGCCGTTCACGGCATACCAGGCGCCGGACTTGTCGATGAATTTGTGCTCGACGCCGAGTTCGATGATCTCGCCTTCATGCGAGATGCCCTCGCCGTAGAGGATGTCGAAGCGCGCCTCGCGGAAGGGCGGCGCCACCTTGTTCTTGACGACCTTGACCTTGGTTTCGTTGCCGATCACCTCGTCGCCCTTCTTGATGGCGCCGGTGCGGCGGATGTCCATGCGCACCGAGGCGTAGAACTTGAGCGCGTTGCCGCCGGTGGTGGTTTCGGGGTTGCCGAACATCACGCCGATCTTCATGCGGATCTGGTTGATGAAAATCACCAGGGTGTTGGTGCGCTTGATGTTGCTGGTGAGCTTGCGCAGCGCCTGACTCATCAGACGCGCCTGCAGGCCAGGCAACTGGTCGCCCATTTCGCCCTCGATTTCGGCCCGTGGCGTCAGCGCCGCCACCGAGTCGATGACGATCAGGTCGACGCCGCCCGAGCGCACCAGCATGTCGGTGATCTCCAAGCCCTGCTCGCCGTTGTCGGGCTGCGAAATCAGCAGGTCGGGCACGTTGACGCCGAGTTTGGCGGCATAGCCCGGGTCTAGAGCGTTTTCGGCGTCGATGTAGGCCGCTACGCCGCCAGCCTTCTGGATTTCGGCGACGATATGCAGACACAGGGTGGTCTTACCCGAGGATTCCGGTCCGTAGATTTCCACCACGCGCCCGCGCGGCAGGCCGCCGATGCCCAGTGCAATATCCAGCCCCAGCGAACCCGTCGACACGGTCTGGATGTCATCGCTGGCCAGGCCTTCGCCCATCTTCATGATGGAACCCTTGCCGAACTGTTTTTCGATCTGCGCCAGCGCTGCTTGCAACGCCTTGGTCTTGTTGTCGTCCATGATGTTCCCTCTTATAAGTTGTTCGATTGCGGTATTTCTCTGATGTGTTCCTGCAGGCCGGCCAGCGCATGAATCACTGATTGACGCCGGATAGATTCCCGGTCGCCGCTAAAAAGTCGGCTCTGGCAGGACGGCGCCCGACCTTTGATGCACCAGCCAAAGCAGACGGTGCCCACCGGCTTGTCCGGCGAGCCGCCCGTGGGACCGGCAATGCCGGTAATCGCCAGGGAGATCGCCGCGCGCGAGTTTTCCAGTGCGCCTTGCGCCATTTCGCCTGCAGTTTCCGGGCTGACCGCACCGAATTGAGTGATGGTGTTCATACGGACACCAAGCATATCCGTTTTCGAATCGTTTGTGTAAGTAATAAAGCCGCGCTCGAACCATGCGGAACTGCCGGGGGTGTGCGTGATCACCTGCGCCGCCCAGCCGCCGGTGCAGGATTCGGCCGTGGCAATCAGCAACTTGCGGGCGCGGCAGGCTGAGCCGACCGCCTCCGACAGGGCGACGAGTTCTGGTTCCATCAGGTCAGGCGATCCACGATGACCTTGAAAAGCGCCAGCGTCAGTACTGTGTAAGCGGCGGCGATGGCGTCGTCCATCATCACGCCGAAGCCGTTCTTGACCTGCTTGTCGAAATAATCCGCCGGCGACGGCTTGATGATGTCGTAGAAGCGGAACCACAGAAATGCCGCCAGTTGCCAGTACCACTCTTCCGGTGTCAGCATCAGCACAGCCCAGAACGGCACGATCTCGTCCCAGACGATGCTGCCGTGGTCGGTTACGCCGAGCGCGCGGCCGGTAATCTGGCAGGCGGTGACGCCGAGGGCGAAACACAGCAGCAGCAACACGGCGAAAGCCGTCTCATCCGGAAACATGCCGCGCAGCAGTGGGTAGGTCGCCCACGCGAACAACGTGCCGGCCGTGCCGGGCGCGAAGGGCGACAAGCCGCTGCCGAAACCGCAGGCCACCAGATGGGCCGGGTGGCGCAACAGAAATGAAAGCGGGGGAGCGGGGGATTTTGGTTTGATCATGAGAAATGGTCGTAGCCGCGTCGCGCGATGTCAATCGGCTGGCCGGTGGGGTCAAGGACAGTCAATTGGCCGGGTATGCCGGCCGCAATGTTGCCGAGGCAGTGGAGCGGCAGCACCAGGCTTGCGCCCAGCGCTTCGACTTGGGCGCGTAGCGCCGGCGGCGCCGTGAAAACAAGTTCATAGTCGTCGCCGCCCGCGAGATAGCACTCTCTTTCAAAAGTCGGCGTTGGCAGGATGAAATGCCCCGAATGGGGGACGGCGGTTTGCAAGACTGCGGTTTTCCCAGACGCTGTGAGGATGTGACCGAGGTCGGCGAGCAGTCCATCGGAGACATCGATGGCCGCTGTCGCCAGACCGCGCAAGGCCAGCCCCAGCGCCACGCGCGGCTGCGGGCGCTGCAGGGCGGCGAGGCAGTCGGTGAGCGCTGGCTCACTGAGTGCGGTGCGTCCTTGCAGGTGGGCTAGCGCCAGTGCGGCGCGGCCGGGCATGCCGGACACCCAGATTTCGTCGCCGGCTTGCGCGCCCGAGCGCAGCAGGGCCTGACCCGCCGGCACCTCGCCGAAAATCGTCACGCAGAAATTGCGCGGCCCCTTGGTGGTGTCGCCACCAATGACATCGATGTCGAACGCGTCCGCGCAGGCGAAAAAGCCATCCGCAAATTTTTCGATCCACGCTTCATTGGCTTCGGGCAAGGCTGCCGCCAGCAGTGCCCAGCGCGGTTGCGCGCCCATCGCGGCCAGGTCCGAGACATTGACGGCCAATGTCTTCCAGCCGAGATCAGTCGGCTCGGTGGCGGCCAGGAAATGGGTGCCGGCCACCAGCATGTCGGTGGAGATCACCAGTTCGCAGCCGGCGCTCGGGCGCACAATGGCGCCGTCATCGCCGATGCCGAGCACGGTGTGCCGGCTACCACGACGGAAATAGCGGTCGATCAGGGCAAACTCGGAGGGCACGCCGCGCCTGACCTTACTTTGCAACTATTTCGTGTGGCCGCAATTCCGGCACCAGCTTGTCGATGACGCCATTGACGAACTTGTGACCATCGGTGCCACCGTAGGATTTGGTCAGTTCGATGGCTTCGTTGATGACGACCCGGTAGGGCGTTTCGGGGTGGTGCTTCAACTCGCAGGCGGCGATCAGCAGGATGCCGCGCTCGATCGGCGAGACCTCCGCCCAAGGCCGCTCGATGTGCGGTTCAAGCAGTGCCTGCAGGGCGGCGGCGTCGGTCAGCACGCCATCGAGCAGGCTGTCGTAAAGCTCGCGATTGACCCGGTCGAACCCGGCGACGGATTCGGACTGGGCGATGATGGCCGCCGCATCCTGACCACCGACCAGATGCTGATAAAGCCCCTGGACGACAAATTCGCGCGCGCGATGACGCGGCGAACTGGGCGGCTTGCCGCTGCCGCCCTTGCTGCGCTGCGCCTTGGCCGTGACGTCCGCGCTCACTTGACTGCTTTCAACAGATTCGCCATTTCGACCGCGCACTGGGCGGCTTCCATGCCCTTCTGGTGCATGCGCACCAGCGCCTGGTCGTCGTTCTCGACGGTCAGCACGGCGTTGGCAATCGGAATGCCGGTGGTCAGCTGCACATCGGTAACGCCGCGCGCCGCTTCGTTCGAGACGATTTCAAAATGGTAGGTCTCGCCGCGAATCACGCAGCCCAGCGCCACCAGCGCTTTGAACTTGCCGCTTTGCGCCATCGTCTGCAGCGTCAGCGGGATTTCCAGCGCGCCGGGCACATTGACCAGCGTGACATCGGTCGCGGCCACCCCGAGGCGGCGCAATTCCTGGCAGCAACCCGCCAGCAGGCCCTCGCCCACTTCGCGGTTGAAGCGCGCCATGACGACGCCAATGGTGAGCCCGGTGCCGCTCAGGTCGGACTCGATCTCGGTGAGGTCGGCGCAGCGTTCGCTGGGCGCGGGGGCGCTGGTATTCGGGGTATGGGTCATGGCAAGTCCTTAAGATTCAAGAATATCACCCTGCGGCCGGTACGCATGGCGGCAACGATGTCTGGTGGAGAGTAGATGGTCACGGCGGGCCCCATTTGAGAGACGCGCATTTTACGCTGCCAAAGGATGTGGCGACGGATAGCGTCTCCTGCTGCCGAAGGGCACCTGAAAATTGGCGTGACCGGAGGGAATCCCTGTGGAGCTGGCGGGAAGAAGTGCCCGGCAGTGGGATGGCGTGCCGCCATGCATCATGCATCGCCAGTGCCGCGATGCACATTCTCCGTGCATAGGTCACGTCGCCGCCCCAAAAGAGGGCGTACCAGATGCGTCCCTGCCAGCGCCTGTCAATGGCGGGCATTGCCGCTCTGCAAGGGGCTTCAGGATAATTTAAAAGTTCCAGGATGCGCCTGGCACGGAATTCGCTCATCAGTTCCCCGTAGCCCACTGCGCAACCGCGCCAACTTCTTCTCATCCTCATAAGGGAGCCCATTTATGCATCGTCGCAACTTCGTCAAGGCCACCGCCGTTACCGTTGCACTCGCCGTTGCCGGTTTCATTTCAGCACCTGCGCTTGCCGCCGACACCATCAAGGTCGGCATCCTCCACTCGCTGTCGGGCACGATGGCAATTTCCGAAACCGCGCTCAAAGAAACGGCGCTGATGACCATTGCGGAAATCAACGCCAAGGGCGGGGTAATGGGCAAACAGCTGGAGGCGGTAGTCGTCGATCCGGCCTCGAACTGGCCGTTGTTCGCCGAAAAGTCGCGCCAGCTGCTGACGCAGGACAAGGTGGCGGTCGTCTTCGGCTGCTGGACCTCGGTGTCGCGCAAGTCGGTGAATCCGGTGTTCAAGGAACTCAATGGCCTGCTGTTCTATCCCGTGCAGTATGAAGGCGAGGAACTCGAGAAGAACGTTTTCTACACCGGTGCCGCGCCCAACCAGCAGGCGATTCCCGCTGTCGAATATCTGATGAGCAAGGACGGCGGCTCGGCCAAGCGCTTCGTGCTGCTCGGTACCGACTACGTCTATCCGCGCACCACCAACAAGATCCTGCGCGCCTTCCTGAAGTCGAAGGGCGTTGCCGATGCCGACATCATGGAGGACTACACGCCATTCGGCCACAGCGATTACCAGACCATCATCGCCAAGATCAAGAAATTCGCTTCCGAGGGCAAGAAGACGGCGGTGATCTCGACCATCAACGGCGACTCCAACGTGCCCTTCTACAAGGAACTGGGTAATGCCGGCCTGAAGGCCACCGACGTGCCGGTGGTCGCCTTCTCGGTGGGCGAGGAGGAACTGCGCGGCGTCGACACCAAGCCGCTGGTGGGCCACCTGGCTGCCTGGAATTATTTCCAGTCGGTGAAGAACCCGACCAACGATGCGTTCATCAAGATGTACCGGGACTGGGCGAAGAAGCAGAAGCTGCCGAATGCCGACACGGCGGTGACCAACGACCCGATGGAAGCCACCTACGTCGGCATTCACATGTGGAAGCAGGCGGTCGAGAAGGCCAAGAGCACCGATGTGGACAAGGTCATTGCAGCAATGGGCGGGCAGACCTTCAAGGCGCCATCCGGCTTCGAAATCAAGATGGACGAGAAGAACCACCATCTGCACAAGCCGGTGCTGATCGGCGAAGTGAAGGCCGACGGGCAGTTCAATGTGGTGTGGAAGACCAAGGGCCCGATCAAGGCCGCACCGTGGTCGCCCTACATTCCCGGCAACGACAAGAAGAAGGGCGAGCCCGAAGGTAAGTAAGCCCGCCCTCCCCCAGCCCCTCCCTCGCGGGAGGGGAGGCTTGGTGCTCGCTGCGCTCGTCTGTTACGGGGAGGATTGATTGGATGGCGGAGCGGTTGCGCCTTCGGCGCGTGCCGTTTCGCCTTGGGACGGCCCGGCGGCGAAACTGCGGTGTTTCTCGCCGTGCCACCAGCGCCGACTTTTCACGACCAGAAATGAAGACCATGCGCCATCTTTTCATCACACTTTTCTGCTGGCTGAGTTTCTCTGCCCACGCTGCCGTTGATCCGGCGCTGCTGGCGCAGCTTGCCGCCGAAGAGTCCGATGACAAGATCGCCGCGATCCAGGCCATCGCTGCCAGCGCCGACCCTGCGGCGCTGCAAATCCTTCAGTCGCTGTCCGCCGGCACGCTCACCGCGCCGGACGGCGGCGAAATCATGCTCAACAACCGCATCCGCGCCGAACTGGCGAATGCGCTGGCCGGCCTGCGTCTCGTCGATGCCGACCCCGCCGTCCGGCGTGCTGCGGCACAGGAACTGCAATCGAACGTCGGCCTCGAAATGGCCCCGCTGCTGGCGCGTGCGCTGGAAAAGGAAAGTGATGCGGAAATCCACGCGTTGCTGACCGCTGCTTATGCCCAGGCCAGCCTGACCAGCCCCGATCCTGCTGTGCGTCTTGCCGCCGTCACGGCGCTCGGCGCCAGCCCGAGCCGCAGTGCGCGCAACCTGCTGCTGCCACTCACCACGGCAAGCGGCGAGCCGGACAAAGGGGTGCGCAGCGCCGCCAGCCAGTCGCTCAAGGCCGTCGAGGCGAAACTTGCCATCGGCGAAACGCTCGGCCGCATCTTCACCGGCCTCAGCCTGGGCAGCATCCTGCTGCTGGCGGCCCTCGGGCTGGCCATCACCTATGGCGTGATGGGGGTGATCAACATGGCGCACGGCGAACTGCTGATGGTCGGCGCCTATGCCACCTATGCCGTGCAGGGCCTGTTCCGCACCTACCTGCCCGGCTGGGTGGATGCCTATGTGATCGCCGCCATTCCGGTGGCCTTCTTCGCCGCTGCTGCGGTCGGCATCCTGCTCGAACGCACGGTAATCCGTCATCTCTACGGCCGGCCGCTGGAAACCCTGCTGGCCACCTGGGGCCTGTCGCTGATCCTGATTCAGGCGGCACGGGTGATCTTCGGTGCGCAAAACGTCGAACTCGCCAATCCATCCTGGATGTCCGGTGGCGTCACGCTGATGGCCGGGCTGGTGCTGCCCTGGAACCGCATCGCCATCATCGGCTTCTCGCTCTTCGTGCTGGCGCTGGTCTGGCTGTTGATGAACCGGACGCGCCTCGGCATGTTCGTGCGCGCCGTGACGCAGAATCGACCGATGGCCGGTTGTGTCGGCGTGCCCACGGCGCGCATTGATACGCTCGCCTTCGGCCTCGGCGCTGGCATCGCCGGCCTCGGCGGCGTGGCGCTCTCACAGATCGCCAACGTCGGTCCCGACATGGGTCAAGGCTACATCGTTGACTCTTTCATGGTCGTCGTGCTCGGCGGCGTCGGCCAGTTGGCCGGTGCGGTGTGGGCTGCACTGGGTCTCGGCGTCGTCACCAAGTTCCTCGAAGGCTGGTCGGGCGCGGTGATCGCGAAAATCGCCGTGCTGGTGTTCATCATCGTCTTCATCCAGAAGCGTCCGCAGGGCCTGTTTGCCCTCAAGGGCCGGTTTGTAGAAAGCTGACATGACCCGCACCCCATTCGTCATCCGCTTCTGCAACGCCACGCCAAAATCCGGCTGGATCGCCTTGGGGATCTTCGCCGCCATCGCCATGCTGTTGCTGCCGGCCTTGCATCTTGTCTTGCCGCCGGAGCATCCCTTGCATGTTTCGGCCTATGTCATCACGCTGGGCGGCAAGATCATGTGCTACGCCATCGTCGCCGTGGCCATGGACCTGATCTGGGGCCACGCCGGCATTCTTTCGCTCGGCCACGGCCTGTTCTTCGCCCTTGGCGGCTACGTCTTCGGCATGTACCTGATGCGCCAGATCGGCCGCGACGGCTCATATCAATCCGATCTGCCCGACTTCATGGTCTTCCTCGACTGGAAGGAACTACCCTGGTACTGGGCGGGTTCGGACTCCTTCCTCTGGTCACTGGCGCTGGTCCTGATTGTGCCGGCGTTGATTGCCTATGTCTTCGGTTACTTCGCCTTTCGTTCGCGCATCAAGGGCGTGTATTTCTCGATCATCACCCAGGCGCTCACCTTTGCTGCGATGCTGCTGTTCTTCCGCAACGAGACTGGCTTCGGCGGCAACAACGGCTTCACGGACTTCAAGCGCATCCTCGGCTATGGCGTTACCACACCGGAAATGCGCGTGACGCTGTTCGCCCTCACCGCGCTGGTGTTGATGGCCACCCTGCTGCTTGGTCGCTATCTCGTCACCGCCAAGTTCGGCCGGGTGCTGGCGGCGATCCGCGACTCTGAATCACGCGTCATGTTCCTCGGCTACAACCCGCTGCATTACAAGCTCGCCATCTGGACGCTCTCGGCCATGCTGTGCGCCGTCGCCGGCGCGCTCTATGTGCCGCAGGTCGGCATCATCAACCCGGGCGAGATGTCGCCGGCCAACTCCATCGAGATTGCCATCTGGGTTGCCGTCGGCGGGCGCGGCACGCTGATCGGCCCGGTGATCGGCGCCGCCATCGTCAACCTGTCGAAGAGCTACTTCACCATGGCCTTCCCGGAATACTGGCTGTTCTTCCTCGGCGCCCTGTTCGTCGGCGTGACCCTCTGGCTACCCGACGGCGTGGTCGGATTGTGGAAGCGCATTCAGGCGCGGAGAGTGGCATGAACGCCGTCACCGAAAACCGCCATGACCAGGAGTGGCTGGGCGGCACCTCGATCGGCCACCTCAAACGGCATGGCGAGGTCGATCTCTCGCACCGGGTCATTCTCTATCTGGAGGACATCTCAGTCAGCTTCGACGGTTTCAAGGCGCTCAATAATCTCCATCTGACCATCGACGCCGGCGAGCTGCGCTGCATCATCGGCCCCAACGGTGCCGGCAAGACAACGATGATGGATGTCATCACCGGCAAGACGCGATCTGACGCGGGGCGCTGCTTCTTCGGCCAGACGATCGACCTGAGCACGCTGAGCGAGGCCGAGATCGCCCATGCCGGCATTGGCCGCAAGTTCCAGAAGCCGACCATTTTCGAAAACCTCAGTGTCTTCGAGAACCTCGAACTGGCGCTGAAGACGGACAAGCGCGCCCGCGTGAGCCTGTTTGCCTGGCTCGGCGACGATCAGCGCGACAAGATCACCGACACGCTCAAGCAAATCCGCCTCGACAAAGGAGTCGGAGGGGCCGACCGTCCCGCCGGCCTGCTCTCGCATGGCCAGAAGCAGTGGCTGGAGATCGGCATGCTGCTGATGCAGGACCCCAAGCTGCTGTTGCTCGACGAGCCGGTGGCGGGCATGACCGACGACGAAACCGAGCGTACCGCCGAGCTGTTCAAGTCGCTCGCCGGCAAGCACAGTCTGGTGGTGGTCGAGCACGACATGGCCTTCATCGAGCAGCTGGGCGGCAAGGTTACCGTGCTGCACGAGGGTGCGGTGCTGGCCGAGGGCGACCTGGCGACCGTGCAGAACGACGAGCGCGTCATCGAAGTGTATCTAGGCAGGTAGCCGTCATGCTAGTCGTCGAAAATCTCAACCAGTACTACGGCGGCAGCCACATCCTGCGCGACCTCTCCTTCGATGCGCCGGTCGGTAAGGTGACCACGCTGCTCGGCCGCAACGGCGTTGGCAAGACCACCCTGCTCAAGTGCCTGATGGGCCTGGTGCCGGCGAAAACCGGCCGCGTCAGCTTCGAGGGAGCGGACATCACCACCCGGCCCACCCATGCGCGCGTGCGCGCCGGCATCGGCTATGTGCCGCAGGGGCGCGAGATCTTTCCGCGCCTGACAGTGGAAGAAAACCTGCTGATGGGCATGGCCAGCCTCCCCGGCAACAGCAAACTGCCCGAGCGCATCTTCGAACTTTTCCCGGTGCTCAAGAGCATGCTCAAGCGGCGCGGCGGCGATCTCTCCGGCGGCCAGCAGCAGCAGCTGGCCATCGGCCGCGCACTGGCGCTGAATCCGCGCCTGCTGATCCTCGACGAACCGACGGAAGGCATCCAGCCTTCGATCATCAAGGATATCGAGCGGGCGATCCGCGTCGTCGCCAGCAGCAAGCCCAAGCTCGCTGTCGCCAGCCAGCAGGGCGAGCGCCACGAAATCCGCGACGCCATCCAGAAGGTTGCTGCGAGCGGGGAGGTCGCCATCCTGCTGGTCGAGCAGTACTACGACTTCGCCCGCGCGCTGGCCGATCAATACCTGGTGATGGAACGCGGCGAAATCATCCAGCGTGGCGCCGGCGCGGACATGGAAAAGGATAAGGTCCGGGAACTGCTGGTCGTCTGATGCGGGCGCACTTTCCGCACTATGATGCGTCGATGCAAGCCGCCGAACCGCTTATCGCCCCCTGGCAAGCCTGCCTCGAGCTTGGCTTCGAGCGTCGCGCGGCCGGGACATTGCTGGCGCGACGCCAGCACAGCGGCCCGTTGCGGGTGCAGAAGTCACTGTATCCCGAAGGCCCGGAGCTGTGCCACGCCATCGTGCTGCACCCGCCGGCGGGTATTGCGGGTGGCGACCAGTTGCAGGTCGACGTCGCGGTCGGCAGCGCTGCCCAGGCCCTGCTCACCACGCCCGGCGCCGGCAAGTGGTATCGCTCGGCCGGCCCCGCGTACCCGGGATCGGAGCAGATCGTGACCTTGAAAGTCGGCGCTGGCGGGACGGCGGAATGGCTACCGCAGGAGAACATCGTGTTTTCTGGTGCCATGGCGCACATGAACACGGCAGTGGAGCTGGCGGAAGGTGCGCGCTTCATCGGTGTGGAAACTCTGTGTTTCGGCCGCCGCGCCAGCGGCGAAACTTTTGCGCGGGGCAGCCTGCGCCTGGCCACCGACATCCGCGTCGGCGGACAACTGCTCTGGCGCGAACGGGGCCGCATCGACGGCGGCTCGCCGCTGCTGCACTCGCCCATCGGGCTGGCGGGCTTCACCGTGTGCAGCACGGTCCTCGCCGCCGGCCTCGACGTGGCGGCGGAAACGCTTGCCGCCTGTCGCGCGGTTAGCGCGCCCGAAGCCGGCGCGCAGTCAGGGGTGAGTGCCATGCCGAACTTGTTCGTCGGCCGTTATCTCGGTCATTCGGCGGAAGCCGCGCGCGCCTGGTTCATCGAACTGTGGCAGCATTTGCGTCCGGCGCTGATCGGCCGCGCGGCGGCAGTGCCGAGAATTTGGAACACATAAGATAGGAAAAATGATGGCCCCCATCCCCCCATCCCCCTTCCCAAGGAAGGGGATGACCATGGTTCGCGGGCTTTGCCCGCTCCGGTTTATTGATTCGCCGCCTCCTTGGGGCGGCCCTGCGGAGGCGACATGGAACTAACCCCCCGCGAGAAAGACAAGTTGCTGATCTTCACCGCCGCGCTGCTCGCCGAACGGCGCAAGGCGCGCGGCCTCAAGCTCAATTACCCGGAGGCGGTGGCCTTCATCACTGCCGGCATTCTCGAAGGCGCCCGCGACGGCCAGTCGGTCGCCGCACTCATGAGCCACGGCACGACGCTGCTGAAGCGCGACGAGGTGATGGATGGCGTGCCGGAGATGATCCCCGACATCCAGGTGGAAGCCACCTTTCCCGACGGCACCAAGCTTGTCACCGTACACAACCCCATCGTCTGAAAACAAGGAGTCATCATGTCCCGTCTGCTGCCACTTGGCCTCACCCTGCTTGCCGGTCCGGCACTTGCCCATCCCGGCACTCACCAGGACGCCTGGATGTCCACCCTGCTGCACCTGCTGAGCGAGCCGGACCATCTCGCGCTGGCGTTGGTCGCTGGCGTGGTCGGCATTGCCGGCGCGCGTGCTCTGCGCCGCTGGTTGTCCTGAACCACGCGGAGCCGGCACCATGATTCCAGGTGAACTGCGCATCGAGCCCGGCGAAATCGAGCTCAACGTCGGCCGCCGCACGACGACGCTGGTCGTGGCGAACACCGGTGACCGGCCGATCCAGGTCGGCTCCCACTACCATTTCTTCGAGACCAACGACGCGCTCGCCTTCGACCGCGCCCAGGCGCACGGCATGCGGCTCAACATCGCGGCCGGCACGGCGGTGCGCTTCGAACCCGGACAGACGCGCACCGTCGAACTGGTCGACTACGCCGGCGCGCGCAGGGTCTATGGCTTCCAGGGGAAAATCCAGGGGGCGCTCAAATGAAGATTAGCAAACAAGCCTATGCCGAGATGTTCGGTCCGACGCTGGGCGACCGCGTGCGCCTGGCCGACACCGAACTGTGGGTCGAGGTCGAACAGGACTACACGATTTACGGCGAGGAAGTGAAGTTCGGCGGCGGCAAGGTGATCCGCGACGGCATGGGCCAGGGCCAGATGCTGTCGAAGGACGTGGCCGACACGGTGATCACCAACGCGCTGATCATCGATGCCGTGCAGGGCATCGTCAAGGCCGACATCGGCCTGAAAGGCGGCATGATTTCCGCCATCGGCAAGGCTGGTAACCCCGACGTGCAGCCGGGTGTGACGATCCCGATTGGTGCCGGCACCGAGGTCATCGCCGGCGAAGGCATGATCGTCACGGCCGGCGGCATCGATGCGCACATCCACTTCATCTGCCCGCAGCAGATCGAGGAGGCGCTGATGTCCGGCGTCACCACCATGCTCGGCGGCGGCACCGGCCCGGCGACGGGGACCTATGCGACAACCTGCACGCCGGGGCCGTGGCACATCCATTCGATGTTGTCGGCCGCCGAGGCCTTCCCGATGAACCTCGGCTTTCTCGGCAAGGGCAATGCTTCGCTGCCGGGCGCGCTCAAGGAGCAGATCGAAGCCGGCGCCATGGGTCTCAAGCTGCACGAGGACTGGGGCACCACGCCGGCGGCCATCGACAATTGCCTGACGGTGGCCGATGAGATGGATGTGCAGGTGGCCATCCATACCGACACGCTGAACGAGTCGGGCTTTGTCGAGGCCACCCTCGCCGCCTTCAAGGGGCGCACCATCCACACCTATCACACCGAAGGTGCCGGTGGCGGCCATGCGCCGGACATCATCAGGGCCGCCAGTCTGCCCAACGTGCTGCCGTCGTCCACCAATCCGACCATGCCCTACACGGTGAACACCATCGACGAGCATCTCGACATGCTGATGGTTTGCCACCACCTCGACCCGGGCATCGCCGAGGACGTCGCCTTCGCCGAATCGCGCATCCGCCGCGAGACGATTGCCGCCGAAGACATCCTGCACGACCTCGGCGCCTTCTCGATGATGTCGTCCGACTCGCAGGCCATGGGCCGCGTCGGCGAGGTCATCATCCGCACCTGGCAGGCGGCGCACAAGATGAAGGTGCAGCGCGGCGCGCTCAAGGAAGACACGGCACGCAACGACAACCAGCGCGTCAGGCGCTACATCGCCAAGTACACCATCAACCCGGCGCGCTCCCACGGCATCGCCCACCTGGTCGGTTCCATCGAGCCGGGCAAGCTCGCCGACCTAGTGCTCTGGAAGCCGGCCTTCTTCGGCGTCAAGCCGAGCCTGATCCTCAAGGGCGGCATGATCGCTGCGGCGGCGATGGGCGATCCGAATGCCTCGATCCCGACGCCGCAGCCGGTGCACTACCGGCCGATGTTCGGCAGTTTCGGCAAGGCGCTGAAAACTTCGCTCACCTTTGTTTCGCAGGCGGCGCTGCAAAATCCCGCCGTCCATGCGCTGGGCCTCGCCAAGCGGCTGGAAGCGGTAAAGAACTGCCGCACGGTGACCAAGGCCGACATGCTGCACAACAGCGCCACGCCGCTGATCGAGGTCGACGCCGAAACCTATGCGGTGCGCGCCGATGGCGAACTGCTGGTCTGCGAACCGGCCCGGGTGCTGCCCATGGCGCAACGCTACTTCCTCTTTTAGCCATGCTGGTGATCGAGAAATTCGCCGCTCCGGAAGCCGTCGCCAGCGAGCGCCTGGAACTCGCTTTCGAGACGCGCTGCAAGAGCCGTCTGCGCACGCAACTCGCGAGCGGCGAGGACTGCGGCCTCTTCCTTGAGCGCGGTACGGTGCTGCGCGGCGGCGACAAGCTGCTGGCCAACGACGGGCGCATCGTCGCGGTGCTTGCCGCATCCGAGGCGCTGATGGAAGCCATGAGTGGCGATCCGCTGCTGCTCGCCAAAGCGGCCTACCATCTGGGTAACCGCCACGTCGCCGTCGAACTGAAGCCGGGCCGGTTGCGCTTCGCCGCCGACCATGTGCTCGGCGATATGGTGCGCGGCCTCGGGCTGAAGGTAAATGAAGTCGCGGCGCCTTTCGAGCCTGAGAGCGGCGCTTATGGTCACGCCGGTGCCCATGGCGGACATGGCCACAGCGCTGACGGCGAGGGCCGCGGGCCACGCATTCACGACCATTTTTCATACACATGAGCCTCGCGCTGACCCGCCTGCTGCAACTCGCCAGTCCCGCGCTGCCGGTCGGTGCCTATACCTATTCGCAGGGACTGGAGTGGGCGGTCGAGGCGGGCACGGTGCAGGGCGAGGCGACGGCGCTGACGTGGATCGGCGACCAGCTTGAATGGAATCTCGGCCGCTTCGAGACGCCGCTGCTGGCGAGCATGCTGGCCGCCTGGAAAGTCGGCGCTCACGAGACGGCGCTTGAGCTGGACGCACAGTATCTCGCCAGCCGCGAAAGCGCCGAACTGCGCGCCGAGACGGTGCAGATGGGTTATTCGCTGCGCCGCCTGCTGGACGAACTGCGCGATCTGCCCGACGAATTCATGGCGCAAATCGCCGTCCCGCCAGCGCCGACTTTTGCCTGGGTGTGGAGCGGGGTTGCCGCATGCTGGAACATCCCGCCAGCGGACGCAGTGACTGCCTGGCTGTGGAGCTGGGCCGAGAACCAGACGATGGCCGCGCTGAAATCCGTGCCGCTCGGCCAGGCGGCCGGCCAGCGCATCCTGCTGGAAATCGGTCGCCGCATTCCCGACGTCGCCGCGCACGCACTGACGCTCGGCGCCGACCAATATTCCAACTTCGCGCCGGGCTTTGCGATCGCCTGCTGCCGGCACGAAACCCAATACACGAGGTTATTCAGATCATGAACATGAACACCGCAAAACAGGCGCTCAGGGTCGGCATTGGTGGGCCCGTCGGCTCCGGCAAGACGGCGCTGACGCTGGCCCTGTGCCAGGCATTGCGCGACAAATACAATATCGCCGTCGTCACCAACGACATCTACACGGAAGAAGACGCGCAGTTCCTGGTGCGCCACCAGGCGCTGGCGCCGGACCGCATCATCGGCGTCGAGACCGGGGGTTGCCCGCACACGGCGATTCGCGAGGATGCCTCGATCAACCTCGAGGCGGTGGCGCGCCTCAGCGCACGGCATCCCGGCCTCGACATCATCTTCATCGAAAGTGGCGGTGACAACCTCGCGGCGACCTTCAGTCCGGAGCTCTCCGACCTGACGATCTACGTGATCGACGTGGCCGCGGGCGAAAAGATTCCGCGCAAGGGCGGTCCCGGCATCACCAAGTCTGACCTGCTGGTCATCAACAAGATCGACCTCGCGCCGCTGGTCGGCGCTTCGCTGGAAGTCATGGCGCATGACGCGAAGAAGATGCGCGGCGCGCGGCCATTCCTGTTCTCCAATCTCAAGACCGGGCAGGGGCTGCCAGAGATCATCCGCTGCATCGAGACGCAGGGACTGCTGGTCGTCTGAAGCTTGCTGTTAGGCTTCCTCGGGCGACAGGTAGCTGCACACTTCGAGGCCAAAGCCGGCCATGCTCGGCATCTTGCGCGGGCTGGCTAGCAGCTTCATCTTGCCGACGCCGAGTTCGCGCAGGATCTGCGCGCCGATGCCATAGAGGCGCGGGTCCCATTTCTGTCCCGGCTGCGCTTCGTCGGCATGCAGGGCGTCGAGCAGGTCGGCGCCGGTCTCGTTGCGATGCAGCAGCACGACCACGCCGCAATCGGCCTTGGCGATGGCCTGCATGGCCTGGTCGATGGTGAAGGTGTGGCGGTGGCTCTTGCAGTCGAGGAAATCGAGGACCGATACCGGTTCATGCACGCGCACCAAGGTTTCCTGCTCCGGGCGAATCGCGCCGCGCGTCAGGGTCAGATGCACGTCGCTGCTGGTCTGGTCGCGGAAGGCGCGCAGGCGGAAACTGCCGTGGGTACAGACGACTTCCTTGTCGGCCACGCATTCGACCAGCTTCTCGTTTTCCGAACGGTAGTGGATCAGGTCGAGAATGGTGCCGATCTTCAGGCCATGTTCTTTCGCGAACTCCAGCAGGTCTGGAAGGCGCGCCATCGTGCCGTCGTCCTTGAGGATCTCGCAGATCACGGCAGCCGGCTCGCAGCCTGCCATTTGCGCGAGGTCGCAGCCTGCCTCGGTGTGGCCGGCGCGCACCAGCACGCCGCCCTTTTGCGCCATCAGCGGAAAGATGTGGCCGGGCTGGACGATGTCGGTCGGCGTGGCATGTTTCGCCACCGCTGCCTGCACGGTGCGTGAACGGTCCTGCGCCGAAATGCCGGTAGTGACGCCCACGGCCGCTTCGATCGACATCGTGAAGGCGGTGCCGTGCTGCGCCTTGTTGTCGCGCACCATCAGGGGCAGGTCGAGCTGGAGGCAGCGGCTTTCGGTGAGCGTCAGGCAGATCAGACCCCGGCCGAACTTGGCCATGAAGTTGATCGCCTCGGGAGTCACATGTTCGGCCGCCAGGACGAGGTCGCCTTCATTCTCGCGATCCTCCTCATCGACGAGGATCACCATGCGGCCGGCGCGCATGTCGGCAACGATTTCTTGTACGGGGCTGATGGTCATGAAGGCAGGTCTCTTGAACGGTTCTATTCCGCGGGGCCGCGCATTTTACGCCGGGTGGCGTGTAACGGATAGTCATCCCGCAATGCCCGCCACTACGGCTTTTCCTGTTCCCCCGTGTTTTCGCTGGCCACGCCAGGCGGCCCTTCCATCCATGCTTCCGGCGCGCGCCGCAGGTCCAGCGTCTGCGGGTAGTCCGGATTGCGGCCCTCGCGGCGCACATGCATGGGGCCAGGCGTATGGCCGTGATTCCAGAAGCGCGCCACGCGGCGCGCCTCGGCCTCGTTGGCATTGACCGGAAAAGTGTCGTAGTTGCGGCCGCCGGGATGGGCGACGTGATAGGTGCAGCCGCCGATCGAGCGGCCGCTCCAACTGTCCACCAGATCGAACACCAGTGGCGCCTGCACGCCGATGGTCGGATGCAGGCCGGAGGGCGGACACCAGGCACGATAGCGCAAGCCGGCGACAAACTCGCCGCGGGTGCCGGTGGCGGTCAGCGGCAGCGGGCGGCCGTTGCAGGTGACGATGTGGCGCGTGTCGGTCATGTTGCGCACCTTGACCTGCAGGCGTTCGACCGAGGAATCGACATAGCGCGCCGTCCCGCCAGCGCCGACTTCTTCGCCGAGCACATGCCAGGGTTCGATGGCCTGGCGCAACTCGATTTCGATGCCTTGATAGACGACGGTGCCGAAACGCGGAAAACGGAATTCGAGGAAGGGCGCGAACCAGTCGAAGGCAACAGCATAGCCGGCGCGCTGCAGGTCGAGCACCACGTCGCGCAGGTCCTGCGCCACGTAATGCGGCAACATGAAACGGTCATGCAGTTCGGTGCCCCAGCGAATCAGGTTGCCCTGATGGGGCTTTTGCCAGAAACGCGCCACCAGCGCCCGTAGCAGCAGCATCTGCAGCAGGGACATCTGAGCATGGGGCGGCATCTCGAAGCCGCGGAATTCGACGAGGCCGAGCCGGCCGGTGGCGCTGTCGGGCGAATACAGCTTGTCGATGCAGAACTCGGCGCGATGGGTGTTGCCGGAAAGATCGATCAGCAGGTTGCGCAACAGTCGATCGACCAGCCAGGGCTGCAATGACTCTTCGCCCGCCTTGAGCTTTTCCGCTATCTGCTGGAAGGCGATCTCCAGCTCGTAAAGGCTTTCGTGGCGAGCCTCGTCAACCCGCGGCGCCTGGCTGGTCGGACCGATGAACAGGCCGGAAAACAGGTAGGAAAGCGCCGGGTGATTCTGCCAGTAGCCGATCAGGCTCATCAGCAAATCGGGCCGCCGCAGGCAGGGCGAATCGGCGGGGGTGGCCGCGCCGAGCGTGACATGGTTGCCGCCGCCGGTGCCGGTGTGGCGGCCGTCGAGCATGAATTTTTCGGCGCCGAGGCGGGTCAGGCGCGCCTCTGCGTAGAGCGTGAAGGTGTTCTCCACCAGCTGCGGCCAACTGCTGGCGGGATGGATGTTGACCTCGATCACGCCGGGATCGGGCGTGATGCGGAATTCTTTCAGACGCGGATCGGGTGGTGGCGTGTAGCCTTCCAGCCGCAGGGGAAAATTGAGCGCGGCGGCAGTGGTTTCGATCGCCGTCAGCAGGGTGACGAAATCTTCCAGCAGGGGCACGGGCGGCAGAAAGACGCACAGCACGCCGTCGCGTACTTCCGCGCACAGGGCGGTGTGGATGATTTCCTTGGCATCGTAGGCAGCCTGGGGTTTTGCTTTGGGCGGCTTCTTCGCCGCAACATCAGCCAGAGGCTCGGGCGTATCGAAGGGATCGCGGCCGAGGTCTTGTTCCTTTTCGCCGGGCGCCACCCAGGGCAGCGAGGCCAGCGGCAGCCGCAAGCCGAGCGGCGAATCGCCGGGAATCAGATACAGATGTTCGCGCCGCAACGGCCAGGGGCTGGAACGAAAGTCGGCGTTGGCGGGGCGGCGCTTTCCAGCCGGCGGCAGGGCTTTCAGCGGCAGCACATAGCCGGCGGGCGCGCCGAGGCCGCGCTCGATCAGTTTCGCCATGCGGCGGCGCTCGTCGACCTGCGTCAGGTCGAATTTGAGCGGGTCGAAATTTTCCGGCCAGCGCTGTTCAGCGTCGATGATGCGGGTGACATCTTCGTAGGCGGGAATGATGAAGCTTTCATCCAGCGCGATTTCCTGCGCGAGCCGCTGCATGAAGCGCAAGCCATCCGCGCTGGTCTGTGCGCCAGTGGCAGTGGTGGTGACGAGGAGCCGGCGGTTTTGCCACAAAGGCTTGCCGTCGGTGCGCCAGTAACAACCCAGCGCCCAGCGCGGCAGTGGCTCGCCGGGATACCACTTGCCCTGGCCGTAATGCAGCATGGCGCCTGGCGCAAAATGGCCCTGCAAGCGGTTGAGCAAGGCGTCGGCGAGCGCCAGCTTTTTCTCCGAAAGCGCGGTGAAATTCCACTCGGCTCCTTCCATGTCGTCGATCGAGACAAAGGTCGGTTCGCCGCCCATCGTCAGGCGCACGTCATGCTTGGCCAGTTCGGCGTCCACCTGATGGCCGAGGTCAAGTACCGCCTGCCACTGTGCCTCGGTGTAGGGCTGGGTAACGCGCGGGTCTTCGTGAATGCGCGTGACCTGCATGGAAAAATCGAAATGGGTCGTGCAGACCTCGGTGCCGCCGATCACCGGCGCCGCCGAGGCGGGCTGTGCCGTACAGGCCAGCGGAATGTGGCCTTCGCCGGCCAGCAGGCCCGAGGTCGGGTCGAGGCCGACCCAGCCGGCCCCCGGAATGAAAACTTCCGTCCAGGCATGCAGGTCGGTGAAATCGTGGTCGGTGCCGGAGGGGCCGTCGAGCGCCTCGACGTCGGCCTTCAGCTGGATCAGGTAACCCGAGGCGAAGCGTGCCGCGAGGCCGAGGTGGCGCAAGGCCTGCACCAGTAGCCAGGCCGAATCGCGACACGAACCGCGCTTGAGTTCCAGGGTTTCTTCCGGAGTTTGCACTCCTGCTTCGAGACGCACGATGTAGCCGACAGCGGATTGCACGCGCTGGTTGATGCCGACCAGCATGTCGATGGTGCGCAGTTCCGTGCCGAGCAGCTCCTGGCGGGTGCGGGCGATCCAGTCGGCCAGCAGGGGCGTGGCGGCGTCGACCTCAAGATAGGGGCCGAGTTCGCGCTTCAGGCCGTCCGGGTAGCTAAAGGGGAAATTTTCGGCAGCCGCATCGATGAAAAAGTCGAAGGGGTTGATCACCGTCATGTCGGCGACCAGATCGACCGTGATCTCAAGTGCCGCGGCTTTTTCCGGAAAGACCAGGCGCGCGACCCAGTTGCCGAAGGGATCCTGTTGCCAATTGAGAAAATGTCCGGCCGGTTCGACGTGCAGCGAGTAGCTGTGAATGGGCGTGCGGCTGTGGGCCGCCGGCCGCAGTCTTACCTCGTGCGGAAAGAGCGAGACAGCCCGGTCAAAGGCGTAACGGGTGGTGTGCCGAAGGGCGACGCGGATGGACATGGGCGGTAACCGGAAAAGAAAGTAACAGCAGTTCCATGCAACGAACGTGCCGCAGGTCCGTCAGTCGGGAAAAGCTGTGGCGTTCAGGAGCCCGAGGGGAAGTTGATGACGCGCTTCTCCTCGCCAGTGTCAATATTGTCAACTTCCCACTCGAAGCGCGGCAGGCTCTGCAAGGATGTCAGGAGACCCTCGTTCCATCGCTCGGACAACTGCCGGGCGAAGGGGTCGTCTTCGCTGAAATAAAGACGGCGGCCGGCATTGAGGCTGTCGCGCTGGTAGAGCAGCAACTCGACCGGGGGGCCGACGGTGACGTTGCTGCGGATGGTCGAGTTCATCGACACCAGCGCGCAACGCGCCGCCCGTTCGAGAAAGACATCGCGCTTGATGACGCGGTCGAGAATGGGTTTGCCATACTTGATCTCGCCGATCTGCAGGTAGGGATGCTCGGCCGACTCATGGATGTAGTTGCCTTGCGGATAGACCATGAACATCTCCGTGGCATGACCGGTAATCTGTCCGGCGAAGATGAAGGTCGCCTCGAAATTGGTGGTGCCGGTGTCGCGCGTCGAGTGCAGTTTCTGCACCTGCGTGCTGATCATGCCGAGATAGTCGGCCGCTTCCTGCATGGAAGTGACCGACAACAGGTTGGGCACCAGCGCGGCGGCCACATCGCTGTTGAGCTTCTTGACGACCGCCTGCGTCGTCGCCAGGTTGCCGGCGGAAAGCAGGACGAAGAAGCGCTCGCCCGGCCAGACAAAGTTGTGCATCTTCGAGTAGACGCTGACATTGTCGGTGCCCGCATTGGTGCGCGAGTCGGAACAGAGGACAAGGCCCTCATTGGTATTGATGGCAAGGCAGTAGGTCATTGGTGCAATTCATGAATGTGTTGTACCCCATTGTAAACGCTGACAAGGCAGATGCCGAAAAAATGCCCGCATTTGCAAAAATGGGCTGGTTGGCGTGTTTTTTGCGTTGCATGAGATGGTAAGGTTAAATAAAAGCACATGCACCAAAACACCAGAGGAAATTTCATGCCCATCAAGTTGCATGGTTATCCGCAGCCAGAGGCCTACGACGAGCTTCTCGACGCGAAACAGCAACCGCGCCCTGCGGCGCGCGTGCTGTTCGACTACGTCAACCGGCTGGGCACCGCCGAGTTGATGGCGCGCCGCGCCAGCGTCGACGCCGCCATCATGGCGATGGGCATTACCTTTACGGTCTATAGCGATGCGGGCAACATCGATCGCGTCTGGCCCTTCGACATCATTCCGCGCACCATGTCATTGAAAGAATGGGCGCATATCGATGCCGGCCTCAAGCAGCGCCTGACCGCGCTCAACCTGTTCATCGACGACCTTTACAACGCCCAGCGTATCGTCAAGGATGGCGTGTTCCCGCTCGAGGTGCTGGAGGGCTCGAAGAACTTTCGTCCCCAGTGCAGTGGTTTGTCGCCCCGTTTCGGGGTTTGGGCGCATGTTTGCGGCACCGATCTGGTGCGCGACAAGGATGGTACCGTTTTCGTTCTCGAAGACAACCTGCGCGTCCCCTCCGGCGTCTCCTACATGCTGGAAAACCGCCAGCTCATGAAGCGACTGTTCCCCGAGTTGTTCAAATCGAGCGACATCCTGCCGGTGGATGATTACCCGACCCGGCTTTTCGACACCCTGGCCGCGCTCTCGCCGCGTCCGGGTGATCGCCCCGTCGTTGTCGTGCTGACGCCCGGCATCTACAACTCGGCGTATTTCGAACACAGCTATCTGGCGCAGAAGATGGGCGCAACCCTCGTCGAGGGTTCCGATCTCGTCGTCAAGAGCGACGACTGCGTCTACATGAAAACGATCGCGGGCTTCAGTCGTGTCGATGTGATCTACCGGCGCGTCGATGACGACTTCCTGGACCCCGAAGCCTTCCGCCCCGACTCGGCACTCGGCGTACCCGGCCTGATGCGCGCCTGGCGCGCCGGCAATGTCGGCATCGCGAACGCGCCGGGCGCCGGTGTAGCCGACGACAAGGTGGTCTATACCTTCGTGCCGCAAATGATCAAGTATTACCTCGACCAGGACCCGATCCTGCCCAACGTACCGAGCTGGATGTGCATGTACGAGGATCAGCGCGAGCATGTGCTGGCCAATCTCGACAAGCTGGTGGTCAAACCGGCCAACGAGTCCGGTGGCTACGGCATGCTGATCGGACCGCGCGCCAGCGTGGAGGAGCGTCGGCAATTCGCCGACCTGATCCGCGCCAATCCACGCAACTACATGGCGCAGCCGACCCTGTCGATTTCGACCGCGCCAACCTTGATCGGCGACCAGTTGGCACCGCGCCATATCGATCTGCGTCCCTTCGTGCTGCAGTCGGAAGCGCTCCATGTCACTGCCGGCGGACTCACGCGCGTTGCACTGCGCGAAGGTTCGCTGGTAGTCAATTCATCCCAGGGTGGCGGCAGCAAGGACACCTGGATCGTCAATACCCGGGAGGCATGATGCTGTCGCGCGTCGCCGAAAACCTCTACTGGATGGGCCGCTATCTCGAGCGGGCCGAGAACACCGCGCGCTTCATCAACAGCACGACCCAGGTGCTGCTCGACCTGCCACGGGATGCCTCGTTTGGCTGGAAGGTGCTGCTCAAGGTCGCCGGTCTCGATCAGGAATTCGCCAGTCGCTACGAGCACGCTGACGAGGACAGCCTGATGTCCTTCCTGGTCGAGGACGAGGAAAATCCCAGCTCGATCCTGTCGAGCATCCAGAATGCGCGCGAGAATGCGCGGACCGTGCGCGAAGTGCTGCCGATGGAAATCTGGGAGCGCATCAACAGCCTCTACCTCTACATCCGCGACAACGCGCCGCGCGTCAAGCAGGGGCGTGGCCCGCGCAACGATGTGCTGCTCGGCGTCATCGGCCGGCGCGAGTCGATCATCGGGCTGCTGACGGGGTCGATGAGCCGCGATGTGGCCTACCAGCTGATCAAGCTGGGCCGCAATCTCGAACGCGCCGACATGACCACGCGCATCATCGATGTCAATGCCGCCGTGCAATTGCCCGCCGATCCCGCCCAGGCTTCACTGACCCGGCTGGGCATGTGGATGAGCACCCTGAACGCCCTCTCGGCCTATCAGATGTTTCGCACCCATGTCGGCGTGCATGTGCGCGGTGACGCCGTGGTGAATTACCTGTTGCGCGACCCGCACTTTCCGCGCACGGTGCTGTTCTGCCTGGAACAGATCGAAGGCAGCCTGTCGGTGCTCCCGGACCATGCGCCAGCCATGAAGCGGGTACGGCATGCCTGGCGACGCCTCGCCGCCATGCAGCTTGACGGCCTCAAGCCAACCGTTCTGCACGAATACCTGGATCAGGTACAAAGCGACCTGGCCGCCATTCATGGCGCCGTGGCCAAACAATACTTCCATCGGCATCAGAACGGCAGCGCCAGCCAGGCGCAATAGCCGTCGCTAACAACGCTACGGCTTGAGCATCCGCTCGACGTAGCGCGCGATCAGGTCGACCTCCAGATTCACCCGCGCCCCGGCGGTCAGCCGTTTGAGGGTCGTCATCTGAACGGTGTGGGGAATCAGGTTGATCGAGAACTCACGGCCCTTGACGCGGTTGGTCGTCAGCGACACGCCATCGACGGTGATCGAGCCCTTGCGCGCGATGTACTTGGCCAGCTGCTTCGGCGCCTTGATGACGAGTTCGTGCGATTCGCCGACCGGGGCGAATTTCACCACCTTGCCGACCCCGTCGACATGGCCGGACACCAGGTGGCCGCCGATGAAATCCGACAGGCGCATGGCCTTTTCGAGATTGACTTCGCCATGCAGGATGTCGAGGCCGACGGTGCAGTCGAGCGTTTCCCGGGAGACATCGACCTTGTAGCCCCCCTTGTTTTTGGCGATCACGGTCAGGCAGACGCCGCCGTGGGCGATCGAATCGCCCAGTGCGACATCGGTCAGCTTGAGGCCGGGCGCGGCGATGGTAAGGCGCAGGCCCTGTTCAAGGGGTTGCAGATCGGTGATCCTGCCGGTGGTGGCGACGATGCCGGTAAACATGAAGGCTCCCTTTGCGTTATGAGTTATTGCAAGGCTTTGTCGAGCGTTGCGAGAAAAGCGTCGGCGGGCATGTAGCCCACCACGCGCAAGGGGGCAATCTCCTGCCCGCGCTGGTCGAAAAAGATGATGCCCGGCGGGCCGAACAGGCCGAAGCGCTTCAGCAGCGCCTTGTCGGCGTCGTTGTTGGCAGTGACATCGGCCTTGAGCAGCGTGAATTCGCGCATCTTCGCGGCGACATTGGGATCGGCGAAGGTGAACTTTTCCATCTCCTTGCAGCTTACGCACCAGTCGGCATAGAAGTCGAGCAGCACGGGTTTTTGGGCAGCGGCGAGGCGGGCATCGAGTTCGGTAACCGTCTTGACCTTTTCAAAAGTCGGCGCTGGTGAGACGGCGGCACTGCCCCCGCGCAGGAAGGTCAGGGGTTGCAGCGGGTCGCGGCTGCCGCCGAGCAGGCCGACGAGCAGTGCCGCGCCGGCCAGCAACATGGCGACGCCGATGCCCTTCCAGAAGCGCTGCCAGCCGCCGGCCTGGGGCGGCAGCGGATCGACCGCGTGCAGATAGATGGCCGGCACGATCAACAGCGCTGCCCAGCCGAGCATCGTTACCCAGGTTGGCAATACCGGCGACACCAGCCACAGCGCGGTGGCCAGCAGCAGCACGCCGAAAAAGCGATTCACCGCCCGCATCCACGGCCCGGTCTTGGGCAGCAGCGAACGCGAGAACACGCCGACCAGCAACAGCGGCGCACCCATGCCCATGCCCATTGCAAACAGCGCCGCGCCGCCGAGGATCGCATCGCGGGTCTGGGCGATATAGAGCAGCGCGCCGGCCAGCGGCGCGGCCACGCAGGGGCCGACGATCAGGGCGGAGAGTGCGCCCATCAACGCGATGGCGGCCAGCGAACCACCCTGTTTGTTGGCGGTGTCCGAGAGTTTGCTTTGCAGGGTGCCGGGCAGTTGCAGTTCGTAAAAGCCGAACATGGAAAAGGCCAGGGCGACGAAGACCAGCGCAAACGTGCCCAGCACCCAGACGTTCTGCAAGGCGGCGGACAGCAGCGTGCCAGAAAAGCCCGCCGCGACGCCAATTGCCGCATAGGTGGCCGCCATGCCCAGCACATAGGCGAGCGAGAGCGTGAAAGCGCGTGCGGTGGTGACGGCGTGGCCGTGATTGACGATGATGCCGGAAAGGATCGGGATCATCGGAAACACGCAGGGCGTGAACGAGAGCAGCAGCCCGAAACCGAAAAAACTGAGCACCGCGATCCAGAAGCCGCTGCCCTGCAACAGCGCGGTGATGCGGGACGTCTCGTCGCCGGTGGGAGCACTGCTGGTGCCTGACGCGGCAGCTGGGCTGGAAGTCGGCGCTGGTGGTACGGCGCCGGTGGTGGTGGCCAGTGTGATGGTCGCTTCCTGCGTGATCGGCGGATAGCAGACGCCGCCATCCCAGCAGCCTTGCGAATGGGCCTTGAGCACGAAGGTGCCGGTACCGGCCGTGACGGGTATGCGCACGATTAATTCGCCGCGCAAGGCCTCGACGCGACCGAAGAATTCGTCGTCCTTTTCTTCGCCGCGGGGTATTGCGGGCTCGCCCAGCTTGATGGTCGCCGGCTCGGCGGCGAAGCTGATCTTGTGGCGATACAGGAAGTATTTCGGCTGGATGTCCCAGCGCGCCTCGATGGTCTGCGCGTCGAGCGCCCGGGCGGAGAAGCGGTAGGCCTGTTCCGGGTCGACGGGACCGCTTTTGAACAAGGCATTGGCAGTTAAGCTGGCCAGGGCAAGCCAGAGCATTACGAAGAGGCGAAGGGTCATGGTGATATTTATTGTTGTGCTGTGGGGGTTGTCTCTGCGCGGGTTTCCAAACCGAGCCAGGCCAGGTAGTCCGGCAGGCCGCGATCGATTGGGACAGCAATTATCTCCGGAAGTTCGTAGGGGTGTTGCCGGCGGATCGCCGCCTCCAGTTCCGGGTAGCGCTCCACCGTGGTCTTGATCAGCAGTGGCACCTCAGTGGCGTTCTCGATCTGCCCCTGCCAGCGATAGACCGAGCGGCAGGGCGCGAGAATATTCACGCAGGCCGCAAGCCTGGCCTCGACCAAGGCGGTCGCCAGCGTGTGGGCGTGCTTTGCATCGGGCAGGTTGGTGAACACCAGCAAGGTTTCCATGCTGCTATTCTAGCGTCTGCGCCTGCCCAGACCCTTGATCCCATGACACAAATGACACCGAGCCAGATCGTCAAATTCCTCGACCAGCACGTGGTTGGCCAGGATGATGCCAAGAAACAACTGGCCGTCGCCGTCTATGCGCACTTCAAGAAAATTGCGCTGGCCCGGGCAGATAGCAGCGAAATCGTCAAGAGCAATGTCCTGCTGATCGGCCCGACCGGCACCGGCAAGACGCTCTTGTGCGAAACCCTGTCAAAGGCGCTCGGAGTGCCCTTCGTCACGGCCAACGCCACCTCGCTGGCCCAGAGCGAATTCGTCAATGAAGAAATCGAGGCGATGTTGCAGCGGCTGATCGACAAGGCCGGTGGCGATATCGAGCGCGCCCAGCGCGGCATCGTCTTCATCGACGAAATCGACAAGCTCAAGGCCATCAGCGGCCAGTCGAAGAGCGCCGCCGGCGAAAGCGTGCAGCATGCGCTGCTGAAGATCATGGAGAGCGCGCCGGTCAAGCTGAAGAGCGCACAACATATCGACACCACGCACATCCTGTTCATCTGCGGCGGTGCCTTTGTCGGGCTCAGCGAAATCCTCGCCAAGTCGCACAGCTTCGGCTTCATCTCCACCGCCGACGACGACAACCAGAAAGTGCTCGACCGCCTCAATGCCCGCGTCAAGCCGACCGACCTGTTCGAGTACGGCCTGATCCCGGAATTCGCCGGCCGGCTGCCGATCGTTGCCCGCCTCGAACCGCTGTCGCGCGAAACGCTGATCAGGATCATGGTCGAACCGCGCAACTCGATCTTCAACCAGTTCCGGGAGATTCTGAAGAACGAAGGCGTCGAACTGAAGATCGACGCGCTGGTGTTCGAGCAGATTGCCGATCTGGCGATGGAATACAAGGTTGGTGCGCGCAGCCTGCGCGGCATCTTCGAAGAGCTGCTTACCCCTGCTATGTATCTGGTGCCGGACCACCCCGAGGTGCGCCAAGTCGTCTTTTCATCGCTGTTCGAGAATGCCCGTTTTCTTGGCGCTCCCGCCAGTCAGGCCGGCACGGGCAAAACCGCTTGAGAGGCGGTATCCGCTTCAGGTTCCAGCATTTCCCTCGGACTTTTCCTGGCGCGCTTTCCATGCCTCGTAGCACGCCAGGCCACAAAAGTTCACAAAGTAGTCGGTAGCTTCCGGGACAAAGACCTCGGACAGTGGAACCTCCTTGAGGCACGTCTCGCAGGAAACGTGTCCATCTGCGACAGGCTTGTCAGTGGCTCCCATGATTCGCTCCTTCCTTGTTGACGTTCTGTTTCCAATATAGATCATCACCTTCCTTGGCTAGCGTGTTTCTTCCGAGGCGGGTGCCCGCCAGTTGTCAGTTTGGCCTAGGCAGGCATGAAGCACTACACTAACGCCCCTATAGTTATTGCCACTTTCGGGGGCTTCAGCGCATGCCGCATCAAGACAATTTCGACGGGTTCAAGTTGCAATTTTCCAGCGACAACACGGCCGGCATCTGCCCGGAAGCCCTTGCCGCGTTCAACGCCGCCAACCGGGGCTTCGTTCCTTCCTACGGCAACGACGGCCACACGCTGGCGGTGTGCGACCGCCTGCGCGAGATTTTCGAGACCGACTGCGAAGTATTTTTCGTCTTCAACGGCACGGCGGCCAATTCGCTCGCCCTCGCCGCGTTGTGCCAGTCCTACCAAGGCGTCATCTGCACCGACACGGCTCATGTCGCCACCGACGAGTGCGGCGCACCGGAATTCTTCTCCAACGGCTCCAAGTTGCTGCTGTCGCCGCATCGTCACGGCAAGCTGACGGCGCAGGGCGTGCGCGAGGTCATCACCCGGCGCAGCGACATCCACTATCCACGCCCGCGGGCCCTCTCGCTGACGCAAAGCACCGAACTCGGCACCATTTACCAGATCGGCGAAGTGGCGGGGCTGAGCCGGCTGGCGCGCGAGTACGGCCTGAAAACCCAGATGGATGGCGCCCGCTTCGCCAATGCCGTGGCCGCGCTGGGCTGCACACCGGCCGACATCACCTGGCGCGCCGGCATCGATGTGCTGTGTTTTGGCGGTACCAAACTCGGCTTGCCCTTCGGCGAAGCCATCGTCTTCTTCGACCGGGCGCTGGGCGAGGAATTCGCCTACCGCTGCAAGCAGGCCGGTCAACTGGCCTCGAAAATGCGCTTTCTTTCCACACCCTGGCTGGCAATGCTGGAGGACGACACCTGGCTGCGCCACGCCCGCCACGCCAATGCGATGGCGCGCCAGCTGGCCGACCGCCTTGCGGCGATCCCGGGCGCGGAGATGCTGCTGCCCACCGAGGCCAACGGTGTTTTCGTCAACCTGCCCGACTCCGCCATCGCCAAACTGCGCGCCGCCGGCTGGGTGTTCTACACTTTCATTGGTGGCGGCGCCCGCTTCATGTGTTCCTGGGCCACGCAGGAAGATGCTGTCGAGGCGCTGGCGCATGACATGGCGCAGGCGCTGGCCTGACAGACAAGTATCTGACAAGATAATGGCCCCCCACGCTCGCAAACCCAGCTCGCTGCCCCCCATGAAATCACCCGAAGCGGTGACGGGGGGGCGCACGCTCCCTTGGGGCGGCCCGGCAGGAGCGTGGATGCGTGTCCTGACCGCTGCGTTCATCTTTCTTTTAGCCTTGGGGCTGGGTGGTTGCAGCAGCCAGCCGGAAAAGGAGCAGAAGTCGCCCGCGTCCGGCACTCTTCTTGGCAAGTCCGGCGAGTATCTCACCGCGCAGGGCCGGCGTATGGCCGATTTCGCCGGCAGCCTGGCGGGCAGCCAGGACCAGAAACGCTTTCAGGAAGAGGTGGACGCCCTCTTCGGGCAGCCACTGCTTGACCCGCTGACCCGCTACCTGGAAGAGCACTCGGGAGACGAGGCCCGGGCCACCTATCTGGCAAAGGTTGCCAGTGAGCGTGACAGCCGCTGCCAGGCGATTGCCAAGCGTTATGCCGGCGAGGCGGCCAATCCGCAGAATCTGCAGAGGATGCAGCGCGGTTATCTGTACTCCTGCCCGGGCGAGGTCAAAACCTTCGCCAGCCGGGTTGACAGCACCAGGCCGGCCGTACCGGTCAGCCCTGTCGTACCCGATGCGGAAGCGCCCAGACCGGCCGCCATGGCTGAATCCCTCAGCCGCAAGGAAGCCAATAATTGCTATATGTTGTTCACCATCAAGAATTACCGGCAGGCGCTGGAAGCCTGCCGCGAACCTGCACAATCCGGTGATGCCCGGGCGCAGCACCATATGGCCAGCCTGGCCTTGATCAACCGTGATTCCGAGGCAGCCGCAGCATGGGCGACGCGATCCGCCAACCAGCAGTTTGCCCCCGGCCAACTGCTGCTCGGCAATCTGTACAAGGAAGGCCAGGGCGTCAAAAAGGACAATGTCCAGGCCCTGAAATTGATGCAGCAGGCTGCAGATGGCGGACTGCCTGAAGCCCTGTATGAGCTGGGAATGGCCCATCGGCAGGGGACGGGGGCCGCGGCCAGTCCGGCCAGAGCCGTGCAATATCTGACCCAGGCCGCCAACCAGGGACATATTCCCGCACACCTGGCGCTGGCTTCCCTGTTTGAAACGGAGAATCAACCGGACAAGGCGCTTGCGTGGCTGGTGCAGGCCGCCCGCAAGGGCTCCGCCAAGGCGCAATTCCGGCTTGGGGACATCTATGCAAAGGGCCGGAGCGGAGCGGCAGATAACAACGAAGCCTATTTCTGGTACAGCCTGGCACTGCTCAATGGTGAAAACCGGGCCAAGCCCGAGGTGGACCGGCAGGCAGCGTTTCTCACCAGCGCGCAACTGGATGCGGCGCATGCGCGCATCCAGTCCGGATTGAACGGCCAATGGCGCTGAAGTTTTTCGGTATGACCCGGGTCAAGCATTCCATCATGCTGATCCTTGGTTTGCTGGTTGGCCTGTTCGTCCTGGGCATGGGCTTGCTGTCCTCGCTCAACCTGGATGTTTCGCAGCAGGCCTTGACTGAACTGCGCCAGCGCCAGATTACCGATACCTTCTATGCCAATCTGGATCGCATCAATGCCCATCACCTGTTGATGGAAAAGAATACCGCCGGTCTGGCGCGCCTGGGCGAACAGTTCCTGCGGATGAAGAACACCACGGGCGGCGACAATCGGCGGGAACTTGAGCAAGCGCTACAGCGCACCCTGACCGACTTTCCGGAAGCTAATGGCGGTGGCATCTGGTATGCGCCGGGCGCTTACACGCCGGACAACTATTCCGCGTACGGCTATCGGCACGGGGCGCAAATGATCATCCAGCGTGACGAGAGCGGATATCACACCCAGGACTGGTATGCGCGCGTCCTGCCGCCAGACGGTGACAGCGAGAAATCCGCTGCGCTGCCGCGCTTTTACTGGACGCCGGCCTATTACAAGGACCGCATCAACGATGTCGTCATCAGCCTGACGACACTGATGCGCGATGCCAATGAGCGCATCGTCGGCCTCGCCTCCACCGACTGGCGCGTCGACGAGATCATCCAGCTGGTCAGCCGGGTCAAGGTGACGCCCGGGACCTTCTCGTTTCTGCTCGACAGCGAAAACCGCAATCTCTCCAGCCTCGCCGCTGCTGAGGACGTGCTGCTGGCCCAGGAGTTGATGGATGCCATTGCGCAAAGTCGGCTGCAGGAGAAGATCGTCCGGCCGCAGCCGCAATCGGCAATCATCTCCGGCCGCCAGCTGGTGTCGCCCATGCAGACCATGACCTTGAGCGTCAGGGACCAGGACTACGCGCTCTACTTCAGTCGCACCCAGGCCGGCATGGTCTTTGGCGTGGGCGTGCCGCGCGCCGAGATCGATGCGATCCTGGTGCCCATGCGCGAAAGCAATCTGCGCATCACGCTGCTGGTCGGCAGCCTGGTGCTCCTGCTGTCCGGACTGTTGCTCTATCTGATTGCCGGCACCCTCAAGCAGTTGCACACCCTGTATACCGACGCGCTGACCCAATTGCCCAACCGGGAAAAGCTGCTGGCAGACCTGAAGCCGTCCCAGCCGGCAACGCTGATCTTGCTGAACATTGACGCCTTCAAGGAAATCAACGATTTTTACGGGCATCTATGTGGCGACCATGTCATCACCGCCATGGCCAGATCCCTGGGGCAGCTTCTCGCCCAGCAGTCCGCCTGGGCCGGCAGCCGCCTGTACCGCATGCCGGCCGATGAAATGGCGATCTGGCTGCCCGGCGTCCGGCCCCCGGAATCTCTGCAGCAATACATCGACGCGCTGCTTGCCCATGTCGGCAAGTTGGGCATCAAGTGGCAGGGTCAGGCCATTCCGCTGCATGTCACCCTGGGTCTGGCCGCGACCCAGGCGCAGGACAGCGCGCCAGCGGACGACGGGCAACTGCTGATCTCTGCCAGTATCGCGATGAAGCTGGCCAGACAGAACAAATCAAGCCATCTGGTCTATGATCCGGCGCACAAGGTGCGCGAATCCTACGAGCAGAATCTGCTGTGGGCCAATCGCTTGAAGCGGGCACTGGCAGAAGGGCGCATCGTGCCATTCTTCCAGCCGATCATGGATATCCGCAGCGGCCGGATCCGCAAGTTCGAATGCCTGGCCCGCATGATCGACGAAACGGGCCATGCGGTCAGCCCCGGGCGGTTTCTCACTGTAGCGAAAAAGATCCGCCTGTACCGCCAGATCACCCGGACCATGGTGCAGCAGAGCTTCAGCCGCTTTGCCGAGAGCGATTACGAGTTTTCCCTCAACCTCTCACTGGAAGATCTGCTGGATCCCGAGCTGACCACCTTCATCGTCAACAGCCTGAGTCAGGGCAGTCTGGCAAAGCGGGTGATCTTTGAAATTCTCGAATCCGAAGGCATCGAAAACTATGCGGCGGTAAAAATCTTCATCGATCGGGTCAAGGCGCTGGGGTGTCGCATCGCCATCGACGATTTCGGCACCGGCTACTCCAACTTCGAACACCTGCTCCGGCTCAATGTGGACATGATCAAGATCGACGGCAGCCTGATCCGGCTGCTGGATACCGATCAGAATGCTTTGACCATCACCCGCGGCATTGTCGATTTTGCCAAGGGGCTGGGCATGCAGACCGTTGCCGAGTTTGTGCACAGCCCGGCGCTGCTGAAAGTGGTGAAAGCCCTGGGCATCGATTACGCGCAGGGCGCCTGCATCGGCCTGCCTGCGGCGACTTTGGTTACCGAGGTGGAACTGGCCTGAGCAACCGCGCCGGAAAGTCGGCGCTGGCGGGATTGACCTGCCCCGTAGCGGGTACGGCGTAAATTGCCGCCTAGCCGGCCAGCGCCGACTTTCCGGCGCGCAATCGTGGCGAGCAGCGTCAGTCCAAGCAACAGCATGAGCAACGTGGCAGGCCACAGAATGGCCGGCTTTGGCAATGGCCGACTTGCTTCGGGCGCATTGGGCTCCATCTGATACCTGCTTGCCGCCTTTCGCCATCCGGAAGGCAATCAATCGCGCGAACAACCCGGACCGGCGGAAGTCGGACAGCCCATGCCAAACATTGCCATTCCCTTCGACAACACCTACGCTCGCGACCTGCCGGGCTTCTACGCCGCTTGTCAGCCGGAGCGCGCGCCCACTCCCGCACTGCTGTACTTCAACCACGAGCTGGCCGAGGAATTGCGGCTCGGCCTAGCCGGCCATGACGCGCCTGCCCTGGCGGCGATGTTTTCCGGCAACGCGCTGCCCGCCGGGGCCATGCCGATCGCCCAGGCCTATGCGGGGCATCAGTTCGGCAGCTTCTCGCCCCAGCTCGGCGACGGCCGCGCGCTGCTGATCGGCGAGGTTATCGACCGCTACGGCCGGCGGCGCGACATCGCCCTGAAGGGTTCGGGGCGCACGCCGTTTTCGCGCCGCGGCGACGGCAAGGCGGCGGTGGGGCCGATGCTGCGCGAGGTGCTGGTCGGCGAGGCGATGCATGCGCTGGGCATTCCGACCACCCGCGCGCTCGCGGTAGTGGCGAGCGGCGCGCCGGTGCGGCGCGAGACCCTGCTGCCCGGCGCCATCCTCACCCGCATCGCCGCGAGCCACCTGCGCGTCGGCACCTTCGAGTACTTCGCGGCCCATGGCACGACCGCGATGGTGCGCCAGCTCGCCGATTACGCCATTGCCCGCCACGACCCCGACCTGGTCGACAGCCCGCAACGCTATGCGGACTTCCTGCGCGCCGTCGCCGAGCGCCAGGCCGCGCTGCTGGCGCAATGGATGCACGCGGGCTTCATCCACGGCGTGATGAACACCGACAACATGGGCATCCCCGGCGAGACCATCGACTACGGTCCCTGTGCCTTCATGGAGGCTTACGATCCGCGCACCGTGTTCAGCTCCATCGACGCCGGAGGGCGCTATGCCTACGCGGCGCAGCCCGACATCGCCCGCTGGAACCTGGCGCGCTTGGCCGAAGCGCTGCTGCCGCTGATCGACACGAGCGAGGGCCGCGCGATCGAAGCCGCCAGTGAGGTGCTCGACGCCTTCCCGGAGCGTTACCACCAGCACTGGCTGGCGGGATTGCGCGCCAAGCTCGGCCTCGGCGGCGAATTGCAGGAGGAAGCGGATGCCGCGCTCGGCGAAAGTTGGCTCGATCTGCTGCACGCGCAGGGGGTGGACTACACACTGGCCTGGCGGCGACTGGCGGATGCGGCGACCGGCAACGAAGCGCCGCTGCGCGCCCTGTTCGCGGCGCCACAGGGGCTGGAGCGCTGGCTGGAACGTTGGCGCGCACGTTGCGCCGCCGCGGATGCCGCCATGACGCACGACGGGCCGCCTGCCGAGTTGCGCGCACAACGAATGCGCCGGGTCAATCCCTGGCTGATCGCGCGCAACCAGCGCGTCGAGGAAGCGCTGGAGGCCGCGGAGCGCGGAGAATTGGCCCCATTCGAGCAGTTGTTGGCCGCGCTGCGGCGACCTTACGACGAGGACCCGGCGCTGGCGCGCTACGCCGAGCCGGCATCGGACGCCTTCATGGCGGACTTTCGCACTTATTGTGGTACCTGAGTGCGGCACCTGAAGACTGCCAACCGCCGTACCCGCTGCGGGGCATTTCATCCTGCCAGCGCCGACTTTATTTGCCCCCCACGCTCGCCGCATTCAACAAGAGCGCGGCTCGCTGCCCCCCACGGGGGGCGCCGACTATTCCTTGGCGCTAGCAGCACTGGCGCACGGGCTTATCCGGCCAGTGCCGCCGTCACGATCTGCTGCGCTTCGGCGACGATCTGCTGCAGGTGCTCGGCGCTCTTGAAGCTCTCGGCATACAGCTTGTAGATGTCTTCGGTGCCAGAGGGCCGCGCGGCGAACCAGCCATTTTCTGTCGTCACTTTCAATCCGCCGATGGGCGCGTCGTTGCCGGGGGCGCGGGTCTGGCGGGCGATGATCGGTTCGCCGGCCAGCGTCGCGGCACTGACCCGTTCGCCGGTGAGCTGCTTGAAGGCAGCCTTCTGGGCAGGGGTTGCGGGCGCGTCGATGCGGATGTAATAGGGCGTGCCGTATTGGGCGGCAAGCGCCTGATAGTGGCGGCCGGGGTCCTGGCCGGTGACGGCGGTGATCTCGGCGGCCAGCAGGCCGAGGATGATGCCGTCCTTGTCGGTCGTCCACGCCGTGCCGTCGCGGCGCAGGAAGCTCGCCCCGGCGCTTTCTTCGCCGCCGAAACAGAATTCACCCGTCAGCAGGCCGCCCGAGAACCACTTGAAACCGACCGGCACTTCAAGGAATTTGCGCCCCAGCCCATTCACCACGCGGTCGATCAGGCCGGACGACACCAGCGTCTTGCCGACCGCGGCAGTTGTGGGCCAGTGCGGACGGTGGGTCAGCAGGTAATTGATGGCGACGGCGAGATAGTGGTTGGGGTTCAGCAGGCCGACCGATGGCGTGACGATGCCATGGCGGTCGACGTCGGCGTCGTTGCCCCAGGCGATGTCGAAGCGGTCTTTCAGCGCGACCAGGCTGGCCATGGCGTAAGGGCTGGAGCAGTCCATGCGGATCTTGCCGTCATGGTCGAGCGTCATGAAGGCGAAGGCGGGATCGACCTTCGGGTTCACCACTTCGATGTTCAGGCCATAATGTTCGGCAATCGGCTGCCAGTAGGCCACTGCCGCGCCACCGAGCGGATCGACGCCGATCTTCAGCTTGGCTTTGCGGATCGCTGCCATGTCGATCACTTCGCCCAGCGCGGCAATGTAAGGCGTCATCAGGTCGACAGCTTTCGTGGTCGGTGCGGCCAGCGCCTGTGCGTAAGGCAGGCGCTTGACGCCGCGATTGCCGTCGGCCAGCAAGGCATTGGCGCGCTGTTCGATGCGGTCGGTGACATCGGTGTCGGCCGGGCCGCCATGCGGCGGGTTGTATTTGATGCCACCGTCCTGTGGTGGGTTGTGCGACGGCGTGATGACGATGCCATCGGCGCGTGGTGCCGCCGGGTCGGCATTGTGCGCCAGGATGGCGCGCGAAATGACCGGCGTCGGCGTGTAGCCGCCATCCTTTTGCAGATGCACGGTGACACCATTGGCGGCCAGCACTTCCAGCGCGGTCTGCTGTGCCGGTGCGGACAGGGCGTGGGTATCCATGCCGAGCAACAATGGGCCGGCGATGCCGGCGGCCGTGCGGTATTCGGCGATGGCCTGGGCAATCGCCAGAATGTGCGCCTCGTTGAAGCTGCCATTGAACGCGCTGCCGCGATGGCCGCTGGTGCCGAAGGCGACGCGCTGCGTGGCTTGCGTGACGTCCGGGGTGTTTTTATAAGCCGCCAACAGCGCGGGAATGTCGGTGAGACTGGTCTGCGGGGCCGGCTGGCCGGCGAGGGGGTGGGTGGTCATCATGCCTCCGTAGGGCCGCCCCAAGGGGGCATGCGCCCCCCTGTCACCGCTTCGGGTGATTTCATGGGGGGCAGTGAGCGGGGTTTGCGAACGTGGGGGGCCATTAGCGTTTCCCTTTACAAGAACAAGCGGGGTTTCCTTGCCGCTATTCTAACGGCCGACTTTTGTGCGGGCGCGTTAGTCTGGCGGCGGAACCAGCATACCGACCTCATAACCCGGACACCATGGCAATTTCAACTACGCTCGACGACCATCGCACCGCACAGGCCGCAGCCCTGGCGCAAGCCGGCAACGACGAGCGGGCGCGTCGCGATGCTGATCGGCGTGTCAATCAATTGACGATATTGCTGGCCGCCGCCGAACAGCGGGCGCAGGCCGAGATGATGGCCGAGGAGCAGGCGCGCGAGCGCGTCGGCAGCGAGGCCGAGGCCCGGCGTCTGGCCATCGAAAAGGCGCGCGCCGAGCAGGGCGCCGAAGCCGCGCTGCGGACCCGCCTCGAAACCGAGGAAATTGCTTGTGCCGAAGCCCGTCGCAAGGAGCAGGCGCTGGCCGAACTGGCCGCCGCCAGTGCCTCACGCGCCAAGCGCGAAGCGTATGGCAAGGAACTGGCGCAGGAAAAAATAGCCGCTGAGCGTGCCGCGCTGACTGCTGCGCATGAGCGCCTCAAGTCCGAGCAATCGGCCGAGCTGATGGCGCTCGCCCGGATCGCCGCCGAAGAGGAAGTCACGCGCGTCGCCGCGCAACGACTCGCCATGGAACAGGAAGCCAATATCGCCGCGGCGGCAAGGCATCAGGCCGAAGCCGAAGCGCAGGCGGCGCAGCAAGAGCGCATCGCCGCCGAGCAGGCGCTGGCAACGGAAATCGGGGATCGTCTTGAAGAATCTGTCATTCCAGCGCAGGCCGGAATCCAGGAATTTCAAATGGCGGCCAAAGCAATGGATTCCGGCCTGCGCCGGAATGACGCTCAGCCCGAGGCAGCCAGCCGGGCCGGATTGTCAGGCAAGCGGATCAGTCTGTTCGCCGCCGGCTGCCTTGCCGTTGGTGTCCTGACGGGCGGCTGGTTTGGCATGAGCCTGGCCGCCAAGCCTGCCGTGCCGGGCGACGGCCAATTGCGGCTGGAAACCCGGCTGACGCAACCCCCACCAGCGCACGAGCAGTAATTCGATGGTTGTGCGCGTGCTGTCCGTCATCCCGCCGATGACGCAGCTCAATACGCCGTATCCGTCCACCGCCTACCTGACCGGTTTTCTCCGTTCGCGCGGCGTCGCGGCGGTGCAGGAAGACCTTGCGCTGGCATTGGTGCTGCAGCTGTTTTCGCCGCAAGGCCTGCACGCCATTCACCTGTGTGTCACCGCCGTGCCGAAGCAGCGCCGCACGCCGTCTATCAAGGTCTTCGCGCGGGAGTTTGAGCGCTATGTCGCCACCATAACGCCGGTGGTGGCCTTTCTTCAGGGACGCGATCCGAGCATGGCCTATCGCATCGCGGGGCGGAATTTCCTGCCCGAGGGGCCGCGCTTTGCCGCCCTCGATACTTACATCGACGATGAGGGCGGTGATCCGCTGGCCTGGGCCTTCGGCGCGCTCGGCGTGCAGGACCGCGCCCGGCACTTTGCCACCCTGTATCTCAACGATGTCGCCGACGTGCTGCGCGAGGCGGTCGACCCGCGCTTCGAATTTGTGCGCTATGCCGAAGCGCTGGCGCAAAGTCAGGCAACATTTGAACCGCTCGCGGCGGCACTGGCAGCGCCGCCCACGCTGGTCGACAGCACCCTGCAAGAGCTGACACTGGCGGCCGTGGCGCGCCATGCGCCGCAGCTCGTGCTGGTCTCGGCGCCTTTCCCCGGCAATGTGTATGGCGCGTTTCGCATCGCCCAGACGCTCAAGGCGCATGATCCGGCCATCGTCATCGTGCTCGGCGGCGGTTTTGCCAACACCGAACTGCGCGAACTCGCCGAGCCGCGGGTCTTCGACTACTTCGACTACGTCATGCTCGACGACGGCGAGCGCCCGCTGCTGGCGCTGCTTGAGCACATGCAAGGCGAACGCCCGCGGGACAGGCTGGTGCGCACTTTCCTGCGCGACGGCGATGCCGTCCGTTACATCGACTCAGCAGAGCCGGACATCCCCCTCGCCGAGGTCGGCACCCCCACCTGGGACGGCCTGCCGCTCGACCGCTACCTGTCTGTCCTCGACATGCTCAATCCCATGCACCGGCTGTGGTCCGACGGGCGCTGGAACAAACTCACCGTCGCGCACGGCTGCTACTGGACGAAGTGCAGTTTCTGCGACACCACGCTCGACTACATTTCGCGCTACGACGCCGTTGCCGCCACCACGCTGGTCGACCGCATCGAAGCCGTCATCGCCGAGACCGGGCAGACCGGCTTTCATTTCGTCGACGAGGCCGCGCCGCCCAAGGCGCTGGCCGCGCTGGCCGCCGAACTGCAGCGGCGCAACCGCGCCATCTCGTGGTGGGGCAACATCCGCTTCGAAAAATCCTTCACCCCGGCGCTCTGCCAGCAACTTGCCGACAGCGGCTGCATCGCCGTCTCCGGTGGGCTGGAAGTGGCGTCCGACCGCCTGTTGAAGCTGATGCAAAAGGGCGTATCGGTCGAACAGGTCGCCCGCGTGACGCGCGCTTTCAGCGACGCCGGCATCCTTGTGCACGCCTACCTGATGTACGGTTTTCCGACGCAAACCGTGCAGGACACCGTCGACGCGCTCGAATACGTGCGGCAACTGTTCGCCGCCGGCTGCATCCAATCCGGCTTTTTCCACCGCTTTGCCTGCACCGTGCATTCCCCGGTCGGCCAGCACCCGGAACAATATGGCATCACGCTCAAGCCGCTGCCGCAGATCACGTTCGCGAAGAACGACGTGCAGTTCGTCGATCCAACCGGCGTCGATCACGCAACGCTGGGCAGCGCGCTCAACAAGGCGCTTTACAACTACATGCACGGCCTCGGCCTCGATGAAGACGTGCGCAACTGGTTCGGCGGGCGCGTACCAAAGAGCCGCGTGCCGCGACTTTTCATCGAGCGCGCACTGGGCTGACGCACACCTGCTCTATCGAAAGTGCATGCTGCCGAGGCCGAAGAGCCCGATCAGCCCGATTGCGATCAAATAAATGGCGACGATGAAGTTCAGCAAGCGGGGCATGACAAGAATCAGGATCCCGGCTAATAGCGATATCAGGGGTGTAAGACTCAGAGTGATATTCATGGCGGCAACCTTCCTTTCGGTTATTTTGGACAGCGCAGTGATGGTAACGGGAGAGTTTTCAATAAGCGGCAAGGCCGAATCATGGAAGTTACTCTCAGGACAACGCCAATGGTAGGAGCTAATGGGGCTGGTGTTCTGTGCGAAATCGCACACATGCCGCCGCCCGCGATTCCATTTGCGAAGATCGATGTTGGCTTCGTTGAGCGGGCACTAGGCTGACGCCGTCCTGCCAGCGCCGACTTTCCTGTAATTTACGCAATCGGCCAGAGGCTTTCGTCAGCCTGCGGCGGTAAAGTGTCGACTCGTCGGCCAACCGAAACATGAAAGGGATAATCGTGATTCGCAAACTGATTGGACCGTTGGTCGGCCTGCTATTGGCAGTGTTTCTTATAACCCAGGTAAGTGCTGCCGATCAGGTTATCCGGCTTGAAACCCGACCGGGCGTCAAAGTGCCGGTGTTCTACATGAAGCGGGATGGTGCGACGGCCACTGTAGTGCTCCTGCCGGGTGGCGCGGGCGGCTTTGGCAAGATCGAGGAAGGCAAGCCCACCAGCACCAACTTCCTCGTGCGTTCACGCGACTTCTTTGCGACTGCCGGGCTCAATGTTGCCGTGATGAGCCGCCCCTCCGACAAGAACGACCTCGACTACCCGGATCGCGTGGCGGACGAACACATGCAGGACATCAAGGCTGTGGTCGATTACCTCAAGAATGACGGCGGCGTGCCGGTCTGGCTGGTTGGCACCAGCCGGGGCACGGTGTCGGCAACGGCGGCAGCGATCAAGTTCGGCAATACCGATCTTGGCGGCATTGTGCTGACGGCCAGCGTAGTCAATTACAAGAAAGTTGGTGCCGTCACGAAACAGGACCTTGCTTCAATCAGGATTCCCGTGCTGGTGCTCCACCACGAACAGGACGGCTGCGTGCTCTGCCGCCCGCATGAAGTTCCGGCCATCGTCAAAGGACTTGCGAGCGCACCGTTCAAAAAGCTGCTGATGGTCAATGGCGGCGGCAACCCAAGCGGTGATCCCTGCGAGGCCATGCATTACCACGGCTTCGTCGGCATGGAAAAAGAAGCGGTGGCGATGATGACTGACTGGATCAAGAAACCGACGAACTGACCCGCCCGGCTGCATCGCTCAGAGGCGCCGCTTTGCCCACGGAATATCTTTCTGCTGCTGGTTGCGCGCCAGCGCGATGCGGAAGTTGGCAAAGCCGATCAGGCGGCGCTGCCAGATGCGTTCGGCGCGCGCTGCGCCAAAGTCACCACTGCGCCAAGCCTGCTGGAAGAGGAACTTGCTGGCCGCTACCGAGTCGGGCGAGCGGGTGACGATCTCGGCCACCAGCGACCGCGCCGCAGCCAGCGGATCGTCGACCACATGGGTCACCAGATTGAGTACCTTGGCTTCGGCGCCACTGATGATGCGCCCGGTCATGGTCAGTTCCTTGGCGACGTCGATCGGCACCAGTTCGCGCAGCAGCACGGCGCCGCCCATGTCCGGGACCAGTCCCCACTTGGCTTCCAGGATCGACAGGCGGGCGTCGGGCGTGCAAATGCGGATGTCCGCGCCGAGCGCGAGCTGGAAGCCGGCACCGAAGCAGTTGCCGTGGATGCAGGCAATCACCGGCACCCCGAGTTTGCGCCAGCCCAGGCTCCAGCGCTGGAAGTCGTTGCGGAAGGGCCACCACAGTTGCGTGTACATCCAACCAGCGCGCAGGGGGTGTTGCAGTACGGACTTGACGTCCAGTCCGGCGCAAAACGAGGGGCCGTCGCCAGACAGGATCACCGCGCGCAAACCTGCCTGTCGGCGCAGCTGCTTTTGCGCGGCGAGCATCTCCTTCAGCATGGCAAAGTCCATGCCGTTATGCTGCTCCGGCCGCGCCAGCGTGACATAGGCGATGTCGTCCGCGAAGCTGAGGCGCACGCGCGCCGCTATGTCACTCATGCATCTCTCCAGCAAGATTGCAGTGGGCCTTGCCGCTACTTGTGGAACGATCATACCCGCGTCGAGTTGGCGCAAAGTCCATAGAATGCGCGACACTGCAGGCGAAGCACCACTTCCCCAATCAAACACGGGTAGCGCTCATGACCAATACCCTTCACCCCAATCTGCTCAAGCCGCTGGATCTGGGCTTCACCACGCTGAAGAACCGCGTCATCATGGGTTCCATGCACACCGGCCTGGAAGACCGGTTTTACAACTACCCCAAGCTGGCCGAATATTTCCGTGAGCGGGCGCGGGGTGGTGTCGGCCTGATGGTCACCGGCGGCATTTCGCCCAACCGGCAAGGCTGGCTGCTGCCCTTTGGCGGCACGCTCAATTCCATTTTCGATGTGCCGAATCACCGCAAAGTCACCACGGCCGTGCATGAGGAAGGCGGCAAGATCCTGATGCAGATTTTGCATGCCGGGCGCTATGGCTACCAGCCCTTTGTGGTTTCCGCCTCGGCTAAAAAGTCGCCGATTTCCCCCTTCAAGCCCAAGGCGCTCACCGAGCGCGGCATTCGCGCCACCATCCGCGACTACGCGCGCTGTGCCGGGCTGGCGCGCCAGGCGGGTTACGACGGTGTCGAGATCATGGGCAGCGAAGGCTATCTGCTCAGCCAATTTCTGTGTACCCGCACCAACCAGCGCACGGATCGTTGGGGCGGTTCGATTGAAAACCGCATGCGCCTGCCGGTGGAAATCGTGCAGCAAGTCAGGGCTGCGGTCGGCGCCGATTTCATCATCATGTTCCGCCACTCCGTACTGGATCTGGTCGAAGGCGGCAACACCTGGGACGAGGTGGTGCAGGTGGCGCAGGCGCTGGAGCAGGCGGGCGTCAGCATTTTCAACACCGGCATCGGCTGGCACGAAGCACGCATTCCCACCATTGTCACCTCGGTGCCGCGCGCGGCCTTTGCGAGCGTGGCAGCGCGCCTGCGCCAAGCCGTGAAGGTGCCGGTGGTCGCCTCCAACCGTATCAACATGCCGGACGAGGCCGAAGCACTGATTGCCAGTGGTGCTGTGGATCTGGTGTCGATGGCGCGGCCGTTTCTGGCCGACCCGGAATGGGTCAACAAGGTTGCAGCGGGGCGAGCCGACGAAATCAACACCTGCATTGCCTGCAACCAGGCGTGCCTGGACCACACCTTTGCCAACAAGCGCGCCACTTGCTTGGTGAATCCCCGCGCCGGTTTCGAGACGGAGCTGGTCTATCGCCCCGCCACCCGGAAGAAGCGCGTGGCCGTGGTGGGCGCCGGCCCGGCGGGCATGTCGGCGGCGGCCGTGGCGGCGGAACGCGGCCATGCCGTCACCTTGTTCGACAGCAGCGACAGCATCGGTGGCCAGTTCAAGCTGGCGATGCAAGTGCCGGGCAAGGAGGAGTTTGCGCAGACGCTGCGCTATTTCGGCGCGCGCCTGCAGGCCGCCGGCGTGAAGCTGGTGCTTGGCCTGCGGGTGACGCGCGAGCAGTTGTCGGCGCAGGAATTTGACGAGGTCATTATCGCCACCGGCATTGTGCCGCGCATCCCCGCCATTCCCGGCGTTGGCCATGCCAAGGTGGTTTCCTATCTAGATGTCTTGCAGCGCAAAGTGACACCGGGCAAGCGGGTCGTCATCATTGGGGCGGGCGGCATCGGCTTCGATGTGGGCGAGTTCCTGCTGCACGATCCGGCCATACCGCTGCCCGTGCCATTGGCGCATTGGTGCCATGAGTGGGGCGTCGATCTGAATGCCATGACGCAGGGCGGCCTGACTCCGCCAACTGCACACGAGGCCCCGCAACCCTATCGGCAACTGTACCTGTTGCAGCGCAAGGCGGGCAAGCTGGGCGCCGGCCTGGGCAAGACCTCCGGCTGGGTTCACCGCGCCACGCTGCAACGTAATGGCGTGGAAATGCTGGCCGGCGTGGAATACCTGCGCATCGACGACGCGGGTCTGCACATTCGCGTCGGCGGCGCGGAGCGCCTGCTGGAGGTCGACCACATCGTGCTGTGCGCCGGGCAGGACCCGTTGGCGGAACTGATGCCCGATGCCAAAGCGGCGACGACTGCGGCTGCGCCCAGGTTTCACTGCATAGGCGGCGCGGCGCTGGCCGTGGAACTCGATGCAAAACGGGCGATCCGCGAGGCGGCGGTGCTGGCTGCTGGCCTGTGATTCAAGTTGGGTTTTTGCGTTTTGGCTGCCGGTTAACAGACACCGGCAGTTGTCGGCCAATAGCGGCCGCTTCTCCATTGCGGTCACTGATTCAACGCGATCACCCGGAAGCTGCCGCTGAATCGGGGCCGCCAATTCCCTAAAGCGTTGCGACGTAGGCGTCGGCGTCGAGCAGGACGCCAAGTTGCTGAGCAACTTCGGCGGCATCGGCGGGCTTGATGCGGAACAGCCAGGCGGCGTAGGCATCGGCATTGAGCGAATCCGGTGCGCCGAGGGTGGCCTGACAGATGTCCACCACTTCGCCGGAAACCGGCGCGTAGATACCTGCAACTATCCATACAGCAAACTAGCCATCGGTCACGTTCAGCGCGAAATCGCGGTCACGCTTTGGTGAAATCACCGGTCACGTTGGGGCGAAATACGCAAGTGGGCCAAGAAAATAAGGCCTTCGACAACGCTTGTCGAAGGCCTTATTGCTGGCGCCAGATCATCGGCAATGAGGCTGTGAAGGGATTACCACAGCAGCGGCGTTACCTTGATAGGCTACTTTATGAAAATGGCGGTTACCTCTTCAGAACGGCCAAGGGGCTGAAGGATCCCAGAGCGGGATTCCCATATACGCATACCACGGCACCATGACGACTATGCCATAGGTGATCGCAAGTAGAACCGAAACCCAACCTACTTTGGCGTAGTCAGCCATGCTGAATGTGCCGCTCGAATATGCGATCACTGCGACGGTCACCTGGGTAGGCAAGATGTAGGCGAACGTATCCGTGTCGGCTACCAGCATTGTGAATGCAACGGGGTGCAGACCGAACTTCGGCGCCAGTTCTAGCAGAATCGGAGCGAACAGGGCGATCGCAGCGACATTGGACAGCATTCCGAGTCGGATAATATGCGTCCCCACCATCATGACCAGCAGGATAGCCCACCAAGGGTATCCAGTAACGACCGGATGGATATAATCGGCAAGCCACTGAGCAAGCCCGGTTTTGCCCATTACCGCCGACATCGACAAGGCGCCGCCAAGCATAAGAAAGGTCCCCCAGATGGTGCGATCCTGGATGTCCTTCCACTTGAAATTGAATAAACCGGGAATGAATAACAACGCCAAACCGATCATCGCGGCGACATGGGATTTTATCTTTGTGAACTCTTCGGTCATCCACAGAATTGCCGTCAGCGTGAAGCATGCAAGAATTAACCATTCAGCCTGCGTCATTTTTGGAAGCGCGCTATGCTGCTTATTGATAGCCTCAGCACCGCCAGCGATAATCCTTCCGTGTGTCTTGAAGTAGTATTGAATCCACCACTGTGTAATAACAAACATTCCCATATACGGCCACTGCAGCTGGAACCATTCAAAATAAGATATTTCCAGCTTCAGTTTGCTTTCAAACAGCCCAACCAGAATGAGGTTTGGGAGATGTGCTGTCATGATGCACATCCCGGCGATCATCGAGCCATATACCATTGACTGGATCACGATTGCTTTCTTCGCCTCGCGTTCCTCCGGGGTATTCCCGAGCAGGTCGGTAATGCCTTTGATCACGGGCAACTGCAGGGCAGCTCGTGGGTTGGCCCCTGGGACGATCAGTGCAAGTACAAAATTGACGCCGAACATCGCCCAGATTACGCCGTTGACCGTTTTGACTTTTGCCCTGTGCAGAAGTCCCAGTGCCAGGCGGCGATCCAAGCCAGCGGCTTGTATGACGGCCGCGAGCAGGAATGCAATAAGGCATAGAAACGCGGCGTTGCTGATGAACCCGCCCACTGCTACATCGAACTTCGTGGTTGCGCCACTTAATATCAGTAGCATCGGGATCAGGATTCCCGTGATTCCGACAGGCACGGACTCCGATATCCAGGTGATACAAGCCCAGACCACCACTGCGAGACAGGCTTTGCCGGCCGGGGTCAATCCCTCCGGTGTCGGCATCACAAAGAGGATCAAAAGGAAGAAGGTCCAAGCTAGGACAAATCCGATCAATGTCTTTTTTGGATTATGTCCGCTTTCGATAATGTTGTTCCAGAACTGGCCAAAAAAGCCCAAACCTGCGCCAGCTTTGAGAACGGAGCTTTGTGATAGGTTTGATTCATTCATCATTTTCTCCATTAGTTCATCGATCTGCTACACGTTGAAATCGTTCCGGCCATGGATTGCCTTTACCAGTACACCTTGATGTGATAAATGGCCACCAGCACTGCCACGAAAAGCACAATGAACGGCAAATAAGCAAGAATGTTATGCAGCAGCTTTCCCATGATTCCCCCTTAGACTCGGAACGGCAGCACAAAAAATACGTTCACCACATAAAGCACTCCAACCACACCGGTCACCGTCCCGAGCATGAGCTTCAGAAGATGTTCGGGCACGTAGAGTTGAGTTTTCGCTGCCACCCAAGAACCGAAAATACCGCCCGAGGCCGCGAACAGACCCCAAGCCCATTCAGGCTGAATTGCAGTTGCGCCAACCATTGGGAGAATTACGCTATAGGTGAACAGCCCTACCGCCGACAGCACAATGACATAGGGAATTGTGGCAGCGGGCAAGACATACATTGGCAGCTTGTACATGGTTACGAAAATTGGGACGAGAAGAAATCCACCACCCACACCCAATGCCGAAGAGATGACGCCCACAAGGGCGCCCAACACAAAAAGCTTCCACTGGCTCATCGTCCATTTTCGGTCGAGGTAACCGATTGTGATGCGACCATGCTCTTTCGAAAGCGTCTCAATGTGAAACTTGGCTTTATGCTCGTTGTTCGCGACCGGCGCCCTGTGTGTACCCGCGGCGCGGGCATTGGCGGAGAAACCGTGCATTGACTTATAGAAAAGGTGGATACCGACAAAGGCAAGCGCAACACCGAGCGTGAATCGAAACGGTTCTGCGGCGGCCAGAACCGTCGATCGCAGGAATGGCCCGATCAGCCCCCCTACCGCCCCACCCGCGCAAACCCACAGGGCAAAATCGAGGTTCCATTGGCCGGAGCGCCGGAAACCCAGCAGTGCGCCAAACGGGTTGAGAAAGGTCAACAGTTGAGTCGATGGGGTCACATGCTGGTTTGTAAATTGCAGAACCGACATGCTGTACGGCAGCGCGAAAATGCCTGCCGCTTCGCCAACCAATGCCATCGTGTATCCGGTCCAGACGCCCATCCATATGACGTGCCATACAGGGACGCGCACTCCGGCCAAGGGATACGATTGATCGCCGTTGGGGACGAACCCGTGCTGCCAATATGCGGCGATAAAGCCGAGTATCAATGTCGCAAGGATAAGAGGCGCCTGCTGAACAAAAAACTCTTTCGCAATTGATTTCTGTGTGTTCATTGGTTTCCGGCCTTGTTCTTCTTCGATATTTCACCTAACAGCCGTCAACGTATCCCGATACCGGCATGTCAATGGAATGCCCGGAACCTTCCGTTCCGGGCACATGCGGAGGCAGCCCTGATCAAAGCGCCGCTTTTCCGGTATAGCGGCGTTTCACACACAGGTATTCCTTCCAGTAGCGCCATGCGCGCTGCCCCATGATCAACTCTTCAAGCGGGTGGCCGATGGGGAACTGGTTTGTTGGGACATCGGAGTCTTTCCATATTCCCTTCCGCTTGCGTTCCGCGCGTTGATCGATCAGCCAGTCGTTGTAGCTTTCATAAACGATGTGGCCTTCCGGTGCATCCAGCACCGCCGCGCGGACCCTGCCGTCGAGCTCCCGGTAAAGTGCGATCTCTTCCTCGCCGAGCTTTGCCGGCACGACATCCAGTTTGTATCCCGCTTCTTCAAGTTCCTTACCGGCGACAGCTGCGAATATTTGCTGATCGCGCAGGCTCGATAAACGCTTATAAATGCCGATGTACTTGTCGCTGGTGGCATGTCCAAGCGGCTTGTGATCCTTCGTAGCGCCGCGATTCTTGGCCAAGTCGGTTTTGTGGAAATCGTGCATCGACTTTGAATACTCTTCGCCAAGGAAATTGCACACATCCTTTAGAACCCCTTCCGGATCTTTGACGAGTTCTTCGTACTTCAGGTCCATCCATTGGTCGCTGCTCAATTTCTTGCGCCAGGGTTTCACAGCATTCTGACAAAGCGCCCAACTCTCGGCGGCGCAAAATATATTGGTCGGGCCGAAGGCGGACTCGAGGTAATCCACACTGGCGTCGCGCCCGTCCCGTGTGATGAATATGAATTGCGCGTTGGGAAAGTCTTCCAGGATCTCTTTGATGAAGAACAGGTTATGAGGCGTTTTTTCGCCCCAACGGGGCTTGTCGCCAGCCTCACGGGCAAATCGTTCATGCATCGCGCAATAAATTCCGGCGAAACTCCGCTCCTTCAGGTCTGAAAGGATTTCGTCTACGATTGTCCTCGGGTTGACCTTCATGCCCCAAAACGGCGTTTTCAGACCGAACACCATTTCTTCCGCTAGCGCCCTAAAGTTCTCATCTTTTTTCAAATCACCATAGGAGTAAATATAGGGACGAAACCTTGTGTAGTACCACACGACTTCCGGTACGGCGATTCGAGGATGGCATCCGAGCATTGCCATCACCAAGGTTGTACCTGACCGCTCGGCACCAATCATGATGACTGGGCGTTCTTTTAAACTGATCGACATGACGTATCCCTCTATTTTGTTGAAAATGACAGCATGTTCCAAAACAGTTAAAGCAACCGGCGTGCCAAGCTGGCAGCCATCTTCAACCATATTGAAATGATGGTCTTTTTTCAAAAATATGAGAGACCCTCGGTCATGGAACATCTCGACAATGGAATGAACATTCCATTGTCGAGATGAGCGGAGGGTGCTGTGAGTGGTACGCAGGGTCTTGGATTGACCCGCCCCGGACGCAAACCTGCTTCAGTTCAGCTTACGCCACAGCGTGTTTACGCTGATACCGAGCTTGTGAGCCGCTCTCTTTCTACTGAGCTGGCATTCATTGAGAGTGGCCTCGATGAGTATTCGCTCGTACTCTTCAAGGTGCTGCTTCAAAGATTTCTCGGAGCGGTCTTTTGCATTCATATTGGGAGTTGGTGGCGCACCCTCTGACCGTAACTCACCAAGTAGATCGGTCAACAGGTCATCATCATGTTTCGCTGTGCCAAGCAAGACAACGTAGCGGTTGATCAGCGAGTCGAGCTCTCGAATGTTTCCTGGCCAGTCGTATTCCTTGAGCTTCATCATCATGGCTGGAGTAATCTGCTTTGTGCCGCTGCAAAGCCTCATTAAAAGCTCACTCGTGAGAAGAGGGACATCGTCCATTCTTTCTCGGAGAGGCGGGACTCTGAGCTTTAACATCGCCAATCTAAAATAAAGATCCAAGCGGAATCGTCCGCATTTCGACTCCTCTGAAAGATTTTTATAACTGGAACTGATAATCCTGACATCTACTGGTACGATCTTTTCTCCGCCGATGCGCATGATTTCCTTTTGCTCAAGCACTCTCAGTAGTCGCATCTGGAGGCTAGGTGGAATGTCGGCGATTTCGTCAAGGAATATTGTTCCTTCGTTTGCCAACTCGAACATTCCGATGCGTCCGCCACGCTTTGCGCCGGTAAATGCACCCTCCTCATAGCCGAAGAGTTCACTCTCCAGTAGAGTTTCTGGCAACGCGGAGCAGTTAATTGCGATGAACGGTTTGAGCTTTCGCTCGCTCATGTTATGAATACCATGCGCCAGAATCTCCTTGCCGGTACCCGTTTCACCCTCGATCAATATCGCAGCCGGCGTTTGTGCATATTTTCTTGTCTGTTCGAGTAACCGTTTTACCCGAGCGTTTTCTCCCTTAAAGTTGTCGATCGTGTAACGAGTTACAAAACCACACACATAAAGTTTTTCCCGCAGCTTGCGATCAATATCTTGAATCTTTGACGCCTCACGAAACGTCGCGACAACACCCTCAGTGATACCGTCGATAACGACTGGTAGCGAGGTAATGACAATCTTGGCGCTGCCGACACGACGCACTTGGTCAATCTCTGGTTTTCCAGTCTTTAAAACACTGAGTAGACCAGTACCTTGTATGACGTCCGGCAAAGGTTTCCCGATGGGTCGAAGCAAATCACGATCAACACCTGGAAACCCCAGAATGTCAGCCGCCATCTGGTTAAATATTTGGACGCATCCATCATTGTCGACGGTAATCACGCCTTCCTTGATCGTTTCAAGGACGGTGCGGATTCGCACTACGTCCTTGCGCTCTTGGCGCCGCGCCGCAGCGATTGCGCGTGCCTCGCGCAATGCTTGTAGGATCTCCTCCTTACTGGGGATAGTGAGAATGCCCACCCCGCCTAATGAAGCCGTAATACGTTCGCATATGCCATCGCCTACTATGCAGCGAACCCCATCCCCGACTGCATCCGAGATACCGCTGACCAGATCCTCGGTTGTGGAGAATACGATTTGCCGTATCTTGAGGGAAAGCAGTTGTTCAAATAGCTCAATTCCCTCGATCGGCTTGCCATATGCCGTAAGCCCGACATGACCACCAAGGGCGCGCGCCTTAATTAGTGCATGCAAAATATCGATATGCGTTTTAGCGATTCGAATGACCGGCTGCCCAAGTGTCTGGGCGAGAAGGTTGCCGGTTCCGCCGCCGCCCAAAATGACATCCACACCTCCTTTATCGAGTAGTTCTCGCGCTACCGGGATCGCCTCTTCCATGGTGGCAAGACGGATGACAACCTCTTCAGTAACTGGATCCGAGTAAAGCTTTACGGTTTCTCCAATTTCGGGTGAATTCGAAACGAAAGCGAATTTGTACTTTTGCATCTGGTGATTACTCCTGCGAGCTCAGATTCAAGGGTTCCAAGAATTTTGCATAAGACGAAACGAAACCCCGCATAACGCTAAGAGACCCAGTCCCTTAACTTTATGGGAAGCCGATAAAGAACGAAAAAGGGTACGCTACACATGTTGTCGCCTTGTCTTGACGATTTTCCTGCGATTTACGCTAATGGATACCATGTACGGACCCTATACCAGCATAATCAATCCTATAGACGAATGATGGCCTCGATGACTCCCAAGGCTTTCGCACTCGGACATCATAACGACCTGTCCGCATGATCGAAATCTTCGTTGTCCGCCATCAGATTAAGAATGGTATCCCGTCGCACGAATCCTTTGAGCGCATTTTGCGCGTGCTTAATGCCAAACTGTTAGGAGGTTACCGTTTATGGCAAAACTAATCTGGCCTGAGGAACGGGTGTGCGCAAAGGCAATTACGCTGCCCGGGTTTTCGCAAGCCGATTCCAACATTTGTCTCGACTTTCACGGTGACCCATCGCGAGCTAGTCTGATCATATTTTCTGATGGCAATCACCACATGGCATTGCAGGAAGCGCTGGGGTTATTCGTCGAGCAATATCCCGACGTCGGCGACATTTATTACACAACGACGCCACCCAGGGTGGCGGTTGAGATGTTGGAAGCGGGACGTATTCTTGTCGGAAACTTGAGCATTTCGGCTACTCCCCACATTTTCATCAGTCCGCCACAAATTCTTGATCGCCTAGTTGCCAGTAGATACATGCAAATGCATAGTCCATTCATGCGTAGCCGCTGCAATGTTTTCTTGGTCAGGAAAGGGAATCCCAAAGGCATCTTTGCGGTAGCGGATTTAATACGGGACGGCGTGATTCTTTTTCTTTCCAATCCTGTGACAGAAACCTTGAGCTATCAGGCTTATGCAGACAGCTTGAGAAACATGTCAAAACGGGAAGGATTGAGACTGACGTTTCTGGACCATGCGCTCAACGAAAACGATCCAAGCAAGCTGATTTATGGAAATCTTGTGCACCATCGCGAGGCCCCACAAGCTCTTGCGGATGATAGGGCTGATGTGGCGATGATCTATTACCATCTGGCGTTGCGCTACCAGAGGATTTTTCCGGATATGTTCGACATTGTCAGAATTGGCAAAGCGGCCGGTACCGAGGAGTGCGATCCGTTAAACGTCGTCAGTCAATTCAACTGCGGTCTTGTTGGTGATGGCGGTCAGTGGGGGCTAACGCTACTCGACCACCTGATGAGCGAAGCTGTTGCGGATGTCTACGCGAAGCATGGGTTAACACGGGCCGAGTGAATTTTCGTTTGGCCTTTACCGCACAGGGGCAGTAATGTGCAGATGCGGGCATTGCTCTGCCAGCGTAAGACTTTAAAAGTGGAACACGAGAAAATCCTATACATCGAGATTAGGATGCAAGTTCGACAGCGGCCTTGGTGTGCGCGATAGTCGGCACATCACCTACGATACGCCGTATCGCCAGGGCCGACTTTTGCGGACGTTTGCGATGAGCGATGGTGCCAAAACAACATCGTGCATCAGCTAGCTAATAAAAGCGACACACCCGAAGCGAGCAGTACGAAAAGTACAACTTTGCGAAAAGTGGCCTCGTCGATCCGGCCATAGAGCTTCCACCCAAGCCAAGTGCCGGCAATCAATACCGGCAGGCCGATGGCGAACAATCGACCGATGTCAGCGGTGATCGTGCCTGCGCCACCGAGCCAGACAATTGTCATAAGGAACGTCGCAACCGCGGTTGGCTGAAAGACCGCACGCTGCTCGTCTTTCGACCACCCCCGCACGCCACTCCAGATTGTCGGCAATATACCGCCGAGCCCCGTCGATCCAGCGAGGAGGCCGTTGAACATGCCGACGATGGCGTCGAGCAGCGAGCCCGCCTGCTTGACTTGAGGCAATTTCGGGCGAATGAAATTGTACAGACTGAACAAGAGGAGCAAGAGTCCCACGGCGATTCGAAGGTCCGACGGAGAGGCCCATTTCAGAATAATGACGCCTACGGGGATTCCTACGGCACTACCGACAATGAAAGGGATCAGCCGACCAATGTTTAGGGCCTGCTTTAGTTTCCAGACGGCATAGCCCTGCACGAGCAGCGCATAGGCAACTATTAAGGCGACAACCTGGACTGGCGTCAAAGCGTGCAACCAGATTGCCGCTGCGACCAGCCCAAATGCGAAGCCGGCAAGTCCTGTAACAAAAGCTGCCGCAAAGGCACCAACCAGGAATATTGCGAGATCAAACAGTCCGATGTCAGGCATTTATTGGTTACCTTCTGGGGGCGGCGCACCGGGCTGCGCCGAATTAACGGAGATTGGAGGCGCATGCTATACGCGAACCGGTATTCTTCCAAGGCAGATGCTAGCCCGATGCCAGGTTCAGAACAATGGACAGTTCAGGGAGCTCCGCAGGTTAATTGGGAAGGCGTAGCGATAGACGGCTTCTGGCAGGCAGTACTCTTTGGAGTTCCAGGGCTGAGCCTTTCTTGTCGTTGCGTATGATCCAGTCAAGGGTAAGAAATAAGTAGCCCCGACTCAATGGCTGCTTTCCCTTTTTCATCCTGCGCGGCGAATGGCCGCTTTCATTCTTCTCCACCGGCGGCTCAGGGCACATTGCAGTCAAATTCTCCAGACAACTGCACTGGAACACTCATCATCGCCGTCCTGCCAGCGCCGACTTTCGGTCCCAGTTGGGCAGGGAAACGGCCCGACTACTAATGACGCTTCGGCCTCGATCTCCCAGTCTGCTGCGACGGCGCGCCAGACCGTCGGAAAAGTCGGCGGTGACGGGATGAAATGCCCCGCAGCGGGTACTGCGCCTATGCGGTCTTGACCAGCGGCCGGGTAATGGCGAAAGTGGTGCTGGCTTCTGCCCCCGTGGCCTCGGCGGCATTGGCAGACTTGACGTCGCCGGACAGTTCCCCGCCCTCATGAATCACTATCTTGCCGTAGCGGATCTTTCCATTGACCCGGCCGGTCGAATGGATGACCAACTGCTGCCGTGCTGTCAGTTCGCCATTGAAGCGCCCGTGAATCTCGGCGACATCGACGTTCACCTTGCCGTCGAATGATCCCTGGTCAGCGATTTGGATATTGCGGCTGTCCATGGTCGCCTCGACCCGCCCCTCGACCAGCAGCGTGTCACAGTCCTGAATCTCGGCGCCCTTGAGTTTGACGCCGGGTCCGACGACCAACTTGGCCACCAGCGTGGCCGGTTCAGCAGCAAGCTGCGCTGACGAACTATTCGGCGCAGACTTTTCTGCGGCAGTCGCCGTTAAATTTTCGGGAGCGACTTTGGGCTGGGTCGAACCGACACCGTTGGGCGAACTGGATGAATTTGGCGTACTGGCCGCGCGGTGGCTGGCGAAGATGGATCCATTGCTGAGCATTGTTTGATACCTCCGTAAGTGTTGAAGCTCCCTGATTTCCGCAAGCTTAGCCCGGAATGCCGGCGCGACATACTGTCGTCAATAGACGACAATTAACCCCATGTGAGTCATGCAATTTGTATATGCGCGCATGTGCGCGCGAGGAGATGTGATGGCAAACCTGTCGATCAACGCGCCGGCAACAAGCCCTTGTCGACGACGAAGTGAATGATGGCGTCCAGCCCCTGGCCGGCCTACATGTGTGAGAAGACTAAAGGGCGCTCGCCGCACATCTTCTGCGCGTCGCGATCCATCACTCGAGCGAGGCCCCAACCACCGGCTGGGAGGGGCGGTTAAATATGCACTGCGTGACCCAGTGCGCGCAGCGCGGCTTCCTGCACCGCTTCGCCAAGCGTCGGGTGGGCGTGGATGGTGCCGGCGATGTCTTCGAGGCAGGCGCCCATTTCGATGGAGTGCGAGAAGGCGGTGCAGAGTTCGGAGACGCCGCGCCCGACGGCTTGCCAGCCGACGATCAGGTGGTTGTCGCGCCGCGCCACAACGCGCACGAAGCCGCTGGACGCTTCGAGCGTCAGCGAGCGGCCGTTGGCGGCGAAGGGGAACAGGGCGTGGATGCAGTCGAGGCCGGCCTGCTCCGCTTCCTGCGGCGTCTGGCCGACGACGACGATCTCGGGATCGGTGAAGCAGACGGCGGGGATGGCGGCCGGCGTGAAGTGGCGGCGCTTGCCGGCGATGATTTCCGCGACCATCTCGCCTTGCGCCATGGCGCGGTGCGCCAGCATCGGTTCGCCGGTCAAATCGCCGATGGCCCAGACATTGCGCATCGACGTGCGGCACTGGTCGTCGATCTTGACGAAACGTCCGGCCATGTCGAGCAGCAGCTGTTCAAGCCCCCAGCCCGTGGTGCGCGGCTGGCGGCCGACGGCGACCAGCACGCGGTCGGCGGCCAGTTCGGCTTCTTCGCCGGCGGCGTTGCGGATGCGCACGGCATTGCCTGCTGCGTTGAGGCCCTGCACCGTGCAGCCCAGATGCACGTCGATGCCCAGCTGTATAAGCGCGGCGGCGACCGGCTTGGTGAGTTCTTCATCGTAGGCGGGCAGGATGCGCGGCTGCGCTTCGACGACGGTGACCGCCACGCCCAGCTTGCGATAGACGAACCCCAGTTCCAGGCCGATGTAGCCGGCGCCGACGACGAGCAACCGCTGCGGCAGTGTCGCCGGCGACAGCGCCTCGGTTGAGGAGATGACCGGCCCGCCCGGTTCACTGAAGGGCAGGTTCGGCAGTGCCGTGCTGCGGGAGCCGGTGGCCAGCAACAGGTGTTCGCAGTTGATGCACAAGGGTGCGGAGGCGTCGGCCGGGCTGACTTCGACGGTCTTGCCGTCGATGATGCGCGCCCAGCCCTTGACGACCTGCACGCCGTTTTTCTTCAGCAGCGCGGCTACGCCGCCGGTCAGCCTGGCGACGACGCCGTCCTTCCAGCGCACGGTCTGGGCGAGGTCGAGCGTGGGCGCCGTCACCTTGATGCCCAGCGGCGAGTCCCCGGCATAGTGCTGCGCCCTGGCGAATTCTTCGGCGACGTGGATCAGCGCCTTCGAGGGGATGCAGCCGACATTGAGGCAGGCGCCGCCGAGTTGTTCGCCCTCGACCAGCACGGTGGCAATGCCCAGTTGCGCGGCGCGGATCGCGGCGACATAACCGCCGGGGCCGCCGCCGATGATCAGCAGGGTGGTTGTTTGAGTTTGCATGGCTTATTCCACGAAGAGTGTGGCGGGGAATTCGAGATAGCCGCGCACGACCTGGATGAATTTCGCCGCATCCATGCCATCGACGACACGATGGTCGAAGGACGAGGAGAGGTTCATCAGCTGGCGCGCCACCACCAGACCGTCACGGATCATCGGCCGCTCGACCATGCGGTTGATGCCGACGATGGAGACTTCGGGATGATTGATGATCGGCGTGGAGACGATGCCGCCGAGCGGGCCCAGACTGGTGATGGTGATGGTCGAGCCGGAGAGTTCGTCGCGCTGGGCCTTGCCGTTGCGCGTTGCCGCGGCCAGCCGCGTCACTTCCGCCGCGCTGGACCACAGGTCAAGCGCCTCGGCATGGCGCACCACCGGCACCATCAGGCCGCCGTCGGTCTGCGTGGCGATGCCGAGATGGACCGCGCCGTAGCGGGTGACGACATCGGCCTCGTCGTCATAGCGGGCATTGATCTGCGGAAACTCGCGCAGCGCCAGCACGATGGCCCGCATCAGGAAGGGCAGCAGGGTGAGCTTGCCGCGCGTTGCCGCGTACTTCTCATTCAGCCGCAGTCGCAGCGCTTCGATCTCGGTCATGTCGATTTCTTCGACATAGGCGAAGTGCGGGATGCGCCGCTTGGCCTCCTGCATCTTCTGCGCGATCTTGCGGCGCAAACCGATGACGGGCACGGCTTCTTCCCAGTCCTGCGTGACATAGCGGGCGGATGCGCCGGTCGGCGCGGGACGGTTGCCGGCGGCATGGGCATCGACGTCCTCGCGCAGGATGCGTCCGGCCGGGCCGCTGCCCGCGACCAGCTGCAGTTCGATGCCGCAATCCCAGGCATGCTGGCGCACGGCGGGCGAGGCCAGTGGTTTCTCGCCGGGTTGCCGCGCCTGCCGTCCCGCCAGCGCCGACTTTTGCGCGGGAGCAGCCTTGCACACCACCGGCGCGGGTGCAGCGGCCGGCTGGGCTGCTGGTGTTGCTGCGGGGGGCGGTGCTGGCGTCGGAGTGGCTGTCGCCGGAGTTGCGGCCTTGGCCGCCGCCGCGCGCTCGTTGCCGGCCCCTGCGACTTCGATGCGGATCAGCTCTGCGCCAACCGGTAACACGTCGCCGGCCTTGCCGCCGAGCGCGAGCACCTTGCCGGCGACCGGCGAGGGAATCTCGACGGTGGCCTTGTCGGTCATGACATCGGCCAGCGGCTGGTCCTCGACCACCAGGTCGCCGGGTTGCACATTCCATGCCGCGAGTTCGACCTCGGCAATGCCTTCGCCGATGTCCGGCATCTTGATGATATGTATGCCCATCAGTTTCTCTCCAGTGCGCGCTTGAAGCCTTCAGCGACCCGCGCCGGGCCGGGAAAGTAGGCCCATTCCTGGGCGTGCGGGTAGGGCGTGTCCCAGCCGGCGACGCGCTCGATGGGCGCTTCGAGGTGATAAAAGCAATGTTCCTGCACCAGTGCCGTCAGTTCGGCGCCAAAGCCGCTGGAGCGCGTGGCTTCGTGCACCACGGCGCAGCGGCCGGTCTTCTTCACCGAATTGACGATGGTGTCCAGATCGAGCGGCCAGAGGCTGCGCAGGTCGATGATTTCGGCATCGATGCCGCTCTCCATGGCCGCCGCTTCGGCGACAAAGACCATCGTGCCGTAGGTGATCACCGTCAACTCGCTGCCGGCGCGATACACCGCGGCCGATTCGAGCGGCACCGTGTAATAACCCTCTGGCACCTCGCCGAGCGGATGCTTCGACCACGGCACCACCGGCCTGTCGTGGTGGCCGTCGAAGGGACCGTTGTAGAGGCGCTTGGGTTCGAGGAAGATCACCGGGTCGTTGTTCTCGATCGAGGCGATCAGCAGGCCCTTGGCGTCGTAGGGGTTGGACGGCATCACCGTGCGCAGCCCGCAGACATGGGTGAAATAGGCTTCCGGGCTCTGGCTGTGCGTCTGGCCGCCATAAATGCCGCCGCCGCAGGGCATGCGCAGGGTGAGCGGCGCGATGAATTCGCCCGCTGAGCGGTAGCGCAGTCGCGCCGCCTCGGAAACGATCTGGTCGGTGGCGGGATAAACGTAGTCGGCGAACTGGATTTCGGCGACCGGCCGCAGGCCGTAGGCGCCCATGCCGACGGCGACGCCGACGATGCCGCTTTCGGAGATCGGGGTGTCAAAGACGCGCGCGGCGCCGTATTTCTTCTGCAGGCCCTCGGTGCAGCGAAACACGCCGCCGAAATAGCCGACATCCTCGCCGAAGACCACGACGTTGTCGTCGCGCGCCAGCATCACATCCATCGCCGAGCGCAGGGCCTGGATCATCGTCATGGGGGTTGTTGTCTGTTTTTCGCTCATGATCAGACCCCCAGCTCTTGCCGCTGGCGGCGCAGGTGTTCCGGCATGTCCTCATAGACATCTTCGAACATTTCTGCCGCGCTATGCACGTGGCCGTCGGCCAGCGAGCCGTAACTTTCGGCTTCCTTCAACGCGGCAGACACCTCTGCTTCGAGCGCCTTCTGGGTGCGCTGATGGTCTTCTTCAGACCATGCGCCGAGGCCGATCAGGTGTTGCTTGAGCCGCTCAAGAGGGTCGCCGAGCGGGAAGTTTTTCCAGTCATCGGCGGGGCGGTATTTGCTGGGATCATCGGAAGTGGAGTGGCCGCCGGCGCGGTAGGTCACCCATTCGATCAGGGTCGGGCCGAGGTTGCAGCGCGCCCGCTCGGCCGCCCAGCGCGAGGCGGCGTAAACCGCCAGAAAATCATTGCCATCGACGCGCAGCGAGGCGATGCCGGAGCCGATGCCGCGCGCCGCGAAGGTCGTCCCCTCGCCGCCGGCAATTGCCTGAAATGTCGAGATCGCCCACTGGTTGTTGACCACATTGATGATGACCGGCGCGCGATAGACGTGGGCAAACACCAGCGCGGTATGAAAGTCGGCCTCAGCCGTCGAGCCGTCGCCGATCCAGGCCGAGGCGATTTTCGTGTCGCCCTTGATTGCCGAAGCCATGCCCCAGCCCACCGCCTGCACCACCTGCGTCGCCAAATTGCCGGACACGGTGAAAAAGCCCGCCTTGCGCACCGAGTACAGCACCGGCAGCTGGCGCCCCTTGAGCGGGTCGCGCTGGTTAGACAGTAACTGGCAGATCAGGTCGACCAGCGGCACCTCGCGCGCCATCAGCAGGCCCTGCTGACGATAGGTCGGGAAGCACATGTCGCCCTCATCGAGAGCGAGTGCGTGCGCGACGCTGATCGCTTCTTCGCCGAGACATTGCATGTAGAAGGAGATCTTCTTCTGCCGCTGCGCGATCAGCATGCGGGCGTCGAAAATGCGTGTTTTCATCATCGCGCGGAGGCCGAAGCGCAGGCGCTCGGGCGTGATCTGCGGTGCCCACGGCCCGACCGCGTTGCCGTCGGCATCCAGTACGCGCACCAAGGCAAAGGCCAGATCGCCGATTTCTGCGGGCTGCACGTCCAGCGGCGGTCGCCGCACGTCGCCGGCGGGCGAAAGGTGCAAATAGGAAAAATCGGTGGGACTTCCGGGCCGCCCGGTGGGCTCCGGCACATGCAGCCGCAGTGGGGCGCACGCTGGTGCATTTTTGCTCATTGGCAAAGCTCCTCGCTTGATCGTGTCTTGCGTTTTGTCATTATGACCGGCCCGGCACACAGCGGGTAGCCGGTGCAGACCTGGAGTTGTAAGCGACATGGGTTGTCATGTCATCTACAGGGTGGAAGTATCTCCCGGCGGCGGGGTTGCCGTCAAACGGCAGCTGGCTGCCCGGCATCAGCCATATTTCCCGAAAGTCCATTGGATTTCCTATCCCTGCCTGGCGCGCCGCGTGCGATGGATTGCGGCAGCGAACGGCTTTCCCTACTTGAACAGGAAGAGCAGCTTCTCGTCGCCCACTTCGATCGTGTCGTTGGGCGACAAGGGGCGGGGCTCATGGCCGATGGATTTCCCGTTCAGGCGCGCCGGGGTTTTCCCCTCGACATGGGTGATGAAATAGCCGTGCGGGCGGGCGTTGATCACCGCAAGCTGCTTGCCGGGTATGCCGAAGACGTACAGCACCCTGGACAATTCGATTTCCCGGCTTGACTGGGTGCCATCGACCGCGCGGATCAGTCCCCGCCGCCCCTCTTTTTTGAGGCGGAACTCCTTCTTTGCCGTCGCCAGCGAATAGGCGCCAACCGGCTGGGCGGGCGCGCTGGGTGCCAAGTCCGAAGCCTGAATGATCATCGTCCTGTCGAAGCTGGGGCCATCGATCGCCTTGTGGTTCCGGTAGCGAATCTGCACGCCGGCAATCTCGATGACGTCGTCGTTCTGGAGGATTTGCCGGGTGACCGGCTGGCCATTCACCACGGTGCCATTGGTGCTGTCCAGATCTTCCAGGATGTCATCGTTGCCGATCGAGGTGATGCGGGCATGCGAGCGGCTGACGCCATCGATGGTCAGGCACAGGTCGCTGTCGGGCAGACTGCCGATCGTGAAGCTGTCGTCGGTGAGGAACCGGTTTTCGGTGACCGTGCCGTTTTGACTGACGATGAGTTTTGCCATGGGCTTTAGCGTCCAAAGAGCCAGCCGAAAAAGCCGTGCTTTTTCGCGGCAGGGGAGGGTTGCGTTCCGACCTTCGCCAGAATGACGGAGATGTTGTCTTCGCCGCCGTTGTCGTTGGCGATCATGACCAGCTGGCTGGCGGCAAGCGGCAGGTTGGCCTGGAGCGAATTGAGCACCAGTTCGATGTCCGCATTGTCTACCATGTCGTTCAGGCCATCCGAGCAGAGCAGGTAGAGGTCGCCCGGCAGGGCTTCGCACGCGTCCAGCGCAACGTCCACCTCGGCATGCAGGCCCAGTCCGCGCGTCACCAGATGGCGGTTGTGGGAGATGGCTGCGGCTTCCGCGCTGAGGATTCCCTGGTCGATCTGCTCCTGCAGCAAGGAGTGGTCGTGCGTCAGCAATTCAAGCCGGTTCGCGCGCAGCCGATAGATGCGGGAATCGCCGATGTGCGCCAGGGTGACGTGGTTGTTTTTAAGCAGCAGCAGCGCCAGGGTTGAGCCCATGGCCTGTTCCCGGCCGGTGTGCTCGCGCTGCACGCGGCTTTCGTTTTCCAGGAAGATCGCGCGGTTGGCGCGCTTGACGACCGCTTCCACGACGGCGGCCACCTCGCCGTCCTGATGCGTTTTGTCCTTCAGGGCCTGGGTCAGTCCCTCGACGATGACTTGGGTGGTGATGCGGCTGGCCACCGCGCCCGACTGGTAGCCGCCCATGCCATCCGACAGCACCAGCAGGCCCAGTTCGCCGACGGTGGCGATGCTGTCTTCGTTCAGGCTGCGCAGCGTGCCCGGATCCGTCCTGGCGGCGATCTCGAGCGAAAGCGAGGTATTGGGTGCGGTGGTTGACAAAGCGAGGGTACCCTTTTGTGTTTGTTATACTTTCTTCACGAAGATTCTCTCACCCTGAACCGCACAGAAGCAAGCGCCCACCACGCCTTCCGCATGACAAGTCAAACAATAATCGGTCGTTACGAAGTGGTCGCCACCCTGGGGCAGGGCGCGATGGGGACGGTCTACAAGGCGGTGGACCCGTTGATCGAGCGCACTGTCGCCATCAAGACGATCAACCTCAATCTCTCGAAAGAGGAACGTGCCGAGTTCGAGGAGCGTTTCTACCGCGAAGCCAAATCGGCGGGTCGCCTGAATCATTCCAACATCGTCACCATTTATGACGTGGGCGAGACCGACGATGTCGCCTATATCGCGATGGAATACCTGAACGGGGAATCGCTGCGCGAGATGCTCGACTCCGGCGTGGTGCTGCCGGTGGACATGATCGGGAAAATCGTGGCGCGCATCGCCGGTGCGCTGGACTACGCGCACGAAAACCATGTGGTGCACCGCGACATCAAGCCGGCGAACATCATGATCACGCCCGGCCACGACGTCAAAATCATGGATTTTGGCATTGCCCAGATTCCCGCGGGCTCGCGCACGCAGCTCGGCACTGTGCTGGGTTCGCCCAAATACATGGCGCCGGAGCAGGTGGCAGGCCAGGCCACGGATGGCAGGACCGATATTTTTGCGCTGGGCGTGGTGCTGTACGAAATGCTGACCGGGACGACGCCGTTCAATGGCGACAACCTCAGCGCCATCATGTACAAGGTCCTGAACGAGGAGCCCGCGCCGCCCAGCACGGTCAACCTCCGCGTGCCGCCGTTTTTCGACCGGATCGTCAGTCGTGCGCTGGCCAAGCGACCGCAGGATCGCTATCAGACCGCCGGCGAGTTCGCCCGCGATTTGAGAGCCCGGGATGGCGCCCCGCCCGAAGCCGAACGCCTGCCCGCCGTCGGCGGCACGCCGGCCAATCCGGGGCAGGCAGGCAGGACGCAGGCGGGACCGCACGACGCAACGATTTCCCTGCCGCCCGACAAGGCCCGGGGCGTGATTGCAGCCGCGTCGGCGGCAAGCGGGCCGGGGACCACGGACAAGCCTGCGCTGCGGGATGGACTGCCGCGCCGCAAGCCGGTGCTGCTGGCGTTTTCGCTGCTGGCCGTGGCCGCGTTTGCGGTGTATGTGCTGGGCCCCAATCCCGCGCCCGACAGGATGCCCGTCCCGGCCGTTCCGGTGTTTGAGGGCGTCGGTCTGCCGCAGGCGGCGGTCGAGCCGGCCCTGTCGGCAGCCCCCGCTGCGGCACCGTCAAAGCCTGCAACAGCCCCCGCTGCCGTCGCGCAGGCGAAAGCCACCATGTCGTTTGCGATTTCGCCCTGGGGCGAGATCTTCGTCGATGGCAAGCGCGTCGGCGTGTCTCCGCCGCTCACCTCGCTGCAGCTGGAGGCCGGGAAACACCAGGTGGAAGTGCGCAATCAGGCGTTTGCGCCCTACCGTGATACCGTGAGCCTGGAACCGGGGCAGTCGCTCAAGATCAGGCACAAATTCAAGTAAACAAGGACATGACCATGAAGCAGATAAGCGCGCTGTTCTGCGCTGCGCTACTCGTGACAGGCTGCGCTGCGCCCATCGTGCGGGACGCGGGCCTGGACCGGCTCGCGCTGCGCAAGGCCGAAAAAGACTTGTCGCTGGGGATTCGCGCTTACGAGGATGGAGACTACAGGAGCTCGACGCGGCTGCTGCAGAGCGCGCTCGCCGCGGATCTGTTCCTGGATTCCGATAAGGTGGCGGCGCACAAGTACCTTGCTTTCATGCAATGTTCCCAGTCTCAGGAAAAGGCCTGTCGCGATTCGTTTCGCAAGGCGCGGGGGCTTGATCCGAAATTCGAATTGACCCCTGCGGAAGCGGGCCACCCTGCGTGGGGACCTGTCTTCAGATCGCTCAAGTAAAGAACGAAAGCCCGGCCGGGGAAGGTCCAAGTCGGTCGTGCGGGTCTGCCGACGCCGAACACACCGCGCTCCGCAGGAAGCCGGGGCGCCCTGCGCGCCGCCGCGGTGCGGTGGACGGCCAGCAGATCGCCATCGAGGATGCCCACGCCGCTCATGCTGTTGCCCCGCACCTGCAGCAGATAGTCCGCCCGGGGTAAGAAAAGCTCGGGACGACCGCGCAAGGCGACGATATTGGGCCATGCGATTCAGCCACAAACTGCCTTGCGCATCTGCCGGAATTTATTACGCTTTTGCTCTGCAAGTTTTCCCGACACAAGCTGACCTGCCTGAATGGGCGAGCGGAGGTTTCAGTACTACTTGAGCAAACGCCGCCGTGCCAGCGTCAGCGCCAGCCAGAAGGCGGCGGCCGTGGTGAGCAGCAGGGCGCCGATGTGCAGCAGCGGACTGGCCGGCAGTTCGCCGAAGACCAGCGGGCGCACCAGTTGCACCGCATGCGACAGCGGCAGCCAGTTCGCCACGGATTGAACCAGTGGCGGCAGTTGCTCGATGGGGAAAAACACGCCGCACAACAGCACCATCGGGGTGATGAACAGCGTGAAGTAGTACATGAAAAAGTCGTAGGACGGCGCCAGCGCGGTCATGATCAGGCCGAGGGCGGCGAAGCACAGGCCGGTGAGAAAAATTACCGGCAGGGTCAGGAGCGCCAGCGGTCCGGCAGCCAGGCCGAGCAGGGCGATCACCAGCAGGATGGCCGCGCCGGAGAGGCTGGCCTTGGTGGCCGCCCACAGGCATTCGCCGGCCACCACGTCGTCGAGCGACACTGGCGCATTCATGATCGCTTCCCAGCTGCGCTGCACATGCATGCGCGAAAAGGCGGAATAGAGCGTCTCGAAGGAGGCGGCGTTCATGGTCGAGGCGCAGATCGTGCCGGTGGCGAGGAAGGCGATGTACGACACGCCGCCGACCTGTGGCAGCAGGCTGCCCAGCCCGTAGCCGAGGCCGAACAGATAGATCATCGGGTCGGCCAGATTGCCCAGCAGGGAGGGCATGGCGAGCTTGCGCCAGACGAGGAAATTGCGTCGCCAGACGGCAAAGGCGCGCAGGGAAAGTTGTAGTGTCATGGTAATAGGGCTTCAATTACAGTAGCGTTTGCGCCGGGCCGCCCCAAGCAAACGCGGCACGCGCCGCCAGGCGCAAACCGCGCCGCGGCATGAACGACAACGCCCCGTAATGGTCGAGCGCAGCGAGCAAGCAAGAACCCCCGAGAGGGGGGAAGGGGGCGGGCGTTTGATTAGCCGTCGGCGTTGATGCGGGCGATCAGTTTTTGCAGGACGATGATCGCCTGATCGTTGGCCACCTGGCAGGTGCCGGCATTTTCATGCCCGCCGCCGCCATACTGCAGCATCAATTCGCCAACCTGGGTGTTCGAGCTGCGGTTGAGGATCGACTTGCCGGTGGCGAACACGGTGTTCTGTTTCTGCACGCCCCACAGCACATGGATCGAGATGTTGGTCTCGGGAAACAGCGCGTAGATCATGAAGCGATTGGTCGCCCAGATGGTTTCTTCGTCGCGCAGGTCGAGCACCACCAGATTCTGGTAGACCGCGCTGCAGCGCTGGACCTGTTCCTTGGCCCGGGCGGCATGGTCGAAATAGAGATCGACGCGTTCCTTGACATCGGGCAGCTTGAGAATGTCGTTGATGCCGTGGTCGCGGCAGTATTTGATCAGGTCCATCATCAACTGGTAATTGCTGACGCGGAACTCACGGAAACGACCGAGGCCGGTGCGCGAGTCCATCAAATAGTTGAGCAGCACCCAATCTTTCGGGTCGAGAATTTCGTCGCGGGTGAATTGCGCCGAATCCGCCTTGTCGACCGCCGCCATCATGGCATCGAGCACCGCCGGGAAGCGGTTCTTGCCGCCGTAATGCTCGAACACCACGCGCGCCGCCGAGGGTGCGTCGGGATAGATGATGTGCTCGGGACGCTCGCCGGTGTTGCGGAAGGTCTCGGAAATGTGGTGGTCAAAAGCCAGATGCACACCCGGTACGTAGGGCAGGTTGGTGGTGATATCGCGAGCGGTGATCTCGATCTTGCCGTCCTGCATGTCCTTGGGGTGAACGAACTTGATGTCGTCGATCAGGTCGAGTTCGTTGAGCAGCACGGCGCAGACCAGGCCGTCGAAATCGCTGCGGGTCACCAGACGGTACTTTTGTACGGACATTGCGCATCTCCTGCAAGTGGAAACGAAATTTAATCAGAATTCGACCGGGCGTGTTGGTTAAATCGGGAAAACAAAGTCGGCACTGGCGGGACGGCGTCAGCAAACAGCACAACCCCAGCAGCTTTGCCGCCGGGCCGCCCCAAGGCAAAGCGGCACGCGGCGAAGCCGCAATCCGCATCACAGCCCGAATAATGCTCCCCGTGATAGACGAGCGCAGCGAGCCACAGTCACCTACCCCGCGAGGGGGAGGCCGGGAGGGGGCGGGCCATGATTAGTCTCTTAGTTCCCTGCCGGTCAGCTTGAGAAACACATCTTCCAGATTGGCGGGACGGTGCAAGGTCCGGAGTTGCGGGAGTTGCGCCAGATGTGCCAGCAGCGGTGCGGCATCCTCGACATAACAGAAGGCGGTTTCGCCGCTGACCTCGCAGCGCCGGGTGAACTGGCCCGCCTGTTCCTTTGCCCAGGCCTCGGCGCCTTCGCCATAGACCTCCACCACTTGGGGTTCGATACGTTCGGCGATCAACGTGCGCGGCGAGCCCTGCACGATCAGGCGGCCGTCATCGACAATGGCTAGTCGGTTGCAGAGGCGCTCGGCCTCGTCCATGAAATGGGTCGTCAGGAGGATGGTCTTGCCGGCAGTGAGCAGTTGCTTCAGGCGATCCCAGATCAGGTGGCGCGCCTGCGGATCGAGTCCGGTGGTGGGTTCGTCAAGCACCAGCAGTTCCGGGTCGTTCACCAGTGCGCGGGCCAGGGTGAGTCGGCGTTTCATGCCGCCGGACAGGGTGCGCAGGCTGATGTCGGCCTTGCTGGCCAGGCCGGCGAATTCGAGCAAATCGGGAATGCGGCTCCACAGCGTGGCATCGGAGAGGCCGAAATAGCGGCCATAGACCAGCAGGTTTTCGGCGGCGGTGAAATCGGGGTCGAGATTGTCGAACTGCGGCACCACACCGGTTCGTGCCCGCGCTTCACGGGCGCGCGCCGGCACCGGTTCCCCCAGCAGGGTGATGGTGCCGCTGTCGGGCGCGGTCAGCCCGAGGCAACAGCGCAACGTGGTGGTCTTGCCGGCGCCGTTGGGGCCCAGCAGCCCGAAACATTCGCCGCGTTTCAGCGCAAACGACAGCCCATCAACCGCCGGCTTGCCGTCGTAGGCTTTGCATAGCCGGTCGACGACCAGCGGCGCTGTTTCAGTCATTCAAGCTTGAACGAACCAACGCTGCCGGAGAGTGCTGCCGCCATACTGGCAAGGTTTTCGGCCCGGCCGGTACCCTCGCCAACTGCATCGCGGATGCCACCGATCAGGTCGGCAATGCGCGTGATGTTCTGCTCCACCTGATGCACGCTCGCCTGCTGGCGGTCGGTGGCCTGGGCGATTTCGTCGATCAGGCGCGTCACCTCGCCAGAGCCGGCGACGATTTCATTGAGTGCCGCGCCGGCCTCGCGCGCCATGTCGACGCCGGCGCTGGCGGTTTGCGCGCCCTGGCCGATCATGCTGACGGTCTGGTTGATGTTGACGTGGATGGCAGCAATCATCTTGCTGATTTCGCCGGTGGCGGTCGAGGTGCGTTCGGCCAGTTTGCGCACTTCGTCGGCGACGACCGCAAAGCCGCGCCCCTGTTCACCGGCGCGCGCCGCCTCGATGGCGGCATTCAGCGCCAGCAAATTCGTCTGGTCGGCGATGTCATGAATGGTGCGGACGATGGTGTCGATCTGCTGGCTTTGGGCGCGCAAGCCCTCGACGGCACCTGCGGCCGCGCCGACATGCTGGCTGATCTGCTCCATGCCGGTGATCGTGCTTTGGACGATGCGGCCGCCCGCCGCGGCCCGTTCGGCCGCGGTGTGGCCCTGGCTGGCGGTGGTGTTGGCGCGTCCGGCAATGTCGTCCACCGTCGCGGCCATCGCGCTGACCGCGCTGCGAATGCCATCGGCCTGCTGCGACTGTTCGCGCAACTGCTCGGTAACTCCATTGAAGAAAACATGGATGTCGCGCGCGTCGTGGCTGACGCCATCCGACAGACGCCGGGTTTCGCCGATCAGCCCGCGCAGGTTGACGGTCATGGCATTGAAACTGTCGATGATTTCACCGACGGTGTCGGCGCTCTGCATCTCGCAGCTGTGCGTCAGATCCTTGTTCGATATCTGGTTGGTCACTTCGGCGATGCGGCGCAGCTTGTTTAGCAGGATGATGTTGAGCAGATAGTAATTGACGACACCGATCGACAGGCCGGCGACCAGGCAGCCGGCGACGAACCACGGCAGCATGCCGGGCTTCCACTCGACGAAGATGTTGGCATAGAAAGGAAAGATCAGCGCCACGGCGAGGCCGAAGCCAAGATACGAAAGCAGCAGATTGCGCAGGATCGAGGGGCCGCCGCTACTGTTTGATTTCATGGTTTCCCCGTTACTTTAGTTAAATGATCGGACAAGATACGCACCCTGCCCCGCCTTCGTCAATGTCCCGTGCCGGGGTAGTATTATGTTTTTCTATGTCCCGGGGTCCTGCCATGTCAAAAAAATCCCACACCTGGCGGTTTTTTCGCGCCGGCGGATTTGATCAGCCGCGCATCGACACGCCCGCCGACCTGCTCGCGATCGGCACGCTTGACCAGAAGCTTTGGGTGGCGCTCTCCTGCCCGGTGGCCGGCAGCGAATTCGACCGCCGCACGCTGGCGCTGATCGACAGCGACAACGATGGACATATCCGCGCCCCCGAGTTGATTGCCGCTGTGCGCTGGGCGGGCGAGCGTCTAAACGATCACGCTGTTCTTGAGGGCGAGGCCGACGGCGTGCCATTGGCCGCCATCAATGCCGCTGATGAGGAAGGCGCGCTGATTGCCGCCGCCGCGCGCGAAGTGCTGGCCGAAAGCGGCGGAGAGGCCGTTACGGTAGAGGCGGCCAGTGCCGCGCAGGCGCGCGTTGCCGAAAAAGCCGTGGCCGCCTGGGAAGCTGCCGGTGCTGCTATCCAGCCGCTGGGCGCGGCTACCGCCAATGCCTATGCAGCGTTGACCGTTGTCGCCGCCAAGGTGGATGACTATTTCACCCGCTGCCAACTGGCGGCCTTCGACGGCCGCGCCACCGACCTGCTGAACGCTTCCGAAGACGCGCTGAAGGCGCTGGCCGGAACCACCCTGTCGCCGCAAAGCGAAATGATTGCCGCGCTGCCGCTGGCAAAAGTCAGCGTGACCGAAGGAAATCCCCGTGGGACTGGCGGGACGGCGCTGCCGCTGGGAGAAAATACCAACCCGGCTTGGGCAGCGGCCGTTGCCGCCTTGCGCGAGCAAGTGGTTATGCCGCTGCTCGGTGCGCGCGACGTGCTCACCGCGGCCGAGTGGCAAACGCTGCAAGACCAGTTTGCCCCCTATGCCGCGTGGCTGGCGGCCAAGCCCGATGCGGCAGCGATGGGTGACGGCGTGCTGGCGCTCGAACGGTTGGCGCGCTATAGCCGCGACCTCATGCGCCTGGCCAACAATTTCGTCGCCTTCAAGGACTTTTACACGCATCAAGGTCCGGCGATGTTCCAGATCGGCACGCTCTATCTGGATGGCCGCGCCTGTGAGTTGACGGTAGCCGTCAACGACCCGAACAAACATGCCGTGCTCGCTTCGCTGTCGCGCCTTTGTCTGGTCTACTGTGACTGCCAGCGCGGCGCCGAGAAAGTCGGCATTGCCGCCGCCTTCACTGCGGGCGACAGCGATCAGTTGATGGTCGGCAGAAATGGTGTGTTCTATGACCGGCAGGGCAAAGACTGGGACGCCACGATCACCAAGATCATCGACCACCCAATCAGCCTGCGGCAGGCGTTCTGGTCACCCTACAAGAAGTTGGCGCGGCTGGTGTCCGAACAGTTGCAGAAGTTTGCTGCCAGCAAGGCCGGCGCGGTCGATGGCCAACTGGCTGGTGCAGCCGGCGCGGTCGGCAAGCAGGCCGCGGCACCGGCCAAGGCACCCATCACACCGTTCGATGTCGGCAAGTTCGCCGGCATCTTTGCTGCCATTGGCCTGGCGGTCGGTGCCATCGGCACGGCGCTGGCGGTCATGGTCACCGGCCTGCTCGGCCTCAAGGCGTGGCAGCTGCCGCTGGTGCTGGCCGGTGTGCTGCTGCTGATCTCCGGCCCGGCCGTGGTGATTGCCTGGTTCAAGCTGCGGGCCCGCAACCTTGGCCCGCTGCTCGACGCCAACGGCTGGGCGGTGAATGCCCGGGCGCGCATCAACATCCCCTTCGGCACCTCGCTCACTCAACTGGCCGCTCTGCCGAAGGGCGCCGAAAGCTCGCTCAGCGATCCCTACGCCGAAAAGCAGGCGCCGTGGAAAGCGATCATCATCGGCTTGTTCGTGCTCGCCGGCATTTTGCTGGCGGGAATTTCATTCATGGCGCATTGATTAAACCAAGGCACTGATACACCAATGGACTACCTAATCCTTCCCGTCACACCCCTTGTTCAAAACTGCACGATTCTCTGGGATCCGGCTACCCGCCAAGCGGCTGTCGTCGACCCCGGCGGGGATGTCGATGCAATTCTCGATGCCATCAAAGCAAACAATCTCAAGGTTGAAAAATTGCTGCTGACGCATGGCCATATCGACCATGTAGGCGGCACGGCGGCACTCGCCGCACGCCTCGGCGCGCCGGCGGCGTGCGTTGAAGGGCCGCAGCGGGAAGATGCTTTCTGGCTGGAGCAATTGACCGAGCAGTGCCGCATGTTCGGTTTCCCCCCCACGCCGACGCTGACGCCCGACCGCTGGCTGGAAGACGGCGACACGGTGACGGTTGGCGGCCTCACGCTCGACGTGTTGCACACTCCCGGCCACACTCCCGGCCACATCTGTTTCATTCACAAGCCCTCGAAGCTCGCCATCGTTGGCGACGTGCTGTTCGCCGGTTCGATCGGCCGCACGGACTTTCCGCTGGGCAATCCCACTGCTCTGATTCGCTCCATTCGCGAAAAACTCTTTCCGCTCGGGGACGACTTTGTCTTCATTCCCGGCCATGGTCCCACCTCCACTTTCGGCGAGGAACGGCGCAGCAATCCCTACGCAGGCGATCAGGTCTAAATAAACGCCCGTTCCAGACGCCCGCTTCCTCCCGGCCTCCCCAGCGCGGGGGAGGTGACCGTGGCTCGCTGCGCTCGTCTGTTACGGGGAGCGTTTGTTTGGGGTTGGGTGAGGATTGCGGCTGGGGGAGAAGGGGTACCTTTTAGTGCTTGCATCTTTGTCCGGTATAGAATGATTCGTCATGAAAACACCGAAACTCATTGCCATTGCCGGTGGTGCCGTGCTGCTGGTTATCGTCGTCTTGATGGGCGTGTTGCTGGCCAGTTTCGATGCCGCGCGTCTCAAGAGCGAACTGACGGCCGCAGTGCAGGAGCAGACCGGCCGCAAACTGAAGATTGACGGCGATCTGTCACTGAGTTTCTGGCCCAATGTCGGCGTGAAAATCGGCCGCACGACGCTGTCGGAGCGGGATGGTGACGCCAGTTTCGCCTCACTCAACAGCGCGCGTGTTTCAGTTGCGGTGCTGCCCCTGCTGTCGAAACAGGTGGTGGCCAAAACAGTAGAGATCAGCGGACTTGATGTCACTGTGATCAAGCGGCGGGACGGCACCCACAATATCGATGATCTGATGATCGGCAAACCGCCGGGCAAGAAAGTCGGCGTGACCGAAGGACATCCCCGTGGGACTGGCGAGACGGCGCAATCCGCCACGCCGCTGGTTGTTGCCATTGCTGGCATTAATATTTCCGACGCTGCGCTGACCTGGCGTGATGAGCGCTCCGACAGTACCCTGAAGGTGGCCGATCTTGATCTGACCACGGGCAACATTGCGCTGGACACGGGCCGGCGCATGCTAAACGTTGCCGGCTTGACACTGATTGCGCAAGGTAATGCCGACGCAGTGGGCAACGCCGAAAGTTTTGTTTTGCGGCTTGACGCCCCAAGCCTGACGCTCTCTCCGGAGCGTTCCGGCGGGCAGGCCGTGACGCTGACGGTCCGTCTCGATGGGGGCGGGGGCAGGCGCACCGTCAATGCCACACTGGAACTCACCGGCCTCGCGCTGCAAGCCGAGGCGATCTCCGCAAATGAGCTAGCCCTCACCTTCGACGCGCATCTCGCCACCACTGCTGTGAAGGCCCGGCTTGCCGCCCCGCTATCAGTCAATCTGGCGAAGCAGGCTTTCGCCATTGAGAATCTGGCCGGCCAGTTGACCATTGTCCATCCCGATATGCCGATGAAGTCATTGAAGCTGCCACTCACGGGCAGTCTGCATGCCAATCTTACGAAAGCCACTGCCGCGCTCAGCCTGGACTCCCGGCTCGATGATTCGCCCATCGCCCTGCGGATTGATGCTGCGGATTTGGCACCTTTGTCCCTGGCATTCGATCTCGCGATCGACCAGATTAATGTCGACCGATATCTTCCAGCGCGGAAGAACACGAAGGCCGCCAGCGACAAGCTCGATTTCTCCGCGCTGCGCGGCCTTGATGTGCGTGGTACGGTCAAGGTCGGCGCGCTGCAGGCCTCACAAGTGAAGATGCAGGACGTGCGCATGCAGGTGAAGGTGGCGGACGACCGCCTCGATATCGCGCCGCACAGCGCAAAACTCTACGGCGGCAGCCTCGTTGGCGCGCTATCGGTCGAAGCCGACGGCAATCGTGTGCATCTCAAGCAAACCCTGACCGGTGTGCAGATCCAGCCACTGCTGAATGACCTCGCCAACACGGACCTGCTGGCCGGGCGTGGCAACATTGCGCTGGACGTCACCACCCGGGGCGGCAGCGTCGATGAAATGAAAAAGGCACTGGCCGGCACCGCGAAAATCGCCCTGAAGGATGGCGCGATCAAGGGCATCAACCTCGCCCAGCGCTTGCGTGAACTGAAGGGAAAGCTTGCTGGCCGGCAGGACACGGTCGAGCCGGCCAGCGCCGACCGGCAGACCGATTTCTCCGAACTGACAGCTTCATTTCGCATTGCCGACGGCGTCGCCCACAACAACGACTTGCGGGCCAAGTCGCCGCTGTTGCGGCTCTCCGGCGCGGGCGACATCGACATCGGCAACAATCGCATCGACTATCTGGCGAAAGCCAGTGTGGTCGCCACCAGCCGCGGTCAAGGCGGCAGCGACCTCGCCCACCTCAAGGGGCTGGCCATCCCGGTGCACCTGCACGGACCGCTCGACAGTCCGGCCTGGAACATCGAAGTCGCCGGTCTGGCCGGCGGCGCGGTGAAGGCGCGAGTGGAGGAAACCAGGCAGCAGGCCGCAGACAAACTTAAAGGTTCGCTCAAAGGCCTGTTGCAGAACCGCTAGGTCAAGCAAGATGCGGATCGGCATTGACCTCGGCGGCACCAAGATCGAAATTGTCGCGCTGGCCGATGACGGCGCAGAACTGCTGCGCGAGCGCGTGCCGACGCCGCGCGGCGACTATCCAGCCACCGTCGCGACGCTTGCCGCACTGGTGCAGGCGGCGGAGCGGAAAGTCGGCGCTGGTGGGACGGCGGCAACGGTGGGCATCGGCATTCCCGGTGCGGAATCGCGGGTGACGGGGCTCATCAAGAACGCCAACTCGACCTGGCTGATCGGTCAGCCCTTGCGCCGCGATCTCGCTGCCGCGCTGGGCCGCCCGGTGCAGATCGCCAACGATGCCAACTGCTTTGCCTTGTCCGAGGCGACCGATGGGGCGGCGGCGGAGGCGGCGGTAGTGTTCGGGGTGATTCTCGGCACCGGCGTCGGGGGCGGCATCGTCGTGCGCGGCGAGGCGATCGTCGGTGCCAACGCTATCGCCGGCGAGTGGGGGCACAACCCCTTGCCCGGTGACGAGCCGTTTCGTCCCGCCTGTTACTGCGGTCGCAGCGGTTGCGTCGAGACCTTTCTCTCCGGGCCGGGGCTGGCCGCCGATCATCGCCGCGCAGTGGGCAACCACACCGCCGCCGGCCTCGCGGCAGAAGAAATTGCCGCGCGCGCCGCGGCGGGCGACCCGGCCTGCGAAGCCACCCTGCAACGCTACGAGGCGCGGTTGGCGCGCGCCCTGGCGCAGGTCATCAACATCCTCGACCCTGAGGTAATTGTGCTCGGCGGCGGTCTCTCCGCGCTCGACCGGTTGTATGATCGCGTGCCCCGGCTGTGGGGTGCGCAGGTATTTTCGGATGCGGTCGCCACGCGGCTGGTGAAAAACCGTCACGGCGATTCATCCGGTGTACGCGGCGCCGCCTGGCTGTGGCCGCAAGCCGTGCCAGGCCCGGCAAAACAATAATTCGGAGGAGTGTTTGTTTGTCTCATGTTCATTCAGGTCAACCGGCTGAAACCATCTTCGATACCGATCTGGATGGATTCGAGGCTGCCGTCATCAAAGCTTCGCTGTCCGTGCCGGTCATCGCCGACTTCTGGGCCGAATGGTGCCCGCCCTGCGTTGCGCTGACGCCGGTGCTTGAGCGGGTTACCAGCGCGCTGGACGGCCGACTCAAGCTCGCCAAGATCGAGGTCGATGACGGGGACAACATGAAGCTGGCCGGCCGCTACGCCCTCAAGGGTTTCCCGACGGTGCTGCTGTTCAGCGGCGGCGAAATCAAGGGCAGATTCTCCGGGGCACGGGCGGGGCATTGGGTGAAAGCGTTTCTCGCCGAGCATGGTGTCACTTGACTACAGTTCCGTCGATTAACCTCTGGCGGCGCATCTTCGCGCCGTTTGCGGTCGGCTATTTTCTTTCGTATCTGCTGCGCAATGCCAATGCCGTCATCTCGCCGGAACTGACGCAGGATCTGGGGCTGTCGGCCGCCGACCTGGGGCTGCTGACGGCGACCTACCTGCTGGCCTTCGGCGCCTTCCAGTTGCCGCTGGGCATTTTGCTCGACCGCTATGGCCCGCGGCGCGTCGAAGCCGGGCTGTTGCTGTTCTGCGCCGCTGGTTGCGCCCTGTTTGCCGCCGGGACGACCCTGCCACAGCTCACCATGGGACGGGCCTTGATCGGTCTAGGCGTATCGGCCTGCCTGATGGCCAGTTTCAAGGCGTTTTCCTTGTGGTTTCCGCCGGAACGGCAGGCCTCGCTCAACGCTGCAATCATGGCTGCGGGCGGCCTTGGGGCGCTGGCGGCCAGCTCTCCGCTCGGCGCGCTGATGCCGCTGCTGGGCTGGCGCGGCATCTTCTTCGCCATGGCGGCACTGGCGCTGGTGGCCGCGGCACTGATCTTCGTCACTCCCGAGAAAGCCGCCACCGCTGCGCGCGAAAACCTGCATCAACAACTGGCCGGCCTGCGGGCCATTTTCGCCAGCCGTGCCTTCTGGCGCTTCGCACCGCAGACCACCATGATCGTCGGCGGCTTCATGGCCCTGCAGGGCTTGTGGGCGGTGCCCTGGCTGATGACGGTGAATGGCGCGACACGAGATGTGGCGGCCTTCAACATGCTGCTGATGGCCGGCGCGCAGCTCACCGGCTTCCTTGCCATTGCCTTCCTGGTCACGCGGCTGGCCGGCTTGGGCTTTCCGCCGGTGCGGCTGCTGGCCCTGGGCATGGGCGGGGGGTTGCTGGCGATGCTCGGCATCGTCCTCGACATTGCGCCCAGTTGGCTGCTCTGGCCGGCGCTGGGGCTGGTGTTCTCGGTGGGCAACCTTTCCTATGCACTGTTGACCGCCGAGTTTCCGCTCACGCTGGCCGGGCGCGTCAACACTGCGCTTAATCTCGGTGCCTTCGTCGGCGCCTTCGGCATCCAATGGCTGTTCGGCGTCGCCGTCGATGGCTTTCAGGCGCTCGGCAGTGACCCGACCATGGCCTACCGCGCCAGCATGGCGGGTCTGCTTGTGCTGCAAACAACGGGCTGGGGCTGGTTCATGATCGAGAGCCGCCGCGCTGCCAGAGCCGATTCCTGAGCAAGGGTAGTTACACGCCGTTAATCCGGTTGCACCACACACTCCGGTTATTCAAAATAGAGCAACTATTGAGGGTCTGGAACGGCTGCTGCGCTACTGCGCCCGTCCGGCCTTTGGCATACATAATCGGGATGAACGGGCGGGCTTTCTGAGGCTACCAGGAACCTCGGACACGAATTTCACGATTCACACGGACAGGAACGGACGCGATTTTTTGAAAAGTGGCATTGGAATTCCTATCCTTCACAATGAAACCGGTAATCAGGCATGTCGCTCACTCAACGCAAACCAGCACGCCCCGTCCTGGGCCGGGAAACTAAGCGCGAACTTCCTGGGGCGCAGTGTCGAGTGCATTGATGGCGCCATCCAGTGCCCGTTCGAAAATCGAAGTATCACTGGTAACGATACGGGCGGTATCTGTCTGCAAGCGATGTGCCAATGCCTCGGCTGTGATAGAGATGGCGCAGTTGGCGGCGTGATTGCTGAACAGAAAATATGCGCGACTGGGACTGACCCAAGTCAGGCGTTCGCGTCTGCTTTCACCATCGTCATCGACAAACTCGATCCAATCACCGCGCACCAGATTATTGACACGACGCACGCCGCTACCCCGTGCGCTGTTCTCGGCCGGCGCTGCCGTTTCAGGGAATGACACTTCTTCAAGATGAAAGCCGTGATCCTCAGAATGGGTGACCAGCAGCGTGGGCACCGGGGCTGTCACTTTGGGTACAACAGGTACCGGTGCCGGGCTGAGCGCGCGCTTGTCACCACGCAGTACGGCCAGGTGCAACTCGACCAGCGCGTCCATGAACAGGCAGCGTGTATCCATGGCAGTGCCGACCAGGTCCATCCCCTGATTCAAGCCACTCAAGAGTTTGGGCAACCTGGCCGCATGGTTTCTTCGTTCTTCGGCGTCTTTCTTCGGAGCAACGCTCCAGACAAGCTCCGCCGCAATGCGTTCAGCATCATGATACTCGGCACCATCGGCACCTGATCTGAGGGCATGGTTCTGCAGTACCTCACGCCACTGGTCGAGCAAAAACTGTTCGATCGTGGCGGGTAAAGGGTTGGCGAGCAATGGTGCAAGCGAAAGATTGACGGTTTGCCGGGCAATGGCTTGCCGCTCGCGCTGCAAGAGTAACTCTTCTTCCTTGCGCTGCACGATTGCAGCGACGACGCGACTGGCTTCGGCCTCCATCGCCTCGTGCGCGGAGACGAAAGCAGCCAGTTCGGTGATTGCGATACCAAAGATATCGGCATTTTGATCAAAGGTGCCCTGAATGCGCTCGACGAGTTGCAATAACTCGACGTAAAACGGATCGTCCTCATTGACGGTTTTTCCCCAGCGGATGGAAATGCCGGAAATGCTATCGAGAAAGCGGCGCGCCGGATGACTGCGTTCGGTAAAGAACTGCTGATCAAGCATCGCCAACTTGAGCACCGGAATCTGCAAGCGGCTAACCAGGCCCTTGACGGCATTCGGAACCCTTTCGTCGTCAAAGATCAGATCGAAGAGCATCATGACGATGTCCAGCGTGATGGTCTCAAGGGGCTTTATCTGGCGCGCGGCGTCACTGTCCCGGGCAATACGCACGAGGTTGGTCAACTCGCCCGGCGGACCCGCTGGAACGGTCTGGAGCGCTTGCAGCGACTCGAGCAAGGCGGCACTCACGGCCACCATATCGTCGGGCGACAGGATTTCCCCGCCACCACTGCCGCCACCCGCCTTGCCAGCGGAACCACTTCCCGTATTGCCGGCGTCCGTCATCCGGCTGGTGACAGGGTTGCCACCCCCCACTGCGGTGGAGCGCGCCTGTGCCAGACGCTGCAGCGTACCTAGGATATTGGCGGGATCAGACGCGACTGCCTTGCCGCCATGTGCCGCTACGGGACGATAGTTGCGCTTCAACTGGGGCAAAATGCCCGCGTCGATCAGGCGCTCGTTGACCGCGCGGTACAGTTGCGGCAATTCCGCATGAAGATGAGGTTCAATCTGGCGCAGCAGCAATGTATGCCTATCTTGATCGGCATACATTGCTGCGCAACCGGCCCAGACAGCTGCGCACACTGCTGACGGGCCAAGTTGATTGCCCCACGCGTCGTGCTCCTCAAGCCCGAGTAGATGAGCAATGCGCAGGTCAAAAGCGTAAGTTTCTTCGCTGCACGCCTCGTTGATACGCCCGGCGAACTCGCGGCGGACGATTTGTTCAGTTATTTCATCGTCGCTGACCAACTGCATTTGCGAAAAATGAGGTTCTATGAACTCTTCAGTGGCAAGCAGGCTGGTCGCCTGCAGTTGCCGACCGAGTTCGTCGCGAAATGCTGCCGCCAGCTTCTCCCAGTCCTGTTGCACATCCGTGCGCATGTGCAGATATTTCCTTTGCTCGGTACTGTCCCGGGTCGAATTGATCAAGGAGAGCAATTCCTCGGCAATCAGCGGGCCAAGCTCATCGAACAACGCGCCCAGGTCGTGCTCCAGAAAATCGCGACCTTCGCGCAGTAGTCTTTGGGAGATATGCGGGTCGATATCAGTCAAGGTATGTTGTGCGACAGGGTATGTTGTGCGACAGGGCTACAGGGGGCTGACGGTTAATTTTCACATAAAAAAGTGCTTACTTTTACTGTTTCGGGCCAGGAGGCGTTAACTTGAACAAGCTTTGCCACAAATTCAGAAGTGCAGCGGCCGCTTGTCGACTGCCAATGCCGCTTCATGCATGACCTCCGACAGGGTCGGATGGGCATGGCAGATGCGGGCGATGTCTTCTGACATGGCGCCGAATTCCATCGCCACCACCGCCTCGGAGATCAATTCAGAGGCGTTGGCGCCGATGATGTGCACACCAAGGATGTAATTGATCCCGAGCATCTGGTCTATGAGAGCGTGAAGCCGGGGCCAGGTGGTAGCGTCAGCCTGATGCTGACGCCGATGCAATTGCTCGATCGGCTGGCGGCGCTGATTTCACCGCCGCGGCTTCTCCGCCAGCGGGTGTACCAGCAACCGCCGCCGTCCCCATCAACGCGGCGGTCCGGCTGACGCCGTCCCGCCAGTCCCGAAAAAGGGATTTCCTTCGGTCACGCCGACTTTCAGAATTCCTGCGGATCGACATCCAGATGCCAGCGCAACTCGCGAGGTGTCTTGAGGGCGTAAAGGCGCGGCATCCAGTCGGCGAGAAAGCTTTGCAGCGCCGGGCGACTTTTCGATTCGACCAGCAGCTGGGCGCGTTCGCGGTTTTTCAGCCGCGCCATGCGCATCGGCACCGGATCGTAAAGCATGATGTCGGGCGCCCCGAGTGCTTCGGCGCTGGTGACCGCCGTGGCGAGAAATTCGAGTGCCTGCGGCAAGGCCGGCGCTTCGGCGCGCAGCAGGGCCTGGAAGGTAAAGGGGGGAAAGCCAGCCACAGCGCGCTCGGCCAGTTGCTCATTGGCGAAGGCGCTGTAGTCGTGGTTGATCAGGGCGCGATAAAGCGGGTGGTCGGGGTATTCGGTCTGGATCAGCACGGCGCCGGGCAGGTGGGCGCGGCCGGAGCGGCCGCCGACTTGCATTAATTGTGCGAACAGACGTTCCGGTGCGCGGAAATCGGCGGCGAACAGGGCGGCATCGGCACCGACCACGCCTACCAGCGTGAGTTTGGGGAAGTCATGCCCCTTGGCGAGCATCTGGGTGCCGACGAGCATGTCGGCCTCGCCGGCATGGATGGCGGCCAGCAGGGCATGCCATTTTTTCGGCGAATCGGCCGAATCGCGATCGATGCGCAGGATGCGCGCCGTCGGAAAACGTTCGGTCAGGGCAACTTCAAGTCGTTGGGTGCCGCGGCCGAAGGGTTGCAGGTCAAGGTTGCCGCAGTCAGGGCAAGTATGCGGGATGGCCACTTCAAGCCCGCAATGGTGGCAGCGCAGGCGGCGGTCGGCAAGGTGCAGCACCATATTGGCAGCACAGCGGCGACAGTGTGAAATCCAGCCGCAGGCGGGGCAGGCCAGCACGGGGGCGTAGCCGCGGCGGTTGAGGAAGAGCAGGCTCTGCTCGCCTTTTTCCAGCCGCGCGCCGACGGCGGCAAGCAGCGCGGCGGAAAGCCCGTCCTGCAACTTCTCCTTGCGCGTGTCGACCGTGGCGACCGTCGGCATGGCGGCGGCGACGGCGCGCAGCGGCAGGTCGAGCTTGCGGTAGCGACCACAGCTGGCGTGGTGGAAGGTCTCCAGGGACGGCGTGGCAGAACCCAGCACGATCGGGATGGCGCGCTGCTTGGCGCGGAAGATGGCGACATCGCGCGCCGAGTAGCGCAAGCCCTCCTGCTGCTTGAAGGAGGCGTCGTGTTCTTCATCCACGACGATCAATTGCAGTGCCGGCAGCGGCATGAATACTGACAGGCGCGTGCCCAGTACGATGGCGGCGCGCCCTTCGAGGGCGGCGAGAAAGGCCCGGGTGCGCGCCGCATCGCCCACGCCGCTGTGGGCCGCAACGATGTGTGCGCTGGGGAAGCGCGCGCTGACACGGGATTCGAGTTGCGGTGTCAGTGCTATTTCCGGCACGAGCATCAGCGCCTGGCCTCCACGCTCAAGCACCGCCGCGATGGCGCGCAGATAAACCTCGGTCTTGCCGCTGCCGGTGACGCCATGTAGCAGGAAAGTCTGGAAGCCGGACGCGGCGGTGATCGCATCGATGGCAATGACTTGATCCGGCATGGCGACCGGCAAAGTCGGCGCTGGTGGAACGGCGCCCGCCTTGTCTTTCAGCATCCGCGGCTTCTTGCCGCGCCGCAACAGCGGCGGCAGGGCGAAAGTGACGACCTGGCCGAGCGGATAGTGGTAGTAGCGGGCGCAAAAGCCGCATAACTCCAGCCAGTCGGCCGGCAGCGCTGGCAGATCGTCGATGAGTTCGGCAGCTTTCAGTTTTTCGGCCGGCTGGTCGCTGGTAGTAGCTTCGCCAACCACCACACCGAACCGGACGCCCCGACCGAAGGGCACCCTGACCAGTCGCCCGACCAGGTTGCCCTGACTTTCACCCGCCAGCCGATAGTCGAACAGGCGCGGCAACGGTACGTCAAGGGCGATTTGCAGGATGGTCACAAGGTGCAGCGAGTCGGATTGATGTCAAATGAGGCGAGGAGGGGCAATTAGTTACCGCCGTTCTTTCAAATGATTCTTCGCCGACTGGCTTAATCACTTGGCTACAAAGCAAATTTTCATCAGCTGCAGATTTGTGGATAACTTTGTGAATAACCCCACAAAAAATCCCGCTTATTTCGCGTGTTTGCCGCTAAAGTCATACTAATGTAACAATGTGACTACTAAAAGTATTGTAAATACAATTAGTTAAGTAAGTGCAATGCACGCAGGGTCATGGAATGACAAAAAATCTTAAGATCAGCATTCTGTGAATAAGTCAACTATTTGTGCCCCGTTGAAACCCTTTTGCAGTGCGGCTTGGCTGGGGGGGCGATTGGACACCGATGCGTATAAGGGGTTCCCAGCCAGACTTAAATTTTTCTATGGCCGTGAACGGTGTCGACAAGTACGGACACGTTTTCGGGCGGAGTGTGTTGGTTGATGCCGTGCCCGAGGTTGAAGACGTGGCCGGTGTTGCCACCGCCCGCTGCGCCAGCAGCGCCACAATCGCCAGCAGCCCCACAATAGTTGTCGAGAATGCGCGTGGCTTCGGCGGCTACCGCAGCGGGCGAAGCAAACAATGCCATGGGGTCGAAGTTACCTTGCAACGCGACCTTGTCACCGATGCGGCGGCGTGCGTCGCCGATGTCGGTCGTCCAGTCGAGGCCGACGGCATCGCAACCGCTGGCGGCGATGGCTTCGAGCCACTGGCCGCCGCCCTTGGTGAAGACAATGCAGGGAACGCGTTCGCCGTCGTGGGTCTTCTTGAGGCCGGATATCACGCGCTGCATGTATTCCAGCGAAAACTCGCGATAGGCGGCATGCGACAGCGCGCCACCCCAGGTATCGAAGATTTGCACCGCCTGGGCGCCTGACTCGATCTGGGCGTTCAGGTAATTCGTTACCGCCTCGGCATTCACTTTCAGGATGTGGTGCAGGAGATCGGGGCGGTCGTAGAGCATCGTCTTGACCGCGCGGAAGTCGGCTGAACCACCACCTTCAACCATGTAGCAGGCGAGCGTAAACGGCGAACCGGAAAAGCCGATCAGCGGCACGCTGTTATTCAATGCGCGGCGGATTTCGGCTACTGCGTCGAGCACGTAGCGCAGGTGATCGTAAGGGTCCGGGGCGGTCAGGTCGCGGATCGCCCACTCCTCGCGCAGCGGCCGCTCGAATTTCGGCCCCTCGCCATCGGCGAAATACAGCCCCAGCCCCATGGCATCGGGTACGGTCAGGATGTCGGAAAACAGGATGGCGGCATCGAGATCGTAACGCGCCAGCGGTTGCAGCGTCACCTCGCAGGCGTAGCCAGGATTCTTGCACAAGGCGAGAAAATTGCCGGCGCGGCGGCGTGTTTCGTTGTATTCAGGCAAATAACGGCCCGCCTGACGCATCAGCCACAGGGGGGTGTAATCCACCGGCTCGCGCAGCAGGGCGCGCAGAAAATTGTCGTTCTTGGGACGAGTCATGATTGGGAATCCAGTGTGTTTATGTGATTATCGCATGCCCTCATTGGCGCAATGGTGAGCAATTGACGCACAATGCGCCACTAAACAAGGAGGCGCACATGACTCAGCATATTGGCATTCTCACCGCCGGCGGCGACAGCCCCGGTCTCAACGCGGCCATCCGTGGCGTCGGCAAGGCGGCCATGGGCCACCATGGCATGCACATCATTGGTTTTCGCGACGGCTTCCGTGGCCTGATGGAAAACCGCACCATGTCGCTCAGCGGCGGGCAGTTATCAGGCATTCTCACCACCGGCGGCACGATTCTCGGCACCAGCCGCGACAAGCCGCACAAGATGCCGGTGGGCGGCAAGGTGCTCGACATGACCGACGCCATCGTCGGCAACTACCATGACAATCATCTCGATTGCCTGGTCTGCCTGGGTGGCGGCGGCACGCTGAAAAATGCGCTGCGCCTGAAGCAGAAGGGCCTGAATGTCATCAACCTGCCCAAGACTATCGACAACGACGTCTTCGGCACCGACACCACCTTCGGTTTCGACACCGCACTGGGCATCGCCACCGAGGCGATCGACCGCCTGCACAGCACCGCACACAGCCATCACCGCATCATCGTCGTCGAAATCATGGGCCACCGCGCCGGCTGGCTGGCCTTGGGAGCGGGCATTGCTGGCGGCGCCGACGTGATCCTGCTGCCGGAAATTCCGTATGACGTCGATTCCGTGGCCGAAGCGATCCGCGAACGCGCCCGTGGCGGCAAACCATTTTCCATCGTGGCCGTCGCCGAGGGGGCGGTTTCGGTGCAGGATCTGGCGGCGATGGATGCCGCCAAGAACGCCAAGAACGCGAAGAAACCGGTGCGCAAAGCCGCCAAGGGCGACCCGCTAGACGATACGGCCGCCGATGCCGCCGAATTGATCTATGCTGATCGCACCCTGCGACTGGCCCAGCGGCTGGAAAAACTCACCGGCCTGGAGGCGCGCCTGACCATTCTGGGTCACCTGCAGCGCGGCGGTACGCCCTCTGCGGCCGACCGCATCCTGGCAACACGACTGGGCACTGCCGCGGCCGACCTGATTGCCAAGAAACACTATGGCGTGCTGGTGGCGGCCAGGGGCGAGGAAATCCGTCCAGTAAAAATGGAAGATTGCGCCGGCAAGGTCAAGACCGTACCGCCGGACCATCCTCTGGTCTTGTCGGCGCGCCGTGTGGGGACAAATTTCGGGGACTGAGTGGCCCGCCCCCTTCGACGCCCGCCCCCCTTCGCCCCCCTCTCGGGGGGTTCTTTACTGCTCGCTTCGCTCGAATATCACGGGGCGCATTATTTTTACTGAGGTGCGGGTTGCGGCTTTCGCCGCGTGCCGTCTCGCCTTGGGGCGGCCCGGCGGCGCGACTGCTTGGTTAGGGTTGCAGGTTTGAAAGTCGGCGCTGGCTAGACGGCGTTAAATCCACACCCACCGCAGCGTTTGCGCCGGGCCGCCCCAAGCAAACGCGGCACGCGGCGCCAGCCGCAATCCGCACTACAGCCTGATCAAAGCTCCCCGTGATAAACGAGCGCAGCGAGTCAACAGTCACCTCCCCCGCGGGGGAGCCGGGAGGGGGCGGGCGCCGAAATTCAGATGCGCCAGAACGCCGGCGTCAGCACCACGAGCAGGGTGAACATTTCCAGCCGGCCGAGCAGCATCGCAAAGGTGCAGATCCAGGTCTGGAAGTCCGTAAGAATCGCAAATGTCGTGGCCGGTCCCACCTGATTGAGGCCGGGGCCGGTGTTGTTGATGCTGGCGACGACGGCTGAAAAGGCGCTGACGATCTCCAACCCGGAGAAGATCATCAGCAGAGTCAGAAGCGAGATGCTCACCATGTAAATGAAGCCGAACGCCATGACCGCCGACAGAATGTTGCCCGGTACCGGCTTGCCGCCAATCCGTACCGGCCAGACGGCACTGGGATGCATGGCACGGATCAATTCACGATAGACCTGCTTGTAGAGGATCATGGCACGTACCATCTTGAGGCCGCCGCCGGTCGAGCCGGCACTGGTGGCGAAGCAGCTAAGCAACAGCATCCACAGCGGGGCGAAGATGGGCCAGAGGTTGTAGTCGGTGTTGGCGTACCCGGTGGTGGTGGCGATCGACACCACATTGAAGGCGGCAAAGCGCAGCGCCGTGGTGAACTCCGGATAGACGCCGAACTGCCAGAGGTACAGGGCGATACCGAGCACGCTGCCGAGCGTGACGACCAGGAACCAGCCGGCTTCCGGGTCGCGCCGATAGGGCGCAAGCGATTGGCGATGTACCGCAAGAAAATGGGTGGCGAAGTTCATGCCGGCGATGAGCATGAATATGATGGCCACCATTTCGATGGCCGGCGAGTTCCAGTACTCGAAACTGCTGTCATGGCTGGAAAAACCGCCAAGGCCCATGGTGGTGAACGCATGCATGACGGCGTCGAACCAGTCCATGCCGGCCAGCTTGTAGGCAAGGGCGCAGGCCAGCGTGATCGCGGCATAGACTACCCACAGGCCCTTGGCGGTTTGGGCCATGCGCGGGGTGAGCTGGGCATCCTTCATCGGCCCGGGTGTCTCGGCCTTGAACATCTGGCGGCCACCAATGCCCAGCAGCGGCAGCACCGCCACCGCCAGCACGATCAGGCCCATGCCGCCCAGCCAGACCAGCATGCCGCGCCAGAGATTGATGGATGGCGGCAGCGTGTCAATGTTGGCAAGAACGGTAGCGCCCGTGGTGGTCAGTCCGGAAACGGCCTCGAAATAGGCATCGGTAAACGAGAGATTCAGTTGCAGGATCAGCGGCAGGCAGGCAAATGCCGGTAGGAGGACCCATACCATGACGACCATCAGAAAGCCGTCGCGTATCTTGAGCTCGTCCTTCTGGTGGCGCGCCATCCACCACAGGCCGAGACCGCTGCCAAAGGTCAGGACAAAGGCCTCGTCATAGGCCGCCGTTGCGCCATCGTGCCACCACCAGGAGAGGATCAGGGGTACCAGCAGCGTGAGCGAAAATCCGATCAGCAGGACGCCGAAGACGCGCAGGAGAGGATAGAACCGCAGAACACTTCTGGGGAATGGCAAGGCGATCATGCCAGTCTGTCAGCCGCAGATTTTTCCACGATGCAGGTCAGTCGCGTGGTGCCGGGCTCACTTGCGCCAGAAGGCCGGTGTCAGGACGACGAGCAGGGTAAAGATTTCCAGCCGGCCGAGCAGCATGGCGAAGGTGCAGACCCAGGTCTGAAAGTCGGTCAATACAGAGAAATTGGATGACGGGCCGACCAGATTGAGGCCGGGGCCGGTATTGTTGATGCAGGCGACGACGGCGGAGAAGGAGGTGACGATGTCCAGCCCGGTGAAGGACATCAGCAGGGTCAGCGAGACAATGCTGACCATGTAGATGAAGCCGAACGCCATCACCCCGGAGAGGACGTTTTGCGGCACCACGCTGCGCTTGATGCGCACCGGCCAGAGGGCGCTGGGGTGCATGGCGCAGATCAGTTCGCGATAGACCTGCTTGTAAAGGATCATCGCGCGGATCATCTTGATGCCGCCGCCGGTCGAGCCCGAGCAGGCGATGAAGCTGCCGAGAAACAGCATCCAGATTTGCGCGAAGAAAGGCCACTGCCCGTAATCCGCGGTCGCCAATCCGAGCGAAGTGGCCAGTGAGATCGTGTGGAAGGCAACATAACGCAAGGTCTCGCCAAAACTGCTGAAAACATCCAGCGACCACAGATAGATCGACAGCGCCAGAATGCTCGCCGCCAGGACACCCAGAAAATAGGGCGCCTCGGCATCCTTGCGGTAGGGGTTGAGCGAGCGGCCGTGCAGCGCCATGAAATGCGTGGCGTAGTTGATTCCGGACAGCAGCGCAAAAAACATTACCGCCAGTTCGATCTCTAGGCTGTTGAAGTGGCCGAGGCTGGCATCCTTGCTGGAAAAGCCGCCCAGCCCGAGGACGCTGAAGGCGTGCATCAGCGCATCCCAGGGTTCCATGCCGAGTTGCCACAGGGTCAGTCCGCAGGCGATGGTCAGGAGCAGATAGACGCGCCACAGCCCCTTGGCGGTTTCGGCGATGCGCGGCGTCAGACTGGCCTCTTTCATTGGGCCGGGCACCTCGGCCTTGAACATCTGCCGGCCACCGATGCCGAGCAGCGGCAGAATCGCCACAGCCAGCACCACGACGCCCATGCCGCCGATCCAGTGCATGAAGGTGCGCCAGAAGTTGATCGACAGCGGCATTTGGTCGAGGCCGGAAAGTACCGTGGCACCCGTTGCCGTGAGACCCGACATGGCCTCGAAATAGGCATCGGTGGGCGAAATGCCCAACTGGATGATGAACGGCAGGCAGGCGAACAGGGGCAGCACCGTCCACACCAGCACGACGAGCAGGAAGCCGTCGCGCACCTTCATTTCGCGGGCTTCGCGATACAGCCCGAGAAAGAGTATCGAACCGCTCAGGAGCGTGGCAAGGAAGGCCGTATCGAAAGCCGTATGCGCGCCATCGGCGACATACCAGGACAGGCCCATGGGCACCAGCAGGCAGAGCGAAAAGCCGATCAGCAGCGCGCCAAAAACCCTGAGCAGCGGATAAAACCGGTGCATGGCTAGAGGAAGTGGAAGCCGACCTGAAACAGTTTTTCGACTTGGGTGACTTCGCGTTTGCGCGTGCAGAAAACGATGACGTGGTCGTCGCTCTCGATCACCGTGTCGTGATGCGGGATGATGACGCGGTCGATGTACTCCTTGGACGGCAACCCGTCGCGGTACAGCACCTCCGGGTCGTGGCTGCGCCTGACGATGGCGCCGATGTGGGCGCCCTTGATCACCGGCAGTTCGTCGATGCGCCGGCCGACCACCTTGGAAGTCTTCTTGTCGCCGTGGGCGATCAACTCCAGCGCCTCCGCCGCGCCGCGCCGCAAGCTATGCACCTTGGCGACATCGCCGCGCCGCACATGGGTGAGCAGGGCGCCAATGGAAACCTGCGCGGGACTCAAGCCGATGTCGATCGGTCCGCCCTGCACCATGTCGGCATAGGCGCGGCGATTGATGAGCGCCAGCACACGTTTGCAGCCCAGCCGCTTGGCCAGTGATGCGGCCATGATGTTGTCCTCGTCGTCGTTGGTCAGGGCGAGGAACAGATCTGTTTCATCGATATTCTCCTGCGCGAGCAGGTCCTCGTCGGTGGCTTCGCCGACCAGCACCAGCGTGTTGTCGAGCTTGCCGGCGATGCTTTCGGCGCGGCGCTGGTCGAGTTCGATCAGCTTGACCTGGTAATCGCTGCCGAGGGTCGAGGCGACCCGCAGCCCGATATTGCCGCCGCCGGCGATCATTACGCGCTTGACCGGCTCAAGCGAGCGGCGCAGCTCTTTCAAAACGAGGCGGATATGCGCGCTGGCGGCAATCACGAAGACTTCGTCGCCCGGCTCGATGACGGTGTGACCGTCGGGCTCGATCGGCTGGTGCTCGCGGAAGATTGCGGCAATGCGGGCATCAACCCCGGACGGCAGGTGTTCGCGCATGGCGTGGATCGGCTTGCCGACCAGCAAGCCGCCGGTGAATGCGCGCACGCCGATCAGCGTGACGTTGCCGTCGGCGAATTCGAGCACCTGCAGCGCTTCGGGGAACTCGATCAGCTTGACGATGTAGTCGGTGATGTCCTGCTCGGGGCAGATGGCGTAATCAACGGCGAAGTTGTCGTTCGACAGCAGCACGGGGTCGAGCAGATCATGGGCGCGCAAGCGGGCAATCCGGGTCGGCACGTGAAATATGCTACGCGCGATTTTGCAGGCCACCAGATTGGTCTGGTCGGACTGCGTTACCGCCACCAGCATGTCGGCATCCTCGATGCCAGCCTCGCGCAGCACCGAAGGATAGGCCGCGTCGCCAGTCACTGTCCGCACGTCGAGGCGGTCGGCCAGCTCGGCGAGCGCTGCGTGGTTGCGGTCGACGACGGTGATGTCATTGGCTTCGGAAGAGAGCGCCTCGGTCACTGAAGCGCCCACCTGCCCGGCGCCCAAAATGACGATTCTCATGGTTTCTCCACCGGCGCATTGCGCAGGCCGAGATCCTTGAGCTTGCGATATAGATGGGTACGCTCCAGCCCGGACTTGTCAGCCAGTCGCGTCATGCTGCCGCCCTCGATTTTGAGATGATATTCGAAGTAAAGACGCTCGAACATTTCGCGCGCCTCCCGGAGCGGGAGCGCCAGCATTTCGGGCAGGATGCCGGGTGGCACTTGAGGCAGAGCCGCCGCGCCGGGGGTCAGCAAATGTTGTACATCATCCGCGCCGATTTCTTCTTCAAGTGCCGCCAGCGCGAGTGACTTGACCGTGCTCTTCAACTGGTCATAGCCTTCCGGCCAAGGATGCAGCCGCAGGGCATTTTGCGCTGCAACCGCCAGGCGCCGGTTGGGCGCATCGCCGGCCTCGATTAATTGGGTGAGGATGTGGGCAGCCAGATCGGGTATGTCGTCCTTCAGCTCGGCCAGCGATGGCAGTCCGATACTGATGTCGAATAGCGCTTTCAGCAGGTCTTCTTCCCAGCCCTGTGCGGCAAGCTGGGCGGCATCCAGCACGGTGGCCGCCACCAACCGCAGGTTGTGGCGTTCCAGGCGCTCCATGGCAAAGGCGAGATTTTTTTGTTGCAGGCGCGTCAGGCGTGACAGTTCGCTGCAGTAGAGCACCCCGCCCGCGGACTGCACCATGAGGTCGAGCGTCAACGGATTCGAATCATGGCCCAGGTCGATCCATGCCTTGCCTGCCGGCTGCAGGGTGCGCGCCGCCAGTTCGGTGATTGATCCGGTTGGCGCCCGCAACAATACCGTGCGGCTCTTGCCGGCCACCTGCTCGAGGCGGCGGCGCAAATCCTTGAGCGCTGCCGAACGCGGAAAGGCCGCCAGCGACAGCACGCTGCTCTGCCGCGGTGCGCGGTCGAGGGCCTGCTTGACGCTGGCGAGCAGCTTTTGCATGCCGATGGGTTTTTCGAGAAAGCCGACCGCGCCGATGCGGGTGGCTTCCACCGCGGTGTCGATGGTGGCGTGGCCCGACATCATGACCACCGGCATGGTGAGTTGCCCGGCAGCAGCCCATTCCTTGAGCAGGGTGACGCCGTCGGTGTCAGGCATCCAGATATCGAGCAGCACCAGATCCGGCCGTGCTGCGTCGCGCCTGACGCGAGCGGATGCGGCGTCTTCAGCCGTGACGACATCGTGCCCCTCGTCGGTAAGAATCTCCGAGAGGAGTTCGCGAATGCCGACTTCGTCGTCGATGACCAGAATCTGTGACATGGAGCGTGATTATGCCGCCGTGCCGCCCTGGCGGGAATGCTGATGTAAGGGCAATTGCACGCTTACTTCGGCGCCGCCCCCTTGTTCGCTGGTCCGGTTGGCGAGATTGACAGTGCCGCCGTGATCGTCGACGATTTTCCGGACGATGGCGAGCCCGAGACCGGTACCCTTGGCCTTGGTCGTCACATAGGGTTCAAAGGCGCGCGCCAGAATTTGCGCCGGGAAACCCGGACCGTTGTCAGCCACCGTCAGCTGTGCCATGCGCCCGCCTTTGGTGGTTACCGTGACGACCGCCTTAGCCGCTGCGGGACACGCCAACCCGCCGGCCCCGCGGGGACTCCCCGCGGCCGCGCCGGCTTTCTCGGCCATCGCCTCGCTGGCATTCTTGATGAGATTGTGCAGCACCTGGCGCAGTTGGTCGGCATCGGCCAGCACGGGCGGCAAGGCCGGGTCAAGGTCGGCGCTCACTGCCACGGGGCCGTCCTCGTACAGTTCGAGTACTTCCGCAACCAGCGCGTTCAAATCCATGGGCGTCGGCATGGGCGGCGGCAGGCGCGCGTAGTCGCGGAAGTCATTGACCATGTTTTTCATCGACTCGACCTGGTCGACGATGGTGCGCGTCGCTCGGCCGAGGATGGCGGCGGAGGCGGGATCAAGCTTGTCGGCCAGCTTCATCTGCAGACGCTCGGCCGAGAGCTGGATGGGCGTAAGCGGGTTCTTGATTTCGTGGGCCAGCCGCTGCGCCACTTCACCCCAGGCGGCCGCGCGCTGGGCGACAATTACCGGGCTGATGTCATCGAACACCACGACGCGCCCTGCCGCGGCCGGCAGGGTGGAGCCGCGCAACAGCAGGATCTGGCGAGTGCCGGACGGGCTGTCGATTTCCAATTGGCGCTGCCACTCGTCGCTCCCCGCGAAGGCCTCGTGGATCGCCGCCTTGAAGTCGGCGCGGTCCGGCCATTCGACAAGCGGCCGGCCGACGGTCGCGCACAGATCATCCCCGAGAATTGCACAGGCCCCGCGGTTGGCCGCGCGCAGCATGAAGTCGCCATCGAAGGCCAGCACGCCGGTCGACAGGTTGGTCAATACGCCCTCGAGATAGGCGTGGGCCGCCTCGCGTTCGCCGCGCGCCTGGCTGAGCTGGGCGGTCATGGTGTTGAAGGAGCGCGTCAGCACGCCCAGTTCGTCGTCCGTTGCCAGTGCCGCACGCGGCGTGAGGTCGCCGGCCGCCACGGCGCGGGTGCCTTCGGCCAGGATCAGGAGCGGCTTGGCGAGGCGCGCAGCGAGAAAAAACGCGAGCGCCACGGCGGCGAACAATGCCAGCAACAGCGAAAAGGTCAGCGTCAGGGTGTACAGACGCTTCAGGCCGGAGCGTCCCAGCTGCAATTCCTGGTAGTCGCGCCGTGCGCTCTCCACCAGTGCGGCGCTTTGCGTGATGGCGGTTGGCACGGACTGCTCCAGTTGCAGTATCAGTGGCTCGCTGCCGAGGCGGTAGCTAGCCACCGGGATCAGCGCGTGCACGACCAGGCCACTGGCGGGGTCGCCCTCCACGCGGGCGATGCCGGAGCCAAGGCGGGCCTGGCGTAGCTGGGCGGCTGAGGGCAGTATCGGTAGCAGTCCCTGCATGCCGCCACCGCTGTTGGCGACGAGTTGTCCGGCAGCCGTCAGCAGTGTGGCTCCCTGCACACCGGCCTGCTCGCGCAGCCGGTTGAGCTGCACCGGGCTAACCGCTGGCGTACCGGCAAGATCGTAGGCCATGCTGCGCCCCTTGACCAGCAGATCATCGCGCATGGCATCGAGTACGCTGTGACCGAGATCAAGCCCACCGTCAAGTGCTGCTTCGATACGCACATCAAACCAGGAATCAATGCTGTTCACTGCAAACTGCATCGATACGGCATACACCAGCGCGCCCGGTGCCACCGCCATCAGCGCCAGCATCAGCAGCAGCCGCGATTTGAGGCGGGCGCCGAAGACGCCGCCGCGATAGTCGCGCCACAGCCGGCGCAATTGGGCCGCCACCAGCCCGAGCAGCACCAGCGCTGCCAGTGCGTTCATGCCGATCAGGAGCAGCGTATGCTGCGCGAACAGTGTGGCGTCGGCGCTCGCCGAGGCGAGCAGAAATACCAGCATGGCGCCCAGGGTGGCAACAATGGCGAGGGCGGTGATCATGCCGGGCCGTCCGCGCTGCACCGAACGGTGGCGCTCAGTGAGGCCAATGTCATTTTTCGCCTGTCAGCACGAAGTTCCAGCGCAGTGTCCGCGCCTCGACACGCCAGTCGCGGTCTGCCAGTGCATCAATTTGCAGGGGTTTGGGCAACTGGTTGTGATCGAGCGACAAGCGTACAGCAGCCGCGTAGGTCTCGCCGGGGGTTAGCGCGGCGCGGTCGACGACATGCAAGCGGGCGGTATGTGACAGCACCTGCAGAACTTCATCCAGCGCATCGAAGTTCCGGTGCAGTCCGCCCAGCGCCAGCCGGTACTGGCGCGTCAGCGCGTGATAACTCAGGCGATAGTCGAGTACATGGCCGGCGACATGTTCGTCCACCCAATACCAGCGCTTGCGCGCCAGCGTGAATTCGAGGCGGAAGTGCAGCGGCACGCCACGGGTTACCGCCTCCTCCAGGCGTGGGCCGAGGTCAATGGCGAATTCGGTAGTCAGCGCCTGGCCACGTTCGTCCGGCGTCAGTCCAGCGTTTTTCGGTTCGATGCTGCCGGCCAGGGCGGCGCTCGTCGTCAACAGCCCCGCCACCAAGAGGGCAAGCAGAATTAGCCACTCAAGGCATTTTTTCCAGCAGTGCGTAATAAAAGCCGTCATGCGTGGCGGAGGGCAGTAGTTGTAATTCCGGGGCATCACTCCCCGTCGGCCGGCGACGGGAATCCGGGTGGCGCGCCACGAAGGCGCGCATCTGATCGTCGTTTTCTTGCGGAAAGACAGAACAAGTACAGTAAAGCATTTTGCCACCCGGGGCGAGCAGAGGCCACAAAGCATCGAGGATTGCCGCCTGGGTGCGTACGAATCCCGCCACATCGGCGGGGCGTCGCAGCCACTTGATGTCGGGGTGACGCCGCACCACGCCAGAGGCCGAACAGGGCACATCGGCCAGGATGCGGTCAAAGCGTTGGCCATTCCACCAGGCAGCGGGCTGGCATGCGTCACCGACCAGTAATGTTGCGCTCAGACCGAGGCGTTGCAGATTCTGTTCGATGCGCGTCGACCGCTGCGGGTCGAGTTCGAGTGCGGTCAGCTGTACAGTGGCATGCTCAAGGATGTGGGCTGTCTTGCCGCCGGGTGCGGCGCAGGCATCCAGTACGCGCTGGCCGTCTGATAGGTCGAGCAGGGTGGCGGCATGTTGCGCTCCCCAGTCCTGTACGGACACCCTGCCCTCGGCGAAACCCGGCAAACGTTCGACCGGTAGCGGCTTGTCGAGCAACAGCGCCGTGTCGTCGAGGACTTGGGCCTTGATCCCGGCGGCAGCCAGTTCCTGCGCGTAATAGTCGGCGCTGGGCCGCCCCAAGCCGACGTCTCCCCCGTGGGGGGCAGCGAGCCGGGTTTGCGAGCGTGGGGGGCTAATAAAGTCGGCGCTGGTGGTACGGCGCCGATTGATGCGCAGGCACAGTGGCGGATGCGAGTTGCCGGCTGCGGCGATCTCTTCCCAGCGTGCCGGGTAGACTTCCCGCAAGGCATCCAGCCACCAGGCCGGATGCCGCCAGTGCGCGACAGCGTCGGCATCCGCGGCCGTCAGCAGGTCGTCGCGCTGACGCAGGAAGTTGCGCAGCACGGCATTGGTCAACCCCTTGAGCCGCCCCCCCGCGATACCAGCGGCGGCCCCGACAGCCTGATCCACAATGGTGTGCGCATCTTCCGGTCGCCGCTCCAGTCGTGCCAACGCCACCAGCAACAGGGCGCGAATTCCGGTTTCCTTGAGTGGTTTGCTCAGCAGACGGCCAAGCAGAAAGTCGCCGCGCCCAAAGTCGCGCAGGGTCGTGTACGCGAGGTCAAGCGTGGCCGGGCGGAGGGGAAGGGCGGTTTGCGCCAGGGTTGCATCGGGTGTCCGGCCCGCCAGGACTGCGGCAACGATCCGTGCCGCCGACCCCAGTGAATCAGACAGACCGGGCTGGATGCGGGGTGGCGTGGTCATCCGCCAAGATGGCTTGCCTCGCCGGACAGCGCTGCCGGCAGGACGAAACCTTGGCCGACGCTAACCGGAGAGCCGTGCAAAAAGTCGGCGCTGGCGAGACGGCGGCCACCGGGTTTTTGCAGCTCAATCAATCTGAGAGCTCCCGTGCCACAAGCAACCGTGATGCCGGCGGGACTGACGGCGAGGATAGTGCCGGGCCCACCCGCGCCGATCTCCGGTAGTGCGCGCCAGACTTTGATGGTGGTTTCGCCCAGTTGCGCCGTGGCACCCGGAAAGGGATCGAAGGCGCGGATACGCCGCTCGATGAGCGCCGCGGGGAGCCGCCAGTCGATCGCCGCTTCGGCCTTGGCGATCTTGTTGGCGTAGGTCACACCAGCGGCGGGTTGCGCAACCGGTTTCAGTGTTTCGAACTCGCGCAGTGCGAGAACGATCAGCCGGCTGCCCAGGATTGCCAGCTTGTCGTGCAGTGTTGCCGCCGTTTCGCCAGCGCCGACTTGAATCGAATGCGCCAGCAGCATGGGGCCGGTGTCGAGGCCGGCTTCCATCTGCATGATGGTTACGCCGGTTTCGGCATCGCCCGCCTCGATACACCGCTGAATCGGCGCCGCCCCGCGCCAGCGCGGCAGCAGCGAGGCATGGATGTTGAGACAGCCGTGCCGGGGGATGTCGAGCACCGCCTGCGGCAGGATCAGGCCGTAGGCGGCGACCACCAGCAGATCGGGCGCCGCTTCGATGAGCGGGGCATGGGTGGCGGGGTCCTTGAGCCTTTCCGGCTGATGGACGGGGATGCCCTCTGCCAGCGCCAGCTGTTTGACCGGACTGACCACCAGCTTTTGCCCGCGTCCGGCCGGTCGGTCCGGCTGGGTCAGCACCAGCGCAATTTCGAAGCCGGCGGCAATCAGCGCCCGCAACGCGACCGCGGCGAATTCGGGCGTTCCGGCAAAGGTGATTTTCATGGGTCAGGTATCAGATGAACGGTGTAGCCTTGCCGCCGGGCCGCCCCAAGGCAAGGCGGCACGCGGCGCAGCCGCAATCCGCGCCAAAGTTTGAACGGGGGGCTCCCCGTGATAAACGAGCAAAGCGAGTCAACTGTCACCCCTCCCGCGAGGGAGGGGCCGGGGGAGGGCGGGACTTTATCACGCAGTAATCCGCGCCTGTTTGGCGAGTTTGGCCTTGATCCGTCCCAGCTTGAGTTTCGACAGATATTCGACGAACACCTTGCCATCGAGGTGATCTATCTCGTGTTGCAGGCAGACGGCCAACATGCCGTCGGCGTCGATCTCGAAGGGCTTGCCGTCGCGATCCAGGGCGCGCACCTTGACGCGTTCGCTGCGTTTCACCGTTTCATAAATGCCGGGCACGGAAAGGCAGCCTTCCTCGCCCTCGCATTCACCTTCGCGCGACAGGATTTCCGGGTTGATGAAGATTTGCAGTTGCGACCTGTCATCCGAGATGTCGAGCACCAGCAAGCGCTGGTGCACGTTCACCTGAGTGGCGGCCAAGCCGATGCCAGGCGCGGCATACATGGTCTCGGCCATGTCGGCAGCCAGTTTGCGGATGCCGGCATCGACCCGCGCCACAGGCTTGGCGCGAGTGTGCAGGCGGGGATCTGGATAGCGCAATATGGGTAATAGAGCCATGAAAACCGTCTTGAAGTGATTGATGCTTGCGGGATTTGCGGGCAGAATCCGTTTAACGCCGGAGGATGCCCCCTATGCGACGTATTATATTCGCGCTGCTTCTCAGTTTTTCAACCGTTGCAACCACCACAGTGCTCGCTCAGAGTGCTCCGGTTCCTGCAACCCCTGCTGCCAAACCCATTGAGCTTGCGCCTGACGCGCCGGACCGGCACATTGTCGTTCCCGGCGACACTTTGTGGGGTATTTCGGCGAAATTTCTCAAGGATCCCTTTCGCTGGCCAGATCTGTGGAAGATGAACGCGGAGCAGGTGAAGAACCCGCACCGCATCTACCCCGGTCAGGTGGTGATACTCGATCGCAGTGGCGCCGAGCCGCAACTCCGGCTTGGTCAGCTGGTCAAGCTCGAGCCCCAAGTGCGTGTCGAGGCGCTGTCCAAGGAAATTCCCGCCATCCCGGCGCAAGCCATCGAACCCTTCCTGGCCCAGCCACTGGTGATCGATATTGTGGCGTTCGAGAACGCCCCGCGTGTGGTGGCCAGTCAGGAAAGCCGCGTCTATACGGCTACTGGCGACACCATCTATGCCACGGGCGTCGATGCGAACATCAAACTCTGGCAGGTTTACCGCCCGGGCAAGCCGCTGATCGATCCAGACAACGGTGAAACGCTGGGGCTGGAGGCGACTTTCCTTGGCAATGCGCGTACCGCTGGCGAAGGCGAGCCGACACCGTTGATGGTGACCAGTATCAAGCAGGAAATCGGCCGGGGCGACTACCTGGTTGCCGCCAGCCGCCCTGAAGTCCTGAGCTATGTCCCCCGGGTGCCCACGCAAGCAGTCAGCGGTCGTGTCCTGGCCCTGTACGGCGGGGTCGGCGAGGGCGGGCGCAATTCGATCATCTCGATTTCGCGCGGAATCCGTGACGGCCTCGAAATGGGACACGTATTGGCGCTCTACCGTGCCGGCGCCACCGTGACAAATCGTTTCGAAGACGACAAGCTGCGCAGCCATACGCTACCGGATGAGCGTTATGGCCTGATTTTCATCTTCCGCGTCTTCGACCGGGTTGCTTACGGTCTCGTGACTGATGCCGCTCGCCCGGTAATGGCTGGCGACCGCGTGCGCCAGCCATAAGGGCCCATTTTTACAGGCCAAATCGATCTTCCGGTGAGCGGTGAGATCGCTGCCTGGCTGCGGCTGACCCTGATCCCTGGCATCGGGGGCGAGACGCAGCGGCAACTCCTGAAAGCCCTGGGCGACCCCGAGGCGATTTTTTCTGCACCCTCCGCTGTCATGCGCGGCGTCCTCGGGGCGGGTCTGGTGGATCGCCTGCGCAGCCATGATTGTCGCGCCGAAGTTGCGGCCGCCCTAGCCTGGGCAGAGCAACCCGGCAACCATATTTTGACGCTGGCCGATGCCGCCTATCCGCAGGCGCTGCTGACCGCTGCCGACCCGCCCGTACTGCTCTATGCCAAGGGCGACATCGGCTTGCTGAATCGCCCGGGCTTCGCCGTTGTTGGCAGCCGCAATGCGACAAAACAGGGTGAAATGAATGCCGAGGCCTTTGCCGCGACGCTCTGCGCGGCTGGCTTTGTCGTCGTCAGCGGGCTGGCGGCAGGTATCGATGCGGCAGCGCACCGCGGCGCACTCGCCGCCACGGGGATGGGCGCCACCATTGCCGTCATTGGCACCGGCATTGACCGCATTTACCCGGCACGCAATGAAGCCTTGGCGCGTGAAATCGGTGCGCACGGGGTGATCATCAGCGAATTTCCCCTCGGCACGCCACCGCTGCCGGCCAATTTCCCGCGCCGCAACCGCCTGATTGCCGGGCTGGGGCAGGGCTGCCTGGTGGTGGAGGCAGCACGCCAGAGCGGCTCATTGATCACAGCGCGGCTGGCGGCCGAGGCCGGCCGCGAAGTGTTCGCCATCCCCGGGTCGATTCACTCCCCCCAGGCTAAAGGCTGCCACGCCCTCATCAAGCAGGGCGCCAAGCTGGTCGAGTCGGCGCAGGATATTCTGGAAGAACTGGGATGGGGCCGCGGGATTGCCGCCGTATCGCCAACGCCGACTATTGATGCCGCGGCATCCGGGAGCGAAGAAGACCCCATCCTGCGCGCCATGGGCCATGATCCATGTGATCTCGACACCCTTGCCACCCGCAGCGGGCTACCCCCTGAAACCCTGCTGGCCCGCCTGTTGCCCCTTGAACTGGATGGCCGGATTGCCCCCTTGCCGGGGGGGCGCTACCAGCGGCTTGGCTGAACCGGGTTTTTCGACAAACTTGCCAGTTGGCATCAAGCGCGCTTAAGATGCCGACCCTATGCGCCCGCCGCCGGGCCGCCCCAAGGCGAGCGCAGCCAACGAACCGGAGGCCACGCGAAGCGTGACCGAACACCCGTCACCCCCTTTCCATGGAAGGGGGATGGGGGAAGGGGTAATAAGTGAGCAAGCAACTAATCATCGCCGAGAAACCTTCAGTCGCCCAGGACATCGCCAAGGCGCTGGGCGGATTTACTCGTGAAGGCGAATATTTCGAGAGCGAGCACTATGTGTTGTCCTCCGCCATTGGCCATCTGCTGGAACTCGCGGTGCCGGAGGAATACGAGGTCAAGCGCGGCAAATGGACCTTCACCCACCTGCCGGTGATCCCGCCGCGCTTCACTGTCAACCCCATCGAGAAGACCGCCGACCGGCTGAGGCTGCTGACCCGGCTCATCAAGCGCAAGGATGTCACCGGCCTGGTGAATGCCTGCGACGCGGGGCGTGAAGGCGAACTGATCTTCCGCTACGTCCTGCAGCACGCGCTGTCAGGGAAGACCGCCAAGGACGCCAAGCCGGTGCGCCGCCTGTGGCTGCAGTCGATGACCGCCACCGCCATCCGCGACGGTTTTGCCCACCTGCGCTCCGACGAAGAGATGCAGCCGCTGGCCGACGCCGCACGTTGTCGCTCGGAGGCCGACTGGCTGATCGGCATCAACGGCACGCGTGCCATGACGGCCTTCAATTCCAAGGAAGGCGGTTTCTACAAAACCACCGTCGGTCGCGTGCAGACGCCGACACTCGCCATTCTGGTGCAGCGCGAGCGCAAGATCCGCGCCTTCGAGCCGCGCGATTACTGGGAGGTCGAGGCTGAGTTCCAGGCCGTGGCCGGCACCTACCGGGGCCGCTGGTTCGACGAGAAGTTCAAGAAGCCTGAAGGCGACGAACACGCCAAGGCCGAACGGCTGTGGGATAAGGCCAGTGCCTATGCCCTGCGGCAGAAATGCCTCGGCAAGCACGGCACGGTCACGGAAGAAGCCAAACCGAAGACCGAAGCCTGTCCGATGCTGTACGACCTGACCAGCTTGCAGCGCGATGCCAACGGCCGCTTCGGCTTCTCGGCCCGCAACACGCTGGCGCTGGCGCAGGCGCTTTACGAGCGCCACAAGGTGCTGACCTATCCGCGTACCGACGCCCGCTGCCTGCCCGAAGACTATCTCGGTGAGGTCAAGGACACCCTGCGTTCGCTGTCTGAAAACGGCTTCGGCAAGCACGCCAGCACCGTGCTGGACAACGGCTGGGTGCACCCGAACAAGCGCATCTTCAACAACGCCAAGATTTCCGACCACTTCGCCATCATCCCGACCGGGGCGGCGCCGAAGAGTCTGTCGGAGCCCGAGCAGAAACTTTACGACCTCGTGGTCAAGCGCTTCATCGCCATCTTCTACCCGGCCGCCGAATACCTTGTCACCACCCGCATCACGCGTGTCGAGAACGAGCCGTTCAAGACCGATGGCAAGGTGCTGGTGACGCCGGGCTGGCTGGCTGTCTATGGCAAGGAAGCGCAGGGCGACGAAGAGAATCCCAACCTGCCGCCTTTGCAGAAGGACGAACGGGTCTGGGCCAATGATATCGAGGTCAAGGACTGTGCCACCAAACCGCCGCCGCGCTTCAATGAAGCGACGTTGCTGTCGGCCATGGAAGGCGCCGGCAAGTTGATCGAGGATGAAGAGCTGCGCCTCGCGATGTCCGAGCGCGGACTCGGTACGCCAGCGACACGCGCCGCCACCATCGAGGGCCTGATCGCCGAGGAATACGTGCACCGCAATGGCCGCGAACTGCAGCCCACCGCCAAGGCCGCCAACCTGCTGTTCGCCCTCGAACAGCTCAAGGTCGACGAGATCCGCTCGCCCGAACTGACCGGGATGTGGGAGTCGAAGCTCAGGGAAATGGAACAGGGACGCCTCAAACGCGAGGAGTTCATGGCGCACATCGGCGAGCAAACGCAGAAGATGGTGGAGCGTATCAAGACCGGCGAGTTCGCCGATCCGGATTTCGGTCCGCTCCAGACCCCCTGCCCGAAATGCGGTGGCGCCATCCACGAGACCTACAAGCACTTCAAGTGCGACAAGTGTGACTACAAGCTGTGGAAGGTCATCGCCAGCCGCCAGTGGGAACCCGAGGAGATGGATCAACTGCTGCGCGACCGCCAGATTGGCCCGCTGCAGGGCTTTCGCAGCAAGATGGGGCGCGCCTTCGCCGCCGTCATCAAGCTTAACGAAGAGCATGCGCCGAGCTTCGATTTCGGTAATGCAGAGGATGAGGGCGAGGAGGTCGATTTCAGCGGCCAGGAGCCGCTGGGCGCCTGCCCGAAATGCGGCAGTCGCGTCTTCGAGCAGCCGATGGCCTATGTCTGCGAGAAATCCACCGGCGCGGCGAAGACCTGCGATTTTCGTTCGGGAAAAGTCATCCTGCAACAGGAAATATCCCGCGCCGAGATGCAGAAGTTGCTCGAAACCGGCAAGACCAGCCTGTTGAAAACCTTCATCTCCAACCGCACCCGCAAGAAATTTTCCGCCTATCTGGTGCGTGGCGCCGATGGCAAGGTGGGTTTCGAGTTCGAGCAGCGTGCGCCCAAGGCCGGCAAGGCGGCACCCAAGGCGACGGCCAAGCCCGAAGCGGAAGCCAAGCCGGCCAAAGCTGTAAAAGCGAAAGCGGCGCCGGCGAAGAAAAAGCCGGTAGCCAGGAAAAAAGCCTAGGGTGTGTTCTCAATCAGGCGACGGTGGCGCCGGAGGCTAATCGGGAGGCGGGACAAGGCGCGATGACGAAGCGATGTGCGCACCTCGCGAGACGTCGCAACGCAGGAACGCGCCTTAGACTTCAGCCCACAGGCGGTCGATGTCCTTGATCCCCCACTTGGCCGCATCCTCGCGGCCGGTGATTTTCTCCGTCGTCCCCGGGCTGGAGATGTCGATGATTTCGGGCAGCAGATAGGTGTTCGACTTGGTCGAGAAAAACGCCTTAACCGTCGGCGCCAGCAGCGAGGTGAGTGACTGTTCGACCACGACTGCCAGGCGGTCGGAAGACAGGCGTACCAGCGAACCGGTCGGGTAGATGCCGATGCTTTTGACGAAGGCATGGAAGACGCGTTCGTCGAAGTGGCCTTTTGACCATTCCGCCATCTTGCGGATCGACTCGGCCGGATCCCAGCCGGCCTTGTAGGGGCGGTTCGAGGTGATTGCGTCATACACGTCGCAGACGGCCCCCATCTTGGCGTGGAGGCTGATCTCGGCATCCTTGAGACCCTCCGGATAGCCGCTGCCGTCGACCTTCTCGTGATGGTGCAGGCAGACGTCGAGCGCCATTGCGCCGGCCGTGCCGCCTTCGAGCAGCAGGCGATGGCCTTCGACGGGGTGGCTCTTGATGATGTTGAATTCCGCGTCGGTAAGCTTGCCCGGCTTGTTGAGTACCTCCAGCGGCATCATCGCCTTGCCCAGATCGTGCAACAGACCGGCCATGCCGGCGGCGCGGGTGGCCGTTTCATCGAGATCGAGCTGGCGCGACAAGGCCACCATCAGGGCGCAGACGGCCACCGAGTGCATGTAGGTGTAATCGTCCGCCGTCTTCAGGCGCGCCAGGCTGATGAGGGCGCCGGGGTTGCGCATCACCGAACTGGCAATTTCTTCCACCAGCTCGCCGGCTGCCGACGAATCGACAGCCTTGCCCATGCGTACTTCGTGGAACATGGAGACCACGGCTTGTTTCGCGGAGGCGCAGATCTTGACAGCGCGCTGTACTTCTTCGGTGATCGGTACGCGCTGCACCGCCCTGGGGTTGGGCGGCACGACTTTGGGCGGCTCTGCCTTGGGTGGTTCAGCCTGGGGCGGCGCAATGTGCTCCAGTGCGGTGTCGATCTGCGCTTCGACCTCCGGCTTGGTGACGCCAGTGACATCGAGCCCCTTCCGGGCGTCGATCCATACTTCATTGATGCCGCAGGCCTTGATCTGGCGCAGATCTTCCGGGTCTTCGAGGATGAACTTGGTGCGCCAGAACGGATGGCTCATCCACGAGCCGCACAACTCGTGGATGTGCATGCCCAGCGTGAGCTGTCCGACGGCGATTTTTTTCAGCATGTTAGACTCGCCGGTCCCCATTAATTGTGTGCGACATGGATATTTACCCGCTGTTTCAGGCGCTGATTCTCGGCGTCGTCGAGGGTCTGACCGAGTTTTTGCCGATTTCCAGTACCGGACATCTGATCCTGGCTAGCGACCTGCTGGATTTTAACGACGAACGTGGCAAGTTGTTTGCCATTGTGATCCAGTCCGGCGCGATTCTCGCCATTATCTGGGAATATCGGCAGCGCTTTGCCAGCGTCCTGAGGGGGCTGCCGGACGATCCGGTGTCGCGTCGTTTCGTCATCAATCTCGCCATCGCTTTCACGCCGCTGGCCGTGCTGGGTCTGTTGTTCGGCAAGGCGATCAAGGCGCATCTCTTCCAGCCGGTGCCGGTCGCCATCGCCTTTATTGTCGGTGCGTTCATTATTTTGTGGGCCGAGCGGCGCGAACACAAAATCACTATCCACTCAGTCGACGAGATCGGGCCACTCGACGCGCTCAAGCTCGGTTTTGCTCAGGCTGTCGCGCTGATTCCCGGCACTTCGCGTTCCGGTTCCACCATCATCGGCGGTTTGTTTTTCGGCCTGTCGCGCAAGGCGGCCACCGAGTTTTCCTTCTTCCTTGCCGTGCCCATTATCGGCGCAGCAACGCTTTACCAGCTCTGGCAGGAGCGCCATCTGCTAGTGATGGACGATCTTGGCATATGGGTGGTCGGTTTCGTCTCGGCCTTCGTCTCGGCCGTCCTCTGCGTGCGCTGGCTGTTGCGCTACATCTCGACCCACGACTTCACGATCTTCGCCTGGTATCGCATTGCCTTCGGCATCATCGTGCTGTTGACCTGGCAGTTTGGGTTGGTGAATTGGAGCAACCCCTGATCCTTTATTTTCATGGCTTTACCAGCGGTCCGGAGTCACGCAAGGTGCAGGCGTTGGCATCCAGGATGGCTGAGCGGGGTATCGCCGACCAGTTGATCTGCCCGCAATTGCCGGCTTCGCCGGCCGCCGCCATCGCGCTGGCCGATCAAATCATCACTGCAAAAGTCGGCGTGACCGAAGGAAATCCCCGTGGGACTGGCGAGACGGCGACTCTGATGGGGTCTTCCCTTGGTGGCTTCTATGCGACCCATCTCGCGGAAAAGCATCGTCTCAATGCGGTGCTGATCAACCCCGCCGTGGTTGCCGCGCTCGAACTGGAACGCTATCTGGGCCCGCAGACCTGGCTGTACAGCGGCGAACCCTTCGACTTCACGCGCCAGCACATCGACGAACTGGCCGCCCTTGAAGTGCCAGTGCTGGCAGACCCGGCGCGTTACTGGCTGCTCGTTGAGGAGGGTGACGAAACCCTGGATTACCGGCAAGCCGTGGCCCGTTATGCCGGCGCCCGCCAGACCGTGCTGCCGGGAGGCGATCACAGCTTCACGCGCTGGGACGACTATCTTGACGAGGTGCTGGCATTTGCCGGTCTGAAGTGAAGCCAAACAACGAACGCGACGGCATCGCTGCCGCCCTCGTTGCCTACACGCTGTGGGGATTGGTGCCGGTGTTTTTCAAGCAATTGGCCAGCGTGCCGGCGCTGGAGATCATCGCCCACCGCGTGCTCTGGTCGCTGCTGTTGCTCGGCGGTCTTCTGGCCGTGCGCGGCCGTCTCGGCGCGGCCTGGATTGCAGCCCAGAATCCGCGCATTCTGGCGCGCGTGGCCCTCGCCTCGATACTGATCGTCATCAACTGGCTCACCTTCGTCTGGGCGGTCAATGTCAATCGCGTTCTCGAAACCAGCCTCGGCTACTTCATCACGCCGCTTGTCAGCGTCGTGCTGGCGGTGGTTGTTCTTGGCGAGCGTTTGCGCACCCGCCAGTGGCTGGCTGTCGCACTCGCGGCCTGTGGCGTCGCGCTGGAAGGCTGGCGGATCGGCGGCCTGCCCTGGGTGTCGCTGGTGCTCGCCGCCTCCTTCGGCCTGTATGGCCTGCTGCGCAAGCAGTTGCCGCTCGACGCGGCGGGCGGCCTGTTGCTCGAAACGGCCTGCGCGGCACCGGTCGCGGGGCTGTATCTCCTTTGGCTGGGTAGCGCCGGACAGTTCGGCGGCACCCTGACAATCGATGTGCTGTTGATCGCCTCCGGTGCGGTGACGGCCGTTCCCCTGCTGCTGTTCGCCGTCGGTGCGCGCCGCCTGCCGCTGGTGACGCTCGGCTTCCTGCAATACACCGCGCCCTCGCTGACCTTCCTGCTGGCGATCTTTTATTACAGTGAGCCCATGGATCTGTCGCGCCTGCTGGCTTTCGCCGCGATCTGGGCGGGTTTGGCGCTCTACAGTACCGACCTGTTGCTGCAAAGGCGCCAATGAGCTTCGACCCGCGCCAGATGAAGCGCATCGAGCGCGATGGCTACAACCTGATCGGTGCGCGCTATGCCGCCGGCGCAGCGGCGCGGACGGCGCTGACAGATGCCCTGATCGAGGCTGCCCACCTGCAGCCAAATCAGAACGTGCTCGACCTCGCCGCCGGCCCCGGACTGCTGGCCAGTGCGGCCAGAGAGAAAGTCGGCGCTGGCGGAACGGCGATTGCCACCGACCTCGCCGAAGCGCAGCTGGCCTGCTGCCCCGGCCTGCCCCGGGTGGCCGCCGACGGCGAATATCTTCCATTTGTGAGCAATCACTTCGACCGCGTGCTTTGCGGGCTGGGTCTGATGGTATTTCCGGATACGGCGCGGGCACTGGCCGACGCGCGCCGCGTCATGGCGCCGGGCGGCATGATTGCCCTCTCGGTCTGGGGTGAGGCCGAGCACACCCCCCTGCTCGCCTGTGCGCTCGATTGCATGAAACGCCTGCTGCCAGCCCCGAAGGTGGCCCGGCCTTCGGTGTTCCGCTTTGGCACGACTGCCGCGCTCGGTGCGCCCCTTGCTGAAGCTGGCTTCGGTGAGATTGCCATCGAGACGATCATGATCGACAGCTATTTCGCCGATGCCGCCAGCTATTGGCAGGCCTTTCTCGACCTAGCCGGCGGTGCGGCGGGCAGTCTGGCGCGCCAGCCCGAGAGCATGCAGCAGCGTCTGGCCACCGAAGTCGCCCAGGAGTTGTCCGTCTTTGCCGGCGCAGATGGCTACGCCATGCAAAGTGCCGTGCTGATCGCCACGGCGACCAGGAAATAAAAAAAGCCCGCTGCACTTACGCAGCGGGCTTCACTCTCACGCAGGCGGAACTATTAACGGCCGCCGGAAAGCTTAATGTCGAAAACGTAGATCACGCCCAGAGCGTATGCGTTGCCCCTGGGGCCGAGGTACGAGGTCTGGTTGACGCGAGCAAAGTCAGCATAGGCGTAGGTGTTCTTGAAGATTTCGCGATTGATGAAAAGTTCGGTAGCAGCGGCATCGGTGTCGTTGTTCTTGCCGTACATCATGCCGACGTTGAAACCCGCCACCGGGGCGACGAAGCCCACACCAGGGCCTTTGCTATTCGTGCCGTAAAAACCGTCAGAATAGCTGGCCATGACCTTGACGACGCCGAAGTCGTAGCTGCCCGACACGCCGGCGAAGTTCTCGCTGCTATCCTCGCGCTTGGTTTCACCGACCACGCTCACGGAGAACTTGCCGGCGACGTAGGTCAAGCCAGCCGAGGTAGTCGCCTTGGCATCGTTGGTTCTCACGCCATCTTCCTTGCCGGCGAAGCCGACCTGTGCCGTAAAGCCGCTCATGCTAGGAGAAATGTATTGCAAGGACTGTGTCTGGCGGCCCCTGCCCCACGCGGCGACGCCGGAGTTGCCCAGCGCCGAGGCGGCGTTGGCAAGGCCGTTGAAATCGTAGCCGCCCATCATCTGGAACGGCACCGAATCCTGCCGGCCGAAGCGAACCTCGCCAAAGCTGCCGGAAAGGCCGGCCCAAGCCTGACGATTGAAGAACAGCTTGTCTTCCTTGCCGATCCGCAGGTCGCGGTCAATGCCGGCGGTCTCGAGTTTGAAGTTGGCCTTGAGTCCGCTGCCGAGATCGTTGCTGCCTTTCAGGCCGACGCGGGTGACCGAATTGCCTTGCGAACTGCCATCATCACCGCCGGAGTGGATCCGGGCGTTCCTGTCAGCGGCGTCATCGGCAATATTCTTGCCGTAGCTGATATCGACCAAGCCATACACGGCGAGCTCGGCATGGGCGGCGCCCATGGCTGTGAGAAGGATGGCAGCGGGAATCAGTTTCTTCATCATTTCAGTGACCTTCTTAAGAGTGTTGGTGTGCCATGCATCTGTAGCTGGCACATTGAATATTGGGATAGGCTTTAAAACTAAAGGGATATTTCAGGGAATGATTATATTTGCCTTTCGCAACCCTGAGCCTTTCCGGAGGAAGGTTGAATTATGAAAGGCATCCAGCTGTCTCAATTTCCCGACAGACGAATCCCTTGAGACAATCCGGTCCCCGTTATAATCCGCACCCCTCCTGCCGCACCCCTTCCTGTTTTCCATGAATCTCCTCTTTGAAGAGGATGGCGCCTTCAAGACCGGCACCATCGTCGCCGACAACGACGCGTCCCTGCAGGTCGACACGGCCAGCGGTAAACGCATCAAGCTGAAAGCAGCCAACGTGCTGCTGCGCTATGCCGCGCCCGCGCCCACCGAACTGCTGGCGCAAGCCGAAGCGCAGGCGGAGGCGATCGAGACAGAATTCCTGTGGGAGGTCTGCCCGGAAGCCGAGTTCGGCTTCGAGGAACTGGCACGTGAGTATGTCGGCCATGCGCCGGCTCCCGTCGAAGCCGCCGCCGTGTTGCTGCGGCTGCAGGCTGCGCCGATCTACTTTCACCGCAAGGGCAAGGGGCGCTTCCGGAAAGCGCCGCCGGAAATATTGCAGGCCGCGCTTGCCGGGCAGGAGAAAAAGCGCCAGCAGGCGCTCGCCATCGGGCGCATGGCGGACGAACTCAAGGCCGGACAATTGCCGGCGGAGTTTGCGCCGCTGCTCAATCAGCTGCTTTACAAGCCGGATCGTAACCGGCCGGAGACCAAGGCACTGGAAGCCGCCTGTGCCGAGCTGGGGAAAAGTCCGGAACGCCTGCTGCATAGTTGCGGCGCGTTGCCCGACAGTCACGCCTATCATCTCGGCCGGTTCTTGTTCGAGCATTTCCCCGCTGGCCATGATGGTGCGGGGGGCACGAATTTCCCTGCCTATGCCGATGCGGTCGATCCGCCCGATCTGCCGTTGGCGGAGGTGCGGGCTTTTTCCATCGACGACGCGCACACCACCGAGATCGACGATGCCTTTTCGCTCACCGTCAATGCAGACGGCAGCCTGCGCGTCGGCATCCACATCGCCGCGCCGAGTCTCGGTTTCGGGCCGGATTCCGATCTCGGCCGCATTGCCCGCAGCCGCTTGTCGACGGTGTATATGCCCGGCCGCAAGATCACCATGCTGCCGGAAGATGTCATCGAGAGCCATACGCTGGATGCTGGGCACAATGTGCCGGCGCTGTCGCTCTACCTCGATGTCGCGTCCGATTTGCGCGTGCTCGGTCATGAGACAAAGATCGAGTGTGTGCCAGTGGTCGCCAACCTGCGCCACCACGACATCGAGCCGGTGTTCAACACCGAAACACTGGCGACCGGCCTGCCGGACTTTCCTTTCCGTGACGAGCTCAAGTGCCTGTGGGAACTCGCCACCGTGCTCGAAGCCGCACGGGGACAAGGAAGCCAGTCGCCCGCCAAGCAGAATCGCAAGGACTACAGTTTCGTCGTTGACTGGGATGCCGAAACATCCCAGGGCCGCGGTCGGGTCAGCATCGAGGAGCGCCCGCGCGGCAGTCCGCTCGACACCCTGGTCGCCGAACTGATGATTGTCGCCAATGCCACCTGGGGGGCGCTGTTGCGCGATGCCCGCATCCCGGCACTGTATCGCGCCCAGACGGCGGGCAAAGCGCGCATGACCACGGTGGCCACCCCGCACGAAGGGTTGGGCGTCGATTGCTACGCCTGGTCAACCTCGCCGCTGCGCCGCTTTGCCGATCTAGCCAACCAGTGGCAACTCATCTCGCACTTGCGCGGCGAGCCGCCGGCCTACCCGCCGAAGTCGGCTGATCTCATGGCGGCGCTGCGCGATTTCGAACTGACCTACGCGAGCTATGCCGAATTCCAGCGCGGCATGGAACGTTATTGGTGCCTGCGCTGGCTGGCGCAGGAGAACGTCACCACTGTCGACGCACAGGTGTTGAAGGAAAACATCGTGCGTCTCGACCATCTGCCGCTAGTGTTGAAAGCCAGCGGCATGCCGACGCTCGAACGCGGTGTGCGGGTGCGGCTGGCGGTCTCCGAGATCGACCTGCTGGTGGCCGAGGCAAAGGCGACATTCACTGAATTGATTGAATTGCCGGGTCCGGATAGCGTTGATGCAGGCTTAACCGACAACGGAGCGGATGCCGACGGGGAGTAAAATTCCCCGATGTTCGCCTTCCTCAGATGGCCCGCCCCGCTGGCGGCGATGGATCCACCGCAGCGCAGCCTGACGCTGGCCTTGGGCGTGTCGTTGTTTCTGCACGCGATCCTGCTGTCGATCCACTTCAAGTTGCCAGAGGCGCTGGACCGCGTGCGCGAACAGGCGCTCGATGTCATCCTCGTCAATGCCAAGCATGCCGCCAAGCCGACCCAGGCGCAGGCCAAGGCGCAGGCCAACCTGGACGGTGGCGGCAATACTGATGAACCGCGGCGCGCCAAGACGCCCCTGCCGCCCACCAAGCAGGAACAGTCCGGCGATGATCTGGCCAGCGCACAGGCGCGCGTCGTGCAGATGGAGGCGCAGCAACGCGAACTGCTTACCCAGACCCAATCCACGCGCACCGCCAAGGTCGATGCCGATCGCATCCCGCCGAAACCGCAGCCGGAACAGGAAATCTCCGGCCGCGACCTCGCCACCCGCGCGCTGGCACTGGCCCGGCTGGAAGGAGAAATCGCCCGCAATATCGAGGAATACAACCAGCGCCCCAAACGGCGCTTTCTTGGCGCACGCGTCACGGAATACCGTTTCGCCCAGTACGTCGAGGACTGGCGCCAGAAGGTCGAGCGCGTCGGCAACCTCAACTACCCCGACTCCGCCAAGGGCAAACTCTACGGCAGCCTGGTGCTGACCGTGGCAATCAAGAAGGACGGTGAACTGGAGCGCGTCGAGATCAACCGCTCCTCCGGCCACAAGGTGCTGGACGAGGCGGCGCGGCGCATCGTGCGCCTGGCGGCGCCCTATGCCGATTTTCCCGAAGCCGTGCGCCGCGACACCGATATCATCGAAATCACCCGCACCTGGTCATTCACTGGCGCCGATCAGTTGCGCGCCGATTAACTCGATGTGCCCACCTAAAGGGAAACTCCCATGACCACCCAATCTGCCGATGCTGTCAGCATGGCCCTGTTCTGCGATTTCGAAAACATCGCGCTCGGCGTGCGCGACGCCCAGTATGAAAAGTTCGACATCAAACCGGTGCTGGAACGACTGCTGCTCAAGGGCAGCATCGTCGTCAAGAAGGCTTATTGCGACTGGGATCGCTACAAGGCTTTCAAGGCCCCGATGCACGAGGCGAACTTCGAACTGATCGAAATTCCGCATGTGCGCCAGTCCGGCAAGAACTCCGCCGACATCCGCATGGTGGTCGATGCGCTCGACCTCTGTTACACCAAGGCGCATGTCAATACCTTCGTCATCATCAGCGGCGACTCGGATTTCTCGCCGCTGGTTTCCAAGTTGCGCGAAAACAACAAACGCGTGATCGGCGTCGGCGTCAAGCAATCGACCTCCGACCTGCTGATTGCCAACTGCGACGAATTCATCTACGTCGATGATCTGGTGCGCCGCCGCCAGCGCGAGGTGGCCGACAAGCAGAACCGCCGCCCGCCCAATGTTGTCGATCCGCAGCAACAGGAAGCGCGGCGCCTCAAGGGTCTCGACATGGCGGCCGCCACGCTCGAAGCCCTGCTCGAGGATCGCGACGACGACGAGCGGGTCTGGGCCTCGGTGCTCAAAGAAGCCATCAAGCGCCGCAACCCCGGCTTCAACGAAACCTATTTTGGCTACAAGACCTTTGGCGCCATGCTCGAAGATGCCGACAAGCGCGGCCTGCTCGAATTCGGCCGCGACGAGCGTTCGAGCGCCTATGCCAAGCGCCGGGTTTCCGGCGCAGCGCCGCATATTCTTGAAGAGGGGGCCGCTGACGCCGTAGCGCCAGCGCCGACTTTTGCCGAAACGACCGTGATTGCCGAACCGGTGGAGCCGGCCGCCAGCGCCGAAGCCGCTCCGGCGGCGGAGGTGAATCGGCGGCGGCGTGGTCGGGGTCGCAAGCCGCAACCCGAGAGCATGCAGGCGCTTAACGGCAATGTGCCTGCGCCGACAGTTATTCCCGATGCGGAGCAGCCGGCAACACCACCCGCTGCCGCACCGCAGGCGGATGCCACGCAAGCCAAGCCCCCAAAGTCCCCACGCCCCAGGCAGCCGCGCGCCCAGACACCCCGCAAGCCGCGCACCAGCAAACCAAAAAAGACGCCAAGCGGGGAGTCGTAAGACCATGACTGACCGTTACGCTGTCTTTGGCAACCCCATTTCGCACAGCAAGTCGCCACGCATTCATGCCCTGTTTGCTGCCCAGACCCGGCAGAACATCAGCTACGAAGCCTTGCTGGCCCCCCTTGACGGATTTGCTGCGGCAGTCGAAGCCTTTGCCAGCAGTGGCGGCAAAGGCGCCAATGTCACCGTGCCGTTCAAGGAGGAGGCCTTTCGGCTGGCAACCAGCCTCACGCCGCGCGCCCAAGCCGCCGGTGCGGTCAATACCTTGAGCTTTGCCGAGGGTGTGATCAGCGGCGATAATACCGATGGTGCCGGTCTGGTGCGTGACCTCAAGGCCAACCTGGGTTGTGACATCCAGGGCAAGCACATCCTGCTGCTGGGCGCGGGCGGTGCAGCGCGTGGCGTGATTCTGCCCTTGTCGCAAGAACAACCGGCCGCGCTGACCATTGCCAATCGCACCGAGGAGAGAGCCTTTCGACTGGCGCTCGAATTTGCCGGCAGGACCGACGTTCTACCCGAGGCCTGCAGCTTTGCCCAGCTCGCCGGCCGGGAATTCGACCTGGTCATCAATGCCACCTCGACCGGCCTGTCCGCTACCGAGTTGCCGCTGCCGCCGCACCTGTTCGCCCCCCGCGGTCTGGCTTACGAAATGGTCTATGGCCAGCAAACCCCCTTCATGCAGCAGGCCCGGGCAGCGGGTTGCCGGGTTGCCGACGGTCTGGGCATGCTGGTCGAGCAGGCGGCGGAGGCCTTTTTCGGCTGGCGTGGCGTGCGTCCGGCCACCGGACCAGTACTGGTGGCGCTAAAGGGATGAGGCCCGCGCCGCGCTGGCTGAAGCAATTACTGGCGTTCGTTTTTCTTGGCCTGCTGCTGTGGCAGGGCTGGTATCTGGGCTGGGTAGTCTGGTGGCGCTATGTTGACCCCGGTCAGACCAGTTTCATGGTGATGCGCCTCGATGCGCTGCGCGAGAAGAGTCCCAAGGCCAAGCTCCAACAGCGTTGGGTGCCGTACGGAAAAATATCGGTGCAGTTGAAGCGCGCCGTGGTGGCGGCGGAAGACGACAAGTTCATCGTGCACGAAGGCTTTGATTGGGAAGGCATCCAGAAGGCCCTCGAAAAAAACCAGAGGAAGGGCAAGGTGGTGGCCGGCGGCTCGACCATCAGTCAGCAGCTTGCCAAGAACCTGTTCCTGTCCTCGGACAAGACGCCCTGGCGCAAGGCGCAGGAAGCGATCATCACCGTCTGGCTCGAATTGCTGTGGGACAAGCGGCGCATCCTTGAGGTCTATCTCAACGTGGTCGAATGGGGCGACGGCATATTCGGCGCCGAAGCCGCCGCCAGTCACTATTTTGGCAACAGCGCCAGCCAGTTGTCAGCCGTGCAGGCGGCGCGCCTGGCGGTGATGTTGCCGGCGCCGCGCCGCTTCGAGAAGAACCCGAATTCAGAATATCTCAATCAGCGCACGCAACTGATCTTGGCCCGCATGCATTACTCCGCAGTGCCCTGAGCGCTGCATCCTGACAGGCTTCGCCAAAAGGAAGGGCCATCCGGTCCTTGCGGTTGCCGGATGGCCCTGGTGAGCGGACGAGAGTTACTTGCCCGGCGCCGACCTCAATGCGCCAAATGAGGAGGCGTCCAGACCGGTCTTGCCGTCTGCAGCCGCTGCTGTTGTGGCAGTCTTCGCGGGGATGGCCCCCGCATCCATAACCGCCCCTTCCTTGCCAATGCCGATGGACTGATCGACCGGTGGCATGTTGTGCGCGATACCCTTGTGGCAGTCGATGCAGGTCTTGCCTTGCTGCCAGCCGAGCTGGTGCGTGCTGGAAGCGCGCCGCCCCTGCTCTGCGTAATCCATGTAGTCAAAGTGGTGGCAATTGCGGCACTCCTGGGAATCGTTTTTCTTCATCCGGTTCCATTCGTTCTGTGCCAGCACCGCACGCTTGGCATTGAACTTCTCCGGCGTGCTGATGGTGCCGAGAATCTTGTGGAACACCTCATTCGATGCCTGGATCTTGCGCACGATTTTCGGCCCCCATTCCTTCGGCACATGGCAGTCGGGGCAGGTCGCCCGCACGCCGGTGCGGTTGGAATAGTGAATGGTGTTGCGGTATTCCTGATAGACGTTCTTCTCCATCTCGTGGCAGGAAATACAGAATGCCTCGGTGTTGGTCAATTCCAGGACGGTGTTGAAGCCGCCCCAGAACATGATGCCGACGACAAAGGCGATGCCAAAGCCGCTGAAGGCCAGCGCCTTGATTTTGCTGAAAGCTGATCCGATCATGGCTGGGCCCTCACTGCAGGCCGACGCCGGGCCGGAAGGTGTTGCCCACCAGCGGCTGGGCATCTGCCTGCGACACATGGCATTGGGTGCAGAAGTAACGCAGTGGCGAGATGTTTGACAGCTCCACGCCGTCGCGCGTCTTGAAGTGCGTTACCGAGACCTTGGTTGCGCCGCTTTCACGGGTCTTGGCCCAGCTGTGGCAGTCCATGCATTTATTGAAGTTCATGGTTATCTGGTAATCGCGGATCGTGTGCGGAATCAGCGGTGGTTGCTGCACAAAGTCGCGTGGCAGCGGTTTCGCGTCCTTGATCTGCCGGTACATGTCGGCCTCAGGAGTCTGTGAGATCGGCGTGTCGCCACGCAAAGACTGGACCCTCACCGGGGCATCGGCGGCATAAGCAGCGGCGGCGCCCAGAATTGCCACCAGCGTCAGGCTACGCAAAATTTTCTTGATCATGATGTTGTCCTCCGATGAGTCGAAGCAGAAAAGCGGGTCGTGAAACGGAATACGTCGAGCGCACAAACTTCGATACAGCGACCGCAGTTGGTGCATTCGGGGTCTTTGATGAGGGGTGAGCCGTCGCCCTTGAGGGCGGGGCGGATCACCTGTGGTTCCGGACACACGGTGAAACAATCCATGCAATCGTCACAGGCAGCGCGCTTGGCTGCGGAGACGCGTGGCACGGCCGTGCGATTGAGCAGCGCGTAGGTGGCGCCCATCGGGCAGAGGTGCCCGCACCAGCCACGGCTGGCCACCAGCAGGTCGTAGAGAAAAATCCCCAGCACCACCAGCCAGCCGAAGCCCATGCCGAAGATCAGGCCGCGGTGGAGCATCGATACCGGATTGACGAACTCCCAGACCATATTACCGGTCACGAATGCGGTAACGAGCAAGCTACCCAGCAACCAGTAACGCGTCGAGGCAGCCGGCGCGCGACCACCCTTGATGCCCAGCTTGCGCCGCAACGCGGCAGCGGCGTCGGTAATCGGGTTGACCGGGCAGACCCAGGAACAGAACACGCGCCCGCCGACCAGGAGATAGAAGGCAACGACAATCGCGACACCAATCAGCGCATCCTGGTAAGGCATGTAGCCGGCAGCCCAAGACTGCATGATCAGCAGCGGGTCGGTCAGCGGCAGTACGCCTAGTGTCATCGAGGAGGACAGGTTGCCCGTGACGATCCAGATGCCGAACCAGGGGCCGAGCAGGAACAGGCCAAGAATTCCGGCCTGCGACATGCGCCGCAACAGCAACCACTTGCCCCAGCGCAGCCGGGCGAAGAAAGTCGGCGCTGGTACGACGGCGTCAGTCGTGTTGCCGGGGGCGGCGCTGGCCTTTTCCATCACGGCTTCCATGTCGAATCGAGGGTGGGTTGCGCCGGAGCGGGTGGCGTGCCTTCCATGCCGCGCACCGGCAACTGGATTTGTTCGCCGATCAGCGAACCGCCATGCGCGGCCTTCTCTTCCCAACTCTTGCGATAGTGGTCGGGGAGACTGCCCTTGGCGAGCTTGATCGGATAAATCTTGATCGCGGCTTCCGGCAGCACACAAGCCCGTTCGCACTTGCCGCAGCCCGTGCAATGTTCCGAGTGCACGGTCGGCAGCAACAGCGCGTGACGGTCCGAGCGTGGGTTGTGCAGATTTTCCAGCGTAATCGCCTTGTCGATGACCGGGCAGACGCGGTAGCAGACATCGCAACGCAGGCCGAGGAAATTGAGGCAATTCTCCTGATCCACCAGTGCTGCCAGACCCATGCGCGCCTTGCCGATATCCTTGAGCGAACGGTCCAGTGCGCCTGACGGGCAGGCCGCGACACAGGGAATGTCCTCGCACATCTCGCACGGCTTGTCGCGTGCCGTGAAGTAGGGCGTGCCCGTCGCCACCGGCGTGCCGGGCGAGGCAAGCTTCAACATGTCGTAGGGGCAGCCATGCACGCACAGCCCGCAACGCAGGCAGGCGGCCAAAAACGCATCCTCCACCAGCGCCCCCGGCGGGCGCAGCGCCTGCGCCGGCAGGGCGGATGCCTGCCGCGCATAGAGCCCCAGGCCCAGCGAGAACAGGCACGCGCCCCCCGCCACTCCGGCCACCTTTGACAAGGTGGCGAGAAATTGGCGGCGCGATTCCTTTACCGGCGTTGATGCAGCCATCGTCCATCCGTCATCAGGCCTTGACGACCTTCACCGCACATTTCTTGAAGTCGGTCTCTTTCGAGATCGGGCAGGTGGCATCGAGGGTCAATTTATTGACCAGCTTGGCCTCGTCGAAGAAGGGCACGAAGATCAGGCCGCGTGGCGGCTTGTTGCGGCCGCGGGTTTCGATGCGGGCGATCATGTCGCCGCGCCGTGACACGACCTTCACCTCCATGCCGCGCGAGAAACCGCGTGCCTTGGCATCGTCGTGGTGCATGAAGATCTGCGCCTCGGGTACGGCACGATGCAGTTCGGCGACGCGCCGCGTCATGGTGCCGGTGTGCCAGTGTTCCAGAACGCGACCGGTGCACAACCAGAGGTCGTATTCCTTGTCCGGCATTTCCGGCGGGTCCTGGTAGGGCAGCGCAAATATCACCGCCTTGCCGTCCTTGTGGCCATAGAATTTCACGCCCTCACCGGTCTTGACATAGGAGTCATAGCCTTCGCGGAAGCGCCACAAGGTCTCCTTGCCGTCTACCACCGGCCAGCGGAGGCCGCGCGCCTTGTGATAAACATCAAACGGTGCCAGGTCATGCGCCTTGCCGCGACCGAACTGGGCATATTCCTCGAACAAACCCTTCTGCACATAATAGCCATAGGCCTTGGATTCGTCGTTCATGTAGCCTTTGAAGCCGCTGGCGTGGGCGTTGGCTTTCTCCACATCGGCCAGCGGGAACTTGTTGACCACCTTGTTGGCATAGAGAACGTCGTAAAGCGTCTTGCCCTTGTATTCCGGTTTCTTGGCAAGCAGTTCGGCGGGCCAGACTTCCTCCATCTTGAAGCGCTTGGAAAATTCCATGTACTGCCAGAGATCGGATTTCGAATCGCCCGGCGCATTGACCTGCTGGCGCCAGAATTGGGTACGGCGCTCGGCGTTACCGAAAGCACCCTCTTTCTCGACCCACATGGCCGACGGCAAAATCAGGTCGGCGGCCAGCGCCGAGACCGTCGGGTAGGCGTCGGAAACGACGATGAACGTTACTGGGTTGCGCCAGCCGGGATAGATCTCGTCATTGACGTTCGGTCCGGCCTGCATGTTGTTGGTGGTGCTGGTCCAGTAACACTTGAGCTTACCGTCCTTCAACGCGCGGCTCTGCGCTACGGCATGCAGCCCGATCTTGTCGGAGAGCGTGCCATCCGGCAATTGCCAGAGTTCTTCGGTGATTTTGCGGTGCGCGGGATTGGTCACCACCATGTCGGCCGGCAGGCGATGGGCGAAGGTGCCCACTTCGCGCGCTGTGCCGCAAGCGGATGGTTGGCCGGTCAGCGAGAAGGGGCCATTGCCTGGTTCGCTGATCTTGCCCGTCAGCAGATGCACGTTGTAGATCATGTTATTGACCCAGGTGCCGCGCGTGTGCTGATTGAAGCCCATGGTCCAATAGGAGACGATCTTCTGTTTCGGGTCGGCATACAGTTCGGCGAGCCGCTTGAGCTTGTCGGCCGGCACGCCCGAGAGTTTCGCCACCTTATCAAGCGTGTATTCCGAAACAAACTTGGCGAACTCCTCGAAGGTGGAGTCCTTGGCTGCGCCGGTGTTCCCCTTCGGTTTGCCGTCGGCGCCCGGATAGCCATTGCTGGTGGCGTTCTTTTCCAGGGCATGGCCGGGACGCAGGCCGAAGCCGATGTCGGTCTCGCCCATCTTGAAGTTGACGTTTTTCTTGACGAACTCCTGGTTGACCTTGCCGGTGCTGATGATGTGGTGGCAGATGTAGTTGAGGATCGCCAGGTCGGTGTTCGGCACGAAAATCATGCCCAGGTCGGCCAGGTCGAAGCTGCGGTGCTCGAAGGTGGATAGCACCATTACCTTGGCATCGACGTGCGTCAGCCGCCGGTCGGTGATGCGCGACCAGAGAATCGGGTGCATTTCGGCCATGTTGGCGCCCCACAGCACGAAAGAGTCCGCATGTTCAATGTCGTCATAACAACCCATCGGCTCGTCAATGCCGAAGGTGCGCATGAAACCGGCGACGGCGGAGGCCATGCAGTGGCGGGCATTGGGGTCGAGGTTGTTGGAGCGGAACCCGGCCTTCCACAATTTGGCAGCTGCGTAGCCTTCCCAGATGGTCCATTGTCCGGAGCCGAACATGCCGACGCCAGCCGGGCCGTCAGTCTTGAGCGTCTCTTTCCATTTCTTGGCCATGACGTCGAAGGCTTCGTCCCATGAGACCTCGACAAAGCTGCCATTCTTGTCGTACTGGCCGCCTTTTTTGCGCAGAAGCGGCTTTTTCAGGCGGTCGGCGCCATACATGATCTTGGACAGGAAATAGCCCTTGATGCAGTTGAGGCCTCGGTTGACCGGTGAGTCTGGATCGCCCTGGGTCGCGACGACGCGGCCTTCCTGGGTGCCGACCAGCACGGAGCAACCGGTGCCACAGAAGCGGCACGCCGCCTTGTCCCAGCGGACCACGGTCGGGTTGGCGCCTGACGCCTCTTTTTTTGCCGCAGCAGCGGTCAGGGGAAGCGAAATACCCGCTGCGGCTGCAGTGGCGGCAACGGCATTGGCCTTGATGAACCCACGACGATCCATGTTCATGCTGTCATCTCCTTCATGAGATTCTCATCTGAATATTGATAAACCAAAGCTGCGTCTGAAATGCAATCAATCAAATGCACCTTGAGCAGGGAATCTTCGACGCTGTAACCGGCGCCATCCTCCAGCGTCAGGACGATGCGTCCACCATCTTCCTCGGCGGCGTGGATTTCCACGCCGGCAATGTTGCGTAGAGCGGCCAGAGCCTCGGGAAACCGCGCGGGCAGAGCCCGCACGAGCACGCCAGTAATATTCATTTCATTACCTCATGATTTTCAGCCGAGATGCGCACTGCGTGATTCGGACACGGCGCAACGCAGGCGCCACATCCGGTACATATCGACAGGTCAACCGCGGGGCGGGCGGCTTGTCCCACTTGTGGGTGAAAACGAATCGCCCCCGCTTCGCAGATGTCGCCGCAGGTACGGCAAACCACACCAGCCCATGCGAGACAAGTTTCGCTGATGACGGCCACGTTTTGCCATGCCACGCCACCAGGCTGATCCTGCAGGGCTTTGGGTGTGCAGGCATCCACACACTCGTGGCAGAAGGTGCATTCATGTTCACCGCGCAAGAAATCGATTTCCGGAAATCCGCCATCGCCGCGCATCACGATACCCGTGGGGCAAACGTCGATGCAGGCATTGCAGCGCGTACATGCGGCCAGGAAACCGGTTTCGGGCTGTGCCCAAGGTGGCCGCAAGAATTGCCGTGCTGAAGCCTTGGCGCGGAAGAAGCCGCGACGTGACAAATTAACGGAAGCCTCCACTAGATCGCTTCGCCTTTTTTCGAAAAATGATCATTAAATATTACGCAATAGCGACAGCAGAGACATTGATTGAAGTCAATTGTTTTTCACTCTGTTGCTCTTGACCGGGCCGGGCTATGTTTCGGGAGGAAACCCATTCTGAACTACTGAATAAGATTCCTGATTCCTTGAAGCTGTGCAGCTCTGGTCGGGAAAGAGAAAGCAAAACCCGCTTGCCACTGCGAGGATTTTGACCAGCAGTCAATCCCGAGCAGCAAACTCAACATTCAAATTGCTTGATGGTCGTCAATTCAATAAAAATAGGGAGAATCTACGATGTATCGATCCAATAGTTTTTTAGGTTAACGATATGAATATTTCAAGCGTCATTGTCATTCCCCATCCCGACCAAATTGAGCCGGTGCAGCGCTTGCTGCGTGAAGTCGAAGGTGTCGAGGTGCATGCGGTTTCACCGGAGGGCAAGATCGTCGTCACGCTGGAAGCGGAGGACGATCGTGCGACATCCCATATTTTCAATTTCGTCAGCCATATGGACGGCGTGCTGTCGGCGGCGATGGTCTATCACCAAAACGAACCTAATCCAGAAGCACTCATTTCTTTAGAGGCTTAGCCGTCAGGCGATGCCGCAACCATGATTAACGAGAGGGAGGTTGGCTATGAAACTGACACGGCGTGAATTCATCAAGACAAACGCGGTTGCTGCTGCTGTCGGCGTGGCGGGCATGTCCATTCCCGGCGCCCAGGTCTTAGCTCAGGCGGGGGGTGGTGACGGCGTGCGCTGGGACAAGGGCGTGTGTCGTTACTGCGCGGTTGGTTGCGGTGTGCTGGTCGGCGTCAAGGATGGGCGCATCGTCGCCACCCAGGGTGACCCCGATGCGCCGGTGAATAGCGGCCTGAGCTGCGTCAAGGGCTACTTCCTGGCGAAAATGTTGTATGGCAAGGATCGCCTGACCCAGCCCTTGCTGCGCAAGAAGGACGGCAAATTCGACAAGAACGGCGAGTTTGTTCCCGTGTCCTGGACTGAAGCCTTCGACATCATGGCCGAGAAGGTCAAGGCGACGATGAAGAACCCCGACCAGGGTCCTTTCGGCGTTTCGATGTTCGGCTCCGGTCAATGGACGATCTGGGAGGGTTATGCCGCCAACAAGCTGATGAAGGCTGGTTTCCGCTCCAACAGTCTTGACCCCAACGCGCGCCACTGCATGGCTTCGGCGGTAACCGGCTTCATGCGCACCTTCGGCGCCGACGAGCCGATGGGCTGCTACGACGACATCGAGCATGCCGATGCCTTCGTGCTGTGGGGGGCGAACATGGCCGAGATGCACCCGATCCTCTGGTCACGCATCACCAACCGCCGCCTCACCGCCAAGCACGCCAGGATCAACGTGCTATCAACCTTCGGTAACCGTTCCTGCGAGCTGGCTGATAGCGAGCTGATCTTCAAGCCGCAGTCCGATCTGGCGATCATGAACTACATCTGCAACTACATCATCCAGAACGGCAAGGTCAACAAGGACTTCGTCGCCAAGCACGTTAATTTCCGCAAGGGCGTGACCGACATCGGCTACGGTCTGCGGCCCAATCATCCGCTGGAGCAGGTCGCCGGCAACAACGGCTATGCGGGGCCCGTGGGTGCGGACGGCAAGCCCACGGTCAAGGGCAACCCCAACAACTCGTCGTCCATTACTTTCGACGATTTTGCCAAATTCGTCTCCGAATACACGCTCGACAAGGCACACGAAATCTCCGGCGTGCCCAAGGACAAGCTCGTGGCGCTGGCCAAGGTCTATGCCGATCCCAAGACCAGGGTCACCTCGTTCTGGTGCATGGGCTTCAATCAGCACACGCGCGGCACTTGGGTCAACAACATGATCTACAACGTGCATCTGCTGGTCGGCAAGATCTCCGAGCCGGGCAACAGCCCCTTCTCGCTGACCGGCCAGCCCACGGCCTGCGGCACGGCGCGCGAAGTGGGCACTTTCGCCCACCGTCTGCCCGCCGACATGGTTGTCACGAATCCCAAGCATCGGGAAAAGGCGGAACATATCTGGAAATTGCCGGCCGGCACCATTTCCGAGCGCGTCGGCTACCACGCCGTGCTGCAAAGTCGCATGCTCAAGGATGGCAAGATCGGTTTCTACTGGACCAGCACCACCAACAACATGCAGGCTGGTCCGAACATCAATGAGGAGATGCTCCCCGGCTGGCGCAATCCCAAGGCCTTCGTCGTCGTTTCCGATATCTATCCGACGGTCTCCGCGATGTCCGCCGACCTGATCCTGCCCTGCGCCTCATGGATGGAGAAAGAAGGCGCCTTCGGCAACGCCGAGCGGCGCGGCCAGTTCTGGCGCCAGCAGGTCAAGGCGCCGGGGGATAGCATGTCCGATCTGTGGCAGTACATGGAATTCTCGAAGCGCTTCAAGACCGACGAAGTCTGGCCGGCCGAGTTGCTCGACAAGAACCCGCAGTACAAGGACAAAACGCTCTACGAAGTGCTCTACACCAATGGCGAGAGCAATAAATTCGGCAAGGACGAGGCCGCCAGGGTCAATGCACACGCCTGGGCGGGTTACACCAACGATGAAACCGAGTTTTTCGGTTACTACGTGCAAAAGGGCCTGTTCGAGGAATACCGCAAATTTGGTTTGGGCGAGGCCAAGGATCTTGGCGAGTTCGATCACTACCACAGGGTGCGCGGCTTGCGCTGGCCGGTGGTGAATGGCAAGGAAACCCTCTGGCGCTATCGCGAGGGCTTTGACCCCTACATCAAGGTAGGTGAGACGCTGAAGTTCTACGGCAAGCCGGACGGCAAGGCAGATATTTACGCGCTGCCCTATCAGCCCGCCGCCGAGGTACCGGACAAGGAGTTTGATCTGTGGCTGTGTACTGGTCGCGTGCTGGAGCACTGGCACACCGGTTCGATGACGCGGCGTGTCCCGGAGCTCTACAAGGCCTTCCCGGATGCGGTGGTCTGGATGCACCCGAAGGACGCCGAAAAGCGCGGCATCAAGCGCAACGACATCGTCAAGGTAGCCACGCGGCGTGGTGTGATCGAATTGCGCGCCGAGACCAAGGGCCGTAACAGGATGCCCGAAGGGACGATCTTCATTCCCTTCTTCGATGAACATCGCCTGGTCAACAAACTCATCCTGGATGCCACCTGCCCGATCTCGAAAGAGACGGACTTCAAGAAGAACGCAGCCAAGATGTGGAAGGTTTGACGTCATCATCAACCTATGAATGCGGGAGGCGCATCAGGGGGTGCGCTTCCCTTGGCTAGATCATGGACCAGGAAAGCAAACCCAAACCTGCGGGATCAAACGCAGCCCGGCGCCAGTTCCTCGCCGATACCGCGCGCATGGCGTGCGGCGTCGGTCTCTTGGGGCTTGGACTCGGGTTTTATGCGCGTCAAGCCACGGCGCTGCCCCCGGTCGCCTTGCGCCCCCCCGGCGCTTTGCCGGAAGCCGAGTTCTCCGCCGCCTGCATCCGCTGCGGCATGTGCGTGCGCGATTGCCCTTTCAACATGCTCCATTTGGCGAAGGCAGGCGAGCCAATGTCGATCGGTACGCCTTATTTCATTGCCCGCCAGGCGCCTTGTGAAATGTGCGAGGACATTCCGTGCTTAAAAGCCTGTCCGACCGGCGCACTGGATCATTCGCTCACCGACATCGCCAAGGCGAAGATGGGTTTGGCCGTGTTGGTGGACCAGGAAATTTGCCTGAATTTTCTTGGCCTGCGTTGCGACATCTGTTACCGCGTTTGTCCGCTGCTCGACAAGGCGATAACGCTCGCGCCTCAGCCCAATCCGCGCACCGGTACCCACACGTTGTTCATCCCGGTGGTGCATTCGAATCACTGCACGGGGTGCGGACTTTGCGAGAAGGCCTGCCCCACGGAAATCGCCGCGATCAAGGTATTTCCGCTCTACATGGCCAAAGGCCAGCTCTCGGCGCATTACCGGCTCGGCTGGGTCGAGAAGGAAAAGGCGGGCGGCTCGCTCGTGACACCGGATATCCAGCACCAGTACCACCTGCCCGAAGGTCTGCGCTATGAGTATGCGCCCGGCAAAGGCCTATCCACAGTGCCGCAAGGCGAAGTGCCGCCAGCTCCCGCCGCCCCCGTCATCCCCAAAGCCATTCAGGGGAATAAATTATGAACGCAACTCCCCTGCGTCCGGGTGCTGCGGTCATTGCCGAGAGGGGCTGGTTTGCCGCGCACAAATGGCTGATCCTGCGCCGGGCGAGCCAGATCGGCATCTTGTTGCTGTTCCTGGTCGGTCCATGGTTCTCGCTGTGGATCGTCAAGGGCAATCTCAATTACAGCTACACGCTGGACATCTTGCCGCTGACCGACCCCTATCTGCTCCTGCAAATGCTGGCGGCGGGTCACACACCGGAAAAGCTGGCGTGGATAGGTGTCGCGATCGTGGTGATTTTCTATTTCCTGCTGGGCGGACGCACCTACTGCTCATGGGTCTGCCCAGTCAATCCGGTGTCGGACGGCGCCAACTGGCTGCGTACCCGACTCGGACTGAAGGGCGGCGCACACCTGTCGCGGTCGACACGCTACTGGATTCTCGCCATGACTCTGATCGTTGCCGCCATAACCGGCACGATCGCCTGGGAGATGGTCAATCCGGTAGCGATGACGCATCGCGGGCTTATTTACGGTATGGGCTTTGCATGGGTAGTGCTGCTCGCGATATTCCTGTTCGATTTGTTAGTCATGCGCCAGGGGTGGTGCGGCCATCTATGTCCGGTGGGCGCCTTCTACAGCTTGATCGGCAAACTGGCGGTCCTGCGGGTGCGATTGCCCGCGCGCGACGCTTGCGACGACTGCCTGGACTGTTTTGCAGTTTGCCCGGAGCAACAGGTGATCCGACCAGCCCTGAAAGCAATCAATGGCACGCCGCCGGTCATTCTGGAGGCGAACTGCACGAACTGCGGGCGCTGTATTGATGTGTGTGCAAAGAGTGTTTTCGTCTTTGGTAGCCGCTTCGGCGGCAAAATGAGCGAGCCTGTGCCGTCCAGCAAATAGAGTGGGCCGTGTAATTCTTTTTCTGAAGGGAATGGAGATGATCATGAAGAAAACTATCACGATGGTTGCTATGTCACTTGCCGCTGCACTGTTATTTGGCGCTACCCAACTACATGCGCAGCAACTGGACGGCGTAAAGTCCATGCGCGGTTCTGGTGTGGCTGCCGACGACAAGGCTGATGCGCTCAAGCTGTATGGTGGCGCCAATCCCGGCCAGCAACGAGCCCTTTATCGCTCCATCACAGACCAGCCGCCAATGATCTCGCATGCCTTACCCGGCTTCGACAAAATCACACTCACTGAAAACCAGTGCATGATCTGCCACAGCGTCGAGAATTACGAAAAAAGAGCAACGCTCAAGTTCGGCGATAGCCAAATAAATTTGGTCGACATCCGGAAAAAAGCGAGCAAGGTCAGCGATAGTCACATGACACAGGTCAGCGTTCCTGGCGGCGGCAAGAAAAATGTGTTGGACATGGCGCGCTGGCAGTGCGATAGCTGCCACGTGCCGCAAGTCGATGCCAATCCGCTGGTCGACACAACCTTCAAAGGGGGGCGCATCGCCAAGCAATGAAAGTCGGCGCTGGCGAGGTGGCGCTCGGCTCGGCTGGCGGAAAGGCATCCGCGTGAAGGAACTGGCGGCGTTTGGCCATCGAAAACCGCTTCCCGCCAGAAAGAAATGCGCACCACGGTATTTGCTGATTACATAAACACAGTAGCCGTGGCGCGCGTGAGAGTTGCTTTGACTGTCATGTGCCCAGGGACTGGGCGGTCGGTGCGGTCAGTGTGATAGCGCTGGCCGGGTAGGAATTGGCACCGTGAAATCATGGCGACCATCGTAGCAAGAACAGGGCAAGACGATAAGGCTATCTATCTCCGGCGCAGTGACAGGCCTGCGGCGGGCGCTTGTGCAGATAGGTGCGGAATCCAACGAACAGACCTGTATCGGTACGCCTGTTAGCTGGACGGGAACCGGCGCGATCTTCCGGCGCGGGCGTAGAATCCACCCTTAATATCGGCATGGCGTCCGCCGCTGCGGGCGTTGTCCTTGTCAGAAACTACGCTCAGAGATCCCGCTCCCATCACCATGGTCGAACCACTGGACGTCCGCCCCCGCCCCGAAGACCCGCTGGAGCAGCACCTCTCCAAGGTGCAGTTGCTGCTTTCACGCCATCGTCGCATCGAGGATCTGGTGCACCGGCAGGATATGCCACGCCACGAACTGGTCGAGGATCTGGTACACAAGCAGCATCTGACCGAATTGCAGCAGTTGCTCGAAGGGCTTGAGACCTCCTACATTGCACGCATTCTCGAGGCGCTCCCCGAGGAGGATTGCATCATGGCCTGGCAGCAGGTCAGCGAGGAGCGCTGCGAACGGGTCCTCGAAATTCTGCCTGACGACCTGCGCGAAGAACTCGTCGGCGCGCGCTCCTATGCCAGTGTGCGCAGCATGCTCAACGCCTTCGAACTGAAGAAAGGTCGCCTGAGTCAGGTGCAGGTCGACAGCCGCGCCGATCTGGCCAATATCAAGCCGATCTGGGTGGATCTGGTTGCGCCTTCGGCCTTCGTGCGGGTCTGGGTCGGCAAGTATTTCGGCCTTGAACTGCCCGATCCCGACGATCTCACCGACCTGGAGGCCAGTGCGCGCTTCTACATCGATGACAATGGCGAGGTGCATCTGCATTCCGACTTCCTGCTCGAGACCGAGACGGAATCACGCAACGTCGCGGTCGCCTTTGTCCTGCATCGCGACATCCTGTTCTCGGTGCGCAAGGAAGAATTGCCGGTGTTCCGTCTGCAACGCTTGCGCGCGCGCAGTCAGCCCGGTTATGTTTCCGATGGCAAGGACGTGCTGCTCGATCTTTACGCCGCCGATGCCGAATACTCGGCCGATGCGCTTGAAGATGTCTATGCCGGCCTGGAAAAGGTCGGCAAGCGGGTGCTCGGACAGTCGCTTACCGACGCCGAAGCAGCCCAGTTTCTGGCTGCCATCGCCAGTGAAGAAGACCTGAACGGCCGCATTCGGCGCAACGTACTCGACGACCGGCGTGCGCTATCTTTTTTGTTGCGCAGCAAGTTTCTGCTGCCCAACCAGCAGGATGACGCGCGGCAGATCTTGCGCGACATCGAATCGCTGGATGGTCACACCACTTTCCTGTTCGGCAAAATCAACTTCCTGATGGATGCCACGGTTGGCTTCATCAACATCAACCAGAACAAGATCATCAAGATCTTTTCCGTTGTGTCGGTCGGGCTTTTGCCGCCAACATTGATCGCCAGTATCTACGGCATGAACTTCCGCTTCATGCCCGAACTGGAGTGGCAATACGGCTATCCGTTCTCGCTGGCGCTGATGGCGGCGGCGGTGGCCGTGCCGTTCTGGATCTTCCGCAAGAAGGGTTGGTTGCGTTAATAAGTCGGCGTGACCGAAGGAAATCCCCTTTTCGGGACTGGCGGGACGGCGCAGCTGGTCCGCAAGATAGTGGACAAGCCATTCGCCTTAGCTAACCGCCTTAATTCAAACCACAGGTCGGCCTAATTGATATATCCTTCGCTTGGTGCGGCGCACAAAAAGGTGTGGCTCCCGCGGTGCTTGCCGGCAATCTACTGATCGTCGGCGCCCACCCCCAGGCTGACCTTGATCCGCTGCGCAACAAAGCGCCAATATAGGCGTTCCGTGTTCACGCATGCTTCAAGGACGGGTGGAATGGAAACGATATCGACTGATGTTGTAATTATCGGCGCCGGTGGCGCTGGCCTGCGAACCGCGATCGCCTTGGCCGAAACTGATCCCAAGCTGCGCATTGCGCTGATCTCCAAGGTGTACCCGATGCGCAGTCATACCTGTGCTGCCGAGGGTGGCGCCGCTGGCGTGATCAAGCCGGATGACAGCTTCGACATGCACTTCGACGATACCGTTGGCGGCGGTGACTGGCTGTCCGATCAGGACTGCGTCGAGTACTTTATCCGCGAAGCGCCCAAGGAACTGCTGCAACTGGAACACTGGGGCTGCCCCTGGAACCGCGAGGCGGATGGGTCGGTAGCAGTGCGGCCGTTCGGCGGCATGCAGAAGAAGCGCACCTGGTTCGCCGCCGACAAGTCGGGTTTCCACATCCTGCACACCCTGTTCCAGACTTCCCTGCAGTTTCCCTCGATCATCCGCTACGATGAGTACTACGCGCTGGATCTGCTGGTCGACGATGGCCGTTGCCAGGGCGTCACCGCCATGGAAATGCGCAGCGGCCAGTTGCGTCAGTTCCATGCCAAGGCGGTGATCATCGCCGGCGGCGGCGCCGGCCGCATGTTCCCCTTCTCCACCAACGGCGCCATCAAGACCGGCGACGGCATGGCGATGGCCTATCGCGCCGGCGCACCGTTGAAGGACATGGAATTCGTGCAGTATCACCCGACCGGCCTGCCGAACACCGGCAGCCTGCTGACCGAGGCGTGTCGCGGCGAAGGCGGCATCCTGGTGAACAAGAACGGGCGCCGCTACCTGCAGGACTACGGCATGGGACCGGAAACGCCGGTGGGTCAGCCGCAACTCAAGACCATGGAACTCGGCCCGCGCGACCGCGTCAGCCAGGCCTACTGGCACGAACTGCAAAAGGGCAACACGGTGACGACCCAGTGGGGCGAATGCGTGATGCTCGACATGCGCCACCTCGGCGAAAAGAAAATCAACGAACGCCTGCCGCTGGTGCGCGAACTGGCCGCCAGCTATCTCGGCGTCGATATCGTCAAGGATCCGGTGCCGATCCGCCCCGTGGTGCATTACATGATGGGCGGCATTTCCACCAATACCCAGGCCGCCACGCCGCTGCCCGGCCTGTTCGCCGCCGGCGAGTGCGCGTGCGTCAGCCTGAATGGCGCCAACCGGCTGGGTTCGAACTCGCTGGTCGAGTTGCTGGTGTTCGGCCGGCGCGCCGCGCTTTCCGCGATTGAGCACATGCAGGGCTTGCCCGCCACCAACACCGCGGCACTCAATGCCCGTGCCGAGGCAACGCAGCTGCGTATCCGCGAACTTTTCTCGCGCACCGACGGGACAGAATCAATGTCGGGTTTGCGCAAGGAAATGATGGATACGATGGAGAAGAACGCCGGTATCTACCGCACCGAAGAGGGCTTGCAGGAAGGCGTCGACAAGATCGACGAATTGCGCGAACGCTACCAGCGCGTCATCCTCACCGACAAGACCAACGTCTTCAACACCGACCTGTTCCAGATGCTTGAGCTGGGCTCGATGCTCGATTGCGCCACGGCGGTGACGGTGGGCGCGCTGGCCCGCAAGGAGTCGCGCGGCGCGCACCAGCGCCTCGACTACCCGGAACGGGACGACAAGAATTTTCTGCGCCATACGATGGTTTATCACCAGGGGCAGGCAGCCCCGCGCGTCGATTATCTTGATGTGGTCATCACCAAATCGCCACCGGGTGTGCGCGATTATTCGGGAGACCATAAATGAAGGAACGCCTGGTCCAGATGGAAATCCTGCGCTACAACCCGGATACCGACACCGAGGCCTACTTCCAGCACTATGAAGTGGTCTGTCAGGAAGAGTGGGTGGTGCTTGACGCCCTGAACAAGATCAAGGAAACCATCGATCCGACGCTGAACTACCGCTGGTCTTGCCACATGGCGGTGTGCGGCAGCTGCGGGATGATGATCAATGGTGACCCGAAATTGTCCTGCCATACCTTTCTGCGTGATTACGCTGGCGTGATCCGGGTCGAGCCGCTGGCGCATTTCCCGATCGAACGCGATCTGGTGACCGCACCCGACGATTTCATGGAGAAGTTGAAGCGCGTCAAGCCTTACCTCATTCCGAAAGCGCCGAAGCCGATCAGCGAGGGGGAATACAAGCAGACGCCAGCGCAGCTGAAACGCTATCACCAATTTACCTTGTGCATTAATTGCATGCTCTGCTATGCCGCCTGTCCCGAGTATGGGCTGACGCCGAAGTTCATCGGGCCGGCAGCCCTTTCGCTGGCGCACCGCTATAACCAGGATTCGCGTGACGGCGGGCGTGACGAGCGCCAGGAGATCATCGCCAGCAAGGAAGGCGTTTGGGAGTGCACCTTCGTCGGCGCCTGTTCCGAGGTGTGCCCGGCGCATGTCGATCCGGCAAGCGCGCTGCAGCAGATCAAGATCGCCAGTTCCATCGACTGGTTTCAGGAACATTTGATGCCATGGGGGAAGAAATGAGCCGCAATCTAGGAGCGGGCGCAGCCCGCGAACCCCAGTCACCTCCCCGCGCGGGGAGGGTGGGCGGGGCGGGTCCATTGATTCGCGAAGTCCCGCCGACCACCTGGTTTTTCCGCCATCCGCGCTACTTGCGCTACATGGCGCGCGAGATCACCTGCATCTTCGTTGGCGCCTATTGCGTGTTGCTGGTGCTCGGCCTGCACAGCCTTGCCGCCGGACAGCCCAGTTATGAAGCATTTCTGGTCGCACTGCGCAGTCCCGCCTCGATCATTTTCCACCTGCTGGCCCTGGCGGCCTCCTTCTATCACGCGGCCACCTGGTTCAACGCCACGCAAAAAGCCATGCCGATCCAGCTTGGCGAGGAATTTGTGCCCGGCAACCTGATTTCCGGCGCGCATTACGTGGCGTGGGCAGCGCTGTCCATAGTCATCCTGTTTCTGGCGGGAGTGTTCTGAACATGGCCAAATCAAACAAACCCATCATCTGGTTCCCGTTTGCCGCAGGCGGCACGGTGATTGCCTTCTTCATTCCGGTGATCGTCCTGCTCACGTTCATGGCCGCGCTGGGCTATGTTCCGACGGGCTTGAGTTACGACAGCATGCGTGCCTTTGCCGGCAGCGGCATCGGCAAGCTGGTCATCTTCGGCGTGATTGCGCTGTCGCTGTGGAGTTCGGCGCATCGCCTGCGCTGCACCTGCTACGATTTCGGCTTGCGCGCTGACACACTGGTGGCGAACGTCCTGTATCTGGCAGCAGCGGCCGGCAGCATTGCCACGGCGGTGTATCTGCTGCGCATCTAACTTTCATGATGTGCGGGCTGCGCCCCCGATCATGAAAGACACCCGCCCCCCTTTGTGCGCCGTTGTCGCATCCCTCGCTTTGTTCCGGACCGCTGCTGCGCAGCGTCCTGCGGCCTGCGGCCTGGTGCCCCCCTCGCGGGGTGTTCTAGACGGCTCGCTGCGCTCGGCTATCACGGGGCGCGATGGTTCGAGGTCGGCGCGGATTGCGGCTGGCGCCGCGTGCCGCGTTTGCTTGGGGCGGCCCGGCGCAAACGCTGTATTTCACGCTAACCGGTGCCGGTGGCGGCGTGCTTGCGATTGCGCCAAAGCAGCGCGCCAGCCTCGATCAGGCTGATGCTGCCATATTCGAAGGAGAGCGCGAGCCATTCGTCCGCCGGCACGCCCGCCAGTTCGGCCGCGCATAGCTTCATCACGCCGGCATGCGTGACGAGGATCGCCTCATCCGGCAGATCGGCAAGGCAAGCCATGACGCGCGCCCGCAGCATGGCCACCGATTCGCCGCCGGGCGGTATGTAGTGGAGCGGATCGGCGGCCCATGCATCAATAGCGGGGCGGTCGATGGCAGCCCAGGGCTGCATTTCCCATGTGCCGAAATCGAGCTCCATGAGCCGCGCGTCGAAAACCGGCTGCGGGTGCAGCAGTTCGGCGAGTTGGCGACAGCGCGCGAGCGGGCTGGAAAATAGCGGCGCGTCGGCTGGCAGAAGTGCGCGCAAGGCGGCGGCGCGGATTGTCGGGTCGTCGGTCAGCGGCAGGTCGGTGCGGCCATAGCAGACGCCGGGTGCAACCGCGGGGCGCGGATGCCTGACTAGAAACAAACGCATGAAATTAGCCCCCCACGCTCGCAAAAGCGCTCGCTGCCCCCCACAGGGGGGCGTGCTGTGCTTGGAACGGCCCGACGCACAGCAGCCCCAGATAGAAGGCGAGTTCGGCCAGCTGTTGGGTCGCGCCAAGGCAGTCGCCCGTGTAGCCGCCGATGCGCCGGACGAAGTAACGTGCGGCGAGCAGCGTCACGGCGGCGACCAGCGCGAGGGCAATGGCAACCTGTGCGGCCGGCAGCAGCAGGCAGGGCGCGAGGCCAAACAGCGCGGCGACGGCGAGTTCGCCCTTGCCCAGGCGCGTGGCGAGCGGCTTCGATTTGGCCGAGTCGTCTTCGCGCGCATAGTCGAGCGTATAAATCAATGTCGTGGAGGCGAAGCGCGACACGCTATGACCGGCGATCAGCATGGCCACAAAAGTCGGCGCTGGCGGGATGAAATGCCCCGCAGCGGGTACGGCGACGAGTGCCGTCAGCGCCTCGAACTTCGTCAGCAACGCCATGCCGATGCCGATCGCGCCGTAGCTGCCGATGCGCGAATCCTTCATGATCGCGAGCACCTGTTCCTTCGTCCATCCCCCACCGCAGCCGTCGATACTGTCGGCGAGCCCGTCCTCGTGGAATGCGCCCGTAGCGAGCAGCGTCGCCGCCATGCCGGCGAGCACGGCGATCGCCGGCGGCCACAGCTGCAGGGCCGCAAGCGTAACCGCCGCGCCGATGGCGCCGATGATGATGCCGATTGCCGGGAAGTAGCGCGCGGCGTGGTTGAGCTGCGCCGCCGAATGACCAACCCAGCCCGGCACCGGCAGTCGCGTGAAGAAGCGCAGCGCGGCGAAGAAGTATTCAGCTTCTCTGCGAATCATAGTTTGTCGGAAACGTTCGCCGACTCGAAGCTCGCCATCTCATTGAGGAAGGCGCATGCCGCGCGCACCAGCGGCCAGGCCAGCGCCGCGCCGGTGCCTTCGCCGAGCCGCAGGTCGAGTGACATGAGTGGCGCAACATTCAGCGCGGCCAGTTGCGTGCGATGGCCCGCTTCGGCCGAGGCGTGGCAAAACGCGGCGTAGTCGAGAAAGGCGGGTTGCAATCTGGCCGCGACCAGCGCCGCCGCACCGCAGATGAAGCCGTCGACCAGCACCAACATTCGCTGCCGCGCCGCCGCCAGCATGGCGCCTGTCATCATCGCAATCTCGAAGCCGCCGAACTGCGCGAGCACGGCGAGCGCATCGTGGCGCGATCCGGCGTAGCGTGACAAGGCTTGACGCAGCAGCAGCTTCTTGCGCGCCAGACCGGTATCGTCCAGCCCGGTGCCGCGTCCGACACAGTCATCGAGTGGCGCATCCGTCAGGCAATGTGTCAGCAGCGCGGCGGATGCCGTGTTGCCGATGCCCATTTCGCCGAAGCCGATGACCTCGCAACCCGTCGCCGCGAGTTTGGCGACGATGTCCGTGCCACGCGCCATGGCGGTATCGCGCTGGGCCGCTGTCATCGCCGCGCCATCAAGATAGCTCGCCGTCCCGCCAGTCCCCCGGGGATTTCCTTCGGTCACGCCGACTTTTGCGTCGACGAGATTGCTCCGCACGCCAAAGTCGTGCGCCACGCCAGCATCGACCACCGTGAGGGCAATGCCGTTGGCGCGGGCGAACACGTTGATCGCCGCGCCGCCGGCGAGAAAATTCTCGACCATCTGCCAGGTCACCTCCTGCGGAAAGGCGGAGATGCCGGATCGGGCGGCGCCGTGGTCGCCGGCAAAAACGACGAGGTGCGGCTGGTTCAAAGTCGGCGTCAGCGAGCCGCGCACCAGGCCGATCTGCAGGGCGAGCTCCTCCAGCCGGCCGAGGCTGCCGGGCGGCTTGGTCTTGTTGTCGATCTTGTGGCGCAGTCCGGTTTCCAGACTGCGGTCGAGCGGGGGTATTGCGAGGGAATGCATCCGATTCATCCTTCCAGAAAAGCGAAAAGGGTTTCGCCGCACACAGCCAGGCATGCGGCAAAACCCTTGCCACAGGTTTCATGAAAATGACACGGCAGGTCTTCTGGCTCCCGGATCGTCCGCAACGTCGCGCCTTCCCGTGGTTTCCCACAGTGGCTGCCTTGCGGCATGCGACGTTCGTCCCCGGTTACAGCGGCGGGCCCGCTGCCGAATTGCACGGCATTCCCTTGACCGAATCGGAACCGATTATATTCCCCCCATGAACGAACTCATCATCGGCGGCGCCCGTTCGGGCAAGAGCGCCTTCGCCGAAGCACAGGCGCTGGCCTCCGGCCAGCGCGTCATCTACGTCGCCACCGCGCAGGCGCGGGACGCCGAAATGGCGCGGCGCGTCGCCCACCACCAGGCCCGCCGCCCGGCCGCCTGGCGCAGCATCGAAGCACCGCTGCGGCTGGCCGAAACGCTGGGTGCGCAAGCGGCGCCCGACACCTGCCTGCTGGTCGATTGCCTGACGCTGTGGCTGTCCAACCTCTTCTTCGCCGGCAGTGCGGCACGCCAGGCCGAAGCGGACGAGGCCATCGCCTGCCCGCTGCTCGCCGGCGAGACGCAGGCCCTGCTCGACGCGCTGCCGGCGTTGCCCGGCCGCATCATCCTCGTCAGCAACGAAGTCGGCTGGGGCATCGTGCCCATGCACCCCGTCTCGCGGTTGTTCGCCGACGAGCAGGGGCGGCTCAACCAGCGCGTCGCCGCAGTCAGCGACCGCGTCACCCTGGTCGTGGCAGGGCTGCCGCTGGAACTTAAATCGACCCGGATTTGAAAACGGGTCCGGGCAAGGTACTTGGGGCGGCTTACTGAGTCCACCAGCCGTTCCAGCTTGTAGATTAAGCCCCGGACTGCGGAAGGAACTCGGCCAGAATTGGCGGTTGGAAAACTTGGTGCTTGATCCGCTGGATGATCTTGGCTGGGATCGCTGAATCTGTTTCGCAAAACAGATAAGTCGGCGCTGGCATGACACCGGCAAAATCCATCTTTGTCCGGGAAGGTGTTTCCAGTAGAGTAGCGGGTTTGGCAATGCCAACCTAAAAAGCGCCAGCCCATGTTTGAACAAGCCTTCAAGAATATCGACAATGACCTGCGCAACGAAGCCGGGTGCACCACCGAACTTGACTACACCGAGCAGACCTCCTGGCTGCTGTTTCTCAAGTATCTCGACGGGCTGGAGCAGGACAAGGCGATGGAGGCGGAACTGGAGGGGAAGCTCAGTGGCAAACCCTACGCTTTCATCCTCGACGAAGCCTACCGCTGGTCATCCTGGGCCGCGCCCAAGGACAAAGACGGCAAGCTCGACCACAACAAGGCCCTGACCGGCGACGACCTGCGCGAGTTTGTCGATCGCAAGCTTTTCCCCTACCTGCACGGCTTCAAGCAGAAGGCCACTGGCCCGAACACCATCGAATACAAGATCGGCGAGATCTTCGGCGAGATCAAGAACAAGATTCAAAGCGGCTACAGCCTGCGCGAGATCATCGACCACATCGACGAACTGCGTTTCCGTTCGCAGGCCGAGAAGCACGAACTCTCACACCTCTACGAAGCCAAGATCAAGAACATGGGCAACGCCGGGCGCAACGGCGGCGAGTACTACACCCCGCGCCCGCTGATCCGCGCGATGGTGCAGGTGGTGCAGCCCAAGGTTGGCGAACGCATCTACGACGGTGCCTGCGGCTCGGCCGGCTTCCTTTGCGAATCCTTCGACTACCTGCGCGGCCAAGCCGGGCTGACCGCCGGCAATCTCAAGACACTTCAGGAGCGCACCTTCTACGGCAAGGAAAAGAAGCCGCTGGCCTATGTGATAGCGATCATGAACATGATCCTGCATGGCATCGAAGCGCCGAACATCATCCACACCAACACGCTGACCGAGAACCTGGCCGACATTCAGGACAAGGACCGGATGGACGTGATCCTCGCCAATCCCCCCTTCGGCGGCGGCGAGCGCAAGGAAGTGCAGCAGAACTTCCCCATCCGCACCGGCGAGACGGCCTTCCTGTTCCTGCAACACTTCATCAAGATGCTCAAGGCCGGCGGCCGCGCCGGGGTGGTCATCAAGAACACCTTCCTGTCGAATACCGACAACGCCTCGGTGAGCCTGCGCAAACTGCTGCTGGAAAGCTGCAACCTGCACACCGTCCTCGACTGCCCCGGCGGCACCTTCCAGGGCGCCGGCGTCAAGACCGTGGTGCTGTTCTTCGAGAAGGGAACAAAGACGCGCACGATCTGGTACTACCAGCTCGACCCCGGCCGCAACATGGGCAAGACCAACCCGCTCAACGATGCCGACCTCGCCGAGTTTGTCGAACTGCAAAAGACCAAGGCCGACTCGGAGAAAAGCTGGAGCGTCGATGCCGCGACGATAGCCACCGCAACCTACGACCTGTCGGTCAAGAACCCGAATGGTGGCGAAGAAGTCATCCACCGCAGCCCGCAAGCCATCATGGACGAGATCGCCGCGCTGGATGCCGAGAGCGCGGAGGTGCTGGCGAATATCAGGGCGCTGTTATGACTGCACAAACGCTTGCGCTCGGAGAGTTGTTCCAGATCGGCTCTAGCAAGCGAGTCTTGAAGTCGCAATGGGAATCGGATGGTGTCCCGTTTTACCGGGGGCGCGAGATCACTCGCTTGGCTGCGGACGGGTTTGTCGATAACGAACTTTTCATTTCTGAAGAGCACTTCGCGGAACTGGCCGCACAGTCCGGAGTCCCCAAGACTGGCGATATTGTTATTACCGCTATCGGAACCATTGGTAATGCCCATATCGTCCGTGAAAGTGATAGGTTCTACTTCAAGGATGCTAGTGTTCTTTGGATGAAGCGGGTTGCGGATGTGAGCAGTGAGTTCATTCATCTGTGGCTGAAGTCGCCGCTGTTTTTCGATCAACTGGACAAAGGTAATGGCGCAACGGTTGATACGCTGACTATCCAAAAACTTCAAAGCGTGCGACTTAGCGTACCCCCGCACCCCGAACAGCACCGCATCGTCGCCATCCTCGACGAAGCCTTCGACGGCATCGCCACCGCCAAAGCCAACGCAGAAAAGAACCTCCAGAACGCCCGCGCCTTGTTTGAAAGCCACCTGCAATCCGTTTTCACGGAGCGGGGTGAGGGGTGGGTAGAGAAACCCGTTGGGGAACTCGTTGCAGAAGGACTGTTGACCAAGCCGTTCGATGGAAATCACGGAGAAATTCATCCCCGAAAAGCTGACTACGTTGAGTCTGGTGTGCCGTTTATTATGGCCTGCGACCTTCAGAACGGTGGCGTTGATACGGAGAGCTGCAAATTTATTCCGAGGAAGCTGGCTGACTCGCTGCGTGTTGGTTTCGCAAAGGATGGGGACGTATTGATTTCCCATAAGGGAACGATCGGAAGATCCGCTGTGCTTAATACCGAGCTTGACTACATCATGCTCACGCCACAGGTAACTTCCTATCGAATCAAAGACAGCGGCACGTTGCTGAACAGATTTGTCCGCTACTACTTCATGAGTCCAGTCTTTCAGCGCGAAATGATTGCGGGTGCGGCAGATGGTGCGACCCGCGCGTACATTGGGATCACAAAGCAGCTTTCGCTTCATTTCCTGTTCCCGTCGCTTGCAGAGCAGAAGCAAATTGTGGCGAAACTTGATGTTCTTGACCCAGACACACAGCGCCTCGAATCCCTCTACCAGCAAAAGCTCACCGCCCTCGACGACCTGAAAAAATCCCTTCTGCACCAAGCCTTCTCCGGAGCGTTATAGGATGTCGGCACCATGATTACTCTCGATACTCTGTCCACCTGGCTCTTGGCTCCCGCTGAATCCGAACACCTGGAATTCAAGGAGGCCAAGCAGCAGTTCGATACCACCAAGCTGCTGCGCTACTGCGTGGCGCTGGCCAACGAGGGTGGCGGGCATCTGGTGCTGGGCGTGTCGGACAAATTGCCGCGCCAAGTGGTGGGGACGCAGGCATTCGCGGCGGCCACCGCTCTCAACGACATCAAGTCGCGGATTGTCGACAAGCTTCGTATCCGGGTGGATGCGGTGGAACTGGCCCATGTCGATGGCCGGGTGCTGGTGTTCGGCATTCCCTCGCGTCCGGTGGGGCAGCCGCTGGATTTCGACGGGGCCTACCTGATGCGGGCCGGCGAGGATCTGGTGCCGATGACGCCGGATCAGTTGCGACGCATCTTTGCCGAAGGCCTGCCGGATTGGTTCGCTCAAGTCGCGAAGGAAAGGGCCAGCGCCGACGAAGTCATCGCACTGCTCGACACGCAGACTTATTTCGACTTGTCGCGCCTGCCGTATCCGACGACCCGAGAGGGTGTGTTGTCTCGCCTGTCGGGCGAAGGCTTGATTGTGCAGATGGCGACAGGATGGGCGATCACGAATTTGGCGGCGATTCTGCTGGCGAAGCGGCTCGACGGGTTTTCGCCCGCGCTGGCGCGCAAGGCGCCCCGCGTGGTGATTTACGAAGGTTTGGACAAGACCCATACCCGCGAGGACAAGCCGGGCAACCGGGGCTATGCGGTGGGGTTCGAGAGTCTCGTCGATTTCGTTCATTCGGCCGCACCGCAAAATCGCAGCATCGAGCAGGTGGTGCGTGAGGAAGTGAAGATGTTCCCCAAGCAGGCGCTACGCGAGTTGATCGCCAATGCGCTGGTGCATCAGGACTTCGATGCGACTGGGGCATCGGTAATGATCGAGATGTACGCGGATCGTGTTGAGGTCTCGAATCCCGGCAAGCCGCCGATCAGTGTCGAGCGTTTCATCGACGAATTTCGTTCCCGCAATGAGCGGCTGGCGGACTTCATGCGCCGGTTGGGCATCTGCGAGGAAAAGGGTAGCGGCGTCGATAAGGTGGTTAAAGCGGCCGAGGTATTCCAGTTGCCGGCGCCGGATTTTCGCGTTGGCGAGTTGCGCACGACGGCGGTGTTGTTTGCCCATCAGGACTTTGCGGCGATGTCGAGGACGGATCGGGTGCGGGCGTGTTATCAGCATTGCTGCCTGATGTATGTGAGCAACCAGCGCATGTCGAACCAGTCGCTGCGTGAGCGCTTCGGTTTGCCAGAGTCAAAGGCGGCGACCGTATCGCTGGTCATTGGCGCGGCAAAGGAGGCCGGCGCAATCAAGGCCGACGAGTCGGAAACCAGTTCAACCCGCTATGCCCGGTACCTGCCGTTTTGGGCTTGAGAGTGCTTTAACGCAAACCCGGCATGACCGGTGGCAGTCCAAAAAATGTCAATACATCAATGAATTAAGTGCTTTAAGGCAAACCAAAACCGACCATGAACGAAGCCGAAACCCGTCTTCTGCACATTGACCCCGCGCTAAAGGCAGCGGGGTGGGGCGTAGTGGAGGGCAGCCGCATCCGGCCCGAATATCCGATCACGCTCGGTCGCCTGGAAGGCGCTGGCAAGCGCGGCAAGCCGCTGACTGCGGATTACGTTCTGGAGTACCGCAACACCAAGCTGGCGGTGGTCGAGGCCAAGGCATGGGACAAGGAACTGACGGAGGGGGTGGCGCAGGCCAAGAATTACGCCGGCAAGCTGACGGTACGCTTCACCTATTCCACCAACGGCCAAGGCATCTACAGCATCGACATGCAGACCGCCGCAGAGGGCGAGATTGCGAAGTATCCGTCGCCGGATGAATTGTGGCATAGGACGTTCACCACCAAGAGCGCGTGGCGGGATCGTTTCGCATCCGTACCGTTCGAGGACAAGGGCGGCTTCTTTCAGGGGCGTTACTACCAGGACATCGCCATCGAGCGAGTACTGGCGGCTATTGCAGCCGGGCAAGAACGCATCCTGCTGACGTTGGCGACCGGGACGGGCAAGACCTTCATCGCCTTCCAGATCGCTTGGAAGCTGTTTCAGAGCCGCTGGAATCTGGGGGATGGGAAGAGCGAGAGCGAGCCGACGCGGCGCCCGCGCATTCTGTTCCTGGCTGATCGCAACATTCTGGCCGACCAGGCCTACAACGCCTTCTCAGCGTTCGATGACAAGGCGCTGGTGCGCATCGACCCAGCGGACATCCGCAAGAAGGGCAAGGTGCCGAAAAACGGCAGCATCTTCTTCACCATCTTTCAGACCTTCATGAGCGGGCCACCGAAGGATGGACATCCCTCGCCCTACTTTGGCGAGTATCCACCGGACTTCTTCGACTTCATCGTCATCGACGAGTGCCACCGGGGCGGGGCCAACGACGAGAGCAACTGGCGCGACATCCTCGACTACTTCGCCCCGGCGGTGCAGCTTGGCCTGACGGCCACCCCGAAGCGCAAGGACAACGTCGACACCTATGCCTACTTTGGCGAGCCGGTATTCATCTACTCACTCAAGGAAGGCATCAACGACGGCTACCTGACGCCGTTTCGCGTCAAGCAGGTCACGACGAGCCTCGATGAGTACGTCTATACATCCGACGACACGGTGGTGGAAGGCGAGGTCGAAACCGGCAAGCGCTACGAGGAAAATGACTTCAACCGCATCATTGAAATCAGGGAGCGGGAGAAGAAGCGGGTCGAGCTCCTCATGGCACAGATCGACCAGCGGGAGAAGACACTGGTCTTCTGTGCCAACCAGGCTCATGCACTAGTAATTCGAGACTTGATCAATCAGAGCAAGACCAGCACCGATCCGAACTATTGCCATCGGGTGACGGCCAATGACGGCAAGATAGGCGAACAGTGGCTGCGCGATTTTCAGGACAATGAGAAGAGCACCCCGACCATCCTGACCACCTCGCAGAAGCTCTCAACCGGCGTGGATGCCCGCAACGTGCGCAACATCGTCCTGCTGCGGCCGATCAATTCCATGATCGAGTTCAAGCAAATCATCGGGCGCGGCACCCGGCTCTACGATGGCAAGGATTACTTCACGATTTACGACTTCGTGAAGGCCCACCACCATTTCAGCGACCCCGAGTGGGATGGCGAGCCTATTGAACCCGATGTGCCCTACCCACCGCCCGCGCCCCGCCCGCCACCGGAAGTGCGCGAACCGCGCCCGGACGATCCGCCGCTACTGCGCAAGGCGAAGGTAAAGCTCGCCGATGGCAAATCGCGCCATATCCAGCACATGGTGGTCACCAGCTTCTGGCACCCGGACGGCACCCCCATGTCGGCGCAGCAGTTCATGGAGGCGCTGTTCGGCAATCTGCCGGACTTCTTTACGGATGAAGACGAACTGCGGGCGTTATGGAGCGCGCCGGATACCCGCAAGAAGTTGCTGGACGGATTGGCCGAAAAGGGTTTCGGCAAGGATCAACTGACCGAAATGCAGAAAATCATCGCCGCCGAGAAGAGCGACCTGTTCGATGTGCTGGCACATGTGGCCTACGCACTGGAACCTCTGACCCGCGAAGAGCGAGCGGATCGGGCGATGGCGGTCATCAGCGAAAACTTCAACCCAAAGCAGAAGGTGTTTCTCGACTTCGTGTTGTCGCACTATGTGGCGCTCGGGGTCGAGGAACTGGATCAGGCGAAGCTGACACCGCTCTTGAAGCTGAAGTATCACGATTCAATCCCGGACGCGGTGGCTGATCTCGGCCGGCCGGATGAGATCGGGAAGGTGTTTAGTGGGTTTCAGCGGTATTTGTACGTTGAAGCGGCGTAGCTTGGTTGGCTGCTGCAACTTGCGACCCTGATAGAGAAGCGCCAACGGAGCGAAGCAATGCACTTGCGCCATGCAGTGAAGGTGCGGACGCGCTGAATAGCGGGGTGAGCGGCAAACCGAGTGGACCGGCCAGTGGGTATGCCATTGTCAGTAGGTAGCAATCAGTCTGAAGCTGCCCTCTTAAAGCTGCGCTTTGACCGGTAGGTATTGACCGATCAGAGACATGAAGCGCAGCGCGGCTGCTTCGCGTACCGCTTCAAATCCACCGGTTAAGCAGTTCCCAATCCAGTGCTGCCTCGACCGCATCGGCCAGGCGGTCGATGTCGGCCTCGCGGCGGGCGGCGAAGTCGACGGGGGCGATGTCCTTCGCGCCGGCCCAGGCGAGCAGGGCGGCGAGCGCCTGCGGATGATCGAACAGGCCGTGGCAGTAGCTGCCGATGATCTGGTCATCCGCGGACAGCGCGCCCTCGGCGCGTCCGTCGTCGAGGCGCACGGCGGGGCGGGCCAGCGCGGGGCCACGGGTGACGCCCATGTGGATTTCGTAACCGGCCATGGCGGGCGATCCGTCGAGCGCCAGGCGACCCGTGACGTTCTTCAGCTGCTTTTCGGATTCGAGCGTGGTTTCGCAGTCGAGGAAGCCGAGGCCCGCGACGGTCGTTGCGGCACTCTCGATCCCCGCTGGGTCGTGCAGGCGGCGGCCGAGCATCTGGTAGCCGCCGCACAGGCCGGCCAGTTTGCCGCCGTAACGCAGGTGGCGCCGCAGGTAGGGTTCCCAGCCGCCATCGTTCTGCTGGCGCAGCCAGGCGAGGTCGGCGGCGACGCTCTTCGAGCCGGGCAGCACGACGAGATCGGCGGGCGGCGGCAGCTGGCCCGGCCCGATCCAGCGGAAGTCGACCTCGGGGTGCAGGCGCAGCGGGTCGAGGTCGTTGGCGTTGGAAATGCGCGGGAAGACCGGGGCGATCACCGTGAGTTTGGTTTCGCCGGCGCGTTCCATGTGGTGTGCGAGCGCATCTTCGGCGTCGAGGAAGAGGCCGTGCAGGTAGGGCAGGGTGCCGAGTACCGGCTTGCCGGTGTGCTTGGCCAGCCAGTCGAGGCCGGGCTGCAGGAGGCCGATGTCGCCGCGAAAGCGGTTGATGACGAGGCCATGGGTGCGTGCCCGCTCGGAGGGCGACAGCAGGTCGAGTGTGCCGGCAAGATGGGCGAGCACGCCGCCGCGGTCGATGTCGCCGACGAGGATCACCGGGATGTCCACGGCCTCGGCGAAGCCCATGTTGGCGATGTCCCGGTCGCGCAGATTGACCTCGGCCGGGCTGCCGGCGCCCTCGATCAGCACGCAGTCGAATTCGGCGGTGAGGCGCGCCCAGGATTCGAGCACGGCGGCCATCGCGGTGGTCTTGTAGTCGTGATAGGCGCGGGCATCCAGGTCGGCGATGGCGTGGCCGTGGATGATGATCTGCGCGCGGCGGTCGGTGTTGGGCTTGAGCAGCACCGGATTGAAGTCGATGCGCGGCGGCAGCCCGGCGGCCTGCGCCTGCAGCGCCTGGGCGCGGCCGATCTCGCCGCCGTCGACGGTGACTGCCGAGTTGAGCGCCATGTTCTGCGGCTTGAAGGGGGCGACCTTGACGCCGCGGCGCTGCAGGATGCGGCACAGCGCGGCGACCAGCGTGCTCTTGCCGGCGTCGGAGGTGCAGCCTTGCACCATCAACGCCTTGGTCTGGTTCGGCATCGCGCTTACCGTCAACCGGCTTGCGCCGGCGTGTTCTCGATGTGCAGCGTGCGCGTCGGAAAGGCAATCTCGGCGCCGTGGCGGGCGATGATGTCCGCCACCTGCAGGAGGATGTCCTGCTTGACTGCGTGGAAATGCACCCACAGCGTGGTCTTGGTGAAGGTGTAGATCATGAAGTTGAGCGACGAGTCGGCGAATTCGTTGAAGTTCACGATCAGCGTCTGCGTGGCGTCGATTTCCGGGTGGGCTTGCAGCATGGCCTTCACGTCGGCGACGATCGCCGCCATCTTGCCGATATCTGCATAGCGGATGCCGATGGTTTCCTTGATGCGGCGATTGCTCATGCGTGACGGGTTTTCGACGACGATGGTGGTGAACAGGGCGTTCGGCACGTAAATCGGATTTTTGTTGAAGGCGCGGATGCGCGTGTGGCGCCAACTGATGGCTTCGACGGTGCCTTCGATCTGCTTGTCCGGTGAACGAATCCATTCGCCGACCGAGAATGGCCGGTCAAGATAGATCGTCAGGCCGCCGAAGAAGTTGGCCAGTAGATCCTTCGCGGCGAAACCGATGGCGATGCCACCGATGCCGCCGGCGGCGAGCACGCCGGAAACGCTGAAGCCCAGGGTTTGCAGGATCACCAGTCCGGCGGAGATCAGCACCGTCAGGCGCCCCAATTTCGAGAGGGCGTCGACGGTGGTGCGATCGACCTCCTCGCCTTCCCGAATCCGCGCTGCCACGTAATGGTCGCCGGCCAGGCGGATGACGCAAAATACGAACCAGGCCAGGCAGACCATCACACCAATGTCGCGCAGCGGCGCCACCATGTCGAACCATGGGTCGTCGGCATGGGGGCGCACGAGGCCGGCGGCGAAGGCGAGACCGACCACCCAGATCAGTGCCGGCAGCGGCCGTCTGGCGGCGTTGAACAGGATGTCATCCCAGGCGTTCGGGGTTTTCTTCGTCGCGAGTGCCAGCCGCCGCAACAGCCGGTCAGCGACAAAGTTGAGAACCACGGTGGCGAAGATGGCGAGCAGTGCCTTCGACAGCCAAGGTTCGGCCAGGAAGGACAGACCGAAACTATCGGCAAGTTCTTTCATGGCAGCAATTCCTTGCGCGCGGGGCGCAGGCAATGAAATGGCGCCATGCCCGGCATGCGCTTGTCCGTGCCCGGCGGGCTACCCTGTAACATTGGCGTCTTCATCCAGTAATTATCCCATGCTCGCTACCCCTCTGTTGGCCATCGCCGGCGTGGTTCTCGACCGCCTGCTCGGTGAACCGCGCCGTTTTCATCCGCTGGTCGGCTTCGGCCGGCTCGCCGATGCGGCCGAGCGGATCTGGCGGCGGGGCGTGCCGGGCCACCCGATAGGCAACCGGCTGCGCGGTTTGGCGGCCTGGGGCATGATCGTCATGCCGTTTGTCGCGCTGGCGGCGTGGTTCGCGCATCCGCTGGTCGATGTAGTGCTGCTCTGGCTCGTGCTCGGCGGCAAGAGCCTCAGCGAGCACGCGCGGGCGGTGGCCGTGCCGCTTGCGGCGGGCGACCTGGCCATGGCGCGCGCGCAAGTTGGCCGCATCGTTTCGCGCGACACGACGCAGCTCGACGAGGCTGCGGTGGCGACGGCTGCCGTGGAATCGGTGCTGGAAAACGGTAACGATGCGGTGTTCGGCTCACTGTTCTGGTTTTTCCTGTTGGGCGGCGCGGGCGCCGTGCTCTACCGGCTCGCCAACACGCTCGATGCGATGTGGGGTTACAAGGATGCGCGGCGCATCCATTTCGGCTGGGCGGCGGCGAAGATCGACGATGGTCTGAATTACGTTCCGGCGCGCCTGACCGCGCTGACCTATGCGCTGCTCGGTCGAGCCAGTGTTGCCTTCGCCTGCTGGCGCACGCAGGCGGGTGCGTGGAGCAGCCCCAACGCCGGCCCGGTGATGGCGGCGGGTGCCGGCGCACTGGGCGTGCAGATTGGCGGCGCGGCGATTTACCACGGCCAGGTCGAGCAGCGACCGATACTCGGCGCTGGCGGGACGGCGACCGCCGCCGACATTGGGCGCGCCGTGGCGCTGGTCGAGCGCGGAACGTGGCTGTGGCTCGCAGCGTTTGCGCTCTGGAGCTTTGCGCGTGCTTGAGCATGGTGGCCGGCTCGGAGAGGCCGCGGCGCGTTGGGGCATTCCGCGCGCCGACTGGCTCGACCTCTCGACCGGCATCGCGCCCTGGCCTTACCCCGTGCCCGCAGTGCCCGCCGAAGTCTGGCAGCGGCTGCCCGAGGATGAGGACGGCCTCGAAGCCGCCGCGCGGGATTACTACGGCGCCGGCCATTTGCTCGCCCTGCCCGGCTCGCAGTCAGGCATCCAGTTGCTGCCGCGCTTGCTTGCACCGGGCCGGGTGGCGCTGCCCGCGCCGATCTACGCCGAACATCCGGCGGCGTGGCGCGCCGCCGGACACCAGATCGTCGCCTGGGACGCGGGGACGACAATGCGCGCCGACTATGCGGTGCTGTGCAATCCGAACAATCCGACCGGGCAACGCTTCACGCGCGCCGAGTTGCTCGAGCGGGCGCGCGCCTTGCGCCTGCTGGTCGTCGACGAAGCTTTTATCGACGCGGCACCGGAGGAGTCATTGGCCGACCATGCCACGGACAACATCGTCGTGTTGCGCTCGCTCGGCAAGTTCTTCGGCCTCGCCGGCGCCCGCGTCGGCTTCGCCATCGCCGCCCCGGAACTGCTGACGCGCCTCGCCGTGGCCTTGGGTCCTTGGGCTGTCGGGCACCCCGCGCGCTGGGCTGCGCGGCACGCCCTGGCCGACCGCGCCTGGCCGGCCGGGCAGCGCGAACGCCTGCGCGGCGCCGCCGCGCGTCTCGACGCTCTGCTGAGTCAGGCAGGATTCGCCGCGACGACCGGTACGGCTTTCTTTCGTTACCTGCCGACGCCGCGCGCCGCCGCACTGCACGCGGCACTGGCGCGCCGCGGCATTCTGGTGCGCCGTTTCGACGATCCCGGCGCTCTGCGCTTTGGCCTGCCGGGTAGCGAAAACGCATGGCAGCGCCTCACCGATACCTTGAAGGAGTTCGCATGAAGCACCTGCTTTGCGCCCTGGCGCTGTGCGCCGCCCTGCCCGTCCGCGCTGATGTAGTGGTCCAGGACGACACCGGCACGACAGTGCGCCTCAAAAACCCGGCGCGGCGCATCGTCAGCCTGGCGCCGCACGTCACCGAAACGCTGTTCGCCGCCGGGGCCGGCGCGCAGATTGTCGGCACGGTCGATTTCAGCGATTTCCCCGAGGCGGCGCGGCGCGTGCCGCGCGTGGGCGGCTATTCGAAACTCGACCTCGAGGCCATCGCCGCGCTGAAGCCCGACTTGGCGATCGGCTGGGCCAGTGGCAACAGTCAGGCGCATATCGAGAAAATTCGCGCGCTGGGCATCCCCGTCTATCTCGCGCAACCGGAGCGCATCGAGGACGTGGCAAGGAATCTTGAACGCTACGGCGAACTGGCCGGCACGCCGGAAGCGGCCCGCGCGGCCGCCGCCGGTTTCCGCGCCCGCCTGCAAGCGCTGCGCGCGCAATACGGCATGCGGCCGAAGGTGCGCACCTTCTACCAGATCTGGAAGCAACCACTGATGACCGTGGGTGGCGCGCAGGTGATCACCGATGTCATTCACCTGTGCGGCGGCGAAAACGTCTTTGCCGACCTGAAACCCCTCGCACCCAAGGTGACGGTGGAAGCGGTGCTTGCCGTCGACCCGGAAGTCATCGTCGCCAGCGGCATGGGCGAGGCGCGCCCTGAATGGCTCGACGACTGGCGGCAATGGAAGGCGGTGACGGCCGTGAAGCGCGACAATCTTTTCTTCATTCCTCCCGACCTCATCCAGCGCCACACGCCGCGCCTCGTCGAAGGCGCGGCACGGCTGTGCGCGCATCTCGAAACCGCGCGCGGCAGGCGGGGTCAGTAAGCGGGCGCCGTCCCGCCAGCGCCGACTTTCCAGGTGTTCTCGAACAGCACGTCCTCGATCGGCAGGCGGGTGCCCCAGCCGGCGTCCTCGAACATGGGACGTGGATAGAAGGCCGGCACCCGACCGATGCAGAGGATAGCCACGGGACGTGCGCCCGCGGGCATTTCCAGCAGGGCGGCAAGCTTGTCCGGATCAAAGAAGGATACCCAGCCGAGTCCGATGCCTTCGGCGCGCGCGAGCAGCCACATGTTCTGGATGGCGCAGGCGACGGAGGCGATATCCATTTCGGGCAGTGTGCGGCGGCCGACGATATGCGCAGCGCGGTCCGGCATCAGGCTGGCGACCAGCACCTCGGCGCAGTCGCGGATGCCCTCGATCTTTACTTGCAGAAACTCTTCGTTGCGCGAAGGCAGGGCGGCGGCCGTGGCGAGCCGCTCCGCCTCGACCAGGGCATGGATGCGGCAGCGCAGAGCGCCATCGGTGATGCGCAGGAAGCGCCAGGGCTGCATGAATCCCACCGAGGGCGCGAGATGGGCAGCTGCCACCAGTCGTAACAGCAGGCCATCGGGCAGCGGGTCGGGCAGGAAGTGGCGCATGTCGCGTCGCTCGCGGATGACACGCTCAATGGCGGCAATGTCCTGGTCGGAATAGCGTTGCTCGGTCATGGGCTGGACGGGTGCGGCGCGGACTACCATTCGATTCCCGGCATGGCTTGCACGCCGGCCTGGAAGGCATGTTTCACCAGCGCCATTTCCGTGACAGTGTCGGCGGTCTCGATTAACTCTGGCGGCGCGGCGCGGCCGGTGACGACGAGGTGCTGCATGGGTGGCCGGGCGGCTATCGCTGCGAGCACCGCGTCGATTTCCAGCCAGCGATATTTCAGCGCATAGGTGAATTCGTCGAGCACGACGAGGTCGACGGCGGGATCGGCCAGCGCCTGACGCGCCACGGCCCATGCCGCCTGCGCGGCGGCGGCATCGCGCGCCGCGTCCTGCGTTTCCCAGGTGAAGCCCGCGCCCATCACATGCCAGCTCACCCCCGGCTGGCGCCGGAAGAAGGCTTCCTCGCCGGTGTCGGAACGGCTCTTGACGAATTGGATCACCGCCGCCGTCATGCCGTGGCCGAGTGCGCGCGCCAGCAGGCCGAAAGCGGCGGAAGACTTGCCCTTGCCGTTGCCGGTGTGGATGAGGAAGATGCCACGCGCCGTATTGGCAGCGCCGACTTTTTGATCCACCACCGCCTTCTTGCGCTGCATGCGTTCCTTGTGTTCCATATTTACTCCGGAATAAAAACGTTTTCGACGCGCCGCAACGGGTGGCCGTAGAGGCGGGAGAGGCTGTCCACGTCCAGCACCGCCGCGACGGGGCCTTCGACATGGCAGCCATCGCCGAACAACAATAGAGCGCGGTCGCAGAAGCGCAGCGCGAAATTCGGGTCGTGCAGCACCATCGCAACGGCGACGCTTTCCCTCCGCGCGCAGCTTGATTCCCCCCCGAGAACGCCGCTCTGCGGCGTTCTCCCCCCAGGGGGCCGAGAAACACTTGGGGCGGCCCGGCGTGTTTCTTGCGCGAACAGTTCGAGCGTGGCAATCTGGTGGTTGAGGTCGAGGTGGGCGAGCGGCTCGTCGAGCAGGTAGAGACGCGGTTGTTGCGCCAGCAAGGTGGCGATGGCGGCGCGCTGCCGCTCGCCGCCGGAGAGCGTCTGGATCGCGCGTTCTTCCATGCCGGCCAGTCCCAGCGACTGTAACGCGGCGCGGGCGATGTCTTTGTCAATGGACGATTCCCAGGCCCAGCGGTCCAGGTGCGGGTGGCGACCGGTCAGCACGGTTTCCAGCACGGTGCTGGCGAAGGGGTCGCCGCGCTCCTGCCCGAGCCAGCCGCGCAGGCGGGCGGCCGTTTTGATGCCGAGTTCCGCATACGTGCGACCGTCGAGCCGGATCTCGCCGGCATCCGGCGCGCGCAGGCCGGCCAGGGTGGCGAGCAAGGTCGATTTGCCGACGCCGTTCCTGCCGAGGATCGCCAGCCGTTCGCCGGCGGCCAGATCGAGGTCGAGCCCAGCGCACACGCGATGCGGTCCGATGCTGACAGTGAGTGCGCGGGCCTGGAGGATCATGCTTTCGCGCTGCGGGAAAGCAGATAAAGAAACACCGGCACGCCGATCAGCGCGGTGAGCACGCCGACCGGCAACTGGAGCGGCGCGACGATGGTGCGCGCCAGCGTGTCGGCCAGCACCAGCAGGCTGCCGCCGGCCAGGACGACGGCCGGCAGCAACAGGCGCTGGTCGTTGCCGATGGCGAGCCGCACCAGATGCGGCACGATCAGGCCGATGAAACCGATGGAACCGGCGGTCGTCACCGCGGCGGCGGTGGCCAGCGCCGCGACAAAGTAGACCAGCCGGCGCAACGTCGGGACGCTCACGCCCAGCGCCAGGGCCTGCTCGGCACCGCGCGCCAGCAGGTTGAGTTCGCGGGCGAAGGGCAGGGCGACGGCCAGCGCTAGCGCCAGCACGGCGAGTGTTGGGGCGACCGTGGTGGCTTGCGAAAGGTCGCCCATCAGCCAGAACAGCATGCCGTGGATTTTTTGCTCCGGGGCGAGGGTGAGGATCAGTGCCACGACGGCACCACAACCGGCGGCGACGACGACGCCGGTCAGCAGCAGGCGCGTCTGCGTCCAGCTGCCGTCGCCGTGGGCCAGGCCGAATACCAGCAGCATGGCGGCGAGCGCCCCGACGAAAGAGAAGCCGGCAATGCCGATGCCGGCCAGGCCGAGCAGCATGGCGCCAAGCGCCCCCACCCCGGCGCCGCCGGAAATGCCCAGCACATAGGGATCGGCCAGCGGGTTACGCAGCAGCACCTGCATCAATGCGCCGGCCAGCGCCAGCAGCCCGCCGCAGGCGAAGCCGGCCAGCGCGCGCGGCAGGCGCAGATCGACGACGATCTGGCGGGCCGGAGTATCAGCGCCCGCCAGAGCGCCAAGAACCTCACCCAAGGCGACCGGCACGCTGCCGACCGCCAGCGCCACCGCCAGGCTCGCCATGCTCAGAAGTACGAGCAGGGCGAGGACCAGCAGGGCACGGCGGCGCGTGGGCATGTCGGCTACCTCAGAACGCCGCCTTCATCCCGAAACGCCAGTTGCGGGTGAAGTTGACCGGATAGATGGCGTCGTCACGGATCCACAGACCATTCTTGCGCTCAAACAGGTTTTCCACGGCGGCGAACCATTCGACGTTGTTGTGGCGATAGCGGTAGGCGACATCGGTGGACTGGTAGGCGGCCTGCTTCTGGGTGAAGGTGTTGGCGAAATCATTCGCGGCATAGGCGGTGCTGCGCCAGGCGTGGGACAGATTCAGGCTGCTTGCCTTGTCGATCGCGTAGGCCAGGCCCAGCGTGACGCCGTGTCGGGGCACGCCAGGCAAATCCTTGCCGTTGTAGGCGCCGCCGCCGTCGTTTTCACGGTCGATGATGGCGCGGGTATAGGCATAGTTGAGGCTGACGGAGAGCGGCTCGGCAACCCGCCAGGTGTCCTGCAACTCCAGGCCGTATTTGCGCGACTTGTCGATGTTGGTGTTGTAGCTCGTCAAAAAGTCACCGGAGTTGTAGTAGTAAATTTCGTTATCCAGCTTTGCGCGGAAGACGGTGAGTTTCAGCCGGTTTGCGGGGGTGACGTGATTGAGGCCGATATTCAGGGTGCGGCTCCTGGCCGGATTGATGAAGCCGTTGAACGCGCCGCTGCTGAAGAAGCGGTCGATATCCGGAGCCTGGAACCCCCGATTGTAGTTGGCAAACAGGCTCAGGCGCTCATCCAGTCGATGGTTCATGCCGATGTCCCAGGCATTGAGGTCGTGATCCGCCTTGAGCGCGGCGCCTGCGTTGGGCGCGTAGGTATATTCGACGTTCTCGGCGCGCACGCCGGCGGAGAGTGTCGTGCCACCAAGACGATACTGGCCCAGGGCGTACCAGCCCGTGTTGTCCTTGCGGGTGTGGTTGGTGGCGTTGATGCGGGTGCCGTCGAAGGTCTGCACCCCCGCCGTGAAGTCGAGCGCCTCACCCCGGTATTGCAGGGCCACATCGTCGGAGAGGTAGTCGTAATTGGATTTCCAACCGCTGGAAAACTTGGACAGCTTGTCCTCCTTGCCGTGGCTGGCGGTGAGATTCCAGCTCTGGTTCAGTTCCAGCCCCGCATGCGCACGCCACACGTCCGACTCGAAATTTTGCTGGGTGTAGCCTCTGCCGCCGTTCTGTTTTGGGTCGGCATTGAATTGAGCAAGCGTCAATCTGTTTCCGTAGCGCGTGTCGATGCGCGTGCTGGACAGGTCCAGGCCGAGCTTCAGCCTGTCCACCGGGCGCAATTCCAGCCCGCCGCGCCAGGTCTGATTGCTGGATGCGTCCTGATAGCCATTTATGTCGGGAGCGCGGTAGCCATCATGACGAGCGTCATCGGCGCTGACACTGAGGCTGACCTTCTCGTTGATTAGCCCGGCCGTGACCGTGGCATTGCGGGACCCGAAATTGCCCGCCGCTACCTGCACCGAAACCCCTTGATGGGCGCGGGTGACGATCTGGATCGTGCCGGCGGTGGCACCGTCGCCGAACAGCACCGAGCCGCTGCCCTTGGTGATTTCGATGCGCTCGATGTCGGCCAGCGGAATTGAGCCGATGAGCTGGGAAACCATGTCGACGTTGTTGAGTCGGCGACCATCCACGGTGACGACAATATTCTGGTAGCCGTCGCCGATGCCATAGCCGCGCATATCGATCTTTGGCGTGGCCTTGTTGCCGAAAGCGGGCAGGACTTGCACGGAGGTGTTCTGGCCAAGATAGTCATACAGCGTGGCCGCGCCGGATTGCTCGATCATGCGGCGGGTATGCACCTCTGAGGCGTAAGGCGCCAATACGTCAAGCGTGGGTAGCCGCGTGGCGGTGACGACAACGGCCGCTTCGTCCTCGACAGCGGCAAAGGCGGGTTGAAAAGCAATTGAAAGCGCGACGGCGATGGCCGTGCGTGAAAGGCGGATAGTCATTGAAATACTCCCGGTGCGGCCAGCGTCCCCGCAGGCCGTGGTAACGGAACACGCCAAGGGAGAGTCGCGACGGAAGAACCCGACGCGCCGCCCCCCGCAGCGCAGTTATGGATTGTCCGTGGCCGGTCTCCGGGCTCGGAAGTCTTGCTGCTCCGCCTTCCCGGGATGAATCCCAGTGGCCAATTGGAGCAGCCGCACTTCCCTACCGTTGCGGGGGCAGCCGAGGTATTGCGTGGCGGATGCTGGTCGCGCGCACCTCATTCCCGTTTCACCTGTGGGTCAGATAAAAATTGACCCGACAGACACCACGGACAAAGCGGACGAATTATAGGCGCGCCGTATCGCCAGCGCCGACTTTTGGTTTTAGACGTGCGACAGGCGGGTTATCTGCTGCACCAGGTTTTACTCATGCTGTTGCTGTGATACCTTCACAAGTCACCCGAACTACTTGACTGGTAATTGTTTTTATAACAAACTCCGCGCCCATGAATGATGAGTTTGGCGGACTCGAAAACAAGGTGAATCAGGTCATAGCCCTGTGCGATGCCTTGCGTGCTGAAAATCATCGGCTGCGCGACCTTGTCAGCACGATCGAAAATGAAAAAACGGAACTCACCGAGCGCATGGCGACTGCCCGTACGCGCCTTGAAGATCTGATGGACAGGCTGCCGGAATAATGCCCCCCCACGCTCGCAAATTCAGCTCGCTGCCCCCCATGAAATCACCCGAAGCGGTGACAGGAGGGCGTCTGCCTCCTTGGGGCGGCCCGGCGGAGGCAGAATGAGTTCGACTCTCGACATCAAACTGCAGGGCCGCGAATACCGGGTCGCCTGTGCACCCGAAGAATTCGATACGCTTAGCGCCGCAGCTGTGTTGCTTGATGCCCGGATGGGCGAAGCCGCCCGCACTACCCGCAGTACCGGTGAACGCCTGGCCGTGGTGGCAGCCCTGAATCTTGCGTATGAATTGAATGCCCTGCGCCAGACTGGCCAGTCCGGGGCGATCCCATCGTCATCTGCTGCCCTTTCAGCCGAAAAAGCCATTGACGCGGAAGACCTGCGGCGTAGAATAAAAAATATGGAAGCGCGGCTGGATGAGGCGCTCGCCCGGCAGGACGAACTGTTCTGACAATGTTGGCAAGCTGTTCCGGGCGACGCAGCAAACGGCAGGTTGGTCGTCAGCCGGGCTCACGGAATTCCCTGCAGTGTTCGTCAAGGCCATATATTCCTTGAACCAATACGCATTTGCATCGGCCGCCGCCCATAGACGCTGCTGTTGTGAGCACTCCTCGTCGAGTGCACCTGAAGCGGCAGGAACGCGGCCCATCTGAACCAAGGTTCAGGATGCCGGCTTAAACGGCACAGGCGGGGAACCCAGCAAGGCACGGCCGTCCAAGGAAACCTTGGACGGCCGTTTTTTTGATCTCGCGCCTTCGCGCTGGTAGGATACTGGCATGGACGCACCCCCTTCCCCCTCCACGCTCGCGAGCCTGTTCCTGGGGCGCCAGCCAATTCTCGACTCGACCCAGGCCCTGGTCGGCTATCAGTTGTTGTTCCGCGATTCGAGTGTGAACCGTGCGGCGCAGGTCCAGCCAGGCATGGCCACGGCAGATGTGATCTGCAAGGCTTTCGCCGAGCTTGGCCTGAGCAGTGCGCTGGGTTCCAACAAGGTTTTTATCATCGTCGATGAGATAGCGCTCGGCGCCGATTCCATTGAACTCCTGCCTGCCAATGGCGTGGTGTTCGATCTGCCCGCCAGTGTGGCTGCCGACCCGGCTGTGGCGGCGCGCTGCCAGTCGCTCGGTCAGCGGGGTTATACCTTCTGCCTGAACGATCTCACCGCGATTACCGAGGAGTTGGTGCCGCTCCTGAAGCAGGCCATGTTTGCCAAGCTCAATTTGCATAGTTTGCCTGACGGCATCCTGCGCCCGCTACTGTCGCAATTGGCCGATTTTCGCCCCTTGCCGATCGCCAGCCACGTCGAAACCCATGCCGATTATGAGCGGGCGGCGGCACTCGGTTTTCACTTCTTTCAGGGTTATTATTTTGCCGAACCGACTGTTGTCGAAGGCAAGCAGCTCGACACGGCCACACAAGGGCTGATTCGTCTCATCCAGCGCCTGAACGCCGATGCCGAACTCGACGAGATCGAGCAAATCTTCAAACGCGAAGCCGCGCTCACCGTGAATTTGCTGCGGCTCACCAACTCCGCCGCCGTGGGGCTGCGCACCCGAGTCACCTCTGTCCGGCAGGCGATTACCGTGCTGGGCCGTCGCCAGATTTTGCGCTGGTTGCAACTGCTGCTTTACAGTCGCCCAAGCGGCCAGCAATCTGGTATCGAACACAATCCATTGATGCAGTTGGCGGCGTTCAAGGGCAATTTCATGGAGCGACTGGCGCGGCGTTGTTACGCCGATCAGCGCACATTGCCCGAGGCAGCCTTTCTCTGTGGCCTGATGTCGCTGATGCCAACAGCTCTAGGCCTGCCAATGGCCGAAATAATCGAACAGATTGCCATCGGCCCGCAGTTGAGCCTCGCGCTGCTGACCCGTGAGGGCGAATTGGGGCTATTGCTGGATATCACGGACTGCTACGACAATGACGATCCGGAAGGCGCCGAACGTGTCTTGACACAGTTGGGTGGGCGCATCAGCCGCGAAACGCTGAATCAGTGCCTGGCCGAATCGATTGCCTGGGTTCAGACACTGGCGACCGAAGTTGCTTAGTTGCGGGGCGGTCCAACACTTTCAGTAGCTGCAGCGGCGTCGGTTTCTTCTGTTTCACACTGCTGCCGCAGGCGTTCCAGTCCCTGCCGAAATGCCTCGGCATCACCGTAATCGAAAAATTTCGGGTAGTGTTCATGGGTGGCCCGCAGGCGACGGGCGTGCTTGATCGGGCACCAGTATTGCTCGGTGCGCGCCGCCACTTCGCGCGTATAGGCGGCAATGCCGTTGCCGTAGGAGCAATAGAAGCAGTTGAGTTTTTCGATGATGTTCAGATAGGGCAGATCATTGCGGTCGAACACCAGATAGTCGGCACGCCGCACTTTGGGAATGCGGTAAATCGGAAAGCAGATGGCTTGAAAAGTTGTGACGAACAGATCCATCACCAGAAACGGAATCCAGCCCAGATAAACCAGTGGTGAAGTCAGGACGACAAGCGGGCGCGTGCGCAGCAGGAAGCGCACCAGGCTCGCCTTGTAGCGCTTCTGCTGACGCAGAAAATCCTCTGCCAGTTCTGCACGCTTGTGCGCAAATTCCAGTTGCGCCCGGTGGTATTCCTCTTCAAGTTCGTCCTGCAGGGCGCGGATGCGCGCCATCAGTTCTTCAGCGTGCTGTTTCATGGGCGGTCGGGGCCAGTGTGCCTGCGGCGAGGTGGCGGTGCGAGGGGATTGTAGGTCGTGATGTGGTGTCGGCACGAGAATCTTTTCTGGCGCCGCCTGTAGAATGACTGTCTGGAGCAATCTTTTTCAGGCGGAAGATGCGTTACTGGTTAATGAAGAGCGAGCCCTCCGTCGTCGGTATCGACGACGTGCTGGCGATGCCGAATCAAACTGTGGACTGGTGGGGCGTGCGCAACTATCAGGCGCGCAATTTCATGCGCGACCAGATGAAGGTTGGTGACGGCGTGCTTTTCTATCATTCAAGCTGCCCGCAGCCCGGCATTGCCGGGCTGGCCGAGGTGGCCAAACTGGCTTATCCCGACCGCACCCAGTTCGATCCCCAGAGTCCTTATTTCGATCCGAAAGCCACGCCGGAAACCCCGCGCTGGATGAATGTCGATGTGCGCATTGTGCAGAAGACGCGGCTGCTTGAACTCGGCGAGTTGCGGTCCCACCCGGAACTCGCCAACATGCGCGTGCTGCAGCGCGGTAACCGTTTGTCGATCACGCCGGTCGATCCGGCGGAGTGGCGCTTCATCACAGGGAGATTGCTGAAATGATTTGGCTGGTTGGGTATCTGGCGCTTGGCGCGGTGGCAGGGTTTTTTGCCGGATTGTTGGGCGTCGGCGGTGGCGCGATCTTGGTTCCGGTGCTGGCGTTGATGTTTGCCGCACAGGGCATGCCGGCCGAACATGTGATGCATCTTGCCCTCGGCACTTCGATGGCGGCCATCATCTTCACCTCGCTTTCCAGCCTGTATGCCCATCACCGCCATGGCGCGGTGATCTGGCCCATCGTCAAGGTCATCACGCCGGGCGTGGTGATCGGTACCTTTGGCGGGGCGCAATTAGCCAGCCTGATCTCAACGCGGCCGTTGGCGATCTTTTTTGCGGTCTTCATGAGCTATGTCTCCTTCCAGATGCTGGTGAACATCAAGCCCAAGCCGTCGCGGCAGTTGCCGGGGGTGCTCGGCATGTATGCCGTCGGTGGCGGCATCGGCCTGATTTCGGCCCTGGTTGCGATTGGCGGCGGCTCGCTCTCGGTGCCCTTCATGACCTGGTGCAACATCAAGATGCACCATGCCATCGGGACTTCGGCGGCGATCGGTTTACCCATCGCCGTGGCCGGTACGGCCGGCTATATGCTGGGCGGCTTCCGCGTTACCGACCTGCCCGCGGGCAGCTTCGGCTACATCTATCTGCAGGCGCTGGCGGCCTGCGTGGCGATGAGCATGTTGACTGCACCCTTGGGGGCAAAAGCCGCTCACAACTTGCCAGTGGGGACGCTGAAGAAAATATTTGCTGGTGTGATTCTGCTGTTGGTTGCCAAGATGGTGCATGGCCTGCTTTGAGCGCCGCGCCCCAGCCAGGCGTGCCGGTATACTTGTTAGCGTGAAATACAGCGTTTGCGCCGGGCCGCCCCAAGCAAACGCGGCACGCGGCGCCAGCCGCAATCCGCGCCGACCCGAACCACCGCGCCCCATGATAGCCGAGCGCAGCGAGCCGTCTAGAACACCCCGCGAGGGGGGCGAAGGGGGGCGGGTGTCTTTCATGATCGGGGGCGTAGCTCACGCATCATGAAAGTTAACCTTGTGTTGGCATTTTCTTCCCCCTTTGCCTTGTGATCTCCCTGCTGCGTCACGTTGACCTGATTACCAACAGCCGCAAGCGCGGCGACGTTGAGGCGGCCGTGATCACGGCGGTCAATGAGATGCTGGGGGCGCTGCGCACCGAGTTGCACAAGGTCTTCATGCCGCCGGGAGATGTACTGGTCGGGCTGGCTGCCGAAATCGGCGCGGGAGAATCGGCGCGGGCGATTACTTACGACGACGGGTTTTCCTGGCCCGAACAAATTGGCTCAATCGAAAGCAGCCCGCACTTCCAGATTTGTCTTGGCAATGACGCTCCGTTCCAGGAACAGCTGCCCGATGGCACTACGCGCATCGTTGTGCCGATTGATAACGAACTGCACGAACCTTATGCGTTCCTGCTGATTTTGCGCTCCGTGGCGTTGACGGCTTTCGAAGCCGAGATCGTCCTGGGATTTGTCAAGTTGTTGAAGAATTGCCTGTCGATGCTCGATTACAGCGAGACCGACACGCTCACCGGCTTGCTCAACCGCAAGACCTTCGATGAGTACCTGATCAGGATTCTGGCCAATATTCCCAAACAGGATGATGCCGCATCCGGCGCACTGTATCTGCCGCACCGACGCCGGGCAAGTCCTGCGACACGCGATCACTGGCTGGGCGTGATGGATATTGATCGCTTCAAGTCGATCAATGACCGCTTTGGTCATCTTATCGGCGACGAGGCGCTGATTCTGGTGACCAACCTGATGCGCGAGAGCTTTCGGGTTCAGGACAAGCTGTTTCGCTTTGGCGGGGAGGAGTTCGTCGCCTTGTTAAGGCCTGCCGAGTTTTCCCACGCCAAGGCGACTTTCGAGCGGTTCCGCGCCAAGGTTGAAGCGTTCGACTTTCCCCAGGTCGGCAGGATTACCGTCAGCATCGGCTTCACCCGCATCAAGCTCGGCGACACACCATCCGTCATCCTTGACAGTGCAGACGAGGCGCTCTACTGGGCCAAGGATCATGGCCGCAATCAGTGCCACGCTTACGAAAAACTGATCGCCGCGGGCAAGCTGAAACAGCATCCGGCGCCAAATTCGGACGCCGAAATATTTTAGTGCCAGCCTAGTCTGCCACGACCCAGCGCAGAATCGGCGTCCACTGCTCCTGATCCTGCGCACCGCGCGCTGCGGGCAGGTCAAAGATCGTCATGCCATGCGCGGCGGCTTGCACATAGTTTTGCGTGTCACGCAGGTGGGCGATCACCGGCAGACCGGTATCCACCAGGAACCGTTCCAATTCGCCAGCGGCGCGGGTGCGCGCATCAACGCGCATGCCGACCACGGCGATCTCGACATGATGTTTGCGCACCAGCTTTTCGGCCAATAGCGCGTCGAGAAAGTCGCGCGTGGCGAGGATGTCGAACAGCGATGGTTGTACGGGCACGATGATGCGATCCACCAGTTTCAGCGCCTGGGCCAGTTTTTTGCCATGCAGACCTGCCGGCGTATCGAGCACGACATGCGTGGCATCGCGCGGCGGTCGTGCTGGCTGGCCGGGCTGGATGTCCCACGAGGCAATGTAAGGCAGCGCCGGCGCACGCAGTCGCAGCCATTCGCGCGAGGATTGCTGGCGGTCGATGTCGCCCAGCATCACCTTTTGCCCGCTCTTGGCCAGCCATCCGGACAGATTGGTCGCCAGCGTACTCTTGCCGACGCCCCCCTTCGGGTTGGCGATCATGTAGATCTTCAAGCGCCGCTCCCTCCTGCTGGTCGGGGCATCATGGCAGCAATATTGTCGAGCCGGTGGTCTTGCGCGCTGCCAGATCGATGTGCGCCTGCGCCGCTTCTTTGAGAGCGTAGGTTTGGTTGACCCCGATCTTCACCGCGCCAGAAGTTACGACGTCAAACAGCTCGCCGGCGCTTTGCAGCAGGTCGGCGCGCTTGGCCATGTAGGTCGCGATCGTCGGGCGGGTGACGAATAGCGAGCCCTTCGGCGCCAGCGACTGCAGGTCAAAGGGAGGCACCGGGCCCGAGGCGCTGCCGAAGAGCACCATCATGCCAAGCGGGCGCAGACAGTCGAGTGATTTCGAGAAGGTGTCAGCGCCCACCGAGTCGTAAACCACAGGAACCCCGGCGCCGCCGGTGATTTCCTTGACGCGTTCGACGAAGTTCTCGCGCGTATAGACGATTGGATGATCGCAGCCGTGAGCCTTTGCCAAAGCTGCCTTTTCGTCCGAGCCGACTGTGCCGATCACCGTCGCCCCGAGCGCCTTGGCCCACTGGCAGGCGATCTGGCCGACGCCACCGGCGGCGGCATGGATCAGGATGCTGTCGCCCGGTTGCACGCGGTAGGTACGACGTAGCAGATATTGTGCGGTCAAGCCCTGCAGCATCATTGCCGCGCCGGTCTTGAAGTCGATCGCATCAGGCAGCTTCACCAGCCGGTCGGCCGGCAGGTTGCGTGTTTCGGCATACGCGCCGGGCGGCCCGCCGGCATAGGCGACCCGGTCGCCAACCTGCACATCGGTCACCGCACTACCGATGGCTTCGACGATGCCGGCACCCTCCAGCCCGATGCCCGAAGGCAGCGGCAGTGGATACAGGCCGGTGCGATGGTAGATGTCGATGAAATTTAGGCCGACCGCCTCTTGCCGCACACGCGCCTCGTGCGCCGCCGGTGCCGGCAGATCAACTTTCTCCCAGCGCAGCACTTCCGGTCCGCCGGTTGCGTGAATACGGATTGCGTGATTCATGGTTTTCTCCTCGTTGGCTGATATTTATTATTCGCAGCGACGCAAGCTACCCTGCTTGCGGGAGAATTTCAAGATCAGACCGGCATCCTCATGCGCTATTCACTTGCGGTGCGCCGTACCCCATGCGGGGCACTTCGTCCCGCCAGTCCCGAAAAGGGGATTTCCTTCGGTCACGCCGACTTCCGGAAATCAGGCGAACAGATTCTTGCCGTTTTTGAGGAAGTTGAAGGCATAAGCTTCCTGCCCTTCGGGATATTCCTTGGTCTGGACGCAGCACGGGGCAGCCTGGTAACGCAAGTCAGTTGCCAACTGCCCGCTATTGAGACTGGCTCCCTCGGTAAGGCGATTGCCAGGGTAGGCATTCATGAGCAGTTCGTAGGGTTTGCGTGCGGCATTGGCCATGCGTACAGCGCCGACAATCGGCAGGCCGACCAGTGTCAGATCGCCCGCGATCGGTGCGACATGGCATGGGCCGGCATCGATACCGATGGAAAGCCCGACGCCGCTCGGCATATTGCGCAGGTTGGCGAGAAAGGCCGGGTAATAATAGCTGCGGAAGCTTTCCATGACGGTGGCCGAGAACGTCAGCGCCGTCTGCATCTGGGCGGCAAAGCCTTCATCAACCAGCCAATAGCAGATGAAGCCGTCGCCGGTGAACTTGTCGAACCAGCCGTTGTGATAGCAAAGCACGGTGCGGAATTCGCCGACGAAGTCGTCAAGGATGTTGGCGAATTGCAAGATATCGATCGACTCTTTCATGAGCGAACTGGAGCGGCGGATATCGGCCGTCATCACGATGGCCTCGACCGGCAGGCGCTCGGTGATGGCGCGCCGAATGCGCGGGGAAACGTCGGTGCGCGTCGGATCGAAGCGGTCACGCGGTGCATGACGCTGTAGCTGGCGGTCGACCTGCGCGCCGTGGAGGTCATGGATGACCTCTTGCAGATGTTCAATGACGTTGATGCGATCCATCGTTTGGGGGCGTCTTGATACCCACTCCGATAGCCAGGGGAAGGCTAGCTTAGCATTTTGGCGCTGGCTGTGTCGGCATTTAGGGATGCAGAGCGTGGTTCATCATCTGCCAGCGGTCAGGGCTGGGCGTCAGGTGTGATGCGGCCGGCCAGATAGCGCTCAAGGTGGCGGTCGGTGATATTGATATGGCTGATGAACCAGTCCAGCAGCAGGAACTGACAGCGAAAAGCCAGCCGCAGTGACGAAGTTTTACCACTTTGGATTTCTGCAGCGAGCGTGTTGAGAAATTCACGGAATTTTTCGTGCTGCTGACGGTGCTCGGCAAATGGTGAGTGCGGGTAGCCATGCGCCTGCATCAGACGCTCTTCGGACTCGAAATGCTCGGCCGTCCACTCGACCAGGTTGTTGACCATGTGTTCGGCGGTGTTGGCGGCATCCTGCTGCAGGGCTTCCGAAAGCGCGACGATCTGGCCGAAAATCGCCTGGTGCATGTCATCCAGTCCGGCCAGGCCAAGCAGATATTCCGGGCGCCAATGCGTGGCACTGTCGGTTTCGCCGGCCTCGCCCGTGTGGGCGCGATTGGCCTGGCGGCAACGCTGCCAATACACCGCCGCCGGCGTATCGCCCGGGTTGTGTTCCAGGCAGTCGCTGAATAATGTCAGCGCATCTTCCATGTGACGAAAGTGATAGTGGGCGAGCGCATCTTCAAAGGTGTCGCGACTGGCCAGCTTGGCCGCCTTGAGCGGCGCCGGATCGGCGTCGAAGACCTCGTAGATCGACTGTGCCAGATGTTTCCCGCGCACGCGCACGCGATCGATGAAACGGATCGAGAAGGCTGCAGAGTTGCGGATGCTGTTGAGCGTGTGCTGGGTGATCAGGATCGGGGTCTGATAGGTCTTGGTCAATGTCTCGACGCGTGACGCAAGATTCACCGCATCGCTGATCACCGTGACTTCCATGCGACTGGCGCCGCCGATGACACCCAGCATCAACAGGCCGGAATTCATGCCAATACCGATCTTGACGTCGGTAGCGGCGCGCCGTTCCGGGTGATCCGACGGCAGTTCTGTGAGTAGCAGGGCGCGCTGGGCATTGAACTGATTGAGTTCGGCCAGCATGGCGATCGCCGCATGCAAGGCATCATCGCCGCGCGCCGGGAAAAGCGCCATTACCGAATCGCCGATATATTTGTCAATGAACCCGCCGTGCGCCAGCACCACCGGCTCCATAAAGCTGAGATAGGCGTTGATAAAGTCGAAACACTGCTGTGGCGACATGCGCTCCGACATCGAGGCGAAGCCGCGAATGTCGGAGAACAGGATGGTCATTTTCTTTTCGGCCTGATTACCCCAGTCGACGTCGAGAATGCTTTCCTTGCCCAGCAGTTCAAGGAGTTGCGGAGGTACGAAGCGCGCATAGGCTGCTTGTACCTGGCCGAGTCGTTGTTCAATGCCCTGGCGGGTGGCAATCTCCGCCTCCAGGCGCGCGCGCTGACGCCGCAGTTCATCATCTGCGCGGGTGACCGTCGAGGAGTTGGCGTTGGTGCCGATGGCACCGAGCTTTGTCATTGCCTGCATTGTATTCAAAGCTGGGGCGTAAGATGCGCGACGAGTCGAAGCAGAAAAGGACGTTTACTTTGACAATCAAAAAGAAACGGCTAAAATGCGCGCCTTTCCGCATCAACCAATCCATTCAGGAAATTCGCATGCCCGGTATTCGTGTCAAGGAAAATGAGCCTTTCGAGGTTGCCATCCGTCGCTTCAAGCGCACCATCGAAAAGGCCGGTACGCTCACAGAATTGCGCTCCCGCGAGTTCTACGAGAAGCCTACCTCCGAGCGCAAGCGCAAGCTGTCTGCTGCCGTGAAACGTCATCACAAGCGTATCCGCAGCCAGCTACTGCCGCCCAAGATGTATTGATTCTACTGGCTGCCCGTTCGATCAACGATTAGCGACGGGCACCAGCAGCCGATTCCGCCCCGGTGAACCCGTGGGCGGTTTTGTCATTTCTGGAGAATTACATGTCGCTGAAAGCCCGTATCATCGAAGACATGAAACTCGCCATGAAGGCGAAGGAGCCTGCCCGCCTCGGCGCCATTCGTTTGATGCTGGCCGCCATCAAGCAACGTGAGGTGGATGAGCGTATCGAGCTGGACGATGCGGCGGTAATCGCCATCATCGAAAAGATGCTCAAGCAGCGCAAGGATTCGATTACCCAGTTTGAGGCCGCCAAGCGTCAGGATCTGGCCGATGTCGAGAAGTTCGAGGTTGAAGTGCTGACGGCTTACATGCCACAGGCGCTCAGTGCCGCCGAGGTCGAGGCCATCGTCACTGCGGCGGTTGCCGCATCCGGTGCCACATCGCCGGCCGACATGGGCAAGGTGATGGCGCTGGTAAAGCCGCAGATCGCGGGACGCGCCGACATGGGCGAAGTTTCGAAACTGGTCAAATCGCAGCTGGGCTGATTGTCCGGCGGCGCATAATTCGCCGATGATCCCGGACAGCTTCATTCAGGAACTGCTGGCGCGCGTCGACATCGTCGACGTCGTCGAACGCTACGTCCAGCTGAAGAAGGCGGGCGCCAACTATCAGGCGTGCTGCCCATTCCATTCTGAAAAGACCCCCTCGTTTACCGTTAGTCCGGCCAAGCAGTTTTTTCACTGTTTCGGTTGTGGTGCCCATGGCAGCGCCGTTGGCTTTGTCATGCAATATGCCGGGCTTGGTTTTGTCGAGGCAGTGGAGGATCTCGCCAACAGCCTCGGCATGCCCGTGCCCCGCGAGGTTGGCGCTCACTCGCAACAAAAGGCCCAACAGGCACCATTGACAGAACGCATGGCGCGCGCCGCGCGTTTCTACAAGGACCAGCTCAAGGCGTCCCCCAAGGCTATTGACTATCTCAAGGGGCGTGGCCTGACCGGGGAAATTGCCGCTCGCTATGGCCTGGGTTACGCGCCAGACGAGTGGCAAGGTCTGCAGCAGGTATTCGACGACTACGAAAGTCCGGCATTGGTGGAGTGCGGGTTGGTCATCGAAAACGAGCAAGGCCGGCGTTATGACCGCTTCCGCGACCGCGTGATGTTCCCGATCCAGGATCAGCGCGGCAACGTCATCGGTTTCGGTGGCCGGGTGCTTGGGCAGGGCGAGCCGAAGTACCTGAATTCACCGGAAACGCCGCTTTTCCACAAGGGCCAGGAACTCTACGGCCTGCCGCAGGCACGCAAGGAAATCCAGCAGCAGAACATGGTCATTGTCGTCGAGGGCTACATGGATGTCGTCGGATTGGCACAAAACGGGGTCGTTAATGTTGTCGCCACCCTTGGTACAGCGGCGACCGGCATCAATGTGCAGCGGCTGGTAAGGCTCGCCGACCGCGTCGTATTCTGCTTCGATCGTGACAGCGCGGGTGACCGCGCCGCGCGGCGTGCCATGGAAGTCAGCCTGGAACATCTGGTGGACGGCAAGAGCGTTGAGATCCTCCAGTTGGACGGCACCCAGGATCCCGACGAATTCGTCCGGGAGTTTGGCAAGGAAGCGTTTATTAACCAGACAAAAGACGCAACGCGCCTCAGCGATTTTCTCGTTCGCAAGTTGATCCAGGACTGCAGCACGAGCACTGCGGAGGGGCGTGCCAAATTGGTCAGCGAAGCCAAGCCCTTGCTGCAGAAGATCTCCGCGCCTGTGCTGCGGGTGCAAATCACCAAGCAAATCGCCAAGCACGCGCAACTATCGCAGGCAGAGCTTGAGGCGCAGTGTGGGATCAAGCCTCTGACGCGCAATCGCGCTGCGCCACCGCCCAGTCGCTTGCGGCCTGCGCCTAATGCCCTGGAGCGCACCCTTCTCGTTACCGTGCTGTGTCGTCCTGAACGTGCCGCCCGTCTGCCGCTGGATTTGCTGTCACGGGAAAATGCCGAGGGGGCAGCCCTGCTTGCAGTAGCCGAGGCAATCGACCATGCGGCTTTGGCGGGCGGCAACCATGGCTTGTTGATCGAGTACTTCCGCGACACCCCGCATGAGGAAGTGATTGCTGCGCTGTCAGGGCATATTGAGGAAAATGCAGGTGACGAAGGCGAGCAGGAAGATGTCTTCATCGATGCCATCGAACGACTGCGTGGCCGGGCGCTATCCCGGCAGATTGACGAATTGAATGCCAAGGCGCGCGCCAGAACGCTTTCCCCCGCTGAAATGCAGACCCTTAAGGGGCTGCTTGACCGAAAAAGAGCTTGATTAAATATGTATAATTACGGGTTCCGCCGTGATTCGAGCCGAGCCAGCGCCCATGTCAAAATCAACTGCCACGCCACCCAAACCTTCCCGCAAACCCGCCGTAAAAGCGACCGCAACGAGTACTGTCGCGGCCAAAGCGCTATCGGCCAAGTCTGCCCCAAAGGTGGTGGCAAAACCCGCCCCGAAGGCTGTGGTCAAACCCGCCAATAAACTCGCCCACGCAAAATCTACAGCCAAACCAGCTGTGGCAACCAAGGCAGTCAAGGCGGGGCAGCATCCTGTCAAGCCCACGCCTGTCGCGGCGCCGCCGGCCAAAGCCGGCAGCACACCCAAGGTTGTCGGAGTGGCCGCGCCAGAATCCATCCCGACGCCGGTGGTTCTTGATGCCGTCATTGCCGCACTACCCGCAGACCGGACCGCCAAAACCAGAAGCAAGAAAACAAAAAAAGTAAAAGACATCCAGATGCTGGCAGCGCTTGAGCAGGCTCAGCCGGCGACGGTTGACCTGGAAGCTCGCCGCACCCGGCTGAAAACCCTGATTACGCTGGGTAAGGAGCGCGGTTTCCTGACCTATGGCGAGATCAACGATCACCTGCCCGACGACCTGGTCGATGCCGAGCAGATCGAGTCGATCATCAGCACCTTCAGCGACATGGGCATCCAAGTCTTCGATCAGGCGCCCGCGCCCGAGGACATGCTGTTGAGTGAGCAGACCGCCTCGCCGGTCGATTCCGCCGAGGCCGAGGAAGAGGCCGAGCAAGCTTTGTCGTCGGTCGATTCGGAGTTTGGTCGCACGACCGACCCGGTGCGCATGTACATGCGCGAAATGGGCACGGTCGAACTGCTGACGCGCGAGGGCGAAATCGAGATCGCCAAGCGTATCGAAGAAGGTCTGCGGCATATGGTCCTGGCAATTTCCGCCTGCCCGACGACCATCATCGAAATCCTCGACATGGCCAACAAGGTTGCCCTTGAGGAAATGCGCATCGATGAAGTAATCGATGGCCTGCTTGATCCCAGCGCACCGAATGAGGACATCGACGCCAAGGCCGGGGACGATGAAGATGAAGAAAGTAGCGATGAAGAAGAGGACATCGACGAGGATGACGAGGAGGCGGCCGAAGCCAGGGTTACCGCGTCCTTGTTGCGCCTGAAACAGGATGCCCTCGAGCGCTTTGCCATCATCCATCAACTATATGGCAAGCTGATGCCGGCGCTGGTCAAGCGCGGCTCGCAGGACAAAAGCTATCTGCGCATCCAGCGGCAGATTTCGGATGAATTGATGAACATCCGCTTTACCGCGCGGACCATCGAACGGCTGTGCGACTCGGTGCGCGGCATGGTCGAGGCGGTGCGCAACCATGAGCGCAAGATCCTGCACCTTTGCGTGGATAAGACCCATATGCCGCGCGCGCACTTCATCAAGGTGTTTCCGGGCAACGAAACCAACATGGAATGGCTGAAAGGCGAGGTGCAGTCGGCCAAGCCCTATGCGGCAGTACTGATGCGTCAGGCGCCGGCCATCCTCGAGGAGCAACAGGCCCTGATCGACCTGCAGGACCGCATCGGCATTTCGCTCAAGGAACTCAAGGACATCAACAAGAAGATGTCTACCGGCGAGGCCAAGGCGCGCCGCGCCAAACGCGAGATGACCGAAGCCAACCTGCGCCTGGTCATCTCGATCGCCAAGAAATACACCAACCGTGGTCTGCAGTTCCTCGACCTGATCCAGGAAGGCAACATCGGCCTGATGAAGGCCGTCGACAAATTCGAATATCGCCGCGGCTACAAGTTTTCGACCTACGCCACCTGGTGGATCCGCCAGGCCATCACCCGTTCGATCGCTGACCAGGCGCGCACCATCCGCATCCCGGTGCATATGATCGAGACCATCAACAAGATGAACCGCATCAGCCGCCAGATCCTCCAGGAGACCGGCAGCGAGCCCGATCCGGCCACCCTGTCGCTGAAGATGGAAATGCCCGAGGACAAGATCCGCAAGATCCTCAAGATCAGCAAGGAGCCGATCTCGATGGAAACGCCGATCGGCGACGACGATGATTCGCATCTGGGTGACTTCATCGAGGATCAGTCGACGCTGGCGCCGGCCGATGCTGCGCTGTTTGCCAGCTTGCGCGAGATCACCAAGGATGTGCTCGACAGCCTGACGCCGCGCGAAGCCAAGGTGCTGCGCATGCGCTTTGGCATCGAGATGAACACCGACCATACGCTGGAAGAGGTGGGCAAGCAGTTCGATGTCACCCGTGAGCGGATCCGCCAGATTGAAGCCAAGGCGTTGCGCAAGCTGCGCCATCCGTCGCGCTCGGAGAAACTGCGCAGTTTTCTTGACGGCACCGAGTAAGTTTCAACCGGGCCGTGCGGGCCACGAAGACAAGTCGAAGGCAGTGCGAATAGCACGGCGCGGCGTAATCGACAAAGCCATGCACGGTTCCGCGGGCCTGTAGCTCAGTTGGTTAGAGCAGAGGACTCATAATCCTTTGGTCCACGGTTCAAGTCCGTGCGGGCCCACCAACATTATGTAGTACTTTCAAAAGGGTAGGTGATTATTCACCGCCTTTTTTTTCTTTGCCTTTTCTCTCCTGCTCAACGCATGCTCAAGGAGAGACCGTATGGCGTCAATTGGTAAACGAGGCGACAAGTGGCAAGTCCGAATCTGTAGAAAGAACTCCCCCGCAGTCTGCAAGAGTTTCACACTCCTCAAAGATGCCCAGACGTGGGCAAGAAACGTGGAGTTGCAGATTGAGCGAGGAGAAGCACTGGGGCGGGAGACAGTAATGAGTCTAGCTCTTTCCCCACTAACAGAAACCTAGAAAAAGCAAGGTCTGCCAAGAGTTCATTTTCCATACACCAACCTCCATACATGGCTGCAACTCAGAACATTCCGAATGAATCCCGCTAGGGATATCATGTTTAGACTGAACACTCAGTGCTTAATTACCAAATGAAACGAAGAGGAAAGGTGTTCGATTTTGACGGCAAGCAACTGGCAACCCTGCTGGACGGGGCGATCTACGGTCGACGCTTTGCCAAATACGTATTGCTGCGGCTGGAATACCTGCTGGCCAGCCACGCAGCACCGCTAAATTTGCCCGATGAGATCAGCGTCGAGCACATCCTGCCGCAGACGCCGGGCAAAACCAGCCAGTGGATCAAGGATTTTAAGGAAGAGCAGCGGGAGGCGTGGCTCCATCGTCTGGGCAACCTGATGTTGCTGTCGCGGCGCAAAAACACATCCCTGGGCAATCTGGACTTTGCCGACAAGCGGGTGCGCTATTTCGAAGACCGTGTCGAAAGCTTGCCGAATTCGCAGCGCTTGCTTGCCACGACGACGTTTGCCCTGACCGACCTGGAGTTTCGTCACAAGGATCTCTTGGAGCGCCTGGCCGGGTCTTACGGTGCGAAGCCATGACAGCCCGCAAGTACGTTTGAGGGGGGATAAATGAGCAAAAACAAACCACCGCGAGTAGCCAAGAAAAATGAGGTTTCTATCGTCCGTTCATCGGCTGCCGAGTATCTGACATTTGTCGCGGCTACGGGCAATGGCAACGCCAGCGTGGAAATGCGCTACGAGGATGAAAACCTCTGGCTGACACAGAAAATGATGGCCACGCTCTACGATGTGTCGGTGCCGGCTATCAGCCAGCATTTGAAACGCATCTATGCGGATAACGAGCTTGAGCGCGAGGCAACTGTTAAGCAGTACTTAATGGTTCAAACCGAGGGCGACCGGGAGGTTCAGCGCAAGGTCGACCACTACAGCCTGCAGGCCATTATTGCCGTCGGTTTCAAAATCGAAAACGAGCGCGCGGTGCAATTTCGCAAATGGGCCAACCAGATCGTCAAGGACTACACGATTCAGGGTTGGGTCATGGATGCGGATCGCCTGAAGAGCGGCGGCAGCGTGCTGACCGAAGATTTCTTCGAGCGGCAGTTGGAGAAGATCCGGGAAATCCGGCTCTCCGAGCGCAAGTTCTATCAGAAGATCACCGATATTTACGCGACGGCACTGGATTACGACACGTCGGCCACGGCGACGAAGCGCTTTTTTGCTGCGGTTCAGAACAAGCTGCACTACGCCATTCATGGACAGACGGCGGCCGAGGTGATCGTGGATCGGGCGGATCACCAGAAGGACAACATGGGTCTGACCCACTGGGAAAACGCGCCCCACGGCAAGATCCACAAATACGATGTTTCCATCGCCAAAAACTACCTCTCCGAGTTCGAACTGGCGCAGATGCAGCGGATCGTTTCTGCCTATCTGGACATGGCCGAACTCCAGGCCATGCGCCGCATCCCCATGACCATGCAGGATTGGGAGGAGCGCCTCGGTGGTTTTCTGAAGCTATGGGATCGCGAAATTCTGAAAGATGCAGGCAAGGTCTCGGCGGAAATCGCCAAGGCGCACGCCGAGAGCGAATTCGAAAAATATCGCATCGTGCAAGACCGGTTGTTTGAAAGCGATTTCGACCGCTTGGTTAAGCAAATCGAGTCTGGCGGCAAGCCTGCCATCGACGAGAAATAGCACGATGGCCTCGAAGAAAAACACGCCCAGTTGGAGCGATGTCAAAACCAAGCTCGTGGACTTCGACCGCGCTGGCTTGCTCGGGCTGCTGCAAGACCTGTACTCAGCCAGCAAGGATAACCAAGCCTTTCTGCACGCCCGCCTCAGTCTTGGCGACGACGTGCTCAAGCCGTACGAGGTCACCATCGACCGCTGGCTATGGCCTGACGTTTTCAAGAATCAGGACACCTCGGTCGCCAAAGCCAAAAAGCCTATCGCCGATTACAAAAAAGCCATCGGCCAACCAGATGGTTTGGCCGAACTGATGGTGTTTTATTGCGAGCGGGCAGCGGGATTCAGCAATGATGTCGGGCTGCAGGATGAGGGCTACTTCGACGCGCTGGTGCGAATGTTCGAGCAGGCATTAAAAACCATCGTCAGTTTGGCCGACGCGCAACGCCAACCGTTATGGGACAGGCTGGATACAGTGCGCAGCACCTGTCACGACTTCGGCTATGGCGTGGGCGACGATATGGACGACTTGCTTGTCGAGTACGGGGCCAATGATTGAACGCGATCAGTTGGCCGCGTTGCAAGCTGAAAACGCCCGCCTGATCGCGCTGCTGGACGGTCACGGTATCGAATGGCGTTTGCCACCCGAGCCAATCCCGCCTGAACCAGCGCCGCCCGCCACGGAGCCAGAATCATCCCGTTTTTCCACCGCCAAAAAAATGTCGATATTTCGTCGGTTGTTTCGAGGCCGCACCGACGTCTACCCAATCCGCTGGGAAAGCAAAACAACCGGCAAATCCGGCTACGCACCGGCATGTGGCAACGAGTGGCTGGCAGGTGTTTGCGAAAAGCCGCGCATCAAATGCGGGGAATGCAATAACCGTTTGCTGATTCCCTTGTCAGATCAGGTGATCTACGAGCACCTTGCCGGTAAGCGGACGGTCGGCGTCTATCCACTATTGGCCGATGACACCTGCCATTTTCTCGCCGCTGATTTCGATGAGGCGGAATGGCGCGAGGATGCCAAGGCGTTTTACCAGTCATGTCACGAGTTGGGCGTGCCGGTCGCCCTTGAAATATCACGTTCCGGCAATGGTGCGCACGCTTGGGTCTTCTTCTCCGGCAGCGTATCGGCTCGGGATGCGCGCCGACTCGGCACGGCCATCATCAGCCACACTTGCGCCCGGACTCGCCAACTCAAACTCGAATCCTATGACCGCTTGTTTCCCAACCAGGATTCGATGCCCAAAGGCGGCTTTGGCAACCTGATCGCGCTGCCACTGCAGAAACATCCGCGTGAGAAGGGATTTAGTGTGTTCGTCGATGCTGACCTGCGACCGTACCGGGATCAGTGGGCGTTCCTGGCCTCCATCCTGCCAATGCCTGCACACGATATCGAACCCACTATCCTGCGGGCGACGGGCAATGCGCACCCACTCGATGTAACTTTCATCGATGAGGAAGATCAAAAGGAACCGTGGAAGCGATCCGCATCCGTCAGCAAGAAACTGGTCAGTGCAATGCCGAAGTCGCTCACCGTGACGATGGCCAACCTGATCTATTTCGAGAAGGCGCAACTGCCGCAGTCACTGGCCAACCGGCTGATTCGTTTGGCCGCGTTCCAGAACCCGGAGTTTTACAAAAAGCAGGCGATGCGTTTCTCGGTGTGGGATGAACCGCGCGTCATCGGCTGCGCCGAAAACTATCCCAATCACATTGCATTGCCGCGTGGCTGCTTGGATGCTGCGCTGGAACTCCTTCGGGACAACGCCATTGGCTGCGAACTGATCGACGAGCGATACACGGGGTCGCCGTTGGACGTAGCTTTTGAAGGTACTTTGCGGCTGGATCAAGAATTCGCTGTGGCCGCCATGTTGCATCACGACGCAGGCGTTCTGTGCGCACCGACGGCATTTGGCAAAACGGTTACCGCTGCTGTGATGATTGCGCGCCGTGGTGTGAACACGTTGGTGCTGGTGCATCGAACCGAACTGCTCAAGCAGTGGCAAGAACGCCTGCAATCATTCCTGGGCGTTGGCAAGGGAGTGGTCGGCACCATCGGTGGCGGGAAGGCCAAACCGACAGGCAAAATCGACATTGCGGTGATGCAATCCTTGTCGCGGCAAGGTGAAGTGAATTCGCTGGTCGAAAACTACGGTCACGTGATTGTGGATGAATGCCACCACGTCGGAGCGGCGTCGTTCGATGCGATTCTGAAGCAGGCCAAAGCCAAATACGTGCTCGGCTTGACTGCCACACCGATTCGCCGTGACGGTCAACAGCCGATAATTTTCATGCAATGCGGGCCAACTCGCCACACCGCCGCCAAGCCAATGGGTGCGCCGCACGATCTGGCCGTTACGCCCTGCACACTGCACTCGCGGATTGATTTGCCACAGGAGGCAGGGATTCAGGAGGTGTTCCGGCACTTGGCCATCGACCAGGCCCGAACCGACGCGATTGCTGCCGAGGTCATCAACGCCTATGGTCAAGGCCGGAAGGTGCTGGTGCTGACCGAGCGCACCGAACATCTCGATGTCATCCAAACCGCACTGGACGGCAAGGTTCCTTCGTTGTTTGTCCTGCACGGGCGGGTAGCCAAGAAGCAGCGTGCCACATTGATTGCGGAACTCAACGCGCTGCCGCCCGACGCCCCGCGCGTTCTACTGGCGACCGGCAAGCTGGTGGGGGAAGGATTCGACCATCCACCGCTCGACACTTTGGTGCTGGCAATGCCGGTTTCGTGGAAGGGGACGTTGCAGCAATACGCGGGCCGACTGCACCGCGAACACGCCACCAAGACCGACGTGCGCATCATCGACTTTGTCGATACCGGTCACCCGTCACTGCTGCGGATGTGGGACAAACGGCAGCGCGGCTACCGGGCGATGGGATACCGAATTGCGGAATGATCGCAGCGAACCGCACACACCCGCAGCAGTGCTAATTTGCCCCAATAGAGAATACTTCGGTAGTAAACTGAGCACCACCAACAAATTAACAGGCTAGCGCTCGGCGACTAGCCTGTTTCCTTTGGTGGTACGGTGTTTTGCTGTGGCAGTGCCTGCAGACCACCTCGCCTTAGGGACATTCCCAAGGTAATATTCAAAGCAAGGCCAGCGAATATGGCCGCTGATTTCCTCACCAATCTCAGATTGAAGTTGCTTGGGTCAATTTGAAGCCAAATTATTTCAGTGAGACGAAGGGCTATGAAAGAAAAGCCACTTCGCTGCGCAGGAGCCTTTTCCTGCGCTTTACGCTGCTCGTTACGGTAGCGGTGGTGTTGTTTGCGCTGGGCTATGCGCAGTTCGGCTTCCGTCCGGTAGTGGCGCGTATCGCGGAAAGCCATTTCAATGCTGCGGTCGAGAAAGTGAACTCATCACTAGATCAATTATTTGGTCCGGTGGAGACCTGGATCGGCGTGGCACGCCAGTGGGTAGTATCCATGCCCTTCAATGAAGCAAATCCAGAGGAGTTCAACCGCCTCTTTTCCCCAGTGTTGCGGCAAACGGCGCATATGACCTCCATCGTGGCAGGGTCGAGCGATGGGCGGGGCTGGCTGTTGCTGCAAAAGTCTGACGGCGTCTGGATGAATCGCTTTACCAACATCCCCGAGCGCGGCAATCTGCAGCGATTCATTGACTGGGCTGACGATGGCTCCAGAAAGGAGCGACTGGAGCGGCTTGATTACGATCCGCGCGAAAGACCTTGGTATAAGGGCGCCATCAAAGCCTTGGCGCTGGGCGAGACACTATTCTGGACAGATCCTTATATATTTTTTACCACCGGGGATCCTGGCATTACCGCTTCAACAGCTATCGCCATGCCGGAAGTCGGGGTGGTGTTGGCTCTGGGTATCGATATCAAGCTGGTGGATATTTCCCGCATGACAGAAAAAATCACTGTCGGCTCGCGCGGTTACGTGTCGGTCATGACTGCTGATGGACGTTTGCTTGGTCTGCCGCGACAGCTGACCGCATCGAATGAGGGCTACATACGGGAAATGAGCCTGAAACCCATGGCCGCGCTCGACAATCCTGTGATGAATGACGGCGCGACGTTGTGGCAGCGGGAGGGACGGCCCAACGGGGGGGTACTGAGTTATGCCGTCAAGGGGGAGATCTGGTTGGCCTCTTTCAGGGAGTTTCGTCTCGGGGAACAGGCATTCTGGGTTTCCGTATTTGCCCCGGAGTCCGACTTCGTTCCGGCCTGGCAGCCCATGGCCAAAGCCTTGCTGGGAATTTTTGCGGCGGCATTGATTCTCTCTTTTTTGCTGGCGTTGCGTTACACCCGGCGGTTCAGCGAGCCACTGGAAATGCTGGCAAGGTCGAGTGCCCGCATTGCCCAGCTTGACTTCCATGATGGCCAGCCCGTGCGTACCGATATTGCCGAGATTCGGCAGCTCGCCAGTGCCCAGACAAAAATGCGCCACATGCTAAGTGAGTATAGGCGCACCGTAGACTCCCAGGCCAAGGATCTGAAACAGCAAATCGCCGCATTGCGCGGCGCTGAAGCCAGATTGGAACACCTGAGCCAGCACGATCCACTTACCGGCCTGCCGAACCGAATGCTGTTGAATGATCGCCTGTCAACCTCAGTACCCAGGGCCGAGCGACGCGGCACCCAGCTTGCCGTACTGTTTCTCGATCTGGACCGGTTTAAAGAGGTTAACGATTCCCAGGGACATCCGGTGGGAGACCAGCTACTGTGTGTCGTGGCTACACGGCTGGCTATGGGCTTGCGCAAATCCGACACGCTGGCACGCTTGGGGGGTGACGAGTTCGTGTTGCTCGCAGAAGATATCGGTGGAGCGAGCGATGCGGAAAATCTGGCGCGCAAACTGTTGAAAGAGATTGCCGCTCCGTTTGAGGTCGAAAATCGTGTATTTCATCTGACCGGCAGCGTTGGTATCAGCATGTTCCCGGCCGACGGCAACGAGCCGGTCGCCCTGATCCGCAATGCCGATTCGGCGATGTATCAGGCCAAGGCTCAGGGCCGGAATACCTTCCGCTTTTATTCAGAAGAAATGACATTGCGGGCAGTTGCGCGTCTGCAAATGGAAGAATCGCTGCATCGCGCAATTGAACGAAAAGAGTTCGAACTGCACTATCAGCCACAGGTGAATATGCGCGACGGACAACTGATCGGCGCTGAAGCGCTAGTCCGTTGGCGGCATCCGGAAAAGGGTCTGGTCGCGCCGTATGAGTTCATTCCGCTTGCCGAGGAAACCGGTTTGATTGGCCAGATCGGGGAATGGGTACTTGAAGAAAGTTGCCGCCAATGGGCCGCATGGGCGCAGCAAGGATATGTGTTGCCGAGGATTTCTGTCAATTGGTCGGTAAAGCAACTGCAGTACGGCAACCTTCTCGAAGTAGTGACTGGGATTCTGGAAAAGACGGGTGTGCCGAGTAATGTGCTGGAACTGGAGGTGACGGAATCGTTCTTCCTGGAGTCACCCGAGGCCCTGAACATGTTGCTGTCGGTTGGCAAAACCGGCGTAAGTTTTGCTCTGGATGATTTCGGCACAGGCTATTCGTCGTTGGGCTATCTCAAGACGCTTCCCTTGGCTCGCCTGAAGATCGACCGGGGTTTCACCTGGGATATCGGAAAAAATGCAGATGGCGAGGCGGTCGCGCGCGCCATCATCGGGCTGGCTGGCGCTTTGGGTCGGGATGTGCTTGCCGAAGGGGTGGAAACGCCCGCGCAAGTGGATTTCTTGCTGGCACACGGATGCGAGCACGCGCAGGGTTTTCACTTTTCAAAGCCGTTGCCGGCTGCCGCGTTCATCGAATGGTGCTCCGCGCGAGGCATTTGAACGGAGTGGCGGCCGTTTTCGGGCTAGCTGGAACGTGTGCCTCCGGTATAGTCATGCCATGTCAGTCGACCAGTTGCTAAATCTTCCCGGGCTTGCGCTTGCTTTGGGTGGCTGCGCACATCGTTTTGATGCCGACCTGTTGAGTGAATGCGATTCAACGAATGCCGTATTACTTGCCCGCGCTGAAGCGGGCGCACCGTCAGGCGCGGTTGTTATTGCTGGCACGCAAACAGCCGGACGCGGCCGCCGCGGACGCACTTGGATTTCAGCGCCCGGCGACAGCTTGACCTTTTCCCTCTTGTGGCGCTTTGCGGCGGGTACCGCGCCGGCCGGACTGTCGCTGGCCGTTGGCGTGGCGTTGGCGGAGGCGCTGGAGAAAGTCGGCGCTGGCGGGACGGCGATCCAGCTCAAATGGCCAAACGATCTGCTGCTCGGTGGGCGCAAGCTGGGCGGAATCCTCGTTGAGCTGTTGCCAGGCGCGCCACATGCAGCAGTGATCGGCATCGGCCTGAATTTACACCTGCCGGATGCACTGCCGGACGATCTGCAGACGCAAAGCGCGGCGCTGAACCACAGTGGCGATCCTAACGAATTGCTGGCCAGAATCCTGATCGAGCTGCTGTCGGTGCTCGAACGTTTTGCAGCGAGTGGATTTGCCGATCTGCGTAACGCATGGATGGCGCGCCATGCCTTCGCGGACGTGCCGATCCGACTGCTGTCGGATTTCGCCCCGCAGCGCATCGGCATGTGCCGCGGCGTCGATGTCGATGGCGCGCTGCTGCTGGAGGAAGCCGGACAGGTCAAGCGGGTGCTGTCCGGTGAGGTATCGTTACGGGGGGTACCGTGATTTTGTGCTTGGACTCCGGCAATACACGGCTCAAATGGGGTCTGTGGGATGGTCAGGGCTGGTGCGGGTGCGGTGCGCTTGAGCATGCAGAAACCGGCCGGCTGCTCGACGGATTGCCGGAAAAACCATCCCGCATTTTGGCCTGCAATGTCGCCGGCGAGAAGGTCGCGGCAAGCATCGCGGGCTGGTCGGCAAGTCTGTCCGTGCCGCTTGAATGGTTTCGCAGCAGCGCTGCGGCGGGCGGGGTCAGCAATGGCTACGACAACCCCGCACAGCTTGGTGCCGACCGCTGGGCGGCGCTGATCGGCGCGCGGTCTGTGCATGGAGGTCCGGCGCTGGTCGTGATGTCGGGCACCGCGACGACCATTGATGTGCTCGGTGCGGATGGCGTGTTTCGCGGTGGCCTGATCCTGCCCGGGCTTGATTTGATGCGCCAGGCGCTGGCTCGCAGCACGGCAAATCTGCCCGCAGCCAGCGGTACTTTCAGCGCGCTGCCAACGAATACCGACGATGCAATTGTTAGTGGCTGTCTTGCCGCCACCCTCGGGGCCATTGAGCGCGTGGCCGGGCAGCCGGTCTGTAGTTCATCTGGCAATGCGTCCGGCGCCAACTTTCTCTGCCTTATTTCGGGGGGCGCGGCGGCCGCGCTGGTTCCGCACCTGACACTGCCCTTCAGGAAAATCGACAACCTCGTGCTGACCGGCCTGGCACACTTTGCCACCCCGGGTGGCCTGATGAGATCGCGCCATGGCAACCGCGCGTGATGTCTGCATCGTGTTTGCCGATGTTTGCGGCAGCACGCAGCTGTATGAAACACTTGGCGATGCAGCAGCGCTAAGCGCGGTTGATCTGTGTGTCGGCAGCATGGCTCGCGCCACGCTGCTCAACCGGGGGCGGGTCGTCAAGACGCTGGGTGACGAAGTGATGGCGGTATTCGACAGTGCCGCGCAGGGCATGCAGACGGCCATTGAAATGCAGCAGCGCATCGACGCAATGCCTGCCCCCTTCCCCGGGGTCAAGCTGGCGATCCGCGCGGGGTTTTGTTTCGGCCCGGCCCTGCTTGATAACGACGACATCTTCGGCGATACAGTCAATACGGCGGCGCGCCTGGCCGGGCTGGCGAAGGCCGGCCAGATTATTACTACCGCCGAAACCGTGGCCGTCCTGCCCGAACTGCTGCGGCCATCCTGCCGGGCAATCGACGCCTGGGCAGTCAAGGGTAAGTCGGGCAAGGTGAATGTCTGCGAGGTAATCTGGCAGGAGGATGTCGATCTGACGATGATGAGCGCCCGGATGGCGCCAGCCACACCCACGAATCTGCACCTGAGGCTGCTGCATGGTGGCAATGAGCTGATTCTCAGCCCGGCGCACCCGCGAGTCATGCTGGGTCGCGATATGGCATGCGATATCGCGATTCGGGATCCACGCGCTTCGCGCAGCCATGCGCGGATCGAGTGCCGCCGCGATAAATTCGTGCTGGTCGACCTGAGCAGCAATGGCACTTTTGTCACGGTGCAGGGTGAGGTCGAGTTTTCACTGAGACGGGAAGAGGCGATCCTGCGCGGCTCGGGACGGATCGTTTTTGGTCATGCATGGTCGGCGCTGGCAGACACTGAAATACTGGAATATTCGATCGAGTCCTGAGCGTGCAAGGGAAGGCAAGTTTGTTCGACTATGCAGTTTGTGGCGCTTTGCCGGTCTGCCGAACGGCGTATCCTGTTGGCATTTACAGGCGACACCGCTTGACCGTGAGCGCCGTTGCAGTATGGTTGCGGTTTTTCAACAATATCAATTATGGGAGAGGGAAGCATGAGCCAGACGCGTGTCATTCTTGACGAATCCGAAATTCCGACACATTGGTACAACATTGCCGCGGATTTGAGCACTCCGCCGGCACCGCCGCTGGGGCCGGATGGCCAGCCGGTGGGCCCGGAGCAGATGCTGGCCATTTTTCCCGGCCCCATCCTCGAACAGGAAATGTCGGCCGAGCGCTGGATACCCATTCCCGACGAAGTGCGAAAAATCTATGCGCTGTGGCGCCCCAGCCCGCTGTGTCGCGCCGAGCGGCTGGAACAGATGCTCGGTACGCCCGCCAAGATTTTCTACAAATACGAAGGTGTCTCGCCGGCCGGTTCGCACAAGCCCAACACCGCCGTTCCGCAGGCCTATTTCAACAAGATGGCCGGCACGAAACGCTTGGTGACGGAGACCGGCGCCGGCCAATGGGGCTGCGCACTATCCTTCGCCGGCCAGATGTTCGGCCTGCCGGTGCGGGTGTATATGGTCAAGGTCAGCTATGACCAGAAACCCTACCGCCGCCTGATGATGCAGACTTGGGGTGGCGAGGTGTTGGCCAGCCCGAGCATGATGACCAAGACCGGTCGCGACATTCTGGAAAAAGACCCCGGCAACCCCGGCAGTTTGGGCATCGCGATTTCTGAAGCCGTCGAGGAAGTCGCCTGCACGCCCGGCAGCAAATACGCGCTGGGTTCGGTGCTGAATCACGTTATTCTGCACCAGACCGTCATCGGCCTCGAAGCCAAGAAGCAGTTCGAAAAGATCGGCGAATATCCGGACATGATCTTTGCGCCCTGCGGGGGTGGCAGCAACTTCGGTGGGGTTGCATTCCCCTTCCTTGGCGATGCGGCGGCGGGTGACAAACGCGCGCAGAAAATTCGCATGGTGGCGGTCGAACCGGCTTCCTGTCCGACGCTGACCAAAGGCGTTTATGCCTACGATTTCGGTGATGCTACGGGTTTCACGCCGCTGATGAAGATGTTTACGCTGGGTCACGATTTCATGCCGCCGGGCATTCATGCCGGCGGTTTGCGTTACCACGGCGACAGTCCGCTGGTTTCGCAGTTGTTCCATGAAAAGCTGATCGAAGCGGTGGCGGTGCCGCAGACCGGGACCTTCGAGGCTGGCGTGATGTTCGCCCGCGCCGAAGGCATCATTCCGGCGCCGGAATCGGCCCACGGCATTCGCGCCTGCATTGACGAGGCGCTGCGCTGCAAGGTGAGCGGCGAAGCGAAGACGCTGTTCTTCAACCTTTCCGGCCATGGTCACTTCGACATGAGTTCCTATGAAAGCTATTTCGCCGGCAAACTGGAAGACTTCGAGTATCCGGCCGAGGCGATCCAGGCTTCGCTGGCCCATCTGCCCAAAGTCGGTTGATCGGTTTCATGCGCCTCGCGTTTATTATTTTGCTGCTGGCCAATCTGGTGCTGTTTGCCTGGGGCCAGGGTTATCTGGGCGAGGCGGATGCGGGGCGTGAACCAGAGCGGCTGCAGCAGCAGATCGAACCGGGCAAACTGATCATTCTCCCGGCGGGGGTGGCATCTGCCGCTCCCGCAGTGGTGGAGTTCTGCCAGCGCATCGAAGGGCTTTCGGCCACTGCGGCCGATACTTTCAAAAAGAGTGGCATAGCCGAGACACCGGGCTGGACGGTCACCCTGATTCCCGAGAAAGAAACGAGCGGTCATTGGGCGGTGATTGCCCAGTTGCCGAGTCGGGTAGTGGCGGAAAAAAAGAAAGCGGAACTGCGTCAACTGGGCGTCAAGGAGGGGCAGGTCGTCGAGGATGCAGCTTTGGGACCCTTCGCAATATCGCTCGCCATATTCCGCAGTCAGGCCCTAGCCGAAGAGTTCCTGCAATCGATTGTGCGCAAGGGCGTGCGCTCGGCGCAACTCGCCAAGCGCGAACTGCCACCGGAACGGATGGCGGTTGAATTGCGCGCCCCCAAGGACGAATTGACCCGCAAACTTCCCGAACTGCTGGCGCCCCTGACGGATGCCAGAGTTGCAGACTGCGCTACGCCATGAGCTTCAAGAAACTCGCCGGGGCGCCCCAAGAGTTTCTTGGCCCCCCGGGGGGAGGGCCGAGCGCAGCGAGAACTTCGGGGGGGGGCTTTATTGTCGGACTGACCGGCGGCATTGGCAGCGGCAAAAGCGAGGCGGCAAATTGCTTTGCCGCGCTGGGTGCCGCTGTGGTCGATACTGATGCTATTGCCCATGCCCTGACTGCGGCTGGTGGAGCTGCCATTGAGCCGATCAGGGCTGCGTTTGGTTCGGCCGTGCTGACTCCGGACGGTGCGCTCGACCGTGTTGCCATGCGCCAGCGTGTGTTTGCCGATCCCGCTGAGAGAGTTCGACTTGAGTCCATCCTGCACCCATTGATCCGCGCTGCCAGCGAGGAGCAGATACGCTGCTCATCTGACAAAACGGCCAGCGCCGACTTTCCCTATGTCGTTCTTGTCGTGCCGCTCCTGACCGAGTCGGGGGGCTACCGTGAGCGTGTCAACCGCGTGCTGACGGTCGACTGCCCGGAAGAGACCCAGATTGCGCGCACCATGGCGCGCAGTGCCATGTCACGCAGCGAAGTTGAGGCGATCATGGCAGTCCAGGCGAAGCGGCAGGATCGTCTGGCGATAGCCGACGACGTGATTGTTAACGATGCGGGGCTGGACCGTTTGCGGGAGCAGACTGCCTTGCTGCACTCCCGTTATCTGCAACTGGCGCAGCGTGACGCCGAGTGAGAAAAAGCGGCCAATATGACGATTGCGGGTGTTTTCCGGTTGAGCTCAAGTTGAGATTTGTGGGCAAATCAGTCAAAATTATGGCTACTTCAACCCGGGCCGGCGCGTGATTACCTACGAATACCCGCTGAATGAGCGCATCCGCACCTTGCTGCGGCTTGAGGATCTGTTCGATCGGGCGCTTTATTTCGCCGATCTCGATGGCCCCAACGAGCATCATGTCGCGATAGTGACCTTGTTCGAAATTCTTGAGATTGCCGGCCGGGCCGACCTCAAATTCGACTTGGTGCAGGAATTGGAGCGCCAGCGACAGATTTTGCTCTCCTTTCGCAATAATCCGGATATTTCCGAGGATGCCTTATCGGGTGCCCTGTACGAAATCGAGCAGTGTTCGTCGGCGCTGCTGGCCATGCAGGGGAAAACGGGCCAATACCTGCGCGAGAACGAATGGCTGATGGGCATCAAGAACCGCGCCGGCATTCCCGGTGGCGTCTGCGAATTCGACCTGCCTTCCTATCATTACTGGCTGAATTGCGATCCCGCGCAGCGCCGTGCCGATCTCACCGGCTGGATCAAACCACTGCTGCCGATCCGCGCCGCCCTTGGCATTGTCTTGCGGCTGTTGCGTTCGTCTGGCCGCGCCGAGCGCCAGGTTGCCGTGCACGGCGCTTTCCAGTTGATGCTGTCCGGCCGCACCGCGCAGCTGGTGCGTCTGCGCCTGTCGGCTGAGTATGCCGCCGTGCCCGAAATCAGCGCCAACAAATATGCATTGAACGTTCGTTTTACCGTCCCCGATATCGGCGGACGGCCGAAACAGTCGGAAGCGGATACCGAATTCGATCTGACCTTCTGCAATCTTTGATGCGCAGCGTCCGTTGCCCGATCTGCGGTGCCGCCGTGGTCTGGGGACTGCAGAGCAAGTTCCGCCCGTTTTGTTCGGAGCGCTGCCGGCAGATTGACTTGGGCGCGTGGGCCAGCGATGGCTATTGCGTGCCGGGCGAGGCTTCGTCCGATTCCCCGCCAGACGACTTCAGCGAAGTACCCCCGAAGCCTGCCACGTCGCGCGAATAGCGGCGATGCCGTGAGCGCCACAGCCTTGTGCGGTGGCAAGGTCGGCGCCAGTCAGCCCGCCGATGGCATACACCGGTAGCGGAAAGCGGGCGATCAAGTCCCGGAAAGCGGACCAGCCCATACCCGATTGCTCCGGGTGGCTGGCGGTCGGCTGGACGGGGCCGAGCACGACAAAATCGAGACCGAGGCCTGCGGCCTGCGCCAGCTCTTCACGGTTGTGACAGGAGGCGGCAACCAAAGGCAGCGCCGGACGTGCTTGCAGCGCCATGAGCTGGCGGGCGGTGAGATGCACGCCATCGGCTTGCGTGGCAATCGCCAGCGCGACATCGCCATTGACCAGTACGCGCGCGCTGTTGTCATGGCACAGGCTGACGGCAGCGGCGACGAATGCATTGCGTTGTGCTTCTGGCAGGGCAGTTTCACGCAGTTGCACCAGGCGTAACCCACCCCGTAGCGCAGCAGCGAGTGCCGCCAGTTGTGCGTCGACACCGATCTGCCACGCGTGAGTGATGCCGTACTGCGCGGGCAGTCGCAGGGCGGCCAGAACCGGGGCATTGGCCGGCAGCATGGGGGTGACCGCCAGTGCGTCGGCGTGCTGCCAGACGAGCGCGGCATGCACATGGTCGCGCAACTCGCCACGCCAGCGGGTGACGCGGAAGAAGTGCAGCCGCACGTGCGCATGCTCATATACATGTTCGCGGACGATCCACGGCGTGGCCTGCAACACCTCAATTTCGAGCTCTTCGTGGAGTTCCCGGATCAAGGCTGAGTGCGGTGTTTCGCCGGCCTCAACCTTGCCGCCGGGGAATTCCCAGTAGCCGGGATAAAAGGTGTCGGCGGCGCGCTGGCCGAGCAGAAAGCTGCCATCCTCGCGCAAGATGACGGCGGCAGCGACATCGGTGATCTTCACTTGCTCATTCGACCGGCATAATCGCGGGCGAACTGCCAGGCCACGCGGCCACTCCGCCCACCGCGCTGCAAGGCCCATTGCAGCGCCTCTTGATGCCAATGAGGCCGTCCCGCCAGCGCCGACTTTTGATCAAGGCCGAAAGTATTCAGCCAGTGCGCGCAGATTGCCAGGTAGAGATCCTGGTCGAAGGGGTAGAAGGAGAGCCAGAGGCCAAAACGCTCCGACAGGGAAATCTTTTCCTCGGTGGTTTCGCCGGGATGGATCTCGCCGTCCGCCGTGTGCGTTGTCTCGAGATTCTCCGCCATGCGTTCGGGCATCAGGTGGCGCCGGTTGGAGGTGGCGTAGATCAGCAGGTTTTCCGGCGGGCCGGCGATGGAACCGTCGAGCGCACTTTTCAGCGCCTTGTAGCCGGGTTCGGCAGCCTCGAAGGAGAGGTCGTCGCAAAACACGATGAAGCGCTCGGGGCGGTCGGCGATCAGGTCGATGATTTCCGGTAGGCTGACCAGGTCGTTGCGGTCGACCTCGATCAGGCGCAGGCCCCGCTTGGCGAACTTGGTCAGCACGCCCTTGACCAGCGAGGACTTGCCGGTGCCGCGCGCGCCGGTGAGCAGCACGTTGTTGGCGGGCCGCCCGGCGATGAACTGGCGGGTGTTGCGTTCGATGGCGGCCTTTTGCTCGGCGACGCCGAGCAGGTCGTCGAGCCGGATGCGGTGGGGGTGGCGAATCGGTTCCAGGAGCCCGTGCCGATGACCCGCCGGGCTGGTACGCCAACGGAAGGCGGTGGCCCGCCAGTCGGGTGGCGCGGGAGGCTGCGGCAACAGGGATTCGGCACGCCCTAGCAAACTTTCGAGGCGTGCCATTAATGTTTCGAGGGCTTGCATGGGTTAAGCTTTCATTCCTTGATGACCGTTCAATTTAGCAGATTCACCATGCCCACGATTCCAGCTGCCCTGATTTTCCTGATGACATTGGTACTGTCCGGCTGCGCCGCGCTGCCCCCCCCACCACCACCTGTGCCCTCCACCACTACCGCACCGACCTGCCCACCCTGCGCCGCCTGTCCAGTTTGTCCGGGCGTCGAGCCGGCCAAGCCGGAGGCCAAGCCCCTGCAGCCTGCCGCCTGGAGCGATCTGCCCGATTGGCTCAGTGATGACCCGCTGCCGGCTTTCGAGGCCTTTCGAGCGTCCTGCACCACGCTGGCAAAGCGGCCGCTCTGGCGCGCGAGTTGCGAGTCTGCACAAAATGTAAACATCGGCGCCGGGCCGTCCCAAGCCGATGTCCCCCCTGTGGGGGGCAGCGAGCCGAATTTGCGAGCGCGGGGGGCCAGTAAAGTCGGCGTTGGCGGGACGGCTTCGGAAACGGCGCGCGCCTGGTTCGAAGGCCAATTCCAGCCATGGGCGCTGGTCCAGCCGGATGGCGACCGCTCCGGCCTGGTTACCGGCTATTACGAACCGGTGATCCGTGGCAGTCGCACCCGCAAGGCGCCTTACCTGACGCCGGTGTTCGCTCCGCCGGACGACCTGATCGTGGTCGAACTCGACTCGCTCTACCCAGAACTGAAACACATGCGCCTGCGGGGCCGCATCGAAGGCCGCAAGCTGGTGCCTTACCTGGATCGTGCCGGCTGGAATGCGCAGGAAATTTTGCGCACCGATGCTGCCCTGCTGTGGGTTGATGACCAGCTCGACTTTTTCTTCCTGCAGATTCAGGGCTCGGGTCAGGTGGCGCTCGACGATGGCAGTCGCGTGCGCATCGGCTACGCTGACCAGAACGGCCATCCCTATCGCTCGATCGGCCGCTGGCTGATCGACCAGAATGAGTTGCGCGCCCACGAAGCCTCGATGCAGGGCATCAAAGCCTGGGCGGTGGCGCATCCGCGCCGCCTGCAGGAACTGCTGAACGTTAATCCGAGCATGGTGTTCTTTCGCGAACTGCCCGCCACGGGCAGCGGGCCGCCTGGTGCGCTCGGCGTGCCGCTTACCCCAGAACGCTCGATTGCCGTAGACCCGCGCCATGTGCCGCTGGGCGCGCCGGTGTGGCTCGCCACCACGCAACCCAACAGCGAACAGGCGCTCAAACGCCTGATGCTGGCGCAGGACACCGGCGGCGCCATCCGCGGCGCGGTGCGCGCGGATTTTTACTGGGGCAGCGGGGTTGCCGCCGGCAATCTGGCCGGCAAGATGAAACAGCGCGGCATGATGTGGGTGCTGCTGCCGCGCGGTCATGCACCATGAACCGCAATCTCCCGTCATCTTGTGGCATGACCTGAAGAGCAGTTTTTTCCTGAACCCTGTTTTTCTCCGTTTTCTCTGGGTTTGCCGGCCTCTGGCTGGCAGGATAATGCCGCTTTCGCAATACGGTTATCGGTTGCGATGTGCGCTATCGGGAGCGGATACCCATGAGGCTAAAAAACAAGACTCAGTTGTTCTTCGTTGTCGTTATGGCGGCGTTGGTCGTGATACTGACCGCGTTTTCCGCCTTGGGTTTCCGTTACTTTGCGCTGTATGCCGCCGAGATGCATGCGCGCTCGGTGGCCGAAACGGTCAAGGTCGGCCTCACCGAAAGCATGATTCATGGCACCATCGACAAACGCCAGCAGTTTCTGTCCCGCCTGTCTGCAGTTCCCGGCGTGAAGCAGGTACGTGTTGTTCGTGGCCCCGCAGTGATTGCTCAGTTCGGGCCGGGCTTCGCTTTTGAGCGCGCCGAGCATCAGGATGCCGAGGTGGTGCTGGCCACGGGCAAGGAGCGCTTCGAGGTGCTTGACGTCAATGACGATTTGTTGTTCCGCGCGCGGATCCCCTATATCGCCAACGACCATGGCACGCCCAATTGCCTGCAATGTCATACCGTTAGCGCCGGCACCGTCCTGGGAGCGGTGGCCATTGACATTTCCCTGACCGAAATGCGCCGCCAGAGCCTCATCGCCGTGGCCCTGATCAGTCTGGCGGTTCTGCTCGCCGCCTTGGCCGCCCTGGCGGTCTTGCGCCGCATGATGAATCCGCTGACGAACACCGCTCTGGCCGTGAGCGACGTTACTTCGCAAGCGGTGGGTGGCAACTTCTCCGGCCGCATTCACCAGCGCAGCTCTGATGAACTTGGTGAAATCGCCCTGAACATCAATCATTTGATGGATTTTCTCGATCGCGAAGTGACCACCATTCGCAGCCGGGTTGGTGAGTTGATGGGACATCACATCAATGACGGCGGCAACCAGTTGGCGCTGACCGCCGAAATGGTCGAAAATCTGGTTACGGTTTCGCAGTTCAAACAGGCCATCGAAGAGGATCAGACCAAACTCGACATCTATCTGCGGATTGCTGAAGTGCTGGGTCAGAAATACGATTTCAAGCGCTTTTCGATTTACGAGGTGGCGGCGAGCAAGAACCGCATGACGCCCGTCCTGATTGATGGCGAACTCGGAACCACCTGCCGCTACTGCGACCCGCAGATTACGGTTGACTCATCATTCTGCCGCGCGCGCCGAACAGGCCATGAGGTGAATGCGGTCGAATATCCCGGGTTGTGCACCATGTTTCGACCGGCTGAGGCTGGCGATACCCATATCTGCCTGCCGATAAACCAGTCTGGCTCTGCTGGCTGCGTCGTGCAAATGGTGATTTCCGCCGAACACAGCCCGCTGGCGCGCCTGATGACGCCATTCGTCGCCGTCTATCTGCGCGAAGCGGGCCCCGTGCTGGAGGCCAAACGGCTGATGGAGCATCTGCGGGAAAATTCCCTGCGCGATGCGATGACCGGTCTCTATAACCGCCGCTTCCTTGAGGAATACATCGGCACCCTGGTCTCCGGTACGCAGCGGCGCAAGAGCACAATCACGGTGCTGATGCTTGACCTTGATTTCTTCAAACAGGTCAATGACACACATGGTCACGAAGTCGGCGACAAAGTGCTCAAGACCCTCGCCGATGTCCTGCTACGCAACGTGCGTAGTTCGGATATCGCAGTGCGCTATGGTGGCGAGGAGTTCCTGCTGGCATTGATGGACACCGGTGGGGATGTCGCGATGAAGGTCGCCGAAAAAATCCGCGCCGAAGTCGAGGCCACCAAGGTGCCCATCGCCGGGGGGATGCTGCAAAAAACCATCTCGATCGGGGTTGCCGAGTTTCCCACTGATTCAGACACCTTCTGGCAGATCGTCAAGTTCGCTGACGTCGCGCTATACGCCGCCAAGTCGGCTGGCCGCAACCGCGTGGTGCGCTTCACACCGGAAATGTGGGACGTCAACGCGCACTATTGAAACCATCCCCCCAGCCCCCTTCCCTGGAAGGGGGTGACTGTTGCTCGCTGCGCTCGTCTATTACGGGGAGCCCCCACGCATGCTTGTGCGCGGATTGCGGCTTTCGCCGCGTGCCGTCCCGGCTTGGGGCGGCCCGGCGCCGGGACTACGGTGTAGCTATCTTTGGCACACTTGTAGAAAGTCGGCGCTGGCGGGACGGCGTTAAATCCACCCCCGCAGCAGCCTTGCCGCCGGGCCGCCCCAAGGCAAGGCGGCACGCGGCGCCAGCCGCAACCCGCACCACTGTTAGATCAAAGCTCCCCGTAACAAACGAGCGGAGCGAGTCAACAGTCACCTCACCCGTGAGGGGGAGGTCGGGAGGGGGCGGGCCTATCGGTCTGCGCTGCCTTTGTCGAGCGCCTTCTCCAGCGTCGCCATGGGCATGTAGCCCGGAACGCGGCTGCCGTCGGCGAAGAACATCGTCGGCGTGCCGCGAATATTGAGTTTGCGGCCCAGGGCCACCACCTTTTCGGTGGGGTGATTGCAATTCTTGCTGGCCGGCGCCTGATTGTTGACCATGAAATCGTTCCACGCCTTGACGCGGTCGGAGGCGCACCAGATGTTCTTGGCTTTTTCGGTTGAATCAGGTGACAGGATCGGATAGACAAAGGTATAAATCGTCACGTCATTGACGCCCTGCAGCTCCTGTGCCAGCTTCTTGCAGTAGGAACAATTGGGATCCTCGAAGGTCGCCAGCAGACGCTTGCCGTTGCCTTTTACCTGTTTGATGGCCAGGTCGAGCGGCAGGTCGGAGAACTTGATCTGCGAAAGTTTTTGCTTGCGCTCCTCGGTAAGATTTTTGCGCGACTGGGCTTCAATAATCTGGCCGAGAATGAGGTGCGTGACTTTTTCGTCTGTATAGATCAGTTCGCCGTCGACCATCACTTCGTAAAGGCCCAGCGCGCCCGCTTTGCGCACGGACTCAACCTTCGGCCCATTGCTGCCCAGCCAGGCCTCAACCCCCTTCTTGACCTGCGCTTCGTTGGCGAATGCGGCCTGGGACAAAAAAAGTGCGGCCAGGCCGCTGAGGAGGGCGAATCGGGAATTGAGTTTCATGAAGACTCCGGAAGTGGATTGTGGCAAATGAGGTCAAATGGGATCAGGCACGTTCAGCCCATGGCGTAGCGTACCAAAGCGTCCTTTATGACCGGCAAGCGATCGACGAAGTTCAGCCCAAAGTTGCGCAGGGCGGCCATCGGTGTTTGCTGAGCGCCAAACAATCGTTGCAGGCCATGGGTGGCGGATTGTAGCGCGACCACCTCCTCGCGGCGGGCGCGCTCATGCTGGCGCAGCCACTGTACAGTGCCGCAATCGATATGCTCCGGGCAGTCGGTGAGTGTTTTGGCGAGGCTGCGGGCATCCTGAAAGCCGAGATTGATGCCGTGTCCCGAGAGCGGGTGAATGGTGTGGGCGGCATCGCCAATCAAGGCCAGGCGGTGTAGAACGGTGCGCGGTGCGCGCATCAGGCGCAGGGGAAAGCCGGCCGGGGGGGTGACAAGCTCAAGTGTGCCGAGTTGCCCATTGCCGGCTGCGGCAACTCTTTCACAGAAGGCGGCGCTGTCCAGTGCCAGCAACTCCTGGGCATGCAGCGTCGGTGTCGACCAGACCATTGACATCATTGCGCCCGGCAGCGGCAGCCAGGCCAGCACGCCGTCGGCACGAAACCACTGCCAGGCGGTGCCGTGGTGCGGCTGGCCAGTGGTGAAGTTGGCAACCACACCCAACTGGTCGTAGGGTGCGAAGTCGACGGCAATGCCTGCGGCCGTGCGCGTCCATGAGTCGGCGCCATCCGCGGCGACAATCAGCTTGGCCGTCAGGCTGCGCCGGTCGGCCAACTCCAGTAGCGCCGCATGAGCTCTGATGTCCAGTCGGGCTGGCGTTGCCGGGCAGATCAGGTCGAGATTGCCCTGGCGCTTGGCGGTCTCCCACAGCTCCCGATGCAGCAGTGCGCCCTCGACGATCCACGCCAGCTCCCCGATTCCGCTGGCATAGGCGGAAAAATCCAGTGCGCCGCCGCCATCGCCATGCACCGACATCTGATGTACCGGGGTTATGCGGCTGACGTCGAGATGTTGCCAGATGCCGATGCTGTCGAGAAACCGGGCATTGGCCGGGCTGATCGCGTAGATGCGGGCATCCCAGCCAGTCGGCTGCACGGGCGCGCGCGCCTCGACCACCGCCACTTTGAGCCGGCTGCGGCGCAGTGCCACCGCCAGGGATAAGCCTGCCAAGCCGCCACCCACTATGATGAGATCGTAGTCCATGACCGCATTGTCGCGTTCGCCGGCAATCTTGACAAGTTAGCCCCTCCCGGACCCCCTAGGGGGAGGTGAATGTTTTTTGCCTTCGGCCGCCGCTGCGCGGCTTGCCGCCTTGCCTTGGGACGGCCTGGCGGCAAGTCTATGAGCGTATGGGTTATTTGCGCAAAATCGGATTATCATGGCGCTACTTATGGACCCGCTTACTGCAGCCATCGTTGGTTCTGTTATCAGTTCGGCCGCTCAGGGCTTGTTGATGCCTCCACCTGAAATGCCGGCGACGGGGATTGTTCGCACTCTGCCTGCCGAATCAAAGACGGGAGTCATGCAGCCACTTTGGCAGGGGGAGGCGAAGATTGATGGAAAGACCTATATGCTTTCCCCCGGCGCGCAGATTCGCGATGAGCTCAATATGATCATTTTCCCAACAATGGTGCAAACCCCTGTGCGGGTCCGCTATCAGCTGGACTATGCCGGTGCGGTCCATCGAGTCTGGATTCTGTCCAGCGCCGAGGCGCGGCTGCCGGGAAACCGTTGAATCCATGACGGGTCCGGTTATCAGGTAAAGCAGAGCTTGATTTGAAGACCAAAAGTCTCTCGGTTGTTTTCGAACCGCTCGACAACGCCCAACTGGCGAACCTGTGTGGGGCGCTGGACGAAAATCTGCGGCAGATCGAGATGGCCTGCGACGTGACGATTTCGCGCCGCGGGGAGCATTGCCGCATCGATGGTGTTCTGGCGCAGGCAAGGCTCGCGGCAGCGGCATTGCAGCACTTTTACTCACTGGCGATAGTGCCGCTGTCTGTCGATGACATTCAGCTTGGCCTGATCGAGCTGAGAAACAACAAGCGGGTGGCGCAGCCCGCCGCCGGCCTGCTGACGCGGAAGGCTGACTTGCATGGCCGTACCCTGCATCAGGTGCAGTATCTGCGACAGGTTCAGGAGCACGACATCACCTTCGGCATCGGCCCGGCCGGTACTGGCAAGACCTATCTTGCCGTCGCCTCCGCCGTCGATGCCTACGAGCGCGACCATGTCCAGCGCATCGTGCTGACGCGGCCTGCGGTGGAAGCCGGCGAGCGGCTGGGTTTTCTGCCGGGCGATCTGACCCAGAAGGTCGATCCCTACCTGCGCCCGCTTTACGATGCGCTCTATGACCTGATGGGTTTCGATCAGGTGGCGCGTCTCTTCGAGCAGGGCAGCATCGAGGTCGCGCCGCTTGCTTACATGCGCGGGCGCACCCTGAATCACGCCTTCATTATTCTCGACGAGGCGCAGAACACCACACCCGAGCAAATGAAGATGTTTTTGACCCGCATCGGCATCGGCGCCAAGGCGGTGATTACCGGCGACATCACGCAAATCGATCTGCCCAAGGGCCAGAAGTCCGGTCTGATCGAGGCGCGGCGCATTCTGGCCGAAGTGCGTGGGCTGGCTTTCACGGATTTCGATGCCGGCGACGTGGTGCGCCATCCGCTGGTGGCGCGCATTGTCGAGGCGTATGAAAAGGAAGTCGCAGAGATGGCCAATGCCCACGGAGCGGGTGTTGGCCGGAACTAAAAAGAAGTCCGGGCTTGAGCTTTCGTTGTCTGTGCAATATGCCTGCAAAGACGCGCGCTTGCCTGCGCGTCCGCAATTGCGTCGCTGGGTGCGCGCGGCGCAGGAACAGCCCTTGCAGGCAACCCTGCGGTTTGTCGATGCCGACGAAGGCCAAGCGCTGAATCGTACCTACCGTGGCAAGGATTACGCGACCAATGTACTGTCGTTTGTCTATGCCAGTGAACCGGCAGTCAGCGGTGATCTGGTGATCTGCCTGCCCGTCGTGCTGCGCGAGGCAGCGGAACAGGGCAAGCCGTTTTTGGCGCACCTGGCGCATCTGGTCGTGCATGGTATGCTCCACCTACAGGGATACGACCATGAGACCGGCAAGCGTGACGCCGCTCGCATGGAGGCGCGCGAGCGGGAAGTACTGGCGCGGTTCGACATTCCCGATCCTTATTGCTGATTTATGGACCTAACCCCTAGTCGACCGACACTGCTTGAACGGCTCTCATCGCTATTGCTGAGAGAGCCGGAAGACTGCGAACAACTGCTGCAACTCCTGCGTAGCGCCCACGAACGCAACCTGATGGATGCCGATGCCCTCTCGATCATCGAGGGCGCCTTGGCCGTTTCCGAAATGCAGGTACGCGACATCATGGTGCCGCGTGCCCAGATGGATGTCATCTCGGTTGCCGAATCCCCGGAAAGGCTGGTGGATTTCGTGCTCGAAACCGCGCACTCGCGCTTCCCGGCATTCGGGGAAAGCCGGGATGACGTGATCGGCATCCTGCTGGCGAAAGACCTGCTGCGCCACTTTGCCGGCAAGGAATTCGATCTGCGCGACAGCCTGCGTCCGGCGGTATTCATCCCCGAATCGAAGCGCTTGAACGTGCTGTTGCGCGAGTTTCGCGCCTCGCACAATCACATGGCCATCGTGGTCGACGAATACGGCGGTGTCGCCGGTCTCGTCACCATCGAGGACGTGCTGGAACAGATCGTCGGCGACATCGAGGACGAATACGATTTCGACGAGGCTGCCGGCAACATCGTGCTCGACAACGCGGGTCATTACCGCGTCAAGGCCGCCACCGAAATCGAGGATTTCAACGCCGCTTTCGGCACGAATTTTTCCGATGAGGATTACGACACCGTCGGTGGCCTGGTGATCCACCAGCTCGGCCGGCTGCCCAAACGCAATGAAGTCGTGGTGGTCGACGGTCTGCACCTGCAAGTCTTGCGCGCCGACAGTCGGCGCGTCCATACCCTGCTGGTCGATCCGCAACGCAGCCTGGCCCTGGCGCGGGAGAAAAGTTAAAAAACGCAGCGTTTCTGGTGGCTCCCTCTTCCCCCAGACTCTTCCCGCCAGTGGAGAAGAACACCACTGCCGCAGTCTCGCCGCCGGGCCGCCCCAAGGCGAGACGGCACGCGGCGAAGCCGCAATCCGCTCCCAAGCATGAACGGGGGCGCCCCGTAACAGACGAGCGCAGCGAGCCGTTTAGAACCCCCCGCGCGGGGGGGCGAAGGGGGGCGGGCGTTTAATTGTTCAAGCCGGTGATTGCCGCGCGCATGCGCCACACCATCCAGATACCCGGCACCGCCGCCACCACCGAGAACAGGAAGAACGCCGGCCAGCCAATCGACTCCGACAGCACGCCAGAGAGTGGGCTGACGTAGATGCGGCCGACCGCCGCGAGCGCCGACAGCAGGGCGTAATGCGTCGCCGAGAAGCGCTGGTTGCACAAGCTCATCAACAGCGCGACGAAAGCCGCCGTGCCCATGCCGCCGGAGATGTTCTCAAAGGCGATCACCGTCATCAGCAGGGAATCGATGTCCGCTGGTGCGGTGGTGGCGACAAAGCCGAGATCGAAGGGCTGCAAAGTGAAACCGCCCCAAGCGCCCTTGCCGAGCACGGCAAGCACATAAAAGCCGAAATTTGACAGCAATTGCAGAATGCCGAAGATGAGCAGGGCCTTGTACAGGCTGATGCGCAGCATGATGGCACCGGCGGCGAGGGCACCCAGGATGGTCAGCCAGATGCCGATGATCTTGTTGACGATGCCGACTTCCGCCTGCGAAAACGCCATGCCCTTGATCAGGAACGGTGTGGTCAGCACCCCGGCGAAGGCGTCGCCCAGCTTGTACAGCACGATCAAAACCAGGAAGGCGATGGCGCCGGGTTTCAGCATGAAACTATCGAGCGAGCGGTTCAGCGTCTCGAAGCCGGCACGTCGTGCCGCCCAATAGCCCAGCGGCAGCGCGGCGACGATGCTGGCCATGATGAACAGCAACTGAATCCACTTGTTCGCATCCTGCGGATCCAGGCCCAGGCCGATCAGCAGCCAGCGCGCGGCAAAGGCGCCACCAAGCACCCCTGCCAGCATGGCAAAGAAGCCGACCAACTCGCGGCTGGGTGCCGACGCCAGTGGTTTCAGCGCGCTGTTTACGCGCGGCAGGGTCAGCAGCGATACAACGGCGGCGACCACGAAGATTGCGGCCATGACGCGGTAAACCTGCCCCCAACTGCCCCACTGATCCGCCCAGATCAGGCTGATGCCGCCGGACAGGATCATGGCAACGCGATAACCGAACACAGACATCGATGCGCCCAGACCGCGCTCGCGTGCTTCCAGTACATCGGTACGGTAGGCATCCACCACCACATCCTGCGACGCCGACAGGAACGCCACCAACACCGCCGCCGCCGCGAACGGCAGCGGCCCGGTAGTGGGCGACAGGCCGGACATCAGGTACAGCATCGCCGCCAGCGCCAGTTGTGTCAGCACCAGCCAACCGCGCCGCCGCCCAAGGAAGGGCGGCTCGAAGCGGTCCATCAGCGGTGCCCAGAGGAACTTGAAAGTGTAAGGAATACCCACCAGGCCAAGAAAGCCGATGGTGGCGATATCAACGCCGTCCACCGTTAGCCAGGCCTGCATGGCCTGACCGGTCAGCGCCAGTGGTAAACCGGAGGCGAAACCGAGAAACAGGACGGCGGCGATGCGGTGTGCGGAGGAAAGAGAGGAATTCATGATTCGGTCAAGGCGGCCGGTTTATGCGCCGCCGCTCATGCTAGCACCAAGGTTTACAGTTGATTCATAATGACGGCTATCGAAAACCGCCTTTTCCCATGTATCCGAGCCACCTCATCCGTTATGTCGATCCGGTGTTTCGCCCGCCGAGCGAAGCTGAGTCGCTGATCCTGCCCGTCACCGACGGCTGCTCGTGGAACCAGTGCACCTTCTGCGAGATGTATACCGCGCCGCAGAAGAAGTTCCGGGCGCGCGACGAGGACGAGGTGCTGGACAGCATCCGCCGTTGCGGCGAGCGCCACGGGGCGGAGATCCGGCGGATTTTTCTCGCCGATGGCGATGCGCTGGTGCTGCCGACGCGCCGTCTGCTGAATGTGCTGACGGCTATCCGCGAGCATCTGCCCGGCGTGCGCCGTGTCTCCAGCTATTGCCTGCCGCGCAATTTGCGCAAGAAATCCGTCGCCGAACTGAAAGAACTGGCCGATGCCGGGCTGAAGATCGCCTATGTGGGCGCCGAATCCGGCGATGATGAAGTGCTGGCGCACGTGAACAAGGGTGAAACCTATGCGTCCACGGTGGACGCGCTGCTGAAATTGGGCGAGGCCGGCATCACCCGCTCGGTGATGATCCTCAATGGCCTGGGCGGTCGTGAACTGTGGCGGCAGCATGCCGAAGATTCCGCCCGCCTCGCCAATGCCACGCAGCCTGAATATCTGGCGACGCTGGTGGTCAGCTTCCCTCAGGGGGAAGAGCGCTTGCGCGCCGGCTTTCCTGGCTGGGAGCCCCTGTCACAGCACGAGTTGTTCGTCGAGATGGAATGCTTCCTGTCCGGTCTGGAGCTCGAACGCACGGTGTTTCGCAGCGACCACGCCTCGAACTGGCTGATCCTCAAAGGAACGCTGGGCGCAGACAAGGCGCGCCTGCTCGCCCAGGTGCACAGCGCCATTGCCGCGCCGGAAAGCGTCAAGCTCAGGCCGGCCTGGGCGCGTGGGCTTTAATTCAGGCCCGCCCCCTCCCGACCTCCCCCTCGCGGGGGCGGTGACTGTGGCTCGCGTTGCTCGTTTGTTACGGGGAGCCCCATTCATGATTGGGAGCGGATTGCGGCTGGCGCCGCGTGCCGTCTCGCCTTGGGGCGGCCCGGCGGCGAGACTGCTGGGGTTGCCTTCCTCCCCTCGCCCCTTGCGGGAGAGGGGTCGGGGGAGAGGGGGAGCCAGCAGAATGCCCTTCACCCGCAAAGCGGGAGAAGGGCGGCCCGGCGGCGAGACTGCCGGGGGCTAGAAGTACAGCGTAGCCGCCAACAGCAGTGCTGCGGCGGCCAGTGCCAGTGCCAGACGGGCGTGGCGGCGGCTGGTGGCGGTTTCCTCGCGCAAACGGACAAGTTCTGCGGCGGCGCTGTCCTGTTGGGTTAACAGGGTCAATGCCTGGTGTGCCAGACGCGGCAGTTGCGGCAGCAGGGTCGCCCACTGCTGGCCTTCGCGTTTCATTTGCTTGATGAAGCCGCGCGGCCCGACCTTCTCACTCATCCAGCGTTCGAGAAACGGCTTGGCGGTTTGCCACAGATCGAGGTCGGGATCGAGCTGGCGGCCGAGTCCTTCGATGTTGAGCAGGGTCTTCTGCAGCAGGACGAGTTGCGGCTGGATTTCGACGTTGAAGCGGCGCGAGGTCTGGAACAGCCGCAACAGCACCTTGCCGAAGGAAATCTCCTTGAGCGGTCGGTCGAAGATCGGCTCGCAGACCGTGCGCACTGCGGCTTCGAGCTCGTCGACACGCGTTTCGCGCGGCGCCCAGCCGGATTCGAGGTGCGACTCGGCGACGCGCTTGTAGTCGCGGCGGAAGAAGGCGAGGAAGTTGATCGCCATGTAATTCTTGTCGGATTCTGTGAGCGTGCCGACGATGCCGAAGTCGAGCGCGATGTAGCTGCCGAAACTGGCCGGATCGGTGGATACCAGGATGTTGCCCGGGTGCATGTCGGCATGGAAGATGCCGTCGCGGAACACCTGGGTGAAAAAGATCTCGACGCCGGCGCGCGACAGCGCCTTCAGATCAACGCCGGCCTCGCGCAGGCGGCCGATCTGGCTGATCGGGATGCCATGCATACGCTCCATGGTCATCACGGAATGGTTGCAGAAGTCCCAATAGACTTCCGGCACCAGCAGCAGTTTCGAATCGACAAAGTTGCGCCGCAGCTGCGAACAGTTTGCTGCTTCGCACATCAGGTCCAGTTCGTCGTGAAGATGCTTGGCAAATTCCGCCACCACCTCGCGCGGTTTCAGCCGCCGGCCATCTGACCAGAAGCGTTCGAGCAGGCCGGCGAAGGTGTTGAGCAGCGCAATGTCGTGGGCGATGATCGGCGCGATGCCGGGCCGCAGCACCTTGACCGCGACCGCGTGCCCGCCATGTTCCGCCGGCAGGGTGGCGAAGTGGACTTGAGCGACAGAGGCCGAGGCGACCGGCGTGTGTTCGAAACTGCCGTAGATATCAGCCAGCGGCCGGCCGAAAGTGCGCTCGATTTCCGCTATGGCCTGGTCGGACGGGAAGGGCGGGACGTTGTCCTGCAACTGGGCCAGCTCGTCCGCCAGATCGGCCGGCAGTAGATCGCGCCGGGTGGACAGCACCTGGCCAAATTTGACAAAGATCGGCCCGAGCGCCTCGAGCGCCTCGCGCAGACGCTGCCCGCGCGGGGCAGACACATCGCGCCAGAAACAAACCGCATCCAGCAGCCTGAGCGGCAACGCCAGCCGGCCGTCGGGGTCGTGTTCGAGAATCAGCCGGTCAAGGCCGAACCTGAGACCGACGCGGGCTATTTTGGCAAGACGGAAAATGCGCACGGAGAGAACAGATAAAAAAGAGCCCGCACTTTAGCATCGAACCTTGTTCAAGCGCCGTCCCCATGTTGGTGGCGGCCCGACTGTCGCCGTCCCGCCAGCGCCGACTTTTTCCGTCCTGCCACCTGATGTTTCGGCTTGCAAGCGGACAGCCGGAGGGGCGCAATCGCCCACAGCTTTGCTGCGTTCAATTCACGACATGATACGATCCTATGCGTTAGCCATGTCCGAGCCAGTGTTTGGGCTTGGGCTGGAGCACAAGAGGCGGGCACGAAATACCCAAGCTCGTACTGCCTGACGGATTTCATCTCACGCGGAGGTACTCATGTTCCTTAGGCGTACATCCCTTGTACTGCATGGGGACAGGCTTGCGAACGCTACTTTGCGCTGCTCTATCGGCCTGATTTCAGTGCTGGCAATCAGCCTGGCTTATGCACAGAACGCCAGTGCTGCAAAGTGCTTGTATGTCTCTTCCTACCATAAGGGCTATGAGTGGAACGATGGCATTGAGCGGGGCCTGGAGGAAGGGCTGCAAGGGAAGTGCGAATTGTCCCGCTTCTATATGGACACCAACCGCAATACCACTCCGAAATTTGCACAACGCAAAGCCCTCGAAGCCAAGCAACTCATCGAGCAAACGCGTCCCGACGTGGTCATCGCCTGCGACGATGCCGCATCCCAATATCTGATCATGCCCTACTTCCGGAATGCAGCCGTTCCGATAGTATTTTGCGGCGTCAACTGGACGGTGAAAGCTTACGGTTACCCCTATTCGAACGTGACCGGAATGATCGAAATCGCCCCGATCAAGCCGCTGGTGAAGGAGGTGCGCAGCATTCTCCCGGCAGTCAGGTCAGGGATATATCTTGCGGCCGATGTGATGACCCAGCACAAGGAATTCGAAGAGAATCGCGAGGCGTACGCCCAGGCCAACATCAAGCTGTCGCCGATTTTCGTCAAGACGTTGGCGACATGGCAAGCCGGCTTTGCCGCTGCACAAAAGGCCGATTTTGTCGTGCTGGGCACCAATGCGGGAATCACCGACTGGGACAATCGCCAGGCTTATCAGAGCGTCATGTCCAGCGTGCAGAAACTGATCGTCACAAACTACGACTGGATGGCCCCCTATGCCATGCTGGCCATGACCAAGGCCGCCGAAGAGCAGGGTGAGTGGTCCGCGCATCTGGTACAAAGCATCTTGAGTGGCATCACACCGGACAAGCTCCCGATTGTCGCCAACCGGCGCTGGCAGACGTACGTCAACGTCGAACTCGCCGCGGCGGCGAAAATACAGCTTCCGCTCGGCCTTGTGCATAAGGCGGTAAGAGCCGTCAAGCCGTGATGCAGTGGCGCATTCCGACGATCTTCTCGCTGGCAACCGCCGCGCTTGCCTTGGGATTCGTGATCACGGCTGCAGCGGTCAGCCTTGCCCTGATGACCATTATCCAGGATGAAGAGGCTGCCTTTGGCGTAGAAATTGGCGCAGTCAAGGACAATCTGGTACAGCGCCTGACCTCGGCGAACGAGGTGCTGCACGGCATGCGCATGCTGTTTGATGCGTCGAGTTTCGTGGATGTTCACGAATTTCAGGTCATCGGCAACGATACCGTGGCGAACTATCCCTTCATCAAGGCGGTCATGTATCTGCCTTATATCGCCGCCGATGAACGGGAATACTTCGAAAAAACCAAACAAGAAGAAGGTTACCCGACCTTCAGCATCAACACGATCAAGGACGGTAGTTACGTCCCGGCGGAACGGCGCCCAAGCTATTTCCCGATACTGTATCTGGAGCCATTTCTGCCCTCGGCCGCACAACAGCTCGGCTTGGATCTTCTGGGGCAACCCGGGACGCAGGCCTACCTGCAGCGTGCCGTCGACACAGGCCTTGCCATGGCGGCCATACCCCTCAAAGCAGCCCATGCCAATGAGTATCTGGTATTCAAGGCGATTTATGCCGACAAACCGAAACCAGGCCTGGATCCGGTGGTGGAGCGCAGAAAACTCATCAGCGGCATCGTTGCCATCACGGTGGATGCGCAGCAGCTTCTGCCGCTGGAAAAGGTTGACCACCGGACATCCATCGCGCTAGCTGCGCGCCCGGTCCTGGAGCCAGGCAAACGGGTTGCCCTGTTCAAGCACGAAGCAGCGGTCGAAGGGATGGACGGCCACTGGGCCTATGGCGCCCTGCATAGGGAGCGGGACGTATTGATTGGCGAACAGGGTTTTCTTGTCAAATTTCGTCGGGTGCTGCACTGGGAGGATTTCAGTTACAAACTTTTGTTCGCGGCGTTATTTACCGGTGCGCTATTCACGCTGATTTTGTGGTCGCTGGCCAGGACGAACCAGGCACGCGCCGCTGACTTGAGGCGGCGCAACAAGGAGATCGAGCAACTTGTCGAACAGAGAACGCAGGAGCTGGCCACCGAGAAGGAGCGTGCGCTGGTGACGCTGGAGTCGATTGCCGATGGCGTGATTACCGCCGATTCACAGGGAGTCATCGATTATCTGAATCCGGTTGCCGAACGCCTGAGCGGGTGGTCGGAACAGGAGGTCGTCGGCAAGCCGATCACGGATTTGTTCAAGGTTTTCGATGAGAAGACCCTGCAAGAGGTCGCGAATCCGGTGCTCCAGTGCCTGAGCAACGGTTTGCCTTTCATGCGCCAGGAAAACACGATATTCACCAACCGCAACGGCGACAACCTTGCCATCAACGAATCGGCAGCGCCGATCCGCGACCGCAGCGGGCAGGTCACTGGCGTCGTCCTGGTATTCCATGATGTCAGCAGCACCCGCAAGCTTACCCAGCAAATGTCCTGGCAGGCGACCCATGATGCCCTGACCGGATTGCCGAACCGGATCATGCTGCAGGACTATCTCGAGTCGGCACTTGAGTTTGCCGCACAAGGCGGGCAAACCCTGGCCGTGATGTTCCTGGATCTCGACCGCTTCAAGATTGTGAACGACACCCTCGGCCATGATGTCGGCGACGGCCTGCTGCGGGAAGTGGCGGAGCGGTTGAAGGAGGGCTTGCGCGGCAGTGATATTGTCGGGCGGCTGGGCGGCGACGAGTTTCTCGTCATCGCCAGCGAGATCAAGGACAACACGGCCATAGTGATGATGGCGGAACGGTTGCTCAAGGTTTTCCACAAACCGTTCAGCTTGGGACAGTCCGAATTTTTTGCGAGCACGAGTATCGGGATCAGCGTTTATCCGGAAGATGGCGCGACCCCGGATGTGCTGATGAAAAAAGCCGATTCGGCCATGTACCGGGTGAAAACCCAGGGCAAGAACAATTACGGCTTTTACAGCAAGGAGGCCGATCAAGGCACGCAGGAACGCTTCACTCTCGAAGCCGATTTGCGTCACGCCCTGGAGCGCCAGGAACTGGTACTTCACTATCAGCCGCAGGTTTCCGCCATGACCGGCACTGTGACAGGTTTCGAGGCGCTGATCCGGTGGAATCACCCAAGTCGGGGGATGATCCCGCCACTGGGGTTCCTGCCGCTCGCCGAGGAAACCGGCCTGATTGTCGAGATTGGCGACTGGGTCATGCGCGAGGCCTGCCGGCAGAACCAGGCCTGGCAACAAGCGGGTTTGGCCAAGGTCGTGATTGCGGTCAACATTGCCCACGCACAGTTCATGCGGCCAACATTGCCGGCCGAGGTGAAACAGGTGCTGCAGGATACCGGGCTGGCGCCGCAGTTTCTCGAACTGGAGCTGACGGAAAGCATTCTGGCGGCCAATGCGGAGGAGGCCGTCATGCGGCTGAAAGAATTGAAAGCAGCCGGCATCAAATTGTCCATCGACGATTTCGGCACCGGCTATTCCTCGCTCTTTTATCTCAAGAACTTTCCGCTCGACAGCGTCAAGATCGACCGCTGTTTCATCAAGGACATCGAAACCGACCACCATGACGCCGAGATCACTACCGCGATCATCGCCATGTCGCACAGCCTGAAGCTGAGCGTTGTCGCGGAAGGCGTCGAGACAGCGACGCAACTGGATTTCCTGCGCCAGAAGGGTTGCGACACGATCCAGGGCTATTTCTATAGCCCGGCCGTACCGGCGGAGCAGGCGCGGGCCTTTCTGGAAAAGCCGCTGGCAGGGAGAAGCCTGAATTTGGTTGGCGCGGCGGAAAAGTAGCGCGGGCTGGCTTTGTCAGGCGGCGGTGCTGTCGTCAATCAGCCTGGGCAGTGCCGCAAGCAAGGCATCGCGCGCACCATGCAGTTCGGGCATGCGTTGGCAGACGGCGGTACCCGTGCCGTTGCGTTGCTGCGCCAGCAGTTCCATGGCCAAGTCATGCACCTGCCGGTGCAGCCGACTGACCTCCGCGAATTCCGGCCGCTTGCCGTAGTGCTGCTGGCCGGTCCCTGCCAGCCATTGGCCGATGTGGCAAAACCGGGGATCGGTTTCCGGTTCTCTGGCGTTGTCGCAAAGGCAGGCCTCGACTTCCTCGACCCAGCGGCGATGCCCGGCCTCGGCGATCGCCAGCGGCAGGTCGTCGCTGTGACCACTCAGGCCGGCATTGGCAACCCAGACCGGATCGGGCTGCCAGTTGCGCACCCAGTCGATCAGCGCGGCGGCCGGCATCGGCCGCGCGATGCCGTAGCCCTGGGCAATGTTGCAGCCAAGGCTCAGCAGCAGCGTGCCGTGTTCGATGGTCTCGACGCCCTCGGCCACGACAGTGCGGTGGAACACCCACGCCAGACCGATGACGCCCTCGACGATGGCGCAGTCCTCGGGGTCGCGCAGCATGTCGCGGACGAAGGACTGGTCGATCTTGAGCGTTTCCGCGGGCAGGCGTTTGATGTAGGTCAGTGAGGAATAGCCGGTGCCGAAGTCGTCGAGAGCGAAAGAGACGCCCAGTTCGCGGCATTCCTCGATGATGCGGGCGACGCGCCCGATGTCCTCCAGTGCCGCCGTCTCCAGCACTTCCAGTTCGAGGCGATGTGGCGGAAGCGCCGGATGCGCGCGCAGCAGCGCGGTCAGGCGTGCCACGAAGTCGTGCTGCGACAGGTGACGCGCGGCGATGTTCACACTCACGCTCAGGTCAAGCCCCTGCGCCTGCCATGCCTGCCACTGCCGCAGCGCCGCGTCGATGACCCATTCGCCGAGCTGCACGATCAAGTCGGTGTCCTCGATCAGCGGCAGGAAGTCGGCCGGCGGCAGCAGGCCGTGTAGCGGGTGCTGCCAGCGGATCAGCGCCTCGACGCCGACCACGCTGCCCGCGCGCATATTCACCTTGGGCTGGTAGTGCAGCACGAACTCGGCCGCGTCGAGACCCGCGGCGATGCGCTCCTGCGCTTCGCGGTGGGCGCGCACCGCGCGGTCGCGCTCCGGGTCGAACAACTGGTAGCGGTTGCGGCCCTCCTGCTTGGCACCGTACATCGCCTGGTCGGCATGGCGCAGCAGGGTGTCGGGATCGGCGTCGTCGAGCGGAAAGAGGGTCACGCCGATGCTGGCCGAGATCGTTACCGGGCTGCCGGCCACGCTCAGCGGCTGGGCGATGGCATCGAGCACCCGGCGCAGCGCCGTGTCGCACTCCTCGCGCCGCTCGATGCCCAGCAGCAACACGAACTCGTCGCCGCCCAGCCGCGCGACGGTATCGCCGCTGCGCAGGCCCTCGCGCAGACGATGGGCGATTTCCACCAGCAGGCGGTCGCCGGCCTCATGGCCGAAGGCATCGTTGATCGGCTTGAAGCCGTCGAGATCGACGTAGCAGACCGCCATCAGCCGTTCGGCACGCCGTGCTTGGGCCAGTGCCAGTTGCATGCGGTCGGCCAGCAGCACGCGGTTGGGAATGCCGGTCAGCGCGTCATAGTGGGCGATGTGCTCGAGCTGGCGCTGCTGCGCCTTGAGGTGGCTGATGTCGGTGAACATGCCGAAGGCACCGCCGTAGCTGCCATCGGGGTTCATGATGGCGGTACCCGAAACCTGCGTCCATAATTCGCTGCCGTCCTGGCGGCGGAAGCGCCTCTCGTAGCTGCTGCCCTGGCCCTGCGCGCGCAAGGCCATGTGCTGGCGATGCTCGGCGAGGTCTTCCGGATAGAGAAAATCCTCCGCCCGCCGGCCGAGGATCTCGTCCTGAGCGTAGCCCAGCATGTCCACCATGCGCTGGTTCACGTAGCTCACGCGGGCGTCGGGATTGATGACCCAGATGCCCTCGTTGGCCGTCTCGACGATGCGGCGGTTGCGCGCCTCGCTCTCGGCCAGCGCCCGCTCCGCCTGCAGTCGATCGGTAATATCGGTTGCGAACGCCAGGATGCAGGGCTCGCCATCAATTTCGAGCATTTCGGCGGAGACGTTGACGTCGCGCAACGCGCCATCCTTGCGCCGCCAGTGCGTGACATGATCGAAGACACTGCCGTCACGACGCAGCGCCTCGACAAAGACATTGCGCAACGCCGCGTCGGGCCAGATTCCGAGGCCCAGCGCGCTCTTGCCGATCAGTTCCGCGCGCGTCCAGCCGAAGTCACGCAGCCACTTGTCGTTGACCTCGATGAGCCGGCCATCGGCGGCACGTCCGATCGAGGCGGCGATCGGGCTGGCGCGGAAGGCGACGGCGAAGCGCTCCTGCAACTGCTGCAGCGCCGCGTCGGCCGCCTTGCGCGCGGTAATGTCCTCGACGAAACCGTGATTGACCATGCGCCCGTCGGCCAGCCGCTTCGGCTCGGACTGCATGTGCAGCCAGCGGATGCCGCCGTCGGGCTTGACGATGCGGAGTTCGTGGCTGGAGGGGCTCTGCGCCGCCCAGGCCGCGCTGGCGGCGGCCGAAAATCCCGCCTGGTCCTCAGGGTGGATGCGGGCAAATAGCGTCCCGGCGTCGCGCATCGCCACGGCGGCGGAAACGCCGCAGAGCGGCTCGATGCGGTCGCTGACATACAGCACGCGCGGATGGCCGTCGTCCTCGATGCGGTAGCGGTAGACCGCCACCGGCACGGAATCGGCAATCTCCCGCAGTTCCTCGCGCGCGGCAATCAGATCGGCTTCGCGTTGCCCCAGGCGTTGTTGCAGGCGGTTGAAGCTCTCCGCCAGCCGCCCGACCTCGTCCTGTCGCGCCACCGGCAGTGCTTGCAGCGGCGCCGTGCCGGCGGAAATCGCATCGAGCGCCATCGTCGCGTCCAGCAAGGGCTTCAGCGCGCGGCGCACCCACAGCGCCGCCAGCCCTGCCACCAGTAGCGAGAGCAACAGGGCACCGCCGAATACCATATGACGTAGCGGTGCGATGGGCGCGAAAGCCTCCGCAGCCGGCAGCCGCGCCACGACGAACCAGCCATCGACCGTCGACAATCGTTGCCCCGACACCAGTTGCTCGATGCCCTTGAGGTTGACGCTGATCCCCGAACCCTCGTGGCCGGCGCGGAAGCGGTCGAGCATGATATTCACACCCGGCTGCGGCAGCGCGCGCAGCGTGTCGGCTGGATCGCTGCCGATTACCACCATGTCGTGCTGCGGCGCAATCACCATGAAATCGCCGGTCTTGCCGTAGCGGTGCTGGCTGACGATGCCGAGCAGGTTCGGCGCCTGCAGCGAGCTGACGCCGGCGAGTATCGCTACCAGATGCCCTTCCTTGTCGCGCACCGGCATGGCAAAACCAAGCACCGGCTTGCCGAGCAGTGGCGCGACGAAGGGCTTGCCCACCGCCGGCCGGCCGGTGTGGATGACGTCGCCGACGGCGGCGAAGTGCGCGAAATCTTGCTCGCGCCGGCCCGCCAGCGGCGGATAGTCGGCGAAGGCGCCCGCGCCGTCCGGCTTGACGATAATGATGCCGCCATCGAAGAGATTGGTCAGATTCGGCCGTTCGCGCAGCATGTCCTCAAGGCGGGCGGGATCGCCAAGTTGTTCGAGCGGGACGACGGCGGCGGCTTGCGCCAGTATGTCGAGGCGGCGGCGCAGCCGCTCGTCAAGGTCCGCGGCGACGTAGCCGATGGTTGCGCGCTGTTGCTCGATCAGCAACTGCTCGAGCAGCACCGTCTGTTGCCGTGCCAGCAACAGAGCGAAGCCCCAGAGGCTGGCGAGGAACAGCAGGGTCACGCCCAGAATCAGGCGGAACTGCAGGCTGGAGAGCAGGAGTCGGTTCACGGCACTCGGACTGAACAGGATCAGTTGGGCATCCTAGCGCCGCTGGCGCTGGCAGGGCAAACAAATTATGCGCGCCCTGGCCGCGGGCTTTCCTTTTGTTCCGCTCCGCTTCCCTTTAGCTGAATCTTCTGGCGACCGGCTAAAATCATGCCGTGACACCATTGCCAACGGGGTAGTGGTCTTCCCGTGCTTGCCCGCCGAAACATCGGCGCCCCGAAAAAAATCTGCCAGGAAATGCAAAGAAAATGATTGTGGTGGGCATTGAAACCTCCTGCGACGAAACCGGGATTGCGCTCTACGATACGGCGCGCGGCCTCCTGGCGCATGCCATCCATTCGCAGGTGGCGATGCATGAGGAATATGGCGGCGTGGTGCCAGAACTGGCCTCGCGCGACCATATCAAACGGCTGGCGCCGCTGCTCGCTCACGTCCTGGCCGAGGCCGGCATCGCCAAGGAAGCCATCGGGGCGGTGGCGTATACGGCCGGGCCGGGCTTGGCCGGCGCCTTGCTGACGGGCGCCAGCTTTGCCGAAGGCCTGGCCTGGTCGCTCGGCGTGCCGGCGCTGCCGGTGCATCATCTCGAAGGCCATCTGCTTTCGCCGCTGCTGGCCGACGATCCGGCGCAATTTCCCTTCATCGCCCTGCTGGTATCCGGAGGCCACACGCAGATCATGTGTGTTGAGCAAGTGGGTGCTTACGAACTGATGGGCGAATCGCTTGACGACGCGGCCGGTGAGGCCTTCGACAAGACGGCGCAACTGCTCGGCCTCGGCTATCCGGGCGGACCGGCGCTGGCCAAACTGGCCGAGGCCGGGGTGGCCGGCCGCTTCAAACTGCCGCGCCCGATGCTGACCAGCGGCGATTTAAACTTCAGCTTTTCCGGCCTCAAGACTGCCGTATTGACGGTAGTGCGGGCGCGCCCGCTGTCGGCGCAGGACAAGGCCGATCTGGCTGCCGAATTTCAGGAAGCGGCCACCGAGGTACTGGCGACCAAGGCACTGGCGGCGTGTCGCCAGCGCCGACTTTCCACCCTGGTCGTTGCCGGCGGCGTGGGTGCCAACCGGCGGCTGCGGCAACGGTTGGATGAAGCCGGCAAGCGTCAGGGTGTGCGCGTCTGCTATCCGGAGATGGCGTTGTGTACGGACAACGGAGCGATGATTGCGTTTGCCGCCGCCCAGCGATGGTTGGCCGGTGGCTACGATGCGGCGCGGGAACAGCAGCGCGCGGGTGGATTCGCCGTGCGGCCGCGCTGGCCGCTGCAGGAACTCTAACTTTCTCGCCACAGTCCCAGCAGTCCGGCCGCCGGGCCGCCCCAAGGCCGGACGACACGCGCCGCCAGGCGCAAACCGCGCCAAGGCAAACAACAACGCTGCCCGTAATAGACGAGCGCAGCGAGCAACAGTCACCCCTCCCGCGAGGGAGGGGGCGGGGGTGGGCGGGCCCCAATGCGGTTTTCAGTGCCTGCGAACAAGCGCAGGATATTCGGCCGATGGCGCACGATCAGCAGCAGGCACATGATGCCGATGACCAAGGACAGCGAATCGGGGCCATGCAGGGCATACGCTACGCCCGGGGCGACGCAGGCGGCGGCGAGTGCGGCCAGTGACGAATAGCGGAAGATGGTGGCGGTGGCGGCCCAGGTGAGCGCCGCAATCAGGGCGACCATGCCATCCAGCCCGATCAGCACGCCGATGGCGGTCGCGACCCCCTTGCCACCGCGAAAGCGCAGGAATATGGGAAACAGGTGGCCAAGGAAGGCGGCGAGGCCGGTGAAGGCAATCGCCGTATCGCCAGCGCCGACTTTTGCCACCAGCCACATCGCCACCCAGCCTTTGGCCGCATCGCCCAGCAGCGTCAACAGTGCCGCGAACTTGTTGCCTGTTCTGAGCACATTGGTGGCGCCGGGATTGCCCGAGCCAAAACCGCGCGGGTCGGCCAGGCCAAAGGCGCGCGACACGATCACCGCGAAGGGCAGCGAGCCGATCAGGTATCCCAGTAGCAGGCAGGCGATGAAAATGAGCAGAGCGGGCGTTGATTCCATAGAATGGGCGAGATTCTAACTGGTGTAATGATGACAACCTATCCCCCACCCCCTTTCCCGAGGAAAGGGGTGACTATGGTTCAGCCGCTTTGCGGCTTCCATGTCCATGACTTTACGCCGCCTTGGGGCGGCCCTGCGGAGGCGTAATGGATTTCATTTTCATCGAAGACATGCGCGTGGAAGCGCATGTCGGTATCTACGACCGCGAACGGGCGGCGCCGCAGACGCTGGATCTGACGCTGACCTTCGGCGTGCCTGACGAGGCGGCGCAGGACGACGATATCGCCAAGACCATCGACTATGCGGTGGTGATCGGGCGCGTCCGCGCCGAACTCGCGGCGCGCCAATTCAACCTGCTGGAAACGCTCGGCGAATTCATCATCGGGCTGATGCTCGACGAATTCCGTGCACCATGGGTGAAGGTATCGATCGCCAAGGTTGGCATCGCGCGCGGCGTGCGGCGGGTTGGTGTGCAGATCGAAAGGAGTTTGGCCCGCCCCTCCCAGCCCCCCCTCGCGGGGAGGTGACTGTGGCTCGCTGCGCTCGAACATTACGGGGCGCCTCCGTTTGATTTGCTAAGCGGATTGCGCCTGGCGGCGCGTACCGCTTTTCCTAGGGACGGCCCGTCGGAAAAGCTGTTCTGTAATCCTTACAGCTTTACCCAGCCTGGCTGCACTCCACGATCTTGGGTTGCAACACGCGCAGGATGTCGTGCGGGTGTACGCCGACCAGATAGCCGCGCTGGCCGCCGTTGATGTAGATCAGCGGCAGGTCGAGGATGGTCTTTTCCATGCAGACCGGGAGCTGTTTCTTCGTGCCGAAGGGCGAGCAACCGCCGACCAGATAGCCAGTATGGCGCTGGGCGTCGTCCGCCGTGCAGGGTGCGATCTTCTTGACGCCGAATTGTCGCGCCAGTTCCTTGGTGGAAACCTTGTGGTCGCCATGCATCAGCACCAGCAGCGGTTTCTTGTTCTCGTCTTCCATGACCAGCGTCTTGACGACGTTGTGCTCCGCGACATTCAACTCGCGCGCGGATACCTTCGTGCCACCGTGTTCCTCGTAGGGATAGAGGTGGTTGGAGTGAGCGATGCTATGACGGTGCATAAACTGCGTCGCGGGTGTCTCGGGGGGGCGGTCGTCGTTTTTCATGTTATTAGCCTCTCGCCGGGCCGCCCCAAGAGAGGCGACGCCCCCCCGTGGGGGGCAGCGAAATGAATTTGAGAGCGTGGGGGGCCATTATTAGCCTCTCGGATGGTGCGTCGCGTGCAGATCCTTGAGACGCGCGCGTGCAACATGAGTGTAGACCTGAGTCGTCGATATGTCAGTATGGCCGAGCAGCAATTGCACCACCCGCAAGTCGGCGCCATGATTGAGTAGATGGGTGGCGAAGGCGTGGCGCAATACGTGGGGAGAGATGCGTGCAGCAGGAATGCCTGCGGTCAGTGCATGTTTCTTGATGAGCACCCAGGCCATCTGGCGCGTCATGCCTGAGTCAGTGGCCTGACTGCGGCGGCCGGTGACGAAAACGAAGTCTGAGGCGCGGCCCTTGAGCAATGCTGGTCGTCCCTCTGTGAACCAGCGTCCCAGCCAATCGGCAGCGACCTCGCCCATCGGCACCAGCCGTTCCTTGCTGCCCTTGCCGAAGGTGCGTATCACGCGGTCGTCGAGACTGACGGAAAACAGTTTCAGGCCGACCAGCTCCGAAACCCGCAGGCCGGTGGCATAGAGCAGTTCGAACATGGTGCGGTCGCGCAGCCCCAGCGGCGTGGTGACGTCGGGCGCGGCCAGCAGGTCTTCGACATTCTTTTCCGAAAGCGTCTTGGGGAAGCGCTCGGCGGCGAGCGGGGCCTGGATGTTGAGCAGCGGGTCGGTCTGAATGCGGCCTTGGTCAATGAGCCAGCGGTAATAACGGCGCAGGGCAGCCTGCAGGCGGCGCAAGGTGGCGGGGCGCGCTTTTTGCGCGCGCGCATGCAGGTGCGCGAGGTAGCTGTCGATATCCGTTTCGGTGGCGGCGGGTAGATCGCCGCCGCGCTCAGCCAGCCAATGCGCAAACAGGGAAAGGTCGGAACGGTAGGCCGCAAGCGTATTTTTTGCCAGCCCGTCGGCGAGCCAGAGGGCGTCGATGAACTCGTCAATCTGGAGGCTAGTGGATTCCTTCATGCCCAACTGCAGGGCCGCCCCAAAGCTGGGCAAGCCAGGAAATGGAGCGCAGCGAACACCCGTCACCCCCTTCCTGGGGAAGGGGGTTGGGGGGAAGGGGTTTCATGATTCAGCAGCCAGCGTTTCACTTCGATTAGAAAACCGCCACGCTGACGGGAAAAGCCGCCGAGCTCACCGTGCGCAGCGACGACCCGGTGGCAGGGCACGACGACCGGGTAAGGATTGGCACCGCAGGCGGTGCCGACGGCGCGCGGGCTGCTGCCGAGTTCATGCGCCAGTTCGCCATAACTGCGCGTCTGGCCAGCCGGGATCGCCGCGATGCTGGCCCAGACGCGTTGCTGGAAGGGGGTGCCGGCCGGCGCGAGGGTCAGGTTGAAGCTGAAGGTGGGATCTTTCAGATAGGCGCGCAACTGGCGCACAGCGGCCTGTGACTGCGGCTGGCGCCCCCCGCGTTCGTCGCAGGGCTCAAGAAAATCGATGGCGACGATGGCGTCGCCATCGCAGCAAATGCCGAGCGAGAATGTCGGCCAGGAGACGATGGCGTCGTAGTCTGCGCTACCGGATTGTGTGTCGGTCATGCTCTTACCTCACCATTACCGAAGACGACCCACTTCTGCGAAGTCAGTCCCTCCAGTCCAACCGGGCCGCGGGCGTGGAACTTGTCGGTCGAGATGCCGATCTCGGCGCCCAGGCCGTATTCGAAGCCGTCGGCAAAGCGTGTCGAGGCATTCACCATCACCGAACTGGAGTCGACCTCGCGCAGGAAGCGCATGGCGCGTGTGTAGTCTTCGGTGACGATGGTCTCGGTGTGCGCCGATGAGTATTTGTTGATGTGGGCAATGGCTTCATCAACGTCCGCCACTATCTTGCAGGAGATGATGGCGGCGAGGTATTCGGTGTAATAGTCTTCCTCGGTCGCTGCCTTTGCCTGCGGCACCAGGGCCAGTGTCTCGGCGCAGCCGCGGACCTCCACGCCCCGCGCAATCAGCATGGCGCACAAAGTCGGCGCCAGCGCGATGGCGACCGGGCGGGCGATCAGCAGTGATTCGGCGGTGTTGCAGGTGCCGAGCCGTTGTGTCTTGGCGTTTTCGAGAATCGCGAGCGCCTTGGCGGGATCGGCGCTGGCGTCGATATAGACGTGACAGTTGCCGTCGAGGTGCTTGATCACCGGCACTTTCGCTTCACGGCTGATGCGTTCGATCAGCCCCTTGCCGCCGCGTGGCACAATCACATCGACATATTCGGGCATGGCGACCAAGTGGCCGACGGCGGCACGGTCGGTGGTCTCGATCACCTGCACGGCGGTTTCGGGCAGACCGGCGGCTTTGAGACCGACGCGCACGCAGGCGGCGATGGCCTGGTTGCAGCGCAGCGCTTCCTTGCCGCCGCGCAGGATCGCGGCATTGCCGGACTTGAGGCAAAGTGCCGCGGCGTCAGCCGTGACGTTGGGACGTGCCTCATAAATGATGCCGACCACGCCAAGCGGCACGCGCATCTTGCCAACCTGGATGCCACTGGGGCGGAATTTCATGTCGCTGATCTCACCGATCGGATCGGGCAGTTTGGCGACCTGTTCGAGACCCACCGCCATGGCTTCGACGCCTTTGGCGGTGAGCGTCAGACGGTCGAGCAGCGCCGGTTCCAGACCATTGGCGCGCGCTTCGGCAACATCAGCAGCATTCGCGGCGAGCAGTTCGGCCTGGTGCGCACGAATGTCGGCGGCCATCGCCAGCAGCGCGGCGTTCTTGGCGGCGGTGGAAGCTCTGGCCATGGCCCGCGCAGCGGCACGCGCCGCTTGGCCAACCGCTTCCATGTATTGCTTGATGTCCATTTGGTCCATAGGGTCCATTACTAAGCTAAGCCCTGGTTAAACGCAAGGAGAGTTGCAGGCATTCGTCCCAGCGGTCGCCACTGGCGAGACCCTTGATGATGCGATCAATTCGTGCTGCGTGCAAGAGCGCCGGACGCAGCGCACGGGTGCGCGCCTCCATGGTGAGCGCCCACAACACCAGCGGCAGGGGGGCATCCTCGGCGCGCAAGCCTTCCAGCGTGCGGGCGCAGCGCGCGGTGTCCTTCGCCTGCAGGGCGGTGCGCAGGTCGTCGATGTCGTAACGGGCGACATTCAGCACGGCGGCGGAGACCTGCGCCAGCGTCAGCGCGCCGGGTGGGTGCAGCAGGCCGAGTTTCTGGATTTCCTGATGCGCGGCCAGCAGGTTGCCTTCGACATGCAGCGCGATGAATTCCAGTGCCTCCGGCGGAGCCGACTGCTGTTGGGTTTTGAGTCGATTCGCGATCCAGTTCGGCAACTGCGTCAGGGCAGGCGCACGGCATTCGATCGCGATGCCGGCATTGATCAGCGTCGTGAACCAGGCGGCCTTCTTCGCCCGCCAGTCCATTTCGGGCAGGGTGATCAGGGTCAATACGTCGGCGGGCAGTGCCTTGCAGTAGCGGGCGAGTGCCTCGCCGCCATCGCGGCCGGGTTTGCCAGTGGGCATGCGCAGATCGACCAGGGTGCGGCCGCCGAACAGTGAGAGATTGCCGGCGGCGTGAAACAGTTCGTCCCAGCGGAAGGTGGGGGTGACGACCAGCACGTTACGTTCGTCAAATCCCTGACGCCGCGCAGCGGCGCGCAGGGCGTCGCCGGCTTCGATGGTCAGGAGCGGGTCGTCACCGTGCAGGACATACAGCGGCGCGAGCGGTTTTTCGAGATGGGCGGAGAGTTGTTCCGGGCGCAGTTGCACGGCAGGGTCAACTCTTGGCCGTCCGGCTGCCTGCCGAGAGCCGGCGCAGGATCTGTTGCACCAGGTCGGTCTGAATGTCGCGCCAGATGGTGATCTCTTCTGCCTCAGAGGCAAAAATGCGCGTGTCGTCGAAGTTCATTTCACGCTGCAGGATGATCTGGCTGGGCGCCATCAGTTCCTTGCCGCTGGCATCCTGAATGCGATAGACGAAGGTGCGCGTCAATTGGAATTCGCGCACCAGGCCGGTGCCGGACAGTGAAAGGATGTTCTTTGCCTGCTCGTTGCGCAGGATGACCAGGGAGGCCTGCGCCGCCTTGGGGTCGGTGACGATGCGGGTTTGCGTCGAAGCTTCGACGCTGCGCTTGATCTGGGCATACATCTCGCTGCTTTCGGGCATGCCGAGATAGAGCGTTTCCCAGGGCAGGTTGTAACTGCCGCGCAACTGGAAGCCGCAGGCCGCAAGGCTTAACGACAGCAAGAGGATGAGCAGGCGGCGCATTGAATACCCTTCGATCAGACGACGATATTGACCAGGCGGCCGGGGACGACGATGACCTTCTTCGCCGGCTTGCCTTCCATGAATTTTTGTGCGGCTTCGCTAGCGAGGGCAATGGCTTCGATCGCCGCGCGGTTTTCGGGAGTGTCAGCGCCGACTTTTACCCGGATGGCGCCGCGCAACTTGCCATTCACCTGCAGCACAAGTTCTTCCTCGTCCTGTACCAGTGCGGCGTCAAGCGGTTCGGGCCAGGCAGCGGCGAGGATGTCCGGCCCATAGCCGAGCTCGATCCACAGCGCATGGGTGAGGTGTGGCGCGATCGGCGAAAGGACGCGCAGGAGAATTGAGAAACCCTCGGCCAGCACTGGCGCGTGGCTGCCGTCCTTGGGCGCCTTCTCCAGTGCATTGAGCATTTTCATTGTCGCCGAGGCGACGGTGTTGAACTGTAGCTTGCCGAGGTCGTAATTGGCCTGCTTCAGTAGCAGGTGAAGCTCGCGACGGAGGGCGGCGGGTGCCCCGGAAATAGGGGACAGACCCCGATTTTGAGATTCATAAAATTGGGGTCTGTCCCCTATTTCCTTCTTCAGTGCATGACCAAAAGCCCAGACGCGCTTGAGGAAGCGGTAGGCACCCTCGACGCCGGAATCCGACCATTCCAGCGTCTGTTCGGGCGGTGAAGCGAACATCATGAAGAAGCGCGCGGTGTCGGCGCCGTACTGCTCGATCAGTGCCTGCGGATCGACGCCATTGCGCTTGGACTTCGACATGGTGCCGACGCCGCCATAATCGATGGTGCTCCCATCGGTCTTGAGCGTCGCGCCGGTCACATGGCCGCTCATTGGGCCATCTGCGTTCCTCACCAAGTCGACCTCCTCGGGCGCGAAGTACTCGATGCCACCCTTGGCGGTGCGCCGGCTGAAGATGTGGTTGAGCACCATGCCCTGTGTCAGCAGGTTGGCGAAGGGTTCGTCATACGACACCAGCTGCAGATCGCGCATCACCTTGGTCCAGAAGCGCGAATAGAGCAGATGGAGGATCGCATGCTCGATGCCGCCGATATATTGGTCGACCGGCATCCAGTAGTCGGTACGGGCGTCCACCATGGATGTCGCGGCATCCGCGGCGCAGTAGCGCGCGTAATACCAGCTCGAATCGACGAAGGTGTCCATCGTGTCGGTTTCGCGCTTGGCCGGCTTGCCACACTTCGGGCAGGCGCAATTCAGGAAATCGGCACGCTTGTTGAGCGGGTTGCCCGCGCCGTCCGGTACGCAATCCTCGGGCAGCACCACGGGCAGTTGCTCGTCCGGTACCGGTACCGAGCCACAGACCTCACAATGAATCAACGGGATCGGACAGCCCCAGTAACGCTGCCTTGATACGCCCCAGTCGCGCAGGCGAAACTGGATCTTTTTCTCGCCCAGGCCTTTGGCGGCGAGGTCGGCGGCAATGGCCTCCGTGGCCGCCGTATAGTCGAGCCCGTCGTATTTCTCTGAATTGACGCAGACGCCGCGTTGTTTGTCGGCGTACCACTCAGCCCACGCCTCGAGCGAAAAAGTTTCGCCGGTCAGCGCAATCACCTGCTTGATCGGCAATGCGTATTTTTTGGCGAAGGCAAAGTCACGCTCGTCGTGCGCCGGCACGCCCATCACCGCGCCGTCGCCGTAGCTCATCAGCACATAGTTGCCGACCCAGACTTCGACCTGTTCGCCGGTGAGGGGGTGCCCGACGAAAATGCCAGTTGGCATGCCCTTCTTTTCCATGGTCGCCATGTCGGCTTCCATCACCGAGCCATGCTTGCATTCGTCGATGAAGGCGGCCAGCGCGGGATTGTTCCGTGCGGCATGGGTCGCCAGCGGATGCTCGGCGGAAACGGCGCAGAAGGTCACACCCATGATGGTGTCGGCACGCGTGGTGAACACCCAGAGTTTGCCGGGTTCGCCGTCCAGCGTGTAGGGAAAGGCGAAGCGCACGCCGGTGCTCTTGCCGATCCAGTTGGCCTGCATGGTCTTGACGCGCTCGGGCCAGCCCGGCAGAGTGTCGAGGGCGGACAGCAGTTCGTCGGCGTATTGCGTGATCGCCAGGTAGTAGCCGGGGATTTCGCGCTTCTCGACCAGCGCGCCGGTGCGCCAGCCGCGCCCTTCGATCACCTGTTCGTTGGCCAGCACGGTCTGATCGACCGGGTCCCAGTTCACCACCTGGGTTTTCTTGTAGGCGATGCCTTTTTCCAGCATGCGCAGGAACAGCCACTGGTTCCACTTGTAGTACTCGGGCCGGCAGGTCGCCAGCTCGCGCTCCCAGTCGAGGGCGAAGCCGAGCGACTTGAGCTGCTGCTTCATGTAGGCGATGTTGTCGTAGGTCCACTTGGCCGGCGGCACGTTGTTCTGGATCGCCGCGTTCTCGGCGGGCAGACCGAAGGCATCCCAGCCCATCGGTTGCAGGACGTTGTAGCCGCGCATTTTGTGGCTGCGCGCCAGCACGTCGCCAATGGTGTAGTTGCGCACATGCCCCATGTGCAATTTGCCGGACGGATAGGGGAACATCGACAGGCAGTAATACTTCGGCTTGCCGGTGTCTTCGGTAGCGTTGAAGGCGCGCGTAGCGTGCCAGTGGGCCTGTGCGGCCTGCTCGATTGCAGCGGGTTGGTATTTTTCCTGCATGGCCGGGTGCGCGTTTAGCGTGTGTCGACAAAGCGCCAAATTATACGCGCCCGCCCTCCCGGCTGTGCCCCGGCAAGGGCCGCGGCGCGGCCCGCAGTTTATTGGCCGAGCTGGGTTGGTCGCAGCGTGCGCCAGCCGCGCGTATTGTTCAGCGCAAAGGCGTCATAGACAGCCACCGGGGCCTGCCAAAAGCTCTGGTTGAAGCGCGTCCAGCGGCGCCAGCCGAAGGAATCGACATCCGCCTGCAGGCATTCGGCAGCCACCAATTCAAACAGGCGATCCATGGCGGCTTCCCAATAAGCGGGTGTATCCGTCGCACCGGTGACCAAAGCGGCATGGTGCTGGGCATCAAGCCAGAGCGCTTCGCCGCGCTGCAGCGAAATGCCGGCCTTGTTGGCCAGCCAGGGCAGGAGTTTCGGACTGCAATTGTTCGATTTCATGATCGTTTCCTTCCCGTTAAAAGACGCCCTCGTGAGGCGACTAATAACGCGTGGTTCATGGGACTTTGGATATATTCTACGCGCTATTTGTGCGCTGCAACATAATATACCGCTGGCCCGGGGGGTGATGTTGGCGCTTTACAACGGGTGAATGAAACCGCCATTGCGTGGCATGTTAATATCGCCGCCGCGCGTGGCCCCGCCACTTATCCAAGATCGTTGATATTGCAAGGAAACAGATCGTTGTCGTCTGACCCTGCCCACCATGAAGAGCTGTCGCGGCCAGATACTGGCGAACGGGTAGGTGCGTCCCGTAAAGACAGCCGTCACCGTGAGGTTATGTCACGCATGCCCGGCTCATGGCGCACTTTCAGCCTCTTCCTGTTTCTCTTGCTGTTCTGGTGGCTGCTTTCCGGCATGCCGGCGCCGTTCCTGCTGGCTGCGGGCGTCGGCAGCGCGCTTCTGGTGGTTTGGTTTGCCCGCCGACTCAATATCGACGACCATGAGGGCCACCCGGTACATCTGGCCTGGCATGCCTTGTTCTTCTACTGGCCGTGGTTGCTGAAAGAAATTGCCGTCTCCGCCTGGCAGGTCTGCCGGATCGTGCTTGACCCGAAACTACCTATCAGCCCCACATTGGTGAGATTCAAGCCCTCGCAAATCACTGATGTCGGTCTGGTAATCCACGCCAACTCGATCACATTGACCCCGGGCACGATCTCCGTGGAGGTCAGCCGCGAGGAGTTCCTGGTGCACGCCCTGACACGCGAGGGTGCGGCGGGGGTGCAAGCCGGTGGCGCCATGGACCGCCGGGTGAGCGCGCTGGAGTCTTGGCCGAGGATGTTCAGTTGATGTTCGCCGCCGCCGCCATCGCCCTGCTGGTGACTGCCGCCCTGGCGTTGGCGCGGGCCGCCCTTGGCCCTACCGTATTCGACCGACTCCAGGCCGCAAATACCATCGGCACCTGCGCGATGCTGTTGGTGGCGGTGATGGGCTTCCTCAACGGTCGGCCGGAATTTCTTGACCTGGCCATCATCTACGGCCTGCTCAATGTGATTGGCATGGTTGCCGTGCTGAAATTTTTCCGCAAAGGCAAGCTCGGCGAGGCCGACGAATGAATCTCGCCCTGATCATCGATCTGGCCAGTTGGGTATGCCTGCTGGCCGGCAGCTTCTTTTGCGTAGTCGGCGGCATCGGCCTGTTGCGCATGCCGGATTTTTACACCCGGGTACACGCCGCAAGCTTGACCGACACCTTGGGTGCCGGGTTGATCCTGCTGGGTCTGCTGCTGCAGGCCGGTTTCACGCTCGTTGGCGCCAAGCTGGTGATGATCGGCCTGCTGATCTTTTTCGCCAGCCCCACCGGCAGCCATGCGCTGACCCGTGCCGCGCTGGTGCGTGGCATTGCGCCACAGCTTGCCGACCCGCCGGAGGCATCATCATCGAAACCCTGATCATCAACACGCTGCTGACCATGATGGTGGTCGCCGTGGTGGCGCTGGCGCGCAGCCGCAACCTGTTCGCCGTGGTTGTCCTGGCCGGGGCTTACAGTTTTTTGATGGCTACCGTGCTGGTGGCGCTGGATGCCGTCGACGTGGCAATGACCGAGGCGGCTGTCGGGGCGGGTATCTCGACGGTATTATTTCTCGGCGCACTTTATCTGTGCCGGAGCGAGGAAGCCAAGCCGGCCCACCGACCGCTGATTCCGTTCGCACTGGCGGTCAGCACCGGTGCCTTGCTGGTCTATGGCAGCCTGGGACTGCCGGACTTTTCTGACCCGCAGGCGCCGATTCACACCCATGTGGCACCCCGCTACCTTAACGATGGGCCGCAGGAAACCGGCGTGCCCAACGTTGTCACGGCCGTGCTGGCGAGCTATCGCGGTTTCGATACTTTTGGCGAAACCACGGTGGTGTTTACGGCCGGCGTCGGCGTCATCGTCCTGTTGCGCCGCCGGCGCAAGGACAAAAACAAGGAATCATGACCCCCATCCCCCCGCCCCCCTTCTCCAGGAAGGGGATGACAAGTGTTCGCGGGCGCCGCCCGCTCCGTGTAATGGCTGTTCCTCCTTGGGACGGCCCGGCGGAGGAGCGATCATGAACCGGCAACTGGTGCTGCGGGTGATCGCCAAGCTGATGATCCCCTTCATCCTGATATTTGCACTGTATGTGCAATTTCATGGCGATTTCGGACCCGGCGGCGGCTTCCAGGCCGGCGTGGCGCTTGCCGCGGGGGTGATCTTCTATGCATTGATTTTTGGCCTGGCGCGGACGCGCCGTGCCGTGCCGGATAGTCTGCTGGACGGCATGATCGCCGGCGGCGTATTGCTCTACGGTGGCGTTGGGGTTGCCGGCATGCTGCTGGGGGGGAACTTTCTCGATTATTTCGTGCTCGATGCCGACACCGTGATCGGTCAGCATCGCGGCATTTTCTGGGTCGAAGCCGGCGTCGGCATCACTGTTTCCAGCGTGATGCTAAGAATTTTCTACCTGTTCGCCGACCGCGCCAATCTTACCGAGAGCGAGAGGGATCATCCGGAGGGCGAGCGATGAGCGCACTGGCGAGTCATTTCAGCTATGCGGTGACGATCTTTCTGCTGGTCGCCGGTTTGTTCATCATCATCGCGCGCGGCAACCTGATCAAGAAAATGGTCGGCCTCAGCATTTTTCAGACCTCGGTTTTCCTGCTCTACATTGTGCCGGGCAAGCTGGTTGGCGGTACCGCGCCCATTGTTGCACCGGGTTTTCAGGTCTACTCCAATCCGCTGCCGCATGTACTGATCCTTACCGCCATCGTTGTCGGTGTTGCCACGCTGGCACTGGGACTAGCCCTGGCGGTTCGCGTCCACGAGGCCTACGGCACCATCGAAGAGGACGAAATCCTCGAAAGAGACGCTGCGTCATGAGCTTCGCCCAGTCAGTCAGCGCCAACCTGCCGGCACTTCAGGTTGTTTTGCCCCTGCTGGCGGCACCGCTGGTCCTGCTGCTACGCTCGGCCCGGGCGGCTTTTGCACTGACGCTGGTGGTCAGCTTTGCCTGCCTCGCCATTGCCATTGCCCTCTGGCAGCAGGTCGACGCCAGCGGGCCGATTTTTTATGCAATGGGCAGCTGGGCGCCACCTTGGGGCATCGGCTACTACGTCGACAAACTTGCCGCCTTCATGCTGGTTTTGGTCAGCCTGACGGCCGCCGTGGCGGTGCCATACAGCCGCGCGAGCCTTGCCCGGGAAATTCCTGCCGACAGCCACACATTGTTCTATGTGATGTTCCTGCTGTGCCTGTCCGGGCTGCTGGGCATTGTCATCACGGGTGACGCCTTCAACCTGTTCGTCTTTCTCGAGGTGTCGTCGCTGTCCACCTACGTCCTGATCGCTTTCGGACGCGACCGGCGGGCACTGGTGGCGTCCTATCAATACCTGATCATGGGCAGCATCGGCGCCACCTTCATCGTCGTCGGTGTCGGGCTGCTCTATTTGATGACCGGCACCCTCAATCTGGTGGATATGGCCGAACGACTGGCCGATGTCCGCTCCAGCCGCCCGGTGCTGGCGGCGCTGGCTTTCCTGACCGTCGGCATCTCACTGAAGCTCGCGTTGTTCCCGCTGCATCAGTGGCTGCCCAACGCCTACACCTACGCGCCCTCCGTCGTCACTGCCTTCCTCGCCGCCACTGCCACCAAGGTTTCGGTGTACGTGCTGATCCGCTTCTACTTTTCGGTATTCGGCGAAAGCCTGGTATTCCACAAGCTGCCGCTACCGGAAATCATGCTGTGGCTGTCGCTGTTGGCGATGTTTGCCGCCAATTTCGTCGCCATCTTCCAGAACAACCTGAAGCGCTTGTTTGCCTACTCCAGCGTTGCCCAGATCGGTTACATCACGCTCGGGCTGTCCTTTGATTCAGTCAATGGCCTTACCGCCTCAATCGTTCACCTGTTCAATCATGGCATCGCCAAGGGCGCGATTTTTCTCCTGATTGGCGGCATTGTCCTCGGAATCGCGAAACCTGGCGCCGTCGCGCCAGCGCCGACTTTTGACCGGCTGGCCGGCCTGGCCAAACGCATGCCGCTCACCTGCTTCGGCATCGTCCTCGCCGGATTGAGTCTGATCGGCGTGCCCGGTACCGCCGGCTTTGTCACCAAGTGGTATCTGATCCTCGCCGCCATGGAGCGGGGCCAGTGGTGGCTGGTCGGCGCGATCCTGCTGAGCTCACTGCTGGCCGTCGCCTATGTCTGGCGCTTTGTCGAGACCGCCTACTTCCGCGCACCGCCGGCCGATGCGGAGAATCCTGCCCAGTTACGTAACGAGGCACCGCTCTCCATGCTGGTCCCTGCCTGGCTGCTGATTGCCGCCACTTTCTGGTTTGGCCTCGACACCTCGCTGACGATCGGCACGGCGCTGGAAGTCGCGCAACAACTGGTGCGCGGCCAATGAACGCAGCAGAGCTGATTCTCGTTGCGCTGGTCCTGCCGATTCTCGCTGCGGTGGGCATTGCGCTGGCCGGCAAGCTGCCGAACCTGCGCGAGGGCATCACGCTGGTTACTGCGCTGGTGCTGTTCGCCTGCGTTGCGCAGTTGCTCGATCCGGTGCTGGCCGGCATGCGCCCGGAATTCGTGCTGCTGGAACCATTGCCCGGCTTGCCCATTGCCTTCCGCGTCGAGCCGCTCGGCATGTTGTTTGCGCTGATCGCCTCCGGCCTGTGGATCGTCAATTCGGTCTATTCGATCGGCTATATGCGCGGCAACAAGGAAAAAAATCAGACGCGTTTTTACGTTTGTTTTGCGCTGTCGATCGCCGCCGCGCTGGCGATTGCCTTCGCCGCCAACCTTTTGACGCTGTTCCTGTTCTACGAAGTGCTGACGCTGATCACCTATCCGCTGGTGACGCATGCCGGCACCGATAAGGCCAGACGCGGCGGACGCACCTATCTCGCCATCCTGATGGGCACCTCGGTGCTGTTCCTGCTGCCGGCGGTAATCTACACCTGGCACGTTGCCGGCACCACCGAGTTTCGTCCCGGCGGCATCCTGCCCGCCGGCATGGAAACGGGAACGCTGATGGTGCTGCTGGCCCTGTTCATGTTCGGCATCGGCAAGGCGGCGCTGATGCCGTTCCACCGCTGGCTGCCCGCCGCAATGGTGGCGCCGACGCCGGTCTCGGCACTGCTGCACGCCGTGGCGGTGGTCAAGGCCGGTGTCTTTTCGGTGGTCAAGGTGATCGTTTATGTGTTTGGTCTCGATCAACTGGCCGGTGCCACCGACTGGCTGATCGGCATCGCCGGCTTCAGCATTGTCGCGGCCTCGGTGGTGGCGCTGAATGCCGACAACCTCAAGCGCCGGCTGGCCTATTCGACCGTCAGCCAGCTGTCCTATGTCACCCTCGCCGCCGCCATCCTCGCGCCCCTCTCGGTCGCCGGCGCGGCGCTGCACATCGCTGCCCATGCCTTCGGCAAGATCACGCTGTTCTTTGCTGCCGGCGCCATCTACACGGCAGCGCACAAGACCGAGGTCAGCCAGCTCGATGGCATCGGCCGACGCATGCCCTGGACCATGGCCGCCTTCGGCATCGGGGCGCTGTCGATGATCGGCCTGCCGCCGGCCGCCGGCTTCGTCAGCAAGTGGTACATCGTCTCCGGCGCTTTTGCCCAGGCGCAGTGGTTTGCGCTGGCGGTGATCTTCATCAGCACGTTGCTCAATGCCGGTTATTTCCTGCCCATCCTGTATCGCGCCTTCTTCCGCCCGCTATCCGCCGAGGCGGCTGCCCACCCGCACGGCGAGGCACCGCTGGCCATCGTCATCGCGCTGACATTTACCGCCGCCGGCACGCTGGCCTTGTTCTTCTTCCCGGACGTGCCGCTGGCGCTGGCGCAACAACTGGTGAAGTCGCCATGAAAAACGAACATTGGCTCGACCAGCCGAAAAACATCAAGTTGCTTTGGCGCGGCTTTATTGCCGTGCTGGCGCTCACCGTGCTTGCCGAATTCGTCGTCCACCTGCATCCGCATTTCGAAGTCGAGGGACTGTTCGGTTTTCACGCCGCCTATGGTTTTGTCGTCTGCCTGCTGATGATCGTCTTCGCCAAGGGCCTGGGGTTGTTGCTCAAGCGTCCCGACAGCTATTACGCCGATAGTGAAAAGGACGGCGGCAATGAGTAGCGCGCTCATTCTGCATCCCGCCCTGATCCTGATCGCCGGCGCGCTGCTGCTGCCTTTCCTGCGCGGTACGGCACGCAGCATCGCCGTCCTGGCAGCACCGACTTTTGCCCTGATCGCCCTCTGGCTGTTGCCGGAAGGCCGGTTGTGGGAAGTTGCCTGGCTCGACTACCAGCTTGCCCCGCTTGCCGTGGACAAGCTCTCGCGCCTGTTTGCCACCATCTTCGCGCTGATGGCGTTTGCCGGTGGTCTGTTTGCACTGCGGCAGGAAAGCCGGCTCGAGATGCCCGCTGCCTTCCTCTACGCCGGTGCAGCCATCGGCGTGGCTCTGGCCGGCGACCTGGTCACCGTGTTCGTGTTCTGGGAAGTGATGGCGGTCGGTTCGACGCTGGTGCTGTGGAGCGCAAACACCAAAACGGCCTGGGCGGCCAGCCTGCGCTATGCCATGGTGCATCTGGGCGGCGGCGTGATCCTCTTCGCCGGCGTCACCGGCCACCTGCTGACCACCGGCGACGCCACTTTCACGCGCATGCAGCCCGACTCGATCGCCCACTGGCTGATCCTCATCGGCTTCCTCATCAATGCCGGTGCGCCGCCCCTGTCGGCCTGGCTGCCCGACGCCTATCCGGAAGCCTCGTGGAGCGGCACGGTGTTCCTCTCCGCCTTCACCACCAAGACGGCGGTGTATGTGTTGCTGCGCGGTTTTCCCGGTACCGAAATCCTGATTTGGGTCGGCCTGTTCATGGTGTTCTACGGCATCGTCTATGCGCTGCTCGAAAACGACATGCGGCGCATCCTCGCCTATTCCATTATCAACCAGGTCGGCTTCATGATCGCCGGCATCGGCATCGGCACCGAGATGGCCTTGAACGGCGCCGCTGCGCACGCCTTCACCCACATCATCTACAAGGCGCTGCTGCTGATGTCGGCCGGCGCCGTGCTCGCCGCCACCGGGCGGCGCAAATGCTCCGAACTGGGCGGCCTGTTCCACAGCATGCCAATCGCGACCATCTGCGGCACCATCGGGGCACTGGCAATCTCGTCCTTCCCGCTCACCTCCGGCTTCATCTCCAAGTCGATGATCTCGCAGGCCGCTGCCGACGGCCATCTGCAAGCCGTCTGGCTGCTGCTGGCCGCCGCTTCGGCTGGCGTGTTCCTGCATGCCGGCATCAAGTTCCCCTGGTTCGTCTTCTTCCAGAAAGATTCCGGCCTGCGTCCGCCCGACGCCTCGGGCTCGATGCGCTGGGCGATGATCCTGTTCGCCTTTCTCTGCATCGCGCTTGGTGTCTGGCCCGAACCGCTCTACGCAATCCTGCCCTATGCGGTGGATTACGTCCCTTACACGACAGCCCATGTGCTGACGCAACTGCAACTGCTGCTGTTCTCGGGTCTCGCCTTTTTCGTGATGCTCAACTACCTGAAACGCACGCCGACCATCTCGCTCGACGTCGACTGGCTGTACCGCAAGCCGCTCCCGGGGCTGGCGCGGCGGCTGGGCACTTTGCTGCACGGGGCCATGAATGCTATGGAGCGCGGCGTGAGCGGGACTCTCACCGGGCTGGCCGATCGCCTGGATGCGCAGCGCGGCCCCCGCGGCCTGCTCGCCAAAAGCTGGCCGACCGGCAGCATGGCCCTCTGGGTGATGGTGATGTTGCTGGCCTATTTGCTGTTCTACTATCTGGGATAAATGGCACAACGGCAGCTAAATCAAGCCGTTACTCCAGGTTGCTGGCCTACCCGCGAATATTGATATTCCCCGCGTGATGCAAGGATGGGCGATGCTGCGGTGTGGCAATTCCGTCCGTACAGAGCGTCGCCCTGCCGGATTTAAGCCGCGTTCCCGACGCGCAGTCCGGAGATGAAATAAGTATCATCCGAGCCTGAGGCGTTACTAGCCTAAAGTTAAGGTTGCGACGCGATTGAGGAAGCATGAAAAAACGCACGTTTGCCATATTGTTTGCTGGCCTGTTTCAGGCGCAGGCCGCCCATGCGGATACCGCCGAAGAAGTGGCACAGTTGCTGTCAATCAGCCTGGAAGAACTGATGGCGACAAAGGTCACCATTTCCACGAATACTCTGCAAGCGCTTTCCCGGGCACCATCCGCCGTCTCGGTCATCACGGCGGAGGACATCAAGGCCACCGGCGCGCGGAATCTCGCCGAGATCCTGCAAAGCGTCCCGGGTGTCTATATCCGGGCCAACCTGTTCGGTTTCCGGCCGCAGATTACGTTTCGTGGGGCGACCTCACAAAACACGCTGCTGATGGTGGACGGTGCGCCGGTGAAGGACCTGGTCTGGAACGCCGGGATATTCTGGCGCGGACTGTCGACCACCATGATCGACCGGGTCGAGATCATTCGCGGCCCCGGTTCCGCCCTGTTCGGCTCGGACGCGTCTGCCGGGGTGATCAATGTCATCACCAAAACCGCGCGCGGGATCGATAACTCCGAGGCCGGCGTGCGCGCCGACAGTTTCGACACGCAAACGGCGTGGGTGCAGCACGGGGGTATCTGGAACGGTTTCGCTATCGGTTTTACTGCGGAAGCGTCGACCACCGCTGGTCATCGACCGTTTTTTGCAGCAGATGGCCAGACCGCGCGAGACCCCAGCATTTCCTACGCCCCCGGCTACGCCGGTTATGGCCTGGATAGCGAGGATTTCCGTTTCTACATGGCCAAGGGCAACTGGCGCCTGCAGGCCGACTACTTGCGGCGCAGAAACATCGAAACCGGTCTGACGGGTGCCGCCACGCTGGATCCGTTGACCCGCGGGAGCGATAATCGTTACAACCTCGCGCTGTTTTACGGCAATCAGGCCTTCGCCAAGGACTGGGGCCTGAATGCTGAACTGCGTTACCAGCACCTCGATTACACCTCGGGCGATGGGTTTCTGGAGCGTCCCCCTGGCTTTGTCTGCGTCAATAGTGTCAGAGACTGTAATGGCGGCACGCCCGGTCTCTATCCTGTCGGGCTGCTCAATCAAATGCGATCGGCTGAGCGCCGATGGAATTTCGAAGTCAGCGGTCTGTACAGCGGTGTAAAGAATCACGCTATTCGACTGGGTGGCGGGTACGTCGCGCAAGACTTGTACTCAGTTGAGCATTTTGTCAATTACGGAAAGGTTTCAGACACAGTTACGCTACCTGCTGGCGGACCGCTGGTGGATATTTCGGGCTCAAACTACGCCTTTGCGCCGGAAAAGGTGCGCCGGACAAATTACTTGTTCCTGCAGGACGTCTGGAGCTTCGCGGATAACTGGGAACTGACTGCCGGGGCGCGTTATGACCACTATTCGGACTTCGGCGGCGCGCTGAATCCGCGCGTGGCGCTAGTCTGGCAGAGCACGGATAGACTCACGACGAAGCTGATGTATGGCGAAGCGTTCCGGGCTCCTTCCTACCTGGAACTGTATGCCCGCACCGCCGCCACCCAACCCAATGACAAGCTCATGCCGGAACGTTCGAAAACCTGGGATCTGTCAATTTCTTACCTGGTCACCAGGGATTTCAGGCTGGGTCTCGATCTTTACCAATTTGCCCAGTCCGACCTCATCGCACAGGATTCGTCCGGCCAGTACCAGAACATGGGCAGCAATACCTCGCGTGGCGTCGAGCTGGAAGCGCAATGGGTGGCAACGCAGACGCTGCGATTTTCCGGCAACCTGACCGATCGTGAAGACAGCACACCGAACAATGCCGTACCCAAGCAAACTGCCTACCTGCGCGCTGACTGGGTCTTCATGCCGCGCTGGAACTGGAACGTCCAGGCCAACTGGATTGGCAAGCACGCGCTGGCCCCCGGCGATCCCCGCGCGCCCATCGGCGCCTATACACTGGTGGATACCACGGTGCGCTACTCTCCGCGCCGCGAATGGGAGTTTGCTGCTTCCATCCGCAATCTGTTCGACGTGGATGCGCGAGAATTGAGCAGCCGATCTTTAGTCAATAATCTGCCGCTGCCGATGCGCAGTGTTTTTGCAGAAGTGCGCTACAAGTTTTAAACCGTCCGCCACCCGATAATGTGATGCAGCCATCCGGACCAGCCCGCCTGACAGCATGGATGTTGATCCGCGCCGGCCTCTGGCTGGCCGGGCTGCTGGCAGCAGCGGCGCCCGGTTTCGCGGCCGGACAAGCCTCGGAACAGTCGGTACGGGCGGCCCTGGTGTTCAACTTCATCAAATTCACCGAGTGGCCGGCAACCACGGTCGGCGAAGCCCAATTACGGGTATGTGTCGCCACTAACGATCCGGCGCAGATAGCCGCCATCGAAGCCCTCAACAATCGCCGGGTTCGCGACAAGACTCTGGTTGCGCTACGCTTCCGCCGCCAAGCCGACTGCGGCGTGATCTACGTCGATTCGCCCCAGCACTGGAAAGAGATTGCGGAGCGGCAGGTCCCCGGGCACGCCTTGACCGTCGGCGGCTACGCCGGTTTCGTCGCGGATGGCGGCATGATCGAAATCGCGCTGCAGGAAGGCAACGTTCGCTTCGACATCAATCTGCTCGAAACAAAACGTGCCGGGTTGCGTATTTACCCACAGTTACTGCGGCTGGCGCGCCGCATTGCGGAGTAAGCGGCATGCGGCAACTGCGCACTTATTTCGATCGTCGCTCCATCCGCTACCAGTTGTTCCGGCTGGTTCTGGTGGTCACTTCCACCGCGCTGGCCATCGCAATGATCGGCGGCGCGCTGCTCGAATGGCACAAACAGCAACAACACGTCAGCCAGTCGTTGACCACGATAGCGCAGGCTGCCGGCGTTGCTGCCAGCGCGGCGATTGTCTTCCACGACAACACAGCGGCGGGCGAGGCGCTGCGCATGTTGGTCGCCCACCAGGAGATCGAAGCGGCCGCGGTTTACCTGCCCGAGGGTTACCGTCTGGCCAGCTACGGGGATGAAAACAGGTTGCCGGACAGTTTCAACAGGTTGCGCGAACATCTGCCAGATTTTGGTCTGTTCCTGCCATCGACCACGCTTTTTCAGCCGATCCAGTTCGATGACGCGACCATCGGCCATATCTATATCCGCGCCAGTCTGCGAGATTACCGCAGCAACTTCCTGTTGCAGGGTGCCCTGATGGCTGGCGCCGGACTGCTGGGTCTGATGCTGGCCATGGGACTCGGCTTACGCTTCCTTGCGCGCATCGTCAAACCGGTCAAGGAGCTTGCCGACACCTCGCGGCAAGTGCGCGAGGAGAAGAACTTCTCGCGGCGTGCCACGCCGCCAACATCGGTCGCGCACCTCGATGAAATCGGCGAGCTGGTTGTTAACTTCAATGCCATGCTGGCAGAGATCGAGCAGCGCGAGCGCGAGTTGGCTATCTACCAAAACAGCCTGGAAACCATGGTGTTCGAGCGGACGGCAGCGCTGAACTCCGCCAACCGGGAACTGCTGGCGGCCAAGGAGTCCGCCGAGGCTGCAACGGTAACCAAGTCGCGCTTCCTGGCCGCCGCCAGCCATGACTTGCGGCAACCGATTCAGGCCATCAACCTGTTCAAGGACGCCTTGAACAATACGGCCTTGAACGAAGAACAGCAACGCATCAGCGACTACCTTTCCCTGTCGGCCCAGAGCCTCGGCGAGCTGCTGAATGCCTTGCTCGATATCTCGAAGCTCGACGCCGGCGCCATTCAGGCCACACCGCAGGTCATCGACGTCCATGATCTGCTCAGCCACATCGATGCCGAGTTCGCCCCGCTGGCCTCGGCCAGGTCCCTGCGCTTCAAATATTATTATCCGCCGGGCGAGCTGGCCTTTTTTACCGATCCCAAGCTGCTGCAGAGCCTGCTGCGGAACCTGATTGGCAATGCCCTCAAGTACACCGGGCAGGGCGGTATTCTGGTTGCTATCCGGCGGCGGGGGGCGCAGGCCATCATGCAGGTCTGGGATACCGGCATGGGCATCGCGCCGGAACATCTGCAGACGATCTTCGATGAGTACTTTCAGGTTGCCAATCCCGAGCGGGACAAGACCAAGGGCTTGGGGCTCGGCCTTGCGATTGCCCGCCGCCAGGCAAAACTGCTGGCCACTGAAATAGTTTGCCATTCCCGCCCCGGCAAAGGAACTGTCTTCGAGTTCCGGCTGCCGCTGGCCAGCCAAGCGCAGAAGGCAGAACACGGTCAGGCCGATCAGGAAATAACCCGTGTGGCGGATGCCTCCGGTTTGGTCGGGCGTCGGATTGCCGTGATCGATAACGACTTCATGGTCGCCAAGGCAATCCAGCTGTCCCTCGAATCGCTCGGCATGCACGTCAAGTCATATGGCAGTGCCGAGGAGGCCCTGGCAGATTCGACAATCGCCAGTGCGGATGTTTATATCTCCGACTTCCGGTTGCCCGGCGCAAGCGGCGTCGAACTGCTTGATGCAATCCAGCAGCTGGTGAAAAAACCGATCAGGGCGGTCATGCTGACCGGGGAAAACTCGCCGGGTTGGGCCGACTTGGCGCAAACGGCCCGCTGGCCGGTGCTGTTCAAACCCGTCGATCTGCCGACGCTGATAGCGACAATCGAGGCACAGGACGCCGTACCGGCTGGCGCCGGCAGGCAGCCAAATGCGCCGGACAATGCGGCGGACAAGCAGTCCGGGCCGCCTGTCGCAGTGTAAACTCGGCATCACTCATCCATCGCCTGGCGTCTTCAGGCGGACTGCAGAAGGACATTGCGGACCGCCGGACCGTATCGCATTGAATCTTCTCGCTGGCCTCAACGAACCGCAACTTGCCGCCGTCACCCTGCCGCCCCAGCACGCCCTGATTCTGGCCGGGGCCGGTTCGGGCAAGACGCGCGTGCTGACGACGCGCATCGCCTGGCTGATCTCGACCGGACAGGCCAGTCCGCAGGCCGTGCTCGCCGTCACCTTCACCAACAAGGCGGCGAAGGAAATGCTCACGCGGCTAGCCGCGATGTTGCCGATCAACGTCAAGGGCATGTGGATCGGCACCTTTCATGGCCTGTGCAATCGCCTGCTGCGGGCCCATTACCGCGACGCCGGCCTGCCGCAACTGTTCCAGATTCTCGATTCGGCCGATCAGTTGTCGTCGGTCAAGCGCCTGCTGAAATCGCTCAACGTCGATGACGAAAAATTCCCGCCGCGCGAGCTGACCTGGTTCATCAACGCGCAGAAGGAAGCCGGCCTGCGCGCCGGCGCTGTCGAAGCCTGGGATGACTGGACGAAAAAGCGCGTCGAACTGTATGCCGCCTACGAGGCGCAATGCCAGAAGGAGGGCGTGGTCGATTTCGCCGAGCTGCTGTTGCGCTGCTACGAGCTGCTGGAGCGCAATGAACCGCTGCGTCGCCATTATCAGGAGCGTTTCCGCCACATTCTCGTCGACGAATTTCAGGACACCAACAAGCTGCAATACCGCTGGCTGAAGCTGCTGGCCGGCTACCAAGAGCGCAGTCCGGCCGCCGGGCCGCCCCAAGGCCGGACGGCACGCGGCGTAGCCGCAAATCGTGCCATCGGGGCCACGGAGCACCCCGTAACAAACGAGCACAGCGAGTCAACAGTCACCCCTTCCGGGAGGGAGGGGCTGGGGGAGGGTGGGTGTTTATTTTGCGTGGGTGACGACGATCAATCGATTTATGCGTTCCGCGGCGCCGACGTCGGCAACATGCGCGACTTCGAGCATGAATTCAAGGTGGCGAACCTGATTCGCCTCGAACAGAATTACCGATCGCACGGCAACATCCTCGATGCGGCGAACGCCATCATCAAGAACAACCCGCAGCGGCTCGGCAAGAACCTGTGGACCGAGGCCGGGGCCGGCGAACCGCTGCGCGTGCATGAGTCCTACTCCGATGGCGACGAGGCGCGCTTCATTGTCGAGGAGGTCAAGGCGCTCGGCAACGATGGCCACGCGCGCGCCGAGGTTGCCTTGCTCTACCGCAGCAATGCGCAAAGCCGTGCGCTCGAGCATGCGCTGTTCAATGCCGGCATTTCCTATCGCGTGTATGGCGGGCTGCGCTTCTTTGAGCGCGCCGAGATCAAGCATGCGCTCGCTTATTTGCGGCTGATCGCCAATGCCAACGACGACACGGCATTTTCCCGCGTGGTGAATTTCCCGACGCGCGGCATCGGGGCGCGCAGCATCGAACAGTTGTCCGACGCGGCGCGCAACGCGCAGAGCAGCCTGCATGCCGCGATCCCGCTGGTTTCCGGCGCGGGCGGAGCGAAGCTCGCGGCCTTTGCCGATTTGATAGTCAGGCTGCGCGAAGCCGCCCACCTGCCGCTGCCCGAACTGGTCGACCATGTGTTGGAGCTTTCAGGCTTGCGCACGCACTACCAGAACGAGAAGGAAGGCCGCGACCGCCTGGAAAACCTCGACGAACTCATCAACGCCGCCAGCAATTTCATCGCCGAGGAGGGCATGGTCGGCGCGGAGGGCGAACTGTCGGCAGAGCTGATTACCTTTCTGACCCACGCCGCACTCGAAGCCGGTGAGCACCAAGCCGGTGAAAGTGACGATGCCGTGCAACTGATGACCGTGCATTCGGCCAAGGGGCTGGAGTTCAACATCGTGTTCATCTGCGGGCTGGAAGAAGGCCTGTTCCCGCACGAGAACAGCCTGGTCGAGGAAAAGGGCCTCGAAGAGGAGCGCCGGCTCATGTATGTCGCCGTCACGCGCGCACGCCAGCGGCTCTACCTGTGCTTCGCGCAGACGCGCATGCTGCATGGCCAGACGCGCTACAACCTGCCCTCGCGTTTCCTCGACGAAATACCGGCAGGCTTGCTGAAGTATCTGACGGTAAAGCCAGGCAAAGGCCGTTACGCCGTCTCGCCAGCGCCGACTTTTCACGCAACGCCGCGCCAGCAGCAGGGCAGCGGCTTGCATATCGGCCAAAGCGTGCACCATGCCAAATTCGGCCTCGGCGTCATCGTCAATGCCGAAGGCGGCGGCGCGGATGCGCGCGTGCAAGTGAATTTTGGCGCATCCGGCATGAAGTGGCTGGCGCTCTCCGTCGCGAAACTCGACCCGGCATGAGGGCCGTCGTACAGCGCGTTACCGCAGCCGAGGTCACGGTGGCCGGCGCAGCGGTTGGCGCCATCGGGCCGGGCCTGCTGGTGCTGGCCGGCTTCGAGGAGAGCGACAGTGACGTCGACCTCGACTGGATGGCCGGCAAGCTGGCGCGCCTGCGCGTGTTTGCCGACGCGGCGGGCGTGATGAACCGCAGCGTGCAGGAAGCCGGCGGCGACATCCTCGCCGTCTCGCAATTCACCCTGTACGCCTCGACGAAGAAGGGCAACCGCCCGTCATGGAGCCGCGCAGCACGCGGCGAAGTGTCCCAGCCCCTGTTCGACCGCTTTGTCGGCAAGCTCGAAGATCTGCTGGGCAAACCGGTGCCCACCGGACAATTCGGCGCCGACATGCAGATCCGCCTGGTGAATGACGGCCCGGTAACCCTGACACTCGACTCGAAAAATCCCGAGTAAACGCCCGCCCCCTTCGCCCCCTCGCGGGGGTTCTCGTTTGCGCGCTGCGCGCGGCTATTACGGGGTGCTGTCGTATTCGCTGTGGAGCGGTTTGCGCCTGGCGGCGCGTGCCGCGTTTGCTTGGGGCGGCCCGGCGCAAACGCTGTTGTGCGCCAAGTTATGCGCTTCGTTTCTTTCTGCCTGACCGGGGTTCTGTTGTGAGGTTTTCGTAAAGCCGCTTGAACTCGTCGGTCAGTTTGTGGCGCGGGTCGAGATGGATCATCGGTTTCGCCTGCTGGTGCGATTCCTTGATCTTCACCGAACTGGAGAGGAACGGTTCAAGCACCGGCAGCCCTTCGTCGCGCAGTTCCTGCACCACCTGTTGCGGCAGGGTGGCGCGCGACTGGAACTGGTTGACGACGATGCCTTCCACCGCCAGCGCCGCGTTGTGGTCGGCGCGGATTTCGGCGACGTTGTCCAGCAGCGTGTATAGCGCGCGGCGCGCGAACTCGTCGCAATCAAAGGGAATCAGGCAGGAGTCGGCGGCGATCAGTGCCGAGCGCGTGTAGAAGTGCAGGGCCGGCGGCGTATCGATCCAGATCTGGTCGAAATCGAGCGCATCGAGCGCTTCTTTCAGCTTGTAGATCTTGTAGCGCGATTCGAGCTTGCCCTGCAATTCTTCGAGCGCGGCATCGGCCGGCATGATGAACAGGTTGGCGAAAGGCGTGGCGTGGATGAAATCCTCGGTCGCCTTCGGTCGCAGCTTGAAGTTGAGCATCTGGTCAAAGAACTCCGTCACCGTGGCATCCAGCCCGTCGGCCCCCGCGCCGAGCAGGTAGCGGGTCGAGTTGGCCTGCGGATCGAGATCGACCACCAGCGTGCGTGATCCCTTGCCACCCCGGGCGGCGGCGATGGCGGCGAGGTTGCAGGTGATGGTGCTCTTGCCGACGCCACCCTTCTGGTTGAAGACAACGCGTTTCATGACATTCCCGTCCATTGAGAGATGCGCCATTTTCGCACAGGGTAAGATATGGTTTTTAGCCAAAACAATTGCGCATATGAACTCAGCAGACAACGATGCCGGCATCGACCTCACCGCCGCCGCGCTCGAATATCATTCCAGCCCCACCCCGGGGAAAATCTCTGTCACGCCGACCAAGGGTCTGACCAACCAGCGCGATCTGGCGCTCGCTTACTCGCCGGGTGTCGCAATCGCCTGCAATGCCATCGTCGCCGATCCGCGGGAGGCCAGCCGCCTGACCTCCCGCGCCAATCTGGTGGGTGTCATCACCAATGGCACGGCCGTGCTGGGGCTGGGCAACATCGGCCCGCTCGCGGCCAAGCCGGTGATGGAGGGGAAGGCGGTGCTGTTCAAGAAGTTTGCCGGTATTGATGTCTTCGATATCGAACTTGACGAGCCCGATGCCGACAAGCTGATCGACATCATCGCGGCGATGGAGCCGACCTTCGGCGGCATCAATCTGGAAGACATCAAGGCGCCAGAATGCTTCTACGTCGAGGCGAAGTTACGTGAAAGGATGAAGATCCCGGTGTTTCACGACGACCAGCACGGTACCGCGATCGTCGTCGGCGCGGCGATTCTCAATGGCCTCAAGCTGGTGGGCAAGAAGATCGAGGAGGTGAAGCTTGTCACCTCGGGTGCCGGCGCCGCCGCGCTGGCCTGTCTCGACCTGCTGGTGAATCTCGGCGTGCGTGTCGAGAACATCTGGGTCACCGACATCAAGGGCGTCGTGTATACGGGTCGTGTCGAGGATATGGACCCGATCAAGGCGCGCTATGCCAAGGCAACCGACGCCCGTACGCTGGGCGAAGTGATCGCCGACGCCGACATCTTCCTCGGGCTGTCCGCCGGCGGCGTCATGAAGGCCGCGATGGCAGCGCAGATGGCACCCCGGCCGCTGATCCTGGCGCTGGCCAATCCGACGCCGGAAATTCTGCCCGAAGAGGTGAAGGCGGTACGTGATGACGCCATCATCGCCACCGGCCGCTCGGACTATCCGAACCAGGTCAACAACGTGCTGTGCTTTCCCTTCATCTTCCGCGGCGCGCTCGATGCGGGCGCTTCCACCATCACCGAACTGATGAAGCTTGCCGCCGTGCGCGCCATCGCCGAACTGGCGCAGGCCGAAACCTCCGATGTGGTGGCGCTGGCCTATGGCGGTGAGGAACCGTCCTTTGGTCCGGAGTACCTGATTCCCAAGCCCTTCGACCCGCGCCTGATCGTCAAGATCGCGCCAGCCGTGGCGCAGGCGGCGGCCGACTCCGGCGTCGCCAGTCGCCCGGTCGCCGACATGGCCGCCTATCGCGATCAGCTCAACAATTTCGTCTACCACTCCGGCTTCGTCATGAAGCCGGTGTTTTCCGCCGCCAAGGAAGCGCCGCGCCGCGTCGTCTACTGCGAAGGCGAGGACGAGCGCGTGTTGCGCGCGGTGCAGGCGGTGCGGGACGAGGGGCTCGCCCATCCCGTGCTGATCGGTCGTCCGGAGGTCATCGAGCTGCGCCTGCAGCGTGCCGGCCTAAGAATCAGGCCCGGCGTCGATTTCGAGATCGTCAATCCGGATTCCGACCCGCGTTATCGCGACCTGTGGATGGATTATCACCAACTGCTGGGGCGCCAGGGCATCACGCCCGAGATGGCCAAGCAGGCGCTGCGTTCCGACACCACACTGATCGGCGCGATGCTGCTGCGGCGCGGTGACGTAGACGCCATGCTCTGCGGCACCGTCGGCCGCCACGCCGATCACCTGCGCCACGTGCGCGACGTCATCGGCCTGAAAGCCAACGCGCGCTGCTTCGCGGCGATGAACCTGTTGCTGTTGCAGCGCCACACCCTGTTCATCTGCGACACCTACGTCAACCACGACCCCGACCCCGAACTGCTCGCCGACCTGACGCTGATGGCTGCCGAAGAAGTGCGCCGCTTTGGCGTCGCACCCAAGGTGGCGCTGCTGTCGCACTCAAACTTCGGCAGCGTGCGCTCAGCGTCCGCGGAAAAAATGAGCCGCGCGTTGGAAATCATCACCGCGCGCGCGCCCGAACTCGAAGTCGATGGCGAGATGCATGGCGACACGGCGCTGAACGAGGCCATTCGCACCAGCCTCTATTCCGGCTGCCGCCTCACTGGCGAGGCCAACCTGCTGATCATGCCCAACGTCGACGCCGCCAACATCGCCTTCAACTTGCTGAAGGAAACCAATGGCGAGGGCATCACCGTTGGCCCCATCCTGCTTGGTGCTGCCCAGCCCGTGCACATCCTCACGGCAACCGCCACCGTGCGGCGGCTGGTCAACATGACCGCGCTGGCGGTGGTTGATGCAAACCATATGGTGGCCCACCCCCTCCCGGCCTCCCCCTCGCGGGGGAGGTGACTGTTGACTCGCTGCGCTCATTTGTTACGGGGAGCGCCCGTTCATGCATGGGAGCGGTTTGCGGCTGGCGCCGCGTGCCGTCTCGCCTTGGGGCGGCCCGGCGGCGAGACTGCTTGGTTAGGATTGCAGGTTTGAAAGTCGGCGCTAGCGGGACGGCGTTAAATCCACACCTGTTGCAGCGTTTGCGCCGGGCCGCCCCAAGCAAACGCGGCACGCGCCGCCAGGCGCAACCCGTACATGCATCTGCTCGGAGTGCCCCGTGATAAATGAGCGCAGCGAGCCGTTAAGAACCCCCCGCGAGGGGGGCGAAGGGGGGCGAAGGGGGGCGGGCGTCCTATATCTATATCAGTGGCAGTGCCGCGCCCAGCCGTTTTAGTTCGTTGCGCGTGTCGCGCCAGTCGGGGTGGAGTCGCGCCACCACGTTCCAGAAACGCTGGCTGTGATTCATCTCGAGCAGGTGCGCCACTTCGTGGGAGATCACGTAGTCGATCAGCTTGGGCGGCAGGTGGATCAGGCGCCAGTTGAGGCGGATGCCGGTACGCGCGCTGCAACTGCCCCAGCGGGTGCGCGCAGAGCTCAGCGCCAGCGGCGGTAGCGGGCGGTCGATTTGCGCAACGCTTGCCGCCAGTCGCGGCTGGAAGTGTTCCAGCGCCCGACGCTGCAAGGCGCGCCGTGCCAGCAATGCCAGATTGGCGGCGGGACGCGCCGCCAGCCATAATTCCTCCTCCTGCCCGTCGGTCTTCCACAGGCCGCGATTGTTGCCGGCGGTAACGCGTACACGGACTTCTTCGCCCAGCAACGGCAGGCGCGCGCCTTCATGGATGGGCAGGTGGCGTGGCGTCGTGTGGCTGGCGAATTCATCGAGCTTCTTCAGCACCCAGTCGCCGTGACTCTGGATGAAGGCTTCGATGGTGCCGAGCGGCAGGTTGCGCGGCGCGCCTACGGCGAGGCCACGCTCGTCGATGCGCATCGTCAGCCGACGGCGGTCGCGGCGCAGGGCATAGCTGACGATGCGGCCAGAGAGGATGAGGTGATGCGCTTTAGTCGCTTCGCCTGAGAGAATCGGCGGCAGGCGGAACAGTTCGAGTTGCATTAGCTTGAAATCCGGCAGCGGTTGCGCCGGGCCGCCCCAAGCAAACGCGGCACGCGCCGCCAGGCGCAACCCGCACCGATGCGCAAATGTGAGCACCCCGAAATAAACGAGCGCAGCGAGCAAGCGAGAACCCCCCGCGAGGGGGGGGAAGGGGGGCGGGCAATTATTAGCATCAAGCCACGGCAAACAGGTCGTCGCACACCGGTGCCGGCTGCATTGCCGCCAGGGCGCGGCCAAGTACCTGCTCGATGACGGTGGGCAACTGCTCGATCAGCCGCCAGTGACAGCGCAATTTGTCGCCATCGCGCTGCACCCAGTCGCTGCGCTTGCCGAACACCAGTGCGATGTCGGGAGACCGCCGTCCCGCCAGCGCCGACTTTTGCGTGACGATGGCGGTGAAGCTGCGTGACGCCTCGTCGCGCAGCCAGCTTTCGGCGGCATCGCGAATCTGCCGTGGCGTTGCCGCTGGCGGCAGCGGCAGGTGCAGTTCTTCGCCGATGCGTTCCGGGGTGCGGCAGGCGGTGTCGAGTACCAGGCGAAGTGAGGCGCCGAGAAAGACGACGCTGCCCCCCGCGCGCCATGGCGCGTCACCATCGGGGGCGGCGGCTTCAAGCCGTAGTGTCAGCTGGGGAACTTTGCCGGTGCCGGGCAGCCCCAAGCCGGCAAGCGCCCCCCTAGGGGGCAGCGAGCCGCTTTTGCGAGCGTGGGGGAGCGTCATTTGATTGCATGTTTGTAAAGATGCGGGCTGATGCGGCGCATTTCGGTTTCTATCCAGTTTTCGGCGGCGGCATTCAGTTCAGCCTCGGTCTTGCCTTCCGGATAGATGGCCGGGCCGATGCTGATGGTCACCGTTCCCGGATGTTTCAGAAATTTCCGGCGGCCCCACAACTCGCCGGCATTGTGGGCGATCGGGATGATCGGCACGCCGGCGCGCACGGCCAGATGGGCGCCGCCGATCTTATAGCGGCGGTGCTCCCCCGGCGCGACGCGGGTGCCTTCGGGAAAGATGATCACGGTATAGCCTTCGTCAAGTCGCTGCTTGCCGCGCTCGGCCACCTGGTTGAGCGCGGCTTTGCCCGCACCGCGGTCGATGCCGACGAAGGGCACCAGCATGAGACCCAGGCCGAAAAAGGGCAGCCAGTGCAATTCCTTCTTGTAGACAAACGAGGACAGGGGAAACAGCAGCTGCAGGGCGAAGGTTTCCCACGTCGACTGGTGTTTGCTGAACACCACGCAAGGCGTCGCCGGAATGTTTTCCGCCCCCAGCAGACGCTGCTCGATATGCAGCAGGTGGTGCACCATCCACATCACCAACCGGATCCAGGGGATGACGAACAGCCGGCGGGAGCGGGTCGGCAACCAGAACACCAGCAGCAGCGCCAGCACGGTGAGCGGCATGCTGATGACCATGAAAACCGTGAAGAGCAGAGAGCGTAAGAGAATCACGGGGTAAGGCTTTTCACGGCAGCGGCGAGGTCGGCAAAGACTTGGGTATTCTCGGGCAGGGCCGGATCAAGCTTGGTTTTCTTGCCTTTGCCGGTCAGCACCAGCATGGGTTGTGCGCCGACGCTGGCGGCGGCCTGCAGGTCGCGCAAGGCATCGCCCACCGCCGGTACGCCGGCGAGATCGACGTTGTAGCGCGCGGCGATTTCCTTGAACATCCCGGGCTGGGGTTTGCGGCAGCCGCATTGGTCGGCGTTGGTGTGCGGGCAGAAGAAAATCGCGTCGATGCTGGCGCCGGCATGGGAAGCCGCCTTGATCATTTTGTCGTGGATGGCGTTGATCGTGTCCATGCCGAACAGGCCACGACCGATACCTGATTGATTGGTGGCCACCACCACCCGGTAGCCCCACTGGTTGAGGCGTGCGATGGCTTCCAGACTGCCGGGCAGCGGGATCCACTCTTCCGGTGACTTGATGTAGAGATCGGAATCCTGGTTGATGACGCCGTCGCGGTCGAGGATGATGAGTTTCATGAACTGAGCTTTGAAATGTCGGCAACCTGGTTCATCAGATCGCTGAGTTGTCTGAGCAGTGCCAGCCGGTTGGCGCGCGTCAGCGGTTCCTCGGCCATCACCATCACGCCGTCGAAGAAGGCATCGACCTCGGTGCGCAGGCCCGCGAGCGCCTTCAGGGCGTCGGCGTAATCCTCGTTGGCGACGAAGGAGCGTACTGCGGGGGTGATTGCCGTGAGGCGTGCGAAGAGCGCTTTTTCTGCCGTTTCCTGCAACAGGGCAACGTCGACATCACCCGCGGCGACCGCGGTCTTCTTGAGAATATTGACGATACGCTTGTTGGCGGCGGCGAGCGCGGCCGCCTCGGGCAGAGCCACAAAAGCCTTCACCGCAGCAAGCTTGGCCGGCACCTTGTCGATGCGCGTCGGCCGTAGCGCCAGCACGGCATCCACCAGCTTCTGTTCATGGCCGGCCTCGCGCAGCAGATTGCGCAGCCGTTCGAACATGAAGTCAGCCAGTTGCGCCTTGAACTCGCCCTGCAGCAGGCCTGGCGCAAAACCGGCGGCAGCGGCGTCGATCAGTTCGGCCAGGTCGAGCGGCAGCGGCGCTTCCATGAGGATGCGCAACACCCCCAGTGCGGCGCGGCGCAGGGCGAAGGGATCCTTGTCGCCGGTGGGAATCTGGCCGATGCCGAAGAAGCCGGTGAGTGCATCGAGCTTGTCGGCCAGCGCCACGGCGCAGGCGATGTTGCCTTGCGGCAGCGTGTCGCCACTGCCGCGCGGGTAGTAATGTCCCTCGATGGCGTCGGCGACGGCCGCCGGTTCCTGGTCATGCTGGGCATAGTAACGGCCCATGATGCCCTGCAACTCGGGGAATTCGCCGACCATGTCGGTGACGAGGTCCGCCTTGGCCAGCAGTGCCGCCCGGCCGGCCTGCGCCTTGTCGGCACCCAGATGGCCGGCAATGGTCACTGCCAGTTTTGCCAGCCGCTGCACGCGTTCGCCGACGCTGCCGAGCTTGTTGTGATAGACGATGCTGTTGAGCTTGGCGACGCGCGAGGCCAGCGGGGTCTTGCGATCCTGGTTGAAGAAGAAGCGCGCATCGGCCAGGCGCGGCCGCACCACGCGTTCGTTGCCGCCGATGATGTGGCGCGGATCGGCCACCTGCATGTTCGAAACGACGAGGAAGCGGTTGGTCAGCTTGCCGTCCTTGAACAACGGAAAATATTTCTGGTTGGCCTTCATCGTCAGGATCAGGCATTCCTGCGGCACGGCGAGGAATTCCGCCTCGAAGCCGGCTTCATAGACCACCGGGAACTCGACCAGCGCGGTGACTTCATCGAGCAGCGCTTCGTCCGGCAGCCATTGACGCCCGGCGGCCAGCGTGTCGAGCTGCGCGCGGATCATGGCGCGCCGCTCGTCATAGCCGGCCACCACCTTGCCCTGCTTGGCCAGCGTTGTTACGTAATCGTCGGCGTGCGCCATGACGATGTCGCCGGAAGACATGAAGCGGTGGCCGCGCGTGATATTGCGGCTGTCCAACCCCAGCACCTGGCCTGCGACGATGCGCGCGCCGTGTAGCAGCATCAGGCCATGCACCGGCCGCACGAACTGCGCTTCGCCCGCGCCCCAGCGCATGATCTTTGCCACCGGCAGTTTCTTCAGTGCCGCTTCGACAAAGCCGGCCAGAAGCGCGTCAAGCGCCTCGCCGCTTTTGGCGATGCGGGCTCCGAAGTATTCCGATTTGCCGTCATTGAGTTTTTCCAGTTGCTCGAAGACAACTCCGGCCGAGCGCATGAAGCCTTCGAGCGCCTTGGTCGGCTTGCCGTCGGCGCCCAGGCCGGATGCAACTGCCGGGCCTTTCTTCTCGATGACGCGGTCGGGCTGGGTGGCCAGACAATCGGTGAATTGCAGCGCCAGCCGACGCGGCGTGGCGAACCACTGGCCGGCATTTTCGGCAGCGATGAAGCCGGCTTCGGCCAGCGACTTCTGCATCTGCTCGCGGAACGACTGGCCCAGCTTCGCCAGCGATTTGGGCGGCAGTTCTTCGGTGAGGAGTTCGATGAGGAGGGTGTCCTGCATTTATTTGCCCTCCTTGCACATGGGGAAGCCGAGTTTTTCGCGCGAGTCGAAATAGGCTTGTGCCACTTCGCGCGCCAAGGCGCGCACGCGGCCAATATAAGCTGCCCGTTCGGTAACCGAAATGGCGCCGCGGGCGTCGAGCAGGTTGAAGCTGTGCGACGCCTTCATCACCATCTCGAAGCCGGGCAGCGGCAGACCCAGACCCATCAGGCGCTTGGCCTCGGATTCGAATTTCGAGAATTGGGAAAACAGCCACTCGACATCGGCATGCTCGAAGTTGTAGGTCGATTGCTCGACCTCGTTCTGGTGATAGACGTCGCCGTAGGTCACACCCGGCGCCCACACCAGGTCGAAGACATTTTCGACGCCTTGCAGGTACATCGCCAGCCGTTCGAGGCCGTAGGTGATTTCGCCCAGCACCGGACGGCAGACCAGCGAGCCGACTTCCTGAAAATAGGTGAATTGGGTGACTTCCATGCCGTCCAGCCAGACTTCCCAGCCCAGGCCCCAGGCGCCCAGCGTCGGTGATTCCCAGTCATCCTCGACAAAGCGGATGTCATGTACGGCGGTGTCGATGCCCAGCGCGCGCAAGCTGTCGAGATAGAGTTCCTGGATGTTGGCGGGCGAGGGCTTCAGCACCACCTGATACTGGTAGTAATGCTGCAGGCGGTTGGGGTTCTCGCCATAGCGGCCGTCCTTCGGCCGGCGGCTTGGCTGCACATAGGCGGCGCGCCAGGGTTCCGGACCGATGGCGCGCAGGAACGTGGCGGTGTGAAAAGTGCCGGCGCCGACTTCGATGTCATAAGGCTGCAGGAGCACGCAGCCCTGCTGGTCCCAGAAGTTCTGCAGGCGCAGAATGACTTCCTGAAATGTTGGTTTCATTGGCAATCAATTGGTGGTGAATGTCGCAAGACGCTGATTCTACCGGCTTCGCCGCTGCCGCAAAGCCTTCATGAGCGCCGGCAAAGCGGCGTACATCACCGCCAGCAGCGCCAGCAGCAGTGTCAGCAGGTTGCCCCAGCGGGCGTAAGGCGTGAGTCCCTGATAGCCGATCGCCTCGACCTGCAGCGCACCGGTCGTGAACGGTGGCAACGTGCCGAGCACCCGGCCGTCTGGTGCGATGGCCGCGGTGATGCCGGTATTGGTGGCGCGCAGCATCATGCGCCCGGTTTCCAGCGCGCGCAGCCTTGCGATCTGCAAATGCTGCGGCTGGGCGAGCGAATCACCGAACCAGGCGGTGTTCGATAGGTTGATCAGCAACGTCGCCTCCGGCAGAGCGCGGATGATTTCCTCGCCGAACAGGTCTTCGTAACAGATATTCGGCGCAATCCGTTGTGCGCCAATCTTTAGCGGCGCCTGCCGTACCGGGCCGGCGGAAAAATCCGACATGGGAATGTTCACCAGACCGAAAAACCAGGCAAAGCCCGGCGGCACATATTCGCCAAAAGGCACCAGATGCTTCTTGGCGTAGGACTGAGTGGCAAAAGTCGGTCCTGGCGAGACGGCGATGGCGCCATTCACATACCCACCTTCGCGGAGGCGCACTGCTGTGCCGACCAGCACGTCGCCATGCTGCGTCAGCGCTTGCAACACCTCGCGCGGCACCTCGTGAAAGAACAGCGGCAGGGCGGTTTCCGGCAGCACGGTCAGCGCGGCTGGGTGCGCCTGCGCCAGCCCGGTGTAGGTTTCGATTGATAGTGGCAGACGCTCGGGCACCCACTTGAGGCTTTGCGGGATATTGCCCTGCAAGAGGCTGACGCGAAACGGCGCGCCGACCGGCTGTGTCCAGTCCATCCCGCGCAGCAGCGCGCCGCTGCCGAGCAGGGCGAGAATCAGCAGCCACGCGCCGCGTCGCCGCAAACCTAGAGCCAGCGCCGCAGCAATCAAGGCCGCCAGTCCGCCCACGCCATAGCTGCCCAGCACCGCCGCAAAACCCGCCAGCGGGCTCGGCGGCGTCTGCGAGTAGCCCAGCGCCAGCCAGGGGAAGCCCGTGAACAGCACCCCGCGCAGCCATTCGCTCAGCACCCAGAGCCCTGCAAACAGCAGGGCGTTGCGCCAGAAGTTGGCGCTCATCAAACGGCGGAAAAAATAGCCCACCAGCGCCGGAAACACTGCCAGCCAGCAACAGAACAGCACCGTGGCAACCGCGGCCAATGGCGCCGCCATGCCGCCCACGTCATGCAGGCTGACATACACCCACGACACACCGGTCAGGAAGAATCCCAGCCCCCAAATAAAGCCCAGCAGCGCGGCGCGGCGCGGCGTCGGCGCGGCTTGCCACAAGTACAACAACCCGGCCAGCGCAATGATCGGCAGCGGAAACAGTTCGAGCGGAGCGAAACCGGCAACACTGACACTGCCCAGCAGCGCCGCAAGAAAACCGGGGTCAGACCACGGTTTTCTGCTACTCATCGAATAATTCGCCGGACTTTGGGGGAGCAAGCTTGCGCGGTCTCCCTGATGAACCCGGCGTGACCCTGCGCCCCAGCGTGTCGGCAATTTGCGCGGCAAAGTCCGCATGACCCAAGGCAAAATTGCCATGGGTCGCCCGGCGGATTTCATCCACCAAACCGGGTTCCAATTCAAAGCGAAATAACTCGCGGTAGGCGGCTTGCCTGCTGGCGCTGTCCGGCCCCAGGGATTCATAAATGGCGTGGGGACGCACCAACGAATTCACCTCTCCCTGCGCATTCACTCGATAGCTCGACCAGCGGTAATCAGCGGGGTGCGCCACCATGTCGGCGCGCACCGGGTTGAGTTCGATATAACGCTGGCAACTCAGCAGATAGGTTTCTTCCTGCGTCAGGCAGGAACGAAAGCGGCCTTCCCAAAGCGTGCCGCTGCGGCGATAAACCCGATTCACATACTGCACATACCGCTGCCCCAGTGCCTTCATCAGAGCGCCAGGTGCATCGCCACGATCGGCCGACAGCAGCAGATGCACATGATTCGTCATCAAGACGTAGGCATGCACCCGGCAGCCCGTCTTGTCAGCGTATTCCGCAAGCCATTCGAGGTAACGAAGGTAATCTTCGTCGGCAAAAAAGCAGGGTTGGCGGTTGTTGCCCCGCTGAATCAGATGCAGCGGATAGCCCGGCAGGGCAAGACGTGGACGGCGGGGCATTGCGAAGCTCCGGAAGGAATGGAGCGGAGGGTAGCAGAAAACAGGAAAACCGTGGTCTGACCCCTATTATTTATGCCGCCATGGATTCGTTTGCTCACTTGACACGGGCCGGCTAATGGGTGACCCCTATTATTTTTGCGTAGCTTGTCGCCAACAAAAACGGCCACCCGAAGGCGGCCGTTAAAATAACTCAGGCTAGGCCGGAATTAGAAGGTGTGACGCAAGCCAACGGAGAAGCCTTTCGGATCTGCGCCGTTGCCGAAGCCGGAAACGCCGATGCCAGTCGTATTCGAGCGGCCGTCGGTTACACCATACATATAATCGTAGCTAGCGTTAGCTTCGTTGGAGATTTGTGACCAGAGAGCCTTGACAACGGTGCGCTTGGACAGGCTGTGCTCGTAGCCGAGGACGAACATCTTGGCACCGCTGTTGGCCACGTTGGTAACATCGCCGGCACTGACGTACTGGCCGATGATCTTGCCGGCAGCGCTTACGTTGAAGGTGACCGGCAGGAACCAAGCGGTGCGCTTCACGTTGAGGCCGAGGCCCTCAACTTTGACGCGATCCCACAGCAGACCGACTGACCAGCCTGCGTCGGTAAATTTTCCACCGAAGCGCGTATCCGTAGCCTTGCCGGGGGCTGTCGTGCCCTTATCCTTGACTCTTTCGTTGGTCAGGCGAACCATGATGGGGCCGTTGGCGTAGGCCAGGCCCAGATCCCAAGCGGAGACGTTTTCGAGCGGTGCGCTTCCGTTGTTCTTGTTCTCATTGGCCATGTAGCCCACCGTCGCGCCAAAGCCACTGAAGGTCGGGGAAGTGTAAGCTACCGCGTTGGAGATACGCTGATCGAACAGCGAGGCGCCGGAACCGCCACCCAGCTTGCCGAGCATGGCGCTATTTGCACCGATGCCGGTGGAACCGGAGTTGACGTCCATGGCCGCGCCGAAACCGCGCGTCGGGCCAGTCAGGTTGCCGGCGACGAGAGTGCCGAAACCACCGGAGAGGCCGACGAAGGTGTCACGGTTGGTCCAGCCAAGAGCAGCCGCTGAGGTAGTCAGGTTGCCGGAAGCGAGTGCCGTGCCAGAAGAGGTGTTCTCACCGACGCCGGTTTCGAACTGGAAGAGGGCCTTCAGGCCACCACCCAGGTCTTCGCTGCCCTTGAAGCCAATGAACGAGCTGTTCATGGTGACACGGTTGCGTGATTCAGCATTACTGGTGGCAGTGGTAGTAGTTGCACCAGAAGCCTTGACATTGTCGAAAGTGGCGTCAGCAGTGCCATAAACGGTAACGTTGGTCTGAGCAAAGGCGGCGCCGGATACGAGGCCAGCGACTGCCAGAGCGATAATTTTCTTTTGCATGAGTAAATCTCCTTTGGATTAAAGCGTTCGGTTTCAATGACTCCACGTGGTTAGTCACTGACACCGTGGAAACTCCCTGATCTGGAAGTTGGGAGGATTATCTCCAATGACGCACGCTGATGAGCAAGAAACCATGCTTTAGTGTGAATCCCGGACGCCGAGTGTCGGGTTTTTGCAACGCCACACAAAAGTCGGCTCTGGCGGGACGGCGTGGAGGGGGCTGATTGCGTTTCGGGCGTACTTTGGCCATCATGAAGACATGCAGCCGATGACCGACTACTTCAGGAACGACGTGCTGACCAAGCGCCCCTACATCCGTATCGAGTGGTGCGAGGCGGCCATTCGATCTCCCCTGAAACGTGAAACGCAACCCGAGGATGGACGCATCCGGCATTGGCTATGGGTGCCGGAGCTCGACCGTTTCTTGCGAGTGGTTACGCTCGACGACGGCATTACCTTGCATAATGCTTTTCCAGACAGGAGGTTCAAGCCATGAGAATCAATTACGATGCCGCGACGGATTCGCTTTATATCCATTTGACCGAACAGCCCGCGGCGGATTCGGACGAAGTGGTCGAGGGCGTCGTGCTTGATTTCGACGCGCACGGCGCCCTGGTGGGCATCGACGTGCAGCATGCCAGCCAGAAGGCCGATATCCACCATCTGGCGATCAGCCACATGCCACTGACGATGCTGGAGGCCGCATAACCTCAGGGTAGTCGAAGGAGCTAAGCGGCATGGTGTAGCGGCCGAGGTTCACTGGTAGTAAAACAGGGACAGACCACGGTTCCCACAAAAGTCAGCGCTGGCGGGATGAAATGCCCCGCATGGGGTACGGCAGGCAGCCTGATCGGAGAGCGCAATGCAAATGCTTGATGTCGTAGCCACGCTTGAAGATTTGCCCGGGGCTCATCTCGCCAAGGGGCAAGTCGGCACCGTCGTGGATAAGTTGGATAAAGATTTCTTGCTCGTGGAGTTCGCGGACATCGATGGCGTTGCCTACGCTATCGAGCCGATTCCTTGCAGCAAGCTCATGGTGTTGCATCACCGTCCGGCATTGGCGGCATAGGTTTATTCCGCCGAGCGGGCGATCCTGATTTGCATCAGTGCGCCTTGATTTGGGCGCAGATGCGTTCCTTAGCTTCCTGCCAGGGCGCTACGGCTTCTTCCCCGCTGGCAAGACGGCGCAGCCGCTCCTAAAGCACCTCGCCTCGCCACGCCGGGGATTCCACGCCTACGGCTGATTGAATGCACAGCGAGTCCCAGAGTGTTTCCATCAGCTTTAGTTTTTCTGCAACGGGCATGGCAACGATGTCAACGGTGGTCATTGCGGGCTCTTGATTGGCGATGAATGATGAGGGAGGTGCTATCAAAAGTCGGCGTTGGCGGGATGAAATGCCCCGCATGGGGTACGGCGCCGCAGCATCAGCGCGCCGCCAGCCGTTGTGGCGCCCAGCCCCACTGCTTCTCCCAGGTGGCGCGCACCAGGTTGGGGTAATCGGGGCGGCCGAGACTGCCGTTGTAGCGGCCGAGGGCGCGAAACAGGTCGCCTTTCTCGATATCCAGGTAGTGGCGCAGGATGGTGCAGCCGAAGCGCAGGTTGCTGCGCAGGTGAAACAGGTTGTGGTCGGGCTTGCCAATGAGCTTCACCCAGAATGGCATCACCTGCATGTAGCCGCGCGCGCCCGCCGATGAGACGGCATGCTTGCGGAAACCGCTTTCCACCTGAATCAGGCCGAGCACCAGTTGCGGGTCAAGCCCGGCGCGGCGGGCTTCGTAGTGCACCGCCTTGAGAAATTCATGGCGCGCGCGCCGGTCCGGCATGCGTTTTTCGAGCCGGCGCGACATTTCGGTGAGCCAGTCGATCTTTTCCTCGATGGTGTCGAAGCGCGGCTCGGGTGCTGCCTGATCGGACACGGCGGCATGCAGGGCGGCCTGCACGCTGGCGGCGAGCGGTTCGTATTGCTGCGCGCCGGCCCAGGCGAGGTTGGCCCAGAGCAGCGCCAGGGAAAAGAAGAGCTTCAGGCGCATGCCTTCTGCGAAACGAATGTAACGAGATCAGCCAGCGGCACCTTGGCCACTTCCGGATCGCGGCGCTGCTGGTACTCCGCCACGCCCTCCTTGAGTCCACGCTCGCCGATGGTGATGCGATGCGGCACGCCGATCAGTTCCCAGTCGGCGAACATGACGCCAGGACGTTCGTCGCGGTCGTCGAGCATGACGTCGATGCCAAGGGCCAGCAGCTCGCCGTAAAGCTTGGTCGCCGCTTCGCGCACGGCAGGCGACTTGCCCCAGCCGACCGGGCAGATCACCAGGGTGAAAGGAGCGATGGCGGCGGGCCAGATGATGCCGCGCGCATCATGATTCTGTTCGATGGCCGCGCCGACCAGTCGCGTCACCCCGATGCCATAACAGCCCATGACCATGAATTGCGGTTTGCCGTCTGCGTCGAGATAGGTGCAGTTCATCGCCTGCGAGTATTTGGTGCCGAGGAAGAAGACGTGGCCGACTTCGATGCCGCGCTGGATGGCCAGGCAGCCCTTGCCATCGGGCGACGGGTCGCCCGCGACGACGTTGCGGAGGTCGGCGACCAGGTCGGGTTCGGGCAGGTCGCGACCCCAGTTGATGTCCTGGATGTGAAAGCCGATTGCGTTGGCGCCGCTGACGAAATCGCTCATGTTGGCGACCGTGCGGTCGGCGACGACCTTGACCGGCTGTTTGGTGTTGAGCGGGCCAAGAAAACCCGGCGGGCAGCCGAAATGTTCGATGATTTCCGGCTCGCTGGCAAAGCGGAAGCCGCCTTCCAGCCCCGGCAGCTTGCCGGCCTTGACTTCATTGAGGTCGTGGTCGCCGCGTACCAGCAGCAGCCAGATTTCGGGGCCGAGCGGCGTGTCGGTCGCCAGCACAATCGACTTGACGGTGCGCTCGATGGCTAAGCCGAGCAACTTGGCAACATCTTCGCAGCGCGAGGCGTTGGGCGTGGCGACCTTGGCCATGGCAGAAGTCGGCGCTGGCCGGACGGCGGAGAGCGGCATTGCCTCGGCCAGTTCGATGTTGGCGGCGTAGTCGGAATCGGGGCAATAGACGATCAGGTCTTCGCCGGTGTCGGCAATCACCTGAAATTCGTGCGACAGCGATCCGCCAATGGCGCCGGTGTCGGCGGCGACGGCGCGGAAGCTCAGGCCGAGCCGCCCGAAGATTTTCACATAGGCGGCGTACATGGCCTGATAGCTTTGCTCGGCGCCGGCATCGTCGCGGTCGAAGGAGTAGGCGTCCTTCATGGTGAACTCACGGCCACGCATTATGCCGAAGCGCGGGCGGCGTTCGTCGCGGAACTTGGTCTGGATATGGTAGAAATTCTTCGGCAACTGGCGGTAACTGTGGATTTCGCTGCGGGCAATGTCGGTGATGACTTCTTCGGAGGTTGGCTGGATGATGAAGTCGCGGTCGTGGCGATCCTTCACGCGCAGGAGCTCCGGCCCCATCTTGTCCCAGCGGCCGGTTTCCTGCCACAGTTCGGCGGGCTGCACCACCGGCATCAAGAGTTCGATGGCGCCGGCGCGGTTCATTTCTTCGCGGACGATGGCTTCGATCTTGCGGATCACCCGCAGGCCCATCGGCATGTAGCTGTAGATGCCGCCGGCCAGCTTCTTGATCATGCCGGCACGGGTCATCAATTGGTGCGAAACGACTTCCGCGTCGGCGGGGGCTTCCTTGAGCGTGGTGATGAAAAACTGGCTGGCGCGCATGTCGGGTTTCTATAGGAGCAGGGAAAAAGGATTTTACCTGTCCAATCGGCTTTCCTCTATCGGGCGAATGTGGAACAATCCCTTCCAGTCAAACATTTTGAGGTTTTCAGCATGCTCGATCGGGAAGGTTACCGCCCGAACGTCGGCATCATCCTGACCAATCAGCGTCAAGAGGTATTCTGGGGCAAACGGATTCGCGAGCATTCCTGGCAGTTCCCGCAAGGCGGGATTGATAAGGGTGAAACGCCCGAGGAAGCGATGTTCCGCGAGCTTTATGAAGAAGTTGGGCTCATGCCCGAGCATGTGCGCATACTCGGGCGCACGCGCGATTGGTTGCGATACGACGTTCCAAAACATTGGGTGCGCCGCGAATGGCGCGGTTCATACAGGGGCCAGAAGCAGATCTGGTTTTTGTTGCAGCTGACCGGCCGCGACTGCGATATCTGTCTGCGCGCCACGCCCAAGCCGGAATTCGATGCCTGGCGCTGGAGTGAGTATTGGGTGCCGCTCGACTCGGTGATCGAGTTCAAGCGCAGCGTGTATGAGCAGGCGCTGACCGAATTGGCGCGCTTGATTTTTCATTCTCACGAGCGTGCCTCGAAGTGGCCGGACTGCGCATTGCCTGTGACTGAATGTCAGGAATGAGTGAGCGAATGATGATGCGCTTGGCAGTCATGGTGATAGGTCTTCTTGCGGGCAATGCAATGCTTGCCGATACGCATGCCCGCGAATGGGAAGATCCGGATGCGCCCAAATGGGCGGAAGCGGAAGCCGAATTTCCTGCTTTTCCGCAGGAAGCTAATTTGCGCGAGTTCTATGTCAGCGAAGTGACCACGCACAAGTTCTACATTGACGCAACGACGCTGAGCGTCGGCAAGGACGGCGTGGTGCGCTATGTTTTGGTGGTTCGCACCAGCGGTGGCGCCACCAATACCAGCTTCGAGGGCATTCGCTGTGAAAGCGGAGAGATGAAAATCTATGCCACCGGTCACCATGATGGTCAATGGGCGAAGGCGCGCCGCAGCGAGTGGCGGCGCATCGAGAACAAACCGGTCAACCGCCATCATGCCGTGCTCGCGCGTGAGTTGTTCTGCCCCTTCGCTGTGCCGATAAAGACGCCAGCCGAGGGGCTGGAAGCCTTGCGGCTTGGCAAACATCCTGCGGTGAACTTTCAATGAGCCTACTTGACCCCTTCATTTTTCAGGTCGACCAGGCATTGCGCACCATCTTTGCCAAGGCGCCCACAACCCGGCCGATGCCTGGCGAGGGATTACCTGAAGGCGATCTGACCGACCCGGAGCGGCGCCATGTGGCCGCGCTGATGCGCGTCAATCATGTGGGGGAGGTCTGCGCGCAGGCCCTGTACGCCGGTCAGGCGTTCACTGCAAAGGATGCGGGTGTACGTCAGGCGCTGGAGCAGGCGGCCTGGGAGGAAACCGAGCATCTCAACTGGACCGAGCGCCGTATCGAAGAACTGGGTGGGCGCCAGAGCCTGCTCAACCCGCTGTGGTATGCCGGCGCCTGGACCATGGGCGCCGTGGCCGGCCGCCTCGGCGATCCCGTCAGCCTGGGGTTTCTGGTCGAAACCGAGCGGCAGGTCGAAGCGCATCTGGACAGCCATTTGAGCCAGTTGCCGCCGGATGATCGCCGTTCGCAGGCCATCATCGATCAGATGAAGGCCGACGAAGTTGCGCATGCCGAAACCGCCATCAAACTGGGTGCCAACGAACTGCCTGCGCCAGCCAAGGGAGTCATGAAACTGGTGGCGAAGTTAATGACAACCACCGCGTACCGGATTTGACGGTCAGATTTCGACAATCTCCCACGAATGGGTCATCTTGGCGGTCTTGCCGAGCATGATCGAGGCCGAGCAGTATTTTTCCGCCGACAACTGGACCGCCCGTTCGACGGCCTCCGGCTTCAATCCGCGCCCCTTGACGACAAAGTGCATGTCGATGCGCGTGAATACCTTGGGATCTTCCGCAGCGCGCTCGGCAGTCACTTTGACCGCGCAATCGACGATGTCCTGCCGCCCCTTGCGCAGGATCATGACAACATCGAAAGATGAACAGCCGCCCACGCCGGCCAGCAGCAACTCCATGGGGCGCGGGGCAAGGTTGCGACCCCCGGCTTCAGGCGAGCCGTCCATCGGGATCATGTGACCGCTCCCGGATTCTGCTATAAAGCTCATGCCTTCGTGCCAGCGTACAGTGCATTCCATCGACTCGTCTCCGCAGGTAATGTGTTGCCCGATTCTATTTCGGCTTGCAGGTTTCGCAAAAGTCGGCGTGACCGAAGGAAATCCCCGTGGGACTGGCGAGACGAAGTGCCCCGCAGCGGGTATGAAATGCCCTGCAGCGGGTACGGCGTACAATGCACCGCAAAGCTCCTCTGGCCGCAAAGCCGAAAAATGATTGACTTTTAATGGTCTACTCGGATAGTATGCGCGGCTTTCCGCGTTGCGGACCGGTTCGTATTGACTGGTGTGGGCGCTCAATGAAGCAGTGTGCAGTGTAACTAAGGGTAGCAGGGATCCTCCATGAAGACTTTTTCCGCCAAACCGCATGAAGTCAAGCGCGACTGGTTAGTCGTTGACGCATCGGACAAGGTGCTCGGCCGCCTGGCAGCCGACATCGCCAGCCGCCTGCGCGGCAAGCACAAGCCCGAATACACCCCCCACGTCGATACGGGTGACTATATTGTCGTGGTCAACGTCGATAAGTTGCGCGTGACTGGCAACAAGGCGCAGGACAAGAAATATTACCGGCACACCGGTTACCCCGGTGGCATCTACGAAACCAACTTCCTCAAGCTGCAGCAGCGTTTTCCTGCACGCGTGCTCGAAAAGGCCGTCAAGGGCATGTTGCCCAAAGGTCCGCTCGGCTATGCGATGCTGAAGAAAATGAAGTGCTATGTCGGTGCGGCTCATCCGCATTCGGCACAGCAGCCCAAGACCCTGGAACTCTGACAGGACCAAACATATGGCAGCCAACTACTATTACGGCACCGGCCGGCGCAAGACCGCCGTGGCTCGTGTGTTCCTCAAAACCGGCAGCGGCAAGATCGTCGTGAACGACAAACCGGTGGATGAGTTTTTTTCGCGTGAAACCGGGCGCATGGTGGTGCGTCAGCCGCTTGAGCTGACCCAGAACATCACGACCTTCGACATCATGGTCAATGTGGTTGGTGGTGGCGAATCCGGTCAAGCCGGTGCGGTTCGCCACGGCATCACCCGGGCGCTGATCGAATATGACGACACGTTGAAACCGGCGCTGTCGAAAGCCGGTTTCGTGACGCGCGATGCCCGCGAGGTCGAGCGCAAAAAGGTTGGTTTCCACAAGGCGCGCCGCCGCAAGCAATTCTCCAAGCGCTAATCCCGCTGAAGGTTTTCTTTGCGCAAAATGCCGCCTCCGGGCGGCATTTTATTTTCGGTTGAATCCGCAGGCTGGTCCGATCTGTAGCATCGATTGATCGCCGAACAGTTCTGGTCGGTTATGATTGGGCGTCAGAGCAACAAAGGAGCAAGCTTTATGATCAAGGTTGGCATTGTCGGCGGTACAGGCTACACCGGCGTCGAGTTGCTGCGCCTGCTGGTGCAGCACCCTGAAGTGTCGCTGACGGCAATCACTTCGCGGGCGGAAGCGGGTAGTGCTGTTGCCGATATGTTTCCCAGTTTGCGCGGCCGCGTGGCGATGCAGTTCACCGATCCGGCTACGGCGCGACTAAAAGATTGCGATCTGGTTTTTTTCGCCACCCCCAATGGCGTGGCAATGAAGCAGGCGGGTGAGTTATTGCAGGCTGGGGTACGGGTGATTGATCTTGCCGCGGATTTTCGCATCAAGGACATCCCCCTCTGGGAAAAATGGTACGGCATGACGCATGCCGCTCCGGAACTTGTGGCCGAAGCTGTTTATGGTTTACCTGAGCTGAATCGGCAGCAAATCCGCACCGCGCGACTGGTCGCCAATCCTGGGTGCTACCCGACAGCCGTCCAGCTTGGATTTCTGCCGCTGATCGAGGCCGGCTGTGTGGCCACCGATCAACTGATAGCCGACGCAAAGTCGGGTGTGTCCGGCGCCGGTCGCAAGGCTGAAACGCATATTTTGTTCGCCGAGGCTTCCGATAACTTCAAGGCTTATGGTGTTGCCGGCCATCGCCATCTGCCGGAGATACGCCAGGGATTGTCGGTAATGGCCGGGGCGCAGGTCGGCCTGACTTTCGTCCCCCACCTGACCCCGATCATCCGTGGCATTCATGCCACCTTGTATGCCCGGATAACACAGGAACTGGACTTCCAGTCACTGTTTGAAAAGCGTTTTGCCGAAGAATATTTTGTGGATGTGATGCCGCCCGGCTCGCATCCTGACACGCGTTCGGTGCGGGCGGCAAATTTCTGTCGGATTGCGATCCATCGCCCGCAGGGCGGGGATGTTCTGGTGGTGCTCTCGGTGATTGACAATCTGGTCAAGGGTGCCGCAGGACAAGCCATCCAGAATATGAATCTCATGTTCGGGTTAGACGAATGCCTTGGCCTCTCACAGGTTCCCGTATTGCCCTGATGCTGCGGCGATTACGGGGGCGCTTCGGTATTACCGCGCCTCAGGTGTCGGTGCGCACCCATGTCCCGCTGTATCTGCGGCTCATCAGCATTGTCGTGCTGACCGCAGTTTCGCTTGCGCTTGCCGGGTGGGTGTACGACACCGGCCGTCGCATGGCGGGTTTTGATCAAAGCGAAAGCGGCAGTCTGGTCAAGGAACTGCGCCAGACGAATGCTGCGCTGGAAGAGGAGGTAGCTCGCTTGCGCAGTTTGCTGACTGCGAGTCAGAGCAGTTTGCAGATCGATCAGGCCGCACAAAACATTTTGTCCGACAAAAATAAAGTGCTGGTCAGTGACAATGCCCGACTCAAGGAGGAGTTGGCTGTTTTCGAAAGGCTGACCAAGCTCGAGGGCAAGACCGATGATGATGTTTCCCTTGATCGAGTGACTGTTCGATCGGATGGCGCGCCGGGACGTTACCGCTTCAGTTTCCTGATTGCACTACAAGGCGCCAAGCGCGGCAAGGAAACCAAGTTCACTCTGCAAGTTGTTGCTACTCCACGCCCGTCAACTGCCAGTGCTAAGATATCGTTCCCACGCCGCGACGATCCCGACGCAGCGCAGTATGATATCTCGCTACGTAACTTCAAGCGCGTTGAAGGTAAATTCGAGGTGCCGGCCGACTTTTCTGTTGGCGCTGTGGAAATCAGAGTTCTTGAGTCTGGCGTCCTCAAAGCCAGCAAGAGCCTTACTCTTTAGGAGAGTCGTATGTTCGGAAAAACCAGCAAGCCCAGCGGCAGAATCGACAGTTTGATTGGCGCAGGAACAACGATCGAGGGAAATATCACCTTTACGGGCGGGTTGCGCATCGATGGCGAGGTGCGGGGGAACGTGTACTCTTCAGGTGAGCAACCCGGCACCTTGGTGGTAAGCGAGCATGCGCGCATCGAGGGAGAGGTGAGCGTATCCCATCTGGTGGTGAATGGTGCCGTTAACGGACCGATTCGCTCGAACGAGTTTCTTGAGTTGCAGCCCCGGGCGCGCGTCACCGGTGATGTCGAATACAACGCTATTGAAATGCACCTGGGCGCCATCGTGCAGGGGCGACTGGTGCATCAGGGCGTGGGTAGCGCGAAGGCGGTCGAACTAAAACTTGCAGCCAGCCATTGAAACAGCTCCTGATCACCCCAAGCTGCCATGCATTGACGGGTTGCTAATTGCCCCGGATAATGAATCACTTCAAGATCACCCCAAGGAGAATTACTCATGAATGCACCCACAGAGATGCCGGTAGCGTTGCTATTCACCGATAACGCGGCGAACAAGGTCAAGGAGTTGATTGCTGAGGAAGGCAATCCCGAACTTAAATTGCGCGTTTTTGTTACCGGCGGCGGATGTTCCGGCTTCCAGTATGGCTTCACTTTTGACGAGGTGGCCAACGAGGACGACACGGTGATGATGAAGAATGATGTGACCCTGCTGATCGATCCGATGAGCTTCCAGTACCTTGTTGGTGCCGAGATTGACTATAGCGAGGGGCTGCAGGGTTCGCAATTCGTCATCAAGAATCCAAATGCCACCAGCACCTGTGGTTGCGGGTCGTCGTTTTCAGCCTGATATTTCGGCTATTTAGAAACACAAAGGGCGCCGTTGGCGCCCTTGTTTTTTGCCGGGTCAAGCTCAGTCAAGCATGACCATCTGCAGGTTCCTGATGCTGGAAATCTGAACCATCAGATCACCTGCGTGATCTCGGAATGCCGGGATCTGTGACTGCGGCATAGGTGTTGCGGTCGGCAGCGCCACTGTCAAAGGATTACGATGCACACCGGCAACCCGGAATTCATAATGCAAATGCGGGCCAGTGGCCATCCCAGTAGAGCCGACATAACCGATGATGTCGCCCTGGGCGATGCGGGCACCCTTTTTGGTGCCGGCAGCGAAGCCGGAAAGGTGGCCATAAGCCGTTGTCTTGTCCCCGGCATGGCGCAGCACGACAAGCTTTCCGTAGCCGCCTTGAACACCGACGAAATCGACGACCCCATCCCCTGCCGCCTTGACGCGGGTTCCCGTTGGCGCGGCATAGTCTACGCCGCGGTGAGCGCGCATTTCCTTCAATACGGGGTGATAGCGAGCATTGGAAAAACCCGAACTGATCCGTGAAAACTCCAGTGGCGAGCGCAGGAATGCTTTTTTCACGCTGCGACCATCTTCTGCGTAGTAACCGCCGGTACCGTCCTTGGGTTGGTACCAGAAGGCCCGGTAGGTATTGCCATCATTGATGAACTCGGCGGCAAGAATGCGCTCGGTTCTGACCGGTTTCCCCAAGTAGCTGACGGTTTCGTAAATTACCGAAAAGCGATCGCCCTTGCGCAGGTCGCGGTGGAAGTCGATATCCCCGCCAAAAATGTCAGCCAGTTGGACGGCCACGCTGTCGGGTATCCCGGCATCATCTGCTGCGCCAAACAAGGAGTGCCTGACGACGGCTGTCTGCAGTGAAACATGCGATTCGAATTGAAGACCCTGCACGCTTGCATCGAATCCGCGCGGCGATCGCTGTACCAGCAATGCAGTGTCTTTTCCGCCGTTCAGCGGAAAAATAAGGGACTGCAACTCGCCATCAGCCGTAAGTTTTGCCGTCAAGGTCTTGCCGGGGACCAGCTGGCGAAACAGGGCGTCGGCCTCGCGGTTGCTGCGTAAAAACGCGCTGGCTTCTGCGTCGCGAATATTCATCTTTGCCAGCAAGGCAGATACCGTGTCGCCGCGCTGAATTCGCAGTTCGCGGGTGTGCGAGTCGCTATCCATGTCTACCGGCTGCGCGATGGGAGCAGCAAGCTGCTCAACCACTTCACTTAATTGCCCCGAGTAAATGACGGTGTTCGATGCGGTACCAAATGCCGCCACCATGCTGAAGAGCATCAGGGCGGTTGCACCCGCCATAAGACCCATGCGGCTGGCACGGAAGGATGCTGGCGTCGTCGCATGGTTTAGAATCGACTGCTTTTCGGGCATGGGCTGGCCTCGTCTTTTTAATAGCCGCCGCAGTTTAACAGACAAATTTACCCTCGGGACACACAGGAAACAGCATGGTCGATGTCGAATCACAACTTGCGCTGATCAAGCGCGGTGCAGATGAACTGCTTGTCGAGGCCGAGCTTGTCGAGAAATTGAAAGCAGGCAGGCCGCTCCGAGTCAAGGCCGGTTTCGATCCTACCGCGCCTGACTTGCACCTCGGCCATACTGTGCTGATCAACAAGATGCGCCACTTTCAGGAGGCGGGGCATCACATCATGTTTCTGATTGGTGATTTCACCGGGTTGATTGGCGATCCCACCGGGAAAAACGCCACGCGTCCCCCATTGTCCAGGGAGCAAATCCTGCAGAATGCGCAGACTTACCGCGAGCAGGTATTCAAAATATTGGATCCCGACAAAACCGAAGTTTGCTTCAATTCCACCTGGTTCGATTCTCTCGGAGCGGCAGGCATGATCAAGCTGGCGGCCCAGCACACGGTTGCCCGCATGCTCGAGCGTGATGACTTCGCCAAGCGCTATGCGGGCAATCAGCCGATTGCCATCCATGAGTTCCTTTACCCGCTGTGTCAGGGATATGACTCCGTGGCGATGCGGGCAGACGTAGAACTGGGCGGGACGGATCAGAAATTCAACCTGTTGGTTGGGCGCGAGATGCAGAAACACTACGGTCAACCGCCCCAGTGCGTTCTGATGATGCCCCTGCTGGAAGGTTTGGACGGTAATAACAAAATGTCCAAGTCGCTCGGCAATTATGTCGGCATTGCCGAGCCCCCTCAGGAGATCTTCGGCAAGTTGATGTCGATTTCAGACGAACTGATGTGGCGGTATTTCGAGCTGCTCTCATTCCGCTCCAACAGCGAGATTGCTGGTCTCAAGCGGGAAGCGGCAGAAGGACGGAACCCGCGGGATGTCAAGGTCATGCTCGCGCAGGAACTGGTCGCCCGCTTTCATTCGCAACGCGCTGCCGAGCTGGCCTATGAGGATTTTCAGGCGCGCTTTCAACGGGGCACCCTTCCTGATGACATGCCTGAGATTACGATCGCGGCAGCGCCCATTGCGCAAGTACTTAAACAAGCCGGCTTGGTTTCCAGCACATCAGAGGCGCTGCGCCTGATCGACGGGGGCGGTGTGCGGCTTGATGGCGAAAAAGTGAGCGATAAAGCGCTGGTGTTGGAGGCCGGAAAGGCAGTGGTTTTACAGGTTGGCAAACGAAAATATGCGCGTGTGTTGCTGGCCTGAGAGACTATTTTCGTCGAATTCGAATTTATTTTACGCAGCCTGTTGACGACCTGACTTCAATACGTATAATGCGCCCCTCTCGCTGCTGGGTGGCGACTGATCTTTAACAACTAAACAACCGATAGGTGTAGGTGCTTGCTGGGTTTAGGCGAGCGACACGTAGGCATGCCGAGATCGAAGGCATGG